>SESF01009046.1_pt1 | contig 35856 bp, 37 predicted proteins | sample 3171521 | NCBI WGS metagenome assembly SESF01 (sample SAMN10866945, study PRJNA518727) | freshwater metagenome | biome: subpolar coniferous forest; feature: holomictic lake; material: water; isolation source: holomictic Lake 227, 6 m and 8 m depth | place: Canada: near Kenora, Ontario | collected...
GATTTTCAGGGCTGAAGAATGTTGGGGTGCCGCCGCCGATGTGCAGCTCCTTGACGTTGAGGCGACCGGGGAAAACATCAATATACATCTGCCACTCTTTGAGGAGCGCCTCAATGTAGGGAGCTTCGTAGGAGTGATCCTGGGTGCGGTGAGCGTTGCAGCCACAGAAGTAACAGTGGTTCTCACAGTAGGGAATGTGAATGTACAGGCTTATTCCGGTGGTCTCATTGCTGTCATTAAAACCTTTGACCATCGCCTCTTTCCACTCTTCCTGGGTCACGCCGTCGGTACTCCATGAGGGAATGGTGGGATAACTGGTGTAACGGGGGCCGGGATTGCTGTACTTTACTGCGAGATTAGTTGCCATTGTTATCTTCCTCTACAAGTATTATTTTTTTAAATTAGCTCTCGTGAAAATACATAAAACTCGGCAATTTCATAAATCATTAGCCCATAAAGCGCCTTAAAATCCTTGCTTCCCAAGGCTTGCGCCCTTGTTCTACCAATAGGTCGTTTTTACGAGACTTATCAAGATCGGCATCGTTATTCGCTTGTCAAGAAAAGATTAACTCATGAGAGCTCTTTCGGAGCCTGCCGAACGCACCTCTGCTTAAATAATTTACTTTAAAAGGGTTCCCTTTATAATGACACAACAAGAATTAGACAGTAAAAAGCCGATTGTCGGCATTCTCATGGGTTCAGATTCAGATTTCGATATCATGCGGGAGGCCACGCTGGTCTGTGAAGAGTTCGGAATTGCCTCCGAGATCTCCGTTATTTCAGCACACCGGACACCGCACGACCTTGAAGTGTATGCCACGTCAGCCATTGAACGGGGCCTCAAGGTCATTATCGCCGGAGCTGGCGGAGCAGCGCACCTGCCGGGTGTTACTGCGGCCATGACGGTTCTGCCGGTGATTGGCGTGCCAATTTTCAGCAAAAAACTCAACGGCCAGGACTCGCTCTACTCCATCGTACAGATGCCCGCCGGAATTCCTGTGGCCACCGTCGGGATTGACAATGCCCGGAATGCCGCCCTGCTTGCCGTCCAGATTCTTGCACTCTCTGACGAGGCACTAATGAAAGCCTTGCTTGCATTCCGTCTAAAACTTGCCGACGCATCCCGGCAGAAAACTGCCAAAATCCGTGAGAAACTCCATGCAAAAAGCTGAATTCTGGATAGAGAGCCTTGAGCTTGCGCCGCATCCTGAAGGGGGATACTTCCGCGAAACCTGGAGAAGCGAGGATTCGTACACCTTTGGTGATGCCACCCCCTTCGATGGCCCACGCGCTTATGCAACGGCCATTTACTACCTGCTCAAGGGGAAGGATTGTTCAAAACTGCACCGAATTCATTCCGACGAACTCTGGTTCTTTCATGCCGGTCATCCCTTGAAGGTGCACATTTTTCCGGAGGTTGGTAAAGCCTCCAACTTCACGCTTGGGCCCGGCAAGGGGCAAGTAATGCAGGGAGTCGTCCCCAAAGAGAGCTGGTTTGGTGCCTCCCTTTCAACGCCTGAAGAGGAACACTACGCGCTGGTGAGCTGCGTGGTAGCGCCCGGCTTCGATTTTCGCGATTTTGCCTTTGCCGACAGAAACACCCTGCTGCAAAAATTTCCCCGGCACACTAAAATAATTGAGCGCCTGACATGATTTTGGCATCAATTTGGGAAGTGATGCGGAGAACTCCCTCTTTTTTTTACTTTAGTCGATATACAGTTCTGTTTGTAAAACCAAAAAGAACATTAACATATTATAATAAAAGGTAGCGCGATAGATGAAAAAGAGGGTTGTGATTGTAGGTGGAGGATTTGCAGGACTGAATGCTGCCAGGATACTTGGCAATAAAAAGGATATTGAGGTTACCCTCATCGACCGGAAGAACTACCATCTCTTTCAGCCGCTCCTCTATCAGGTTGCCATGGCGGCACTTGGTGAAGGCGACATTGCCGCACCGCTGCGGAACATGCTGGCAAACTACCAGAACATCACCGTCTTCAAAGGTATTGTGGAGCACATTGATGTTGAAAATAAAATGGTGATAACTGATTTCAGCGATATCCCTTACGATTATCTGGTTCTGGCTTGCGGTGTGCAGCACCACTATTTCGGCCATAACGAATGGGAGGAGTTTGCCCCCGGGCTGAAAACCCTTGCGCAGGCCAAGGAGATTCGCCGGCGGGTAATGGAGGCTTATGAGCGGGCTGAACGGACAAATGATTTTGTTGAGCGCAAGAAACTGCTCACCTTTGTTATTGTCGGGGGCGGGCCGACCGGTGTCGAGCTTGCTGGCTCTATTGGTGAAATGAGCCGCTACACCCTCTCAAAATTTTACCGCCACATTGACCCCAAACTGACACGTATTTTTATTGTTGAAGCGGCCCCCCGCATTCTTGGCTCGTTTTCTCCCGATCTGGCCAGCAAGGCGACCCGCTCACTTGAGAAACTCGGTGTACAGGTGTGGACAAACAGCATGGTCAGCGACGTTGATGAAAACGGCGTACAGATTGGCAACGAACGCATCGAAGCGGCAACGGTGCTCTGGGCTGCTGGCGTTACGGCCATAGAGATTGGCAAAACAATGGATGGAGTGGAGACCGACCGTATCGGACGCATCATTGTTAACGAAGATCTCAGTATTCCGGGCCGTCCGGAAATCTTTGTCGGCGGTGATCTTGCTCACTTTGTTGCTGAAAACGGAAACCCCCTGCCTGGGCTTGCGCCTGTTGCTTTGCAGCAGGGACGGCTTATCGGCAAAAACATTCTGCTTGACCTGAAAACAAAGGCAAGAAAACTCTTCCGCTACCGCGACAAGGGGCAGATGGCTACCATCGGAAAAAACAAGGCGATTGTTGAATTCGGCAGCCTGAAATTTGACGGCATTCTTGCCTGGTTCACCTGGCTGCTGGTGCATATCTACTTTTTGACCAGCTTCCGCCATCGGGTTTTTGTGCTGCTCCAGTGGGGATGGTCGTACTTCACCTTCAGCTATGGCGCTCGCCTGATTGTGAACCGCGAATGGCGCTTCTATCCTGAAGCTGATCCCTGTGCTCTTCGGGCAGAGAAGGAGGAGAAGGAGTGATTAAAGCGAGCTCCGCCGGGATGGTCATGGGGCTGCTCCTGGGGAGTTCGTTTGTCGGTATAGCCCTTTACCTCCTCTTTTTTGCCGACCTCTCCCACGCTGCATCAACGCAGGATGTGAAGCTTTACGCCCTGCTGACCGGGGCGTATGGCCTTTGGCGCTTTATCCGCGTCTGGCTTGCGTGGAAAGATGCAGAAGAAAATGTTTGAATGCATGGTGATTCATTCTTATAATCAACCATTTACCCCCAACCCTCATAGAAAAGCATGAAAAGAGTGGACGTCAACCCTGAGAGCGAAAAAGAGCTTTTTTTTCATAATTATGCCCGACTTCCCATTGCCGTGACGCATGGCGAAGGTGCTTGGCTCGTCGGTGATGATGGAACCCGTTATCTTGACATGATCGCAGGGATAGGCGTCAATGCCCTCGGCTATGGTGACCAGCGTCTGGTGGATGCCATAAGCTCACAGGCCGCAAAGCTCATCCACGCTTCCAACCTCTTTATGATGGAGCCGCAGTTTGAGCTTGCCGCAAAGCTGCTCTCACTTTCAGGACTCTCAAAGGTCTTTTTTGCCAACAGCGGTACGGAAGCCATTGAGGCCGCCATTAAAATAGCTCGTAAATGGGCTGGCCAGTCGGGCAATCAAGAGAAAAAAGAGGTGCTCTCACTAAGCAACTGCTTTCATGGCCGGACATACGGCGCCCTGTCGCTGACAGCAAAAGCAAAATACAGCGACGGTTTCGATCCGCTCCTTCCCGGCACAGGCATGGTTGCCTTCAACGATATTGCTGACCTTGAAGCGCGAGTGTCAGAGAGGACTGCGGCTGTTTTTATTGAGGTGGTTCAGGGCGAGGGTGGCATTCACCGGGTGTCGCAACCTTTTATTGACCGGTTGAAGGAACTTCGGGAGCGCTATCAATTCCTCATCATCGCCGATGAAATTCAGTCGGGCTGCGGAAGAACCGGCACCTTTTTCAGCTATACGCAGCTCAATGCCGATCCCGATCTGGTCTGCCTTGCCAAACCGCTTGGTGGCGGCCTCCCCCTCTCTGCCGTAATTGGCTGCGAAAAGGTCGCTGATGTTTTAACCTACGGCAACCACGGCACCACCTTTGGCGGCAACCCGGTGGCGTGCGCGGCAGGCATTGCCATGATCAAGGCGATCGAAGAGGATAAGCTGATGGAGCACGCCCAGGAAATCGGTGCCTTTATCAACCATGAGGTGCAAAAGCTGGCCGCAAAACATCCGCAAATTCTTGAGATTCGCCAGTATGGCCTGATGGTAGGCATCATGGTCGACAAAGAGGCCAAACCCTACGTAGGCAAAGCACTGGAGAAGCATGTTCTCATCAATGCCACCAGCGTTAACGTTATCCGCCTTCTTCCACCCCTGACAATCAGCCTGGAAGAGGCTCAACACTGTATCACAACTCTTGATGAAATCTTTACCGAAGAGAGAGCTGCAGCCAAAACAAGCTGCTGAAAAAGCTGTCACCATGCCCCTCGAAGCAGTCAACTATATCATGATTGCTCTCGGGGCTCTGGTGATTGCCGCAAGCTACTGGGGGATGTATATGGAGCGCTCAGTTGACGGTGTTTTCGCCCTCTTTATAAGCCCCGTAACGCTTATCGGGGCTTATCTCTGGGTTGCCTTTGCTGTACTCTACCGCCCGAAACCGGCAAAAAAGTAGCCGCCTCAGTCGAGCTGAAAGCGGATCGGAACGGTGAACCACACCTTTATGGGGCTGCCGTTCTGGATGCCGGGATAGTATCTTGATTCCATCACGGACTTGAGGGCAACGGCATCGAAGACTTCGCAATCAGCAGGGACGCGCTTCATCACCTTTGCCTTGATTGGGCGACCATCTTCACCAATAAGGACCGCAACAAAGACCTTTCCGGTGATACCGGCGGTTCTTGCCATTTCAGGATAGGCGGGTTTTTTCTGGTCAAGAAAACCGGGCATTTTTTCGCAGGGAACAAAGACCGGAGCCTCATCACTTGAAGAGGCGCTCCCGCTTCCATTTCCTGTGCCAGTCTGTATTGCCTGTTTCAGCTCCTTCTGAGTAGCAACAGTCTGCAAGGGAGGCGCTTCCTCCTGGCTGACCTGCTTGATTTTGCCCACGTTGGGCGGAGCGGCAACCGCCGGAGATGAGGGGGTAACCGGAACCGGTTCCGGCAGATCAAGCGGAGGGGGCGGGGGAAGCTGTGTCACACTGGTCACAACTTCATAACACTCAATCATGGGTTTGTCGTCACTGCCGAACAAACCAGTCAATGAAACCAGTTTCTGCCAGTTGGCCGTGACAAGCCAGAAGATGCCAAGAAGCACAATGGCCGTAATGACCCCGTGGCTGAGAAAAAGATGGGCCTGACGGCGCAAGGCAAGATTGCCGTACGGCAACCGCCGCAAGCGGTCAGTATCAAGAAACTCTTCCGGAAAAGACCATGAAAGGGCTTTGCGGTGAGCTTGATTATGGATGGTATCGAGTTTTGACTGCACTTGAACGAACTCCTTTTCCGGGATTCCTCTCCCAAAGTTAAATAGCTCTTTGTATTTCGACTGCATCCTGATCGGTATAGTCATCAAGACTGAAGCGGTCAATTTTCATGAGGTTCAGCTCGTCTATAATATCGACCAAATGCTTGTACTTCGCCTTTTCACTGATTTTGACCACAATGACGAGCTTTGCATTCGCCGCCGTCTGCTGCCTCAAAAGCTGGCGCAACTCTCCACTCAAGGCCAACTGATGCGTGTCGCGAGGATCGTAAAGGGGGATTTTACGGGGCGCCTCATTGCCAATCGAGCAGTAGGCCATGACGTTATCAGCAATACGGAGTGTCATCACGTTCGACTCAACAACCTTCACCTCCACCTTTTCGGGAGGCATATTGATCTCCATCGTGTTGGATTTTGAAAAGGTCGTTGTCAGCATGAAAAAGGTGAGCAAAAGAAATGCCACATCAACCATCGGTGTCATGTCGAGATGAAAGCCGATCCTTTTAGAGCGCCTTCTCCCTTTTTTTCGGGAACTGCGTCCACCTGGTGAGTCAATAATACCCATGGTCAGCGAACCTCCCTTTCAAGAACGGTAATGAGGTTGAAGGTGAGCATGTTTGCCTTTTTGTACACTTTGATGACATGGTTCACCGCGTCAAAACCTGCATCGGCATCAGCGCGGATGACCGGACGAAGCTTCTGGTCGGCAAAACGGGCCATGACCACAAACCGGTCAAGCTCATCGCGATCGACCTTGAAATTTTCGGCCAGTTTGAATTTTTTCAGGGAGTCCGCAACGGCAACAGCAGAGAACCCCGCTTTCTGAAGCTTGGGTTGCACAACGGAATTAAAAATTTTTACCCTCGTCTGCTGTGAAGAGACCCCCATGAAAAAGGAGTTGTCGCCACCAACCGTCACGGTCAGAACATCTGACTCGGGAAGCTTCACCTGCGAATGAGATGAAGGCAGATCAATAGATACTACCTCGAGAGGACGAAACTTGGTGGTCAGCATGAAAAACGTCAGCAGAAGAAATGCGACATCCACCATGGGCGTCATATCAATCCGAAACCCGATCCGTTTAGACTTGATTCTCGACATCAGCTATTATTCCGGTTTACCGGTTCCGAGAGTCTGTATAATGTAAAAGGCAGCTTCGTCAATCATGTAGCTGAAACGGTCAACCCTGCTGGTAAAAACGTTGTAAGTGACAATACCCATGATGCCACCGAGAATGCCGATTGCGGTATTGAAAAGCGCTTCGGAAATGCCAAGCGAGAGCTGCACGGCATCCGGAGCACCACTGGTAGCCATGGCCGCAAAGGCACGGATCATGCCAAGCGTTGTTCCAAGAAGACCAACCATGGTAGAGATGGAGGCAATGGTGGAGATGGCTACAAGGTTTTTTTCGAGAAGCGGCATCTCCATCACCGTGGCCTCCTCGACCGCCTTTTCCATATCACTGATCTTTTTTTCGCGATCAGTAACATTGTAGGAGACAAGCATTTTGTACCGGTCAAGCACTGAGCGAAGGACTGCGGCGAGGGAGCTTTGATGCGCGTCACACTTGGCAATAGCCTGGTCAATAAGCCCTTTGTCGATATCCTGTTTGAGGCTCCGCACAAACTCCGGAATATTTCCCTTTCCCGAAGCTTTGTTCAGGGCAATGATGCGCTCAACGATGTAGGCGACGAGCATCAGAATCAGCGCCATAAGCACAGAGACAACCGGGCCACCCTTCCATATAGCATGAAAAATAGACTCCGGAGGAGTGGTGCCCATCCAGACATAAAAGAGCAGAGAGACCGCGTAGGTTACTGCAATGAGTATCCCCGTAAAAAAACCCTGTTTCATAGACTCTTATTTTTTTTTGACTATTCTGAGAGGTAAACGAAGCATTATGAACCGCCCTGCAATTTGCTATACTGTGACGCGGATTTGAAAGCAAACCCGGCACCCTGTTCTGGTACCCGAAAGAGTTGAACGGCAGAGCCCCGTCAACGTATCAAGGGTTCAGAATGTCAAGTTAGTAAATAAGCTGGCAATTTTTCAACAGTAATCGTTCATTAAAGGAAAAAAGCACGTGTTCCTGCAACAATATTCAAGACATACAGGCGCATGATCCCTCCGGCAATCGTTGACGAGGTACGTCAGACAGCAGACATTGTCGAGGTTATCTCTGATTACCTGACACTTCAGCCTTCGGGACGCAACTACAAGGCTCTCTCTCCCTTCACTGCGGAGAAGACACCCTCATTTTTTGTTTTTCCCGACAATCAAATTTACAAATGTTTTTCGACCGGCAAAGCTGGCAACGTCTTTTCCTTTGTCATGGAGATGGAAAAGCTCCCCTTTCCTGAAGCGGTAGAGCTGGTTGCCCGGCGCTCGGGCTTCGACCTCACCCGCTTTACCGAAAAAAAAGAGCCCAAATCTGCACATGAAGAGAGCATGACAGAGACCCTCCGCTGGGCAGCAAAATTTTTTCACGCAAAACTCTCAAGCGGAGAGGGAAAAGCGGGTTATGACTACCTGACAACTGAGCGAGGTTTGACGGAACAGACAATCCAGACCTTTGGCCTTGGCTATGCGCCCGACGCATGGGATCGTCTCTTTACCGAGGCAAAGCGCACGGGAATAGCGCAGGAGCAGCTTATTGATCTCGGGCTCATCACAGCAAAGAAGCAGGGAAACTCCTGGTTCGACACCTTCCGCAACAGGGTGATCTTTCCCATTTTTTCTGTGGGCGGTACTGTTGTCGGCTTTGGCGGACGCACTCTTGAAAAGGAGACACAAACGCCCAAATACCTCAATTCACAGGAGAGCAAGCTCTTTGAAAAATCAAAGCTCCTCTATGGACTGCACGCGGCAAAAAATGAGATCCGGCGGATGGAGAGCGCACTGCTTGTTGAAGGGTACATGGATGTTCTGGCCCTGCACCAGGCGGGTATGACCAATGCGGTAGCCTCATGCGGCACCTCACTGACACGTTACCAGGCAAAAATTTTGACCCGTTACACCAACCGCGTGCTCTTCATGTATGATGCCGACTCTGCAGGACAAAAATCAATGATGACCGGAATCGATATTCTTCTTTCAGAGAACCTTACCCCCTTCGTCATCATGCTTCCAAAAGGTGACGATCCCGACACCTTTGTTCGTCGTGAAGGGCGTCAGAAATTTTTGCAGTTCGCCGAGGAGAAGATGCTTTCGTTTCAGGATTTCCAGCTCCGTTTTTTTAAGGAGTCGGGAAATTTTGAGCAGCCTGAGACAAAGACCAAAGCGATCAGGACAATGGTACACACCATCTCACTCATTCCTGACCGTATCCGCCAGGAGCTCTATTTGCAGGATCTGTCGAAAAAACTTGCCATCACCCAGGAGGCGCTCAAGGAACTTCTTGGCAGTGAAAAGGCGGTGCAGGAAAAGAGAAGATCAGCAGAGGAGAGCCGGCAGGAGGTGGCACCACCACGCAAGCCTGAAGCGGAGCTCTCCGTACTCGAAAAGACCTTTTTGAAAGCGCTGCTTGAGAGCACCCAGTACGGAAATACCGTGCTCGAATTTGCCGCTTCGCATGAAGAGATGCTGGAGTTGCCACACCGGGTGGCACAGCAGATTTTTACCCATCTGATCCGTCGTTACCGGGCCACAGCCAACAATGCGGAGGAACGGATAGATATTGCAACCGAGATAAGTCAGTTCAGCACTCCTGAATCGAGAGATCTTGCCGCAAGTTTGCTCATTGATCAGCCTATCAGCAAAAAGTGGCTCGAACAATCCAACGTCCACGCCGATAACGCAAAACGGTGCCTTGGGATGTTCCTTGACGGCTTCAAAAACCTTATTCTTGAACCCCTGGTAGCTCAAAAAAACCGTCTCACCGAAAGCATTCGGGTTGAAAGTGATACGGATCGCGAAATTGAGCTGTTGAGGGAGAAGATTGTGCTCGATAAGAAAATCCAGAAAACCTCCCGTGATCTGAAAAAAATGATCACCTCCATTCTCGAAAACAGTTGACAACCTTCACCCCGCACCATTAACAATGCGGGGTGAGGCTTATACAAATAGCTACACGTTGTACCCTTCAATCGGGTTGCGCAGGCAGAGTGCCTTGATCTCCTCACGGACAGTGCGGCAGACATCAGCGGCATCAGCCTTTTCAGCCGATGAGATCACCCGGTCGATAAGCTCAACAACAAGGGTGCTATCGGCCTCCTGCATTCCTCTTGTGGTCATGGCGGGGGTACCGATGCGGATACCACTCGTCACAAAGGGCGATTTGTCGTCAAAAGGCACCATGTTCTTGTTGACAGTGATGCCTGCTGCGTGCAGGAGGTTCTCGGCAACCTTGCCGGTAACACCCTTGTTACGCAAGTCAAGCAGCATGAGATGGTTTTTGGTGCCACCGCTGACAATGTTGTAGTCGAGCGAGAGAAACTTTGCCGCCATCGCTGCGGCATTTTTGATGACCTGGGCCGCATAGTCGCGGAACGCAGGCTGAAGCGCCTCACCAAAAGCAACCGCCTTGCCAGCGATGATGTGCATCAGGGGGCCGCCCTGGATGCCCGGCATCACTTCGGCGTCCATCACCTCCGACATCATCTTGAGGCGTGAACCTGTTTTTGTCTTGACGATAATGCCCATAGGATTTTCGAAGTCGGTGCCCATCATAATCATGCCACCCCTCGGACCGCGAAGGGTCTTGTGGGTGGTGGTGGTCACAAAGTGGCAGTGCGGCATAGGATCGCCCAGAAAACCGGCGGCAATAAGGCCAGCAGGATGAGCGATATCGGCCATCAAAAAGGCCCCGACCTTGTCGGCAATTGCGCGGAAAGCCTTGACATCAAAACCCTGTGAATAGGCGCTTGCGCCAGCAATAATCAGTTTTGGACGAACCTTGAGGGCAAGTTCCTCAACCTTGTTCATATCAATGCGACCCGTTTCGCGATCAACACCGTAGGAGTGCGCATCGTACATCTGACCTGAAAAATTGACCGAACTGCCGTGAGTCAGGTGACCACCGTGCGACAAATCAAGCCCCATGATAGTGTCACCGGGTTTCAGCACCGCAAAAAGCACCGCCATGTTGGCGCTTGAGCCGGAGTGGGGCTGAACGTTGACATAGTCGCAACCAAAGAGCTTTTTGGCCCGGTCGCGAGCGAGGTTTTCGGCCACATCAACATATTCGCAACCACCATAATAGCGCTTGCCAGGATAGCCTTCGGCATATTTATTGGTCATCACCGATCCGCACGCCTGCATGACGGCACGACTGGTAAAGTTTTCAGAAGCAATCAGTTCAAGCGTTTCGGTCTGCCGCACGGTTTCGCTGGCAATAGAGTCGAAAAGCTCTTTATCCTGCAGTTGAAGGATATCGGTATCCATCGTCTTTCATTCCTTTTCCTGACGGAAGTTTACGGGTTGGTTGATGTTTTTTCAGAAGGGGTGCTCCCCGCTGCGCATGAACAGCCAATGATATGGCCAAGCTTGTCGCGCTTTGTATCGAGATAGATCTTATTCATCGGATTTGAGGCAATTTCAAGCGGAATGCGCTCAACAATTTCAAGGCCATACCCCTCAAGACCGACCACTTTTTTCGGATTATTGGTCATCAGCTTCATGTTGCGCACCCCAAGATCCTTGAGAATCTGTGCTCCAATGCCATAGTCGCGCAAATCAGCCTTGAATCCGAGCTGCTCATTGGCCTCGACCGTATCAAACCCTTCGTCCTGCAGGTTATAGGCTTTCAGTTTATTGATCAGGCCAATACCCCGGCCCTCCTGCATGAGGTAGACCAGCACTCCGCGTCCCTCTGCTTCAATCATCGTGAGTGCTGAGGCGAGCTGATTGCCACAATCGCAACGCAAAGAGGCAAAGGTGTCGCCCGTGGCACACTGTGAGTGCACCCTGACAAGAACCGGCTCATCGGTGGTAACGTCGCCCTTCACAAGAGCAACATGATTATGCTGGTCGGTAAATGATTCGTAGGCGATCAACCTGAACTCCCCGTAGATGGTCGGCAATCTCGATTCAACCGCCCGGTGCACCAGTTTGTTGCGCTGCATCTGATAAGCAACAAGTGACTTGATGGTGATAAGCTTCAAACCGTATTTCGCCTTGAGCTTGATCAGTTCGGGAAGCCTTGCCATGCTGCCGTCATCATTGAGAATCTCGCAAAGCAATCCGACAGGACTGCAACCCGCAAGATGAGCAAGATCAACCGCAGCTTCCGTATGGCCTACACGCCGCAGAACACCACCATCCATCGCCCGGAGAGGGAAAATATGGCCGGGACGCGAAAAATCGTCCGCCTTCGAAGCGAGATCACCAAGCATCTTGATGGTCATGAACCTGTCGTAGACTGAAATACCGGTGGTAACACCTTCAGCAATTGCATCAACCGATACGGTAAAGTTGGTCTCATGCTGGGAGGTGTTTCTCTGCACCATCGGATCAAGCTGCAACTCTCTGGCTCGATCCATGGTGACCGCCACACAAAGAAGACCCCGCGCCTCCTTCGTGATAAAATTGATCATGTCATAGCTCACCCGGTCGGCAGCGCCAATAAAATCGCCCTCATCCTCACGATCTTCGTCATCAATAACAATGACCAGTTTTCCTTTGCGAATATCCTCAAGCGCAGCATCAATAGTATCGAAATTCTTTATATCCATACTCCTTTATTACACCTTTTAGCAAGACAGAGAAGAGAAGAAGAGAGGGTAATGTAAAAAAAATCCTGAACCATTTTCACGAGGCAAAAAAAGATAGCAGAGAGAGGCGCAATCAGTCGCTTTGAGAAGCATAGGCATTTTTGTATACTGAAACGGTTTTTAAATATAAAAAGGTGAAGAACCACCTTTACACAGCTCTGAGCTGAAGCACCTTAAACCTGATCAAAATTGCATGACCATTCAAGCTTCCGACCTGATACAGGAGGTTACTGACCTTTCCAGAAAATTTCCGAAAGAGTGGCTCTTGAAGGCCAAACAGAACGGATTTTCCGATTTTCAGCTTGCTACCATTTTCAATACTTCAGAACCTTCCATAAGGGCGCTCAGAAAAGAGTACGGCATTGAGTCCGTCTTCAAGACTGTCGATACCTGTGCCGCAGAGTTCGATGCCAAAACACCCTACCACTACTCGACCTACGAGGAGGAGAACGAATCCATCTCTTCCGAGCGGAAAAAAGTGATTATTCTCGGCGGCGGCCCGAACCGGATTGGCCAGGGAATCGAATTTGACTACTGTTGTGTGCAGGCGGTCTTTGCCCTCAGAGAGGCTGGCTATGAAACCATCATGGTCAATTGTAATCCTGAAACGGTTTCGACCGATTACGATATAGCCGATAAACTCTACTTTGAGCCACTCACCTTTGAAGACACCATTCGCATCATAGAGCACGAAAAGCCTCTCGGTGTCATTGTCAGCTTTGGAGGTCAGACGCCACTGAAACTCTCGACAAAACTCCATGAGGCGGGCGTCACCATCCTCGGCACCTCCTCAAAAGGGATTGATCTGGCCGAAGACCGCAAAAAATTTGGTGCACTTCTCGAAGAGCTCAATATACCCCATCCTGAATACGGCACAGCCATCAACTTCGAAGAGGCGAAAGAAATTACCCAACGAATTGGCTACCCTGCCCTGATTCGACCAAGCTACGTTCTTGGCGGACGGGCAATGAAAATTATCTACAGTGATGACTCACTCAAAGAGTATGTCGATCAGGCCCTCTTTATTACTGATAAATATCCCCTGCTGATTGACCGCTTTCTGGAAACTGCCGTTGAATTCGACATTGATGCCCTTGCCGACAGCACCGACTGCGTCATCAGCGGTATCATGCAGCATGTTGAGGCCGCAGGCATACACAGCGGCGACTCCACCTCTATTTTACCCTATCACAACATCAGCCCCAAGGCCATTGCCCTGATGAAGTCCTACACCCGAACCCTTGCAGAAAGTCTCAAGGTTGTTGGGCTGATGAACATCCAGTATGCCGTCCAGAACGAAAGCGTCTACGTCATAGAGGTCAATCCAAGGGCCAGCCGTACGGTACCGTTTGTCGGCAAAGCCACGGCGATCCCGGTTGTAAAAATTGCAACCCGCGTCATGCTCGGCGAAAAGCTCTGCGACCTGCGCCAGGAGTGTGACCTGAAAGATTGCGATGAGCTCGGCATGAAGCATCTTGCCATCAAGGAACCGGTCTTCCCCTTCTCCAAGTTCGTAAAATCAGGTGTCTACCTGGGCCCCGAGATGCGATCAACCGGTGAAGCGATGAGCCTGGCCGATAAATTTCCTGAAGCGTTTGCCAAAGCCTACCAAGCCGCAAACATGCAACTCCCCCTCTCCGGCGCGGTCTTCATCAGTGTCAACGACCAGGATAAAAACCAGCGCATCATCGACATTGCCGAAGCGCTCTTCCGGATGGATTTTGATCTGGTTGCCACAGCGGGCACACACCAGTTCCTGACGGAGCATAACATTGAGTGCAAGAAGGTTTTCAAGGTGGGAGAAGAGGGACGACCGAACATTTTCGACATTATCAAACATGGCAAAATCAACTTTGTCATCAACACCCCAAGGGGCGAAAAAGCGTTGCACGATGAAGAGGCAATAGGAGCGGCATCAGTGCTGAGCAACGTCCCCTTTGTTACCACCATCGAAGCGGCCGAAGCATCGGTACAGGCCATCGACTGCATCCGCCACCAGGAGTTCGGCGTCAAAAGCCTCCAGGAGTATGCCTCCTATCGCAACAAGTAGAGGGGGATCAAGCCAATCATGCGCCTCCGTCAAAAAGAGGCGCTACAAAAAAAGGTTGACCATGCACGAAGCACACCAGAAACATCTTGACGAGTCTATACAACTGGAACTGAACCTTGCGACGCTCTACACCATCTTTAATGATACTTTTGCGGAGGATGAGGATTTCTGGTGGGAGCTTGTCATGGAGGAGAGAGCACACGCCGCGCTGCTCCAGCAGGAAAAAAAACAGCCCCATCAAAGGGAGTTTTTTCCGGAAAACCTGTTAGCCAAAGAGCTGCAATCACTCATTGAGGCCAACGCAAGAATTGTGCAACTCCTCGGCAACTATAAAACGACTCCTCCATCAAGAAACGAAGCCCTGCTCGTTGCATACGATCTTGAAATGGCCGCAGGAGAGTCCCATTTTCAGCAATTTCTCGACTGCCCCACCAGCTCTCCTGCTGCAAATATTTTCAAACAGCTCAATCAGGATGACTGCAACCATGCGGCAAGAATTCTTGAATACCGAACAAAAAACCTTATTGAATAAAAACGCCCCCTCTTTCGATTTCCCCCTGAAACATTATCTGCTGATGAGGCTGGCTGGAGCTGTAGCATCAAAATAATCACGTAACACAATGGCAATATTGCTGATAAAATAGTTTCTTGTATGGGGAGCGGGGCTCATGCGCCCCTCATTCAGGCTCAACGGTGGCCTGACAATTACAAAAAAAGGGAGGCAAATAATGATTAACAGCAGAAAAATTGAAGAGTTACATCCTCATGTGCAGAACTTGTGCAAGCGTTTTCTGGATGAGTGCGAGTTGGCCGGAATTGATGTTTTGATAACAAGCACGTATCGAGATCATGAAAGTCAGAATGCACTCTACAACCAGGGCAGAACACTTCCTGGCCATGTTGTTACAAATTGTCGGGGAGGCCACTCGTTTCATAATTGGCGAGTTGCGTTTGATGTTGTCCCCTTGCGTTTTGGAAAACCTGTGTGGGGGACAACGGGTGCAGATGGTGAACTTTGGCAACGTATTGGTTCTCTTGGCCAGTTATGTGGGCTTGATTGGGCTGGCAATTGGACAACATTTAAAGAGTTGGCACATTTTCAATACACTAACGGCTTGACCTGTGCCGATTTTCAAAATGGCAAATCGTTAATCGCGTAATTGTAACACAGGGGCGGAAAGGTCCCGCCCCTGCGCTGCATCACAAACTGACAAACTGCTGCTCACAATTTCCCTGCCCATCAACAAGCAATTCACTGTAACGCTGCGGAGTGTAGCGGAAACTACCTCCATTGACAAAGGATACTCCCTGAATGGTATAGAACTGAAAGCGGTGAAAATGGCCATGCAACACCACCCTGGCGCCGAGATTCTGCATGAGGGCGAGAAACTCTTCACGGTTTTTCAACTCCATGGTCCAGTCGAAAGCCTGGTCAAGCAGTGAGTCCGTTCCATAAACCCTGTACGCATGGTGGCAGAGCCCGATGACAAAAGAGCCTTTCAAAGAGGCAAGCACACTTTCATGACCGAGGGCACGCAACTGGCCGGAAGTAATAACCCCTCTGGAACCAAGCGGATTATCAGCGGGGTACCAGGGGTAAACCGAATTGAGTGCTACAAAAGCGATCTTCACACAAGGATAGTTGATGATTTTTAGAAAGGGAAATGCCGCGCCCCCTTGCCCCTCATCCGTTATCAGCTCCTGAAAAAAAAGACAAAACTCTGCCAGCTTGCGCTCAAATGCCTTTTTCCTGACCGACTGAAGAGGGTTCAGTGCATTATAAAAGCGCATCTCCTCCTCAAGATTGATCAGATCATGGTTACCGACAATAATTGTTGTTTTTTCCCAATGATACCATCCATGATCCTCCAGTTTTTCGCGAACAACACACCAGTCTGCCGGGTCAGCGTTATTGCTCAGATCCCCTGAAATAACCAGATGATCAAACCCTTCCGTGTTGAAATGGTCAAGCATACGCTTAAAATCATCAAGCTGACGACGATCCTGTCTTCCGGAAAAATGAAGATCCGATAAATGCGCTATTTTTATGTTCTCTTTAATCAATTTCTTTTAGGCTTGCGGTTTTTAATTCTAAAACAGTAAATTGGCCATACATTTTCAATCTGGCATTAACCAACCTGCAACAAAAAGCATCGAGATTACTGCCTTTATTTCAACCTGCTGATGCAAAGCAAAGACCAGCCCTGATCAATTATGCAAAATAAAATAACATCCCTGAAAGAACTGTCAAGAAATCTTTGGTGGTCATGGGATACTGAAGCGAAACAGATTTTCGAAGAGCTCTCCCCTCTGCTCTGGGAAAGGAATAATCACAATCCTGTCGAACTGTTACAGCACATCTCCAACGATGAACTGACCGCCCGCTGCCAGTTCGAGTACGGAAAAAAAATAGAGGCGGTCTCCACACGTTTTGCCGCCTACATGAACGACAAGGAGACCTGGGCAGCCAAAAACACTCCCGAACTGGTGAAAAACCCTGTTGCCTATTTCAGTGCTGAATTCGGCATTCATGAAAGTGTGAGAATTTATTCGGGCGGACTCGGTGTTCTTGCCGGAGACCACCTGAAATCGGCCAGCGACCTTGGCATTAATTTTATTGGCATTACCCTGTTTTACAAAGAGGGCTACTTCCGCCAGTACCTCAACCAGGATGGATGGCAGACCGAAAACTACCCGCTTCAACACCCGGAAAGCCTTCCGATTGAAAAAGTGACCGATGCTGAGGGCAATGACCTGATCATTTCGGTTAATATAGCACAAAGTGAAGTTTTTGCACAGGCATGGCGCCTCAAGGTTGGCCGCGCTACACTCTATCTGCTCGACACCAATATTACGGCCAATGAACCCCATTACCGCGACATCTGCTGCCGCGTCTATGGCGGTGACCAGAATATGCGTATCAACCAGGAGATTCTCCTCGGTATCGGCGGCGTAAAACTTCTCGACAAACTTGGCGAAGAGCCAACGGTCTATCACATGAACGAGGGCCACTCAGCATTTCTGACACTCGAACTGCTTGCCAAAGAGCTTGCCAAAGGAGTTTCGGAAACAGATGCAATGGCAACGGTCCGTTCACGCTGCGTCTTCACCACGCACACTCCGGTTCCTGCAGGTCATGACCGCTTTTCGAGAGATATGATGCATTACACCTTCGACAGGTATCTTTCAGCGATCGGGATGAGCTTCGATGACCTGATGAGGCTTGGTTCTGAAGACACCAACAATATTTACGGTCTCTTCACCATGACGGTGCTTGCACTGAACCTTTCGCGCACGGCAAACGGTGTTTCAAAACTTCACGGAGAGGTTTCACGAGTCATGTGGCAGCACCTCTACGCTGGCAAGAGCGTTGATGAGGTGCCCATCGGTCATATCACCAACGGTGTGCACGCCAGCAGTTGGACCTGTGGCCATACCGCCCTGTTCTGGAATAAATTCGGAGTCAGTATTGACGAAATGTCGCTCTCACCCGAAGCGGCTGAAGCGGTTCTGGCAAAAGTGACCGACAGCGAACTATGGTCGCTCCGCTACATCCTGAAACGCAACCTTTGCGACTTTATCGACCGCTATCTGGCCAACCAGCTTTTTCACCAGCACCTCAATTCGTGTCAAACCGAATATGATACACTGAAATCAGCGAAAAACACCTTCTCTCCCGACGTTCTGACCATAGGCTTCGCAAGACGTTTTGCTACCTACAAGCGCGCACCACTTATTTTCAGGGATCTTGAGCGCCTGAACAGAATCATCAATAATGAAACCAGACCGATGCAGATCGTTTTTGCCGGAAAGGCACATCCGCATGACGATGCCGGCAAAGACTATATCCGCCAGATTGTCCAGCACTCCCGCCGCTCAGAGTTCAACGGCAAGGTTATTTTTCTTGAAAACTACAACCTCGGTGTTGCAAAACGGATGGTCTCAGGCGTTGATGTCTGGCTGAACACCCCGGTAAGACCAATGGAGGCGAGCGGTACATCAGGTGAAAAGACCGTACTGCATGGCGGACTCAATTTCAGTGTTCTTGATGGCTGGTGGCCTGAAGCCTACAACGGCGAGAATGGTTTTTCAATCGCCAACGGCGAATGCTTTGAAAATCATGAAGAGCAGGACAGCTTTGATGCGGAAAAAATGTACAGTACTCTGGAAAACCAGATCATACCAGCATTTTACGAGCGCAACGAAGAAAACATCCCTGTACTGTGGCTCAAAAAAATCCGGAACGCCATTGCTACCATTGCTCCAGAGTACAACACCCACAGAATGGTGCGTGACTATGCAACCAAATACTATCTGAACAGAAAAGATTAAGGCTTCGTCTTGCATCTCTTTTTTACTCCTGATTGGCTCCATCACAGCCAGTCAGGAGTAAATTTGTTCTCATCCTCTCTCAAGCAACGCCATGAACCACAACGAAATCCCCGATACTCCACCCTGTGCTGCACTCTCTCTGGGCCGGGGGCTTGAATTGAAATCGCCGGTACTCCTTGCATCAGGCACCGTCTCTTATGGCGAAGAGCTGAGTCAACTCTGTGATCTTTCCAAAATCGGCGGCATCGTCACCAAGGCCATCTCCCTTGAGCCAAGAGCGGGCAATCTTCCCCGGCGCATCGCTGAAACACCATCGGGCATGATTAACGCAATCGGTCTGGCCAATGTGGGAGTAGAGCGCTTCATTACTGAAAAGGTGCCCTTTCTCCGCCAACTCAAAACGAGCATCATCGTCAATATTGCCGGACGTTCAATCGACGAGTACTGTGCAGTTGTTGCGCAGCTTGACCAGGTCGAGGGGCTCAGCGCCTACGAAATCAACCTCTCCTGCCCGAACGTCAAGGGGGAGTGCATGATTATGGGAGTGAACCGGGAGGCCACCTTCGAAATTGTTTCGGAACTGCGCAAAATTACCAGGCGCCATCTCATGATAAAGCTGACGCCAAACGTCACCTCCATCAGCTCCATTGCCCTCGCTGCCCAGGAGGCCGGTGCCGACTCCCTCTCGCTCATCAACACAGTCGTCGGCATGGCTATCAATTATAAAACCCGCAGGCCTCTTTTGAAAAACATTACAGGAGGTCTTTCCGGTCCGGCAATCAAGCCTATTGCCCTTGCAAAAGTGTGGGAGGTCTACAATGCTGTTGCCATTCCCATTGTGGGCATGGGAGGCATTGCGTGCTTTGAGGATGCCATGGAGTTTTTCCTTGCAGGCTCAAGCGCCATTCAGATCGGCACCATGAACTTTGTCTATCCCGATATCGGCGAAAAGGTGGCCACCGCCATTGAAGAGTACTTTTCAGCACCGGGCGCAATCCCCCTCAAGGAATACACCGGAACGCTTCTCACCGATTAACCCTTAAAACCCCCAGGAACCATGCGTATTGGAATTGGTATTGATGTACACCCATTTGCCGAGGGCCGAAAGCTGGTCATCGGTGGCGTTCATATCCCCGGACACAACGGTCTTGAGGGGCACAGTGATGCCGACGTTTTACTCCATGCCGTCAGCGACGCCCTTCTTGGAGCAGCAGCCCTTGGAGACATCGGCCTGCACTTTCCCAACACCAGCCCGGAGTTCAAGGATATCGACAGCATGATTCTGCTCCGGCATGTCGGAAAGCTTCTTGAAAAAAATGGTTACCAGATTGTGAACGTCGACAGCATGCTACTTCTTGAAGAGCCTAAAATCGCTCCCTACATTACCGACATGCGCAAAAACATTGCACGCTGTCTCAAGGTTGAAATCGGAGCGATCTCTGTCAAGGCAACCACCAACGAAAAACTTGGCTACATCGGGCGTGTTGAGGGCGCTGCTGCACATGCGGTCTGCCTCATTCGGCAAGCCTAAGCACCAACCTCACCTCTGAGAATGGTCACTGGCACATAGCGTGTCGCCTTTCTTGCCGGGCTCCACGAAGAGATCACGGCAATAAGGATACCGAACACTATGACGATCAAATGGGCATCGGCCATCTCAATAATGTTGATCCGGTCACTCTTCAACACCCCGGCCGTCGTTGCCTCAAAACGGATAGAGGCTACTAACTGGCAAATCAAGTGACCAATCGGACTGCCGATAAGCACTCCGAGAACACCAATCATAAACCCCTCAAGCATGAAAATACGGGTAACATCCCGCCCCGCCATCCCCATGGAACGCATGATGGCGATATCCTTGACTTTTTGCAGAATGACCGTCGTCATGACGGATGAAACACCGAGCCCTGCCACCACAAACACAAACCCGACAAGAACCAGCGTAATGAGTGCATTGCGGTTATAAAACTCAATAACATTACGGTTGGTTTCATCCCAGCTCTCGCTTTTATAACCACTGAGCGCCTCCACCCTGTCGGAAGTCTCATGGGCACGTTCAACATGAGCCGTCCTCAGGCCGATACCACTCACCGAATTGGAAGCTACTCCCTCCATCCGCTGGGCAAGAGAGAGGTTAACGTAGGCCTCACGCTCATCCTTTGCATTAAAGCCGCTGCTGAAGCGCCCCACAACCGTTACAGGAAACTCTTCGCTGTTTTTTGTCACAAGCACAACTCTGTCGCGATAGTGGACATTGAGTTTTTTTGCCAGAAGATCACCAACCAGCACACCATTGGGCGTAGAGGCCAACTCGTTGAGGGCATCTGGATCGAGAAGGTTCTTTTTCAAGCCCGCTATCTCAGCCTCAAGATGAGGTACAACGCCCCTCACAATGCAGGGGGTAAAGCGGGTTTTATTGCGGGCAATCACCTTGCTGAGCACAAAAGGTGAAATGCTGCGAAGCTCCTCGACAGGGCGAATCCTCTCCACAACTTCAGCATAGTTCTTGATGACCTCCGCTTCATTCTGATTAATAGTTCTGGTCACCATCGAAATCATGCTGCCCTGCTGGCCGATAATGTTGTCGGGCACCAGCGGTAGCACCCTTTCAGCACCAATCACCACATGGGGGGCCGTATCGATCACCTTTGTAATAACATTCGATGATGAGCCGCGTGATACGGCAATGGTCGTCACAAGCATGGCCGAACCAACGGCCACACCAAGTGCAGTAAGGAGTGTCTGCCGTTTTCTCTCCTTCAGGTGCACAAAAGCAATCCTCGCCTGATCTCTGTAGTTCATGAAAAAAGCTGTTGTTCAATCATCTTCCGAGTGTAGAGTCTGTTATTAAATTTTGAGAGTTGTCAGTTGAAAAATCACACAAAAAATCTATCTTGACTCCAAGAAGCAGAGGAGGTTTTTCTCTGACAAATAAAGAAATTCGACCATTAAATACTAACCTTGACATCGAAACAGGAGAACATAACTGTGAAAAAAATTGGTATCCTTACCAGCGGCGGCGATTGTGGCGGGCTTAATGCCGTGCTGAAGGGCGCTGCAATGATGGCTCTCTCAAAAGGGCTGGAACTCTTTATTATTCCCAACGGCTACGCCGGTTTATACAACCTTGTTGACCAGGAGACAATTGTCCGGCTCGATCAGGTTCGCCTCGACCGCTTTGACGCAAGTTTTGCCGGATCAGAAGCGGGCCATTCGAGAGTTAAAATCAAGGCCATAAGCAATCCTGAAAAGTACAACCGCATCAAGGCCGGCATGAAAAAATTCAGCATTGATGCACTCATTATCAGCGGAGGCGACGATTCAGGCAGCGTCATGGTCGATTTGAACCAGCAAGGGATTCAGTGCATCCACGCACCCAAAACCATGGATCTCGACCTTCAGACCTATTCGGTCGGCGGAGACTCCACCATCAACCGCATTGCACAGTTTGTGCATGACCTTAAAACAACCGGCAAAACCCACAACCGGGTACTCGTCACCGAAGTGTTCGGACGTTATGCAGGCCATACCGCTTTCCGCAGCGGCGTTGCGGCTGAGGCTGACTGTATTCTCATCCCCGAAATTCCAACCGACTGGGATGTGGTGTACCAGCACCTTGCAGAGCGCTTTACCCGCCGGATCAGAGAGAGCGACGTCCACAGCGGCACCTATACCGTTGTTGTTGCGGAAGGGGTAAAAAATGCCGACGGTACCGATATTGTTGATGAATCGGCAGGCATTGACGCCTTCGGTCACAAAAAACTTGCCGGTGCAGGAAAATTCACCTGCCAGCAGATTCAGAAGAGGATGAAAGCCGATCCGGCCATGCCGATTTTCATGAAAGAGACCGGCATGTTTGTCGAAGGTGTCTATGAAATTCCGGAAGTCCGTGAAATCCATCCAGGCCACCTTGTCCGTTCCGGCAACTCTTCAGCCTACGACATCAACTTCGGCTTCGAAGCCGGTGCGGGTGCCATACTGCTCCTGCTCGACGGAAAAACCGGCGTCACCATCTCCAAGGTCAAGGGACGCAAGGTAGAGTTTATCGAATCGAGCAAGGCGATTGTACAGCGCCACGTCGATTTGGACCACATCGCCATGTATGAGTCACTCGGCATCTGCTTTGGCCGAAAACCCGCCATCTACGACCCGATTTTACGTGAAGTCGAAGGCGTTTACGAAAGAATTTACTGATCTTTTCATGGTTTCGGACATAAAAACCCCGCAACAGAACGCGGGGTTTTTATATCTTGAGCTTTACTCCTGTCTAATACCATTAACACCCAATACCTGCATCATGAACAAGTCTGCCAAAATCTGGATGAACGGCGAACTGATTGACTGGATTGACGCAAAAATCCACATTCTGTCACATGTTGTCCACTACGGTTCATCTCTCTTTGAAGGGATACGCTGCTATGAAACCCAGAGGGGATCGGCCGTACTCTTTCTGGATGAACACATCAAACGCCTCAGGGATTCAGCAAAAATATACCGTATCGAAATTCCATACTCTGAAAAAGAGCTAAAAGAGGCCATTTTGGCCACAATCCAGGCCAACAATTTCAAATCGTGCTACATCCGCCCACTGGTTTACCGTGGACAGGGTGCTTTGGGAGTGAACCCGCACCGTGCATCAATCGAGGTTGCCATTGCCACCTGGGAGTGGGGTACCTACCTTGGAGAAGATGTGCTTGAAACCGGCGTTGACGTCCGCGTCTCCTCCTGGACCCGTCCGGCTCCGAACACCCTTCCCGCATGGGCAAAAGCTGGGGGAAACTACCTGAACTCGCAGCTCATCAAAATGGAAGCCTTGATGGACGACTACGCCGAAGGGCTTGCGCTTGATGTAAACGGTTATGTTTCAGAAGGAAGCGGCGAAAATATTTTTGTCATCCGCGACGGTATTATCTACACCCCCATGTCGGGCCAGTCAATACTGCCAGGATTCACCCGCTACGCCATCATGCACATTGCAAAAGAGCTGGGCTACGAAGTGCGCGAAACCCTGATTCCACGTGAAGCACTCTATATCGCTGACGAGGTCTTTTTGACCGGCACGGCTGCGGAAATCACTCCCGTCAGAAGCATCGACAAATACCCGATCGGCAATGAAAAACGAGGCCCGATTACCGAGGTGCTGCAATCGGCATATCTCAAAATTGTCCACAGTGGTGAAGATCCCTACAACTGGCTAACCTTTATCTGAGCACGGCAAAGCCACTATGAGCTGGAAAAAGAGTATCGGTCAAAAGCAGCAGATCCATGTTCTGCAGAACGCACTTTCAACAGGACGCCTCGCCCACGCCTACCTCTTCACCGGCCCTGACGGGTCGGGGAAAGAGTCGGTCGCCTTTGAACTCGCCTCGCTCCTCAACTGCCAGAATGCCACAGACGGCAGTGAGGAGGGCGCCTGCGGAGTATGCCCTGACTGCCTGATGATCAAGGAATTCATGCACCCGAACGTGGAATATATCTTTCCGGTAGAATCGGCCCTGCTCGACCCGGGTGACTCGGCCAAAAAAGAGAACAAAAAATTTACTGAAGCCAAAGAACGTTACGATGCTCTGCTGGAAAAGAAAAAGCAAAACCCCTATCTCTCCCCTGCCATGGAACGCTCCATGGGCATTCTGACAGAACAGATTGTCGCGCTCCAGCACAAGGCGCTGTTTATGCCAAATGAGGGAAGCAAAAAAATCTTCATTATTTCGCAGGCCGAACGGCTGCACCCCTCGGCGGCCAACAAACTCCTCAAACTACTCGAAGAGCCGCCAGCGCACGTCCTCTTCATTCTTGTTTCATCAAGGCCGGATGCACTGCTCCCGACCATCCGTTCGCGATGCCAGGCGCTCCGCTTTTCACGAGTCACCCAGCAGGAGCTGCGACTCTGGCTACAACAAAACCGTCCAGAGATTCAGGAGCCCAATCTGAGCTTTATCGTCAGTTTTTCGAGAGGAAATCTCCGGCTTGCCTGGGAGTTCATCAACAACCGCGACAGCGACACGGCTGAAACCGCAACCATTGTGCTGCGCAACGAGGCGCTCGAATATCTCCGCAAGGTGCTCACCCCCAGCCGCTTCCACGAAGCAATCACCTCCTGCGAGCAGAACGCCAAAAACCTTTCGCGTGGCGACCTTGTCCTCTTTCTCGCCGCTCTGCTCCTTTTCTTTCAGGACGCCAACCACCGCCGCATCAATGCAGACTTTCAGGAGCTGAACAACCCCGACATCAGCGACGCCATCAACCGTTTCGCAAAAAACTTCCCCAATCCTGACTTTTTCCAGATATCAACCCTCACCGAAGAGGCCATCCGCGCCATCGAACGCAACGCCAGCCCGCTCCTCGTCATGGCCTCATTCACGGCTGAAATCAAGGGGTTGCTGCTGCGCAAGGCATGAAAATCAAAAAGTGCCTGTAGTCGCATCGAGCCAATCAAGATAAGCAGGAAGACCACCCGTAATCGGCACTTTAATGATTTCCGGCACGTCGTAGGGATGAGCTCCCTTGATCCAGGCTTCAAGCTCGCTGTATCGGGCCTCTATGGTTTTGATATGGAGGGCAACTTCCGCCTCTTTCTGCAACTCCCCTTCCCAGATATAAAAGCTTCGTATAGCCATCATCTGGACACAGGCCGCAAGCTTGCGGGAGAGCATACCCTCCGCAAGCTTCTCGGCAACTTCCCGGCTGGGAGCGGTAGTGATAACCATGCAATAACTGCTCATACTCGCGTTGATAGTGTTACAGTTCGATAAGCTCCTTGCTGAAGCGCTGCAGGGAAGTTGCTCCATTGAGCCCCATTAGCACCGTATCCTCAATTCGCACCCCGAATTTTCCGGGCAGATAGATACCGGGCTCAATGGTAAAGAGCATATTCTCCTGCAGGGTATGCTCCCCTTTCGGGCTAATCCTCGGCTCTTCATGCACTTGAAGGCCAACACCATGCCCAAGGCCGTGGCCAAACTCGTTGCCGTAACCGTGACCGGCAATAAAACGGCGAACCTCATTATCAAGCTCTTTGGCCGTCATACCGCACCGCGCCGAAGCAACACCAATCGCCTGCGCCTCCTGCACAATACCGTATACCTTACGGGCTTCGCCTGAAACAGTACCAAGCGCAACCGTACGAGTTTGATCGGAAGCATAGCCTTCATAAACACACCCGATGTCGATCACAATCAGCTCTCCCGACCTGAAGCGGGTATTCGTGGGTGTTGCATGGGGCATGGCGGAACGCACTCCAGCGGCTACAATAGGGTCAAAGGAGTCTTTTTCGGCTCCAAGTTTTTTATGCTGGTAGCTGATCTCTGCAGCAATATCAAGCTCCGTCACTGACGAAGAAATCATGGGAAGCACTCGCTCAAGCACAAGCTCGCTAATTTCAACCGCACGACGCATCTTTGCAAGCTCAATCTCATTTTTGAGCATCCTGAACTCATCAAAAAAAGAGTCAACCGGAATCACCCGCTGTTTACCGAGAATCTGCTCAATAAGGTGGGTTGCCTCGTGCCAGGTAACATGATCGGACTGCAATGCAACCAGTTCTCCGAGAGGATAGCGACCTGAGCCAAGTTCGGCTGCAAAACCCTCTGCGGCAATAACCGTTTCAGCCACCCTCACCTCACCTGCCGCCTGCTCCCTGTAACGGAAATCGGTAAAGAGCCAGCATTTTTCTCTTGTAATGAGCACTCTGGCGTTTGAACCGCTGAAACCGGTCAGCCACCGGATAACGGCGAGATCGGTAACAATCATCGCATCAAGCGCCTGACTCATCATTTTGCGCAAAACCATCTGCAACGCCTCTTTTTGGTACAACGTACCTTGCACACTTTCCATTGACAGAGAACTCTGAATAATAAAAATATCGGCTTCGCTTTGTCGCAAGCCATGAAAGAGAAAGAATCAATGCTACTTTATTATTTTCATTTAAATCAATTCTTGCTATTATCTTCATTTACAAAAATTTGCAACCATTTGCCAACCAGTCACTTTCATGCCACAAAAAAAATTGCTTCAAAAGCTGCTTGCAAGCGAAGATTTTTCACAGGAAGAGATGACCTTCTGCATGAACAGCATTATGGATGGCTTTTTTTCAGAAATTGTGATTGCGGCAATGCTGGCCCTGCTTCAGAAAAAAGGGGTGACCCCGGCGGAGGCTGCCGGCGCATACTACAGCCTGATAGCCAGGGCAAGCGTCATTGAACTCGATGACGATGCCGTCGATACCTGCGGCACCGGCGGTGACCATGCTGGCACCTTCAATATTTCAACAACCGCATCAATCATCGCCAACAGTGCCGGAGTGCGCATTGCCAAACATGGCAACCGTTCGGTTACCAGCAGTTGCGGCAGTGCCGATGTGCTTGAAGCACTCGGCTTCACTATTGACCTTCCCCCTGAAGCGACAAAAGAGCTTTTTCAGCAGACCGGTTTTGCCTTTCTCTTTGCCCCGCTCTACCACCCCTCAATGAAAAAAGTGGCCCCTGTCCGCCGCGAACTTGGCATCAGGACCATTTTTAATATTCTTGGCCCCCTGATCAATCCGGCAAAGGCAAAACGGCAATTGGTCGGTGTGTTTACCCGGGAGCTGATGGAACTCTACGCAGAAGTACTGCTTCAGACAGGAGCCCGCCACGCACTGATTGTCCATGCCATGACCGAAGAGGGGATCGCACTTGACGAACCGAGCCTCAACGGGCCGACGCATATTATTGAAATAGAGCATGGCAGTTTCAAACGCTATACTATTTATCCTGAAGAGTTTGGCCTGACGCGCCACGCCCTCACAGAAATTCAGGGAGGTAGCCGGGATGACAATGCGCTCATTATCCGCCGCATCCTTGATGGCAGCGCTCCGGCAGCACACCTCGATGCCGCACTCTTCACCACCGCCATGGCCTGTCACGTCTCAGGAAAAGCGGCCACCATCAACGAGGGCTTTCTCATGGCAAAAAAGGCACTCGAAAGCGGTCAGGCAGAGAAACAATGGCATGAGATTCTAAAAATAAACGCTGAACTCTCACTGAAGTACCGGCAAGCCATCAACTAAATCCTTACCATTTTTGCCAAAAAACTTGTATACTGTTTGCCTTGTTTTTAAGCTGTAGCGAGAACCATTATGCCCATGAAAGGACGCGACACTCCACACCCTGAAAAGCCCCAAGGCATAACCGAAAAGCTTCTCCAGTCGGGAGTGAGCAATTCGAGACGCAAAATCATTGAACTGGCACTTGAGAATGTCAACAAGCCCGGCTTCAGGATAGAGCCCTCAGCCATATTGCCACTCATGAAACCTGTAACCTGGTTTCCACCAATGTGGGCATTTGCCTGCGGCGTGGTCTCAACCGGCGAAAATATTGCTGACAACTGGTCAATTCTCCTCCGGGGCGTTCTTCTTGCCGGGCCGCTCATGTGCGCCATGTCGCAGACCATGAACGACTACTTTGACCGCGAGGTTGATGCCATCAATGAGCCCGAGCGTCCGATTCCGGCTGGCAAAATATCAAAATCGGCCAGTTGGCTCATCACTTTCGCCCTCATTGTGACCGGATTTCTTGTCGCTCTCTCCATTCATCCTTATGTGGTCGTTATTGCCTTTGTCGGGGTTCTCATGTCACACGCCTATTCCGGCCCTCCCATCAGGGCGAAAAGGAACGGCTGGTTCGGCAACCTCATTGTCGGGCTTGCCTACGAAGGTGTCGCCTGGCTGACCGGAAGCTTTGCCATTACCCAGGGAATTCCTTCCGGTGAAACCATCGCCCTTGCCATTATTTTTTCACTCGGGGCGCATGGCATCATGACCCTCAACGACTTCAAATCTGTCGTTGGCGACACCATCCGCAAAGTTGCCTCTATCCCGGTACAGCTTGGAGAAAAAAAAGCGGCCATTCTTGCCTCCATCATCATGGATGTTGCACAACTCTCGGCCATCGCCATCCTGATTGCGAAAGGCTCCATAACGACCACGATCATTGCCCTGGTACTGCTCGTTGCCCAACTGCCCATGCAGAAAATTCTCATAGCAAATCCGAGGGAAAAGGCGGTCTGGTACAATGCGTTTGGTACCCTGCTCTACGTTCTCTCCATGATGGTCTGCGCTGTCGGTATCCGACCCTGAAAACAATAGGTTTCCGCTTTATAAAACTATTGTTATATTCCGATTCGTTTTTTTAACACCAATTGATTGCACCATGTCTAAAGTTTGTTTACTGACCGGTAAAAGACCCATATACGGCAACACGGTATCCCATGCGAACAACCACGTCCGCACCCGTTTTGAGCCAAACCTCCACACAAAAAGAGTCTGGATCGAAGAGGAGAAGCGTTTTGCAAAGGTCAAGCTTTCGGCCAAAGCAATGAAGATTATTGCCAAAACCGGCACAGCAGCGCTTGCCAAACTGCTGAAGTAAGGCACCTTCAACAGCAGGGAATACCCGGATTTTTCACTCTCTTGCAAAGGCTCAGCCATACACCGGTTGAGCTTTTTTTTGTTTTTTTGAAGAATGGAAAAAAAGATCATTATTTACACCGACGGCGCATGCAGCGGCAATCCCGGTCCAGGTGGGTGGGGAGCCGTGTTGATGTATGGCCCTTCAGTCCGCGAAATATCGGGCTACTCACCTGCCACGACCAATAACCGCATGGAACTCAGTGCGGCCATCGAAGCACTCGAAGCACTCAAGGAGCCCTGCAAGGTCGATTTGTACAGCGATTCAAGTTATCTGGTCAACGCCATCAACGAAGGGTGGCTGAAACGCTGGAGCACCAATAACTGGAAGACTGCGGCGAAAAAAAGTGTCGAAAATATCGACCTCTGGCAAAAAATCCTGAAGTTGCTTACATTGCACACGATCAACTTCCACAAGGTAAAGGGCCACAGCGACAACCCCTACAACAATCGCTGCGACACACTGGCCCGTGAGGCCATTAAAAGGAAATCATAACCCGTTGACCCCATGCCGCACGACGCCTTGCCTGAAACAACAGCCGCAACACCTGCAAAACGCTCTCTGAAAAAAGGTGCCGGGCTCCTCCTCTCCATGAGCGTTATCGGTACACTCTGCTTTCTCTCGGTCGTACTCTGGATCAACTGGTCAAAACCCCGCCTTCAGCCCGAAGCCTTAAGCACAGAGCTTCGAACAATTATTGAGCGTATTCCTGGAAAATCTGATGCACTGATCTACATTGGCCTTAAAGATATCCGTGAAAGCCGCCTCTGGAAAGAGATCATCCCCGACTCCCTGAAACAAGCACCGCTCTTCAAACCGCAAGCGCGGCTCGAATTGCTCATGAAGGCCGCAAACATCAACCCATCCCGGGATCTCGATACCCTGCTGGTCACTTTCAAGCGCCACGGATACAAAGAGCAGAACTTTCTTGCTCTCGCATGGGGCCCCGTCTCAAAAAAGCTTCCGACCTCCTTTCTCCGAGCCCACAGTTCAACAGTTGAGCATATCGGAGGCTACCAATGCTATGCACTCGACAGCACCCTCTGGCTTTGCCCACTCGGAGCGAGGAAAATTGCTGTAACCAACAACAAAAAAATGCTCGAAGGGTTTCTCGTCCCGGTCGGCAGTTTTTATCAACGCGATTCGCTCACCGCCAGGCTTATCAACAAGGCGGTCTACAAATCGCACCTCTGGTTTGCCCTGCCATCAGCCGCATGGACCAGCGGAGCGCTGCAAAGCCTCACCTCAACAAACCGGGACATGAAAACCCTCGGAAACCTTAACCGCATCGAGCACCTTGCCCTCTCCGCAAAATTCAACGACGGAATCGAGGCCCAAAGTGAATGGCTCTATAACAGCCCCAAGGCAGCTTATTTTGCCTCAACATTTCTCTGGGGCGCGGTACGGCTTTCAGAGCTCTCCGGCACAAGAACAGGCGAACCAACGAAACAATTGCTCAAAAAAATCGAGATCGAGCAAAATCTTGAATCGGTTATCATTCACGCTGCTCTTCCTCTTGAATTTTTTCAGTCGGCAAAACAAAAAAAAGAGCCCGAATGATGCGCATCTCATTCGCGCCGAAAAGAGAGCTTTCCCTCTTTCCAGAGCACTCGCAACTGCCCGCCAGCCATCACCATTTTTCCGGGCTGACTGCCGAGTAAATCGACCAGTTTCTGAAGCGTTCGAGCATCTACCGGTGCATCCATATCGCGTAACGCCCTCTTGAAAAGCTCTTTCTGCTCAAAAGCGGTGAGCCGCTTCAGCGCCTTGACATCAAGCTTCCCGTCAACAAACGAGAGTCCCGGCTCCCGCTCACAGAGATTTTCAAAATAGAGTTCAAGAAACTCTTCGAGCTCACCGGCCTGCTCCGACACTCTTTGAAGCGACGGCATCAATTTATGGGCAAAACGCTCCTCAATGAGCGGAATAACCCGGTTTCTGATAAAATTACGATCATAGTCACTGGCAAAATTGCTCAAGTCACTCCGGCTCGCAATCCCCTTCTCATCCAGATAGGCAACAATCTCTTTTTTATGAAAGAGAAGCATTGGGCGGATAATTTTACCGTTGCGTGCCCTGATTCCCCTCAACCCAGGCAGGGAGACTCCCCTGAAGAGGTTAAAAAGAATTGTCTCGGCATTATCGTTGACATGGTGGCCTGTGGCAATTTTTGTACATCCCTTCTGCTCCATCACCTGCTCAAAAAACGTATATCGCAGTATCCGTGCCGTCTCCTCCACCGATTTTTTCCACTCGCCAGCAAAGCGCAAGGTATCAAAGCGCTCAACAAAACACTCCAGACCAAGCAAGTGGCAATGGTTGAGCACAAACTGTTCATCCCGGTCACTCTCTTCACCACGAAGCTGAAAGTTACAGTGAGCCACTGCAAGCCCCGTATGCAAAAGAGCCCTTGTTGCACAAAAAAGTGAGAGCATGGCCATCGAATCCGGCCCTCCGGAAAGGGCAACGAGAACCCTCTCCCCCTCATCAACCAATCGCCTTGCCCTGAGTTGGGCGAGAAACTTTTTTTCTAACGTATTCACCCGGGTTTCACTGCCCTTCATTTCGTTGCACCGCCAAGAATCCACCCTCTCACACTCCTTTCATGCCCAAAATAAGCTCCAAAAAGAGCCACCCTGCTTTCGAATTGCAAAATAAACCGCAAAAAAACTGCAAAGCATCTTTTGATTTTAAGATAAATAATTATCATAAGGGAGTTTATCATAAAATAACCGGCAAGAGAGAAAAAAAGATGTTTACTTCCTACGGCTACAGCACCATGATAAAAGTGCTTCTCCTCTGCATGGGCCTCAGTGCTACTGCAATGAGTTTTCCTTTCGAGGCTCAAATACCGCTGCTTTTGATGACCGCCGCCTTTTTCCTCTTCACCCTCTATTTTTTCCGCGACCCAAAAAGAGTAGCACCCGATGAAAAAAGGGTTATTCTGGCACCAGCCGACGGCAAAATACTCCTCGTCGAAAAAAAGGCCGAAAACGGTTCCACCAAAACCTCAACGCTGGTCAGTATCTTTATGTCGCCCTTCAATGTTCACGTCAATCGCATACCACTCAGCGGCAAAGTGACTCACCTTCACTACCGCCCTGGTCAGTTCCTCATGGCCTTTGACCCCAAAAGCATGGAGAGCAATGAAAGAATGGAGATCGCCATCAACAACACGGAGATAGAGGTGCGCTTCAGCCAGGTATCAGGTTTTCTGGCAAGAAGAATTGTCTGTCAACTGCAAAAAAATGAAAACGTCACCATCGGCAAACGGTTCGGCATGATCAAGTTCGGATCAAGGGTAGACCTCATTTTTCCCCCGTCAGCAACCATACTGGTCGAACCCGGCCAAAAAACCCGCGCAGGCGAAACCATCCTTGCACGCTATTGAGCCCGGCGGAAAACAGTTTTTCACTGTAAAACCCTTGTTTTAAGCTGTTCTAAATTATATTATACCGGGTGATTATTATCCATTTCTAACTCTATACTGGAAAAAATCGATGTTGGGAACTACCGAAGTGATTGTGATCTTCCTTGCCATTGTGCTGTTATTCGGCGCAAAAAAGCTTCCGGAACTTGCAAAGGGCCTTGGAAAAGGGATTAAGGAGTTCAAAAAGGCCCAGAACGAGATCGAGGAGGAGTGTAAATCGACCGCAGATGCAACACAAAAAAAGGAGAAGTCTCCCTCTTCAACTCAAAGCTAAAGTGTGCAATAACCGGCCATGCTTTTCAGCCTCTACATCAAGAATTTTGCCCTGATTCAGGAGCTCTCGGTTGAGTTCAGCCCTCAATTGACCATCATCACCGGCGAGACCGGCGCAGGCAAATCCATTCTTGTCGGGGCGCTGAGTCTGGTTCTGGGTGAGAGGGCAAGCAGCGATCTGGTGCGCTCAGGCACAAGCAAGGCTGTTATCGAAGCGGTGCTGAACAATATCGATACCGAAAAAATTGATACCCTGCTCAGGGAGGCCAATATTGAACCGGTGCCGGAACTCATTGTACGCAGGGAACTCTCCTCGGGCGGCCAATCACGCTGCTTCATCAACGACACACCCTGCACCGTCGCGCTCCTCAAACAGGTGGGAGAGCTGCTCATTGACCTGCACGGCCAGCACGAACATCAGTTGCTGCTGCGTGCCGACACCCACGAAACCCTGCTTGACGAATACGGCGGAACAAGCCCGGAAGTGAGTGCTTACAGGGCCTCCCGTTCAAAGCTCCAGCATCTTCAGCAGCAGTTGCGCCAACTGAAAAAAGAGGCCGCTGACATCCGCGACAAAAAAGAGATGCTCGATTTTCAGCTCAACGAGCTCAATGCCCTTGACCTTACAAGCGGTGAAGAGGAGCTGAACGAAACCGAGATAACACTGCTTGAAAACGCCGAAACCCTTTTTACACTCAGCACCGCGCTGAGCGAGCTGCTCTACAACAGCGAGCACTCAGTCTACTCCTCCATCAGCACTGCGCTCCATACCCTCGAAAAGCTTGCCGGCATTGACAAACGCTTTGCCATGCACGTTGAGGAGACTCGAACCGCAAAAAGCATTATTGATGAACTTGCCCGCTTCAGCCGAAGCTATTCGTCAACTATTGACTTCAATCCCGTCAGGCTCGAAGCACTGCGTGAACGCCAGCTCCTGCTCCAGCGCATCGCCAAAAAATATGGCCGCTCCCTCGCGGAACTGATTGCCTTGCGCAACCAGCTTGACGAGAGAATTGCCCTCGAAGACAATCTTGAAGAGGAGGTTGCCCGCATTGAGCAGAACATTACCTCACAAAAAGCGGAGCTCTCACTCCATGCTGCAACGCTCTCCGCCAAGCGCCAGGAGGCCGCCCACCGCCTTGAAGGGGTCATTCAGGGCCACCTTGCCCATCTCGGCATACCAGGTGCCACCTTTATCGTCACCATGAAGCGTGAAGAGCAGGATGACGGAGAGATCTCTCTTGAGGGGAAGAGGTACGCCGCACTCCCGAACGGCTGCGACCGCATTGAGTTCCTCATTTCCGCCAACCCCGGCGAAAAGCCAAAACCTCTCGTCAAAGTGGCATCAGGTGGAGAAATTTCAAGGGTGATGCTCGCCATGAAAAGCGCACTGGCTGAGTCAGCCAAACTGCCAATCCTCATTTTTGACGAGATTGATACCGGCATCAGCGGACGGGTTGCAGAGGCGGTTGGCAAAAGCCTCAAAAGCCTCTCACGCCTGCACCAGATCATCGCCATCACCCACCTCCCGCAAATTGCCGCAATGGCAGACCTGCACCTCCAGGTACAAAAATCTGTTCAAGACGAGAGAACCGTGACGGAGGTGAGCCTCCTTGACCACGAAAGTCGCCTGCGAGCCATCGCCCAGCTCATCAGCGGCAAAAGCATCTCCCCTGCGTCGCTCAGCCACGCCGCCGAACTGGTTGCCGGTGCAGGCCACTGAAGCGCACTTCGATGTAATACACCTCAATACCTCCGGGGCCTGGCTGCAACCGAACGAAGAACACGCAGAAGTGCGAGGCTCATCCATTTTTTCTATCTTGCAAAAAAGCTCAACAACAGAACAGAGGTACACCGATGCCAAAACTGAAAGCGAAAGGGTTACAATGGCTGAAAGGGTTTCATCTTCTGGCAGTTTCCTGCTGGATCGGGGGGGCGGTATCGCTGATATCACTCTATTTCCTGAAAAGCGGGGTAACTGATGGAGCAGTTCTCTACGGCATAAACCAGAGCCTTCATCATGTTGACATGTCAATCGTTGTCGTTCCCGGAGCCATTGGGTGCCTGCTTACCGGGCTCATCTACTCGCTGTTCAGCAACTGGGGCTTCTTCAAACACACCTGGCTGACCGTCAAGTGGGTGGTGACGCTCTCCGCCATTGTGTTTGGCACCTTTTTTCTCGGCCCCTGGGAAGCCACAATGATGGAAATTTCCGGAAAACTCGGCATGGCATCGCTCGGCAACTCCGCCTACCTCTACAACCAGCAGATGAACCTCTTGTTCGGCACCCTTCAGGTCGTGATATTAATGATCACTGTCTTTATCTCCATCTTCAAACCCTGGAGAGCAAAAAAAAGGAGCGTGCCAAAGGCTGACTAAACGCTGCGTTGGCTTCGAGCAACTCTTTGGCTCTGTTGAAGGGCTTTGAAAGCATGTACAATCTTTGTATGTTTCTTCATTGAAAACGTATAAAAAAGTTATTATGAGCACCATTACCGTGAATGTCTCTTTTCAGAACTCATTGCTGAATGAAATTGACAAAACAGCCAAAAAGGAGTATCGAAGCCGTTCAGAGTTGATAAGGGAGGCTGCGAGACTTTATATCCAGCGACAAAGTCAGTGGAATGATCTGTTTCAGCTTGGCGATACGGTTGCCCGAAAGCAGCAGTTGACGGAGCGTGATATTGCAACGGAGATCACAGCTCTCCGTACAACAAAAGCCAAGCTTTCATGAAAATTGTGTGCGATACCAATGTTCTTGTTTCCGGCATTCTCTTTGGTGGAAATCCAAGGGAGATCTTGCGACTCTGTTCTGCTGGCAAGGTAATCAACTTCATCTCTCCTGAGATGATGCAGGAGGTGGAAGATGTTCTTCAACGACCAAAGTTTGCCCTTCTCCCTGAACAGGTTTACCGGATTATAGGGCTATTCTTAGAGACATTTACCTTGATTACCCCACTCCTTACAGTTCATGACATCACTGCGGATGCTGATGATAACCGGATTCTTGAAGCCGCTTTTACTGCTCATGCA
>SESF01016302.1_pt1 | contig 35716 bp, 24 predicted proteins | sample 3171521 | NCBI WGS metagenome assembly SESF01 (sample SAMN10866945, study PRJNA518727) | freshwater metagenome | biome: subpolar coniferous forest; feature: holomictic lake; material: water; isolation source: holomictic Lake 227, 6 m and 8 m depth | place: Canada: near Kenora, Ontario | collected...
GGCGTTCGGAGATGAAGTTCTGGAGTTCCTGGCGGACGACCGCGCCGTTGGGCGTCCAGAGGATGAGGCCCTGCCCCACCTTCTCATCAATATGGAAGAGCTTCAGCTCCTTGCCCAACTTGCGGTGGTCGCGCTTCTTAGCCTCCTCGGCACGGACCATGGCCTGTTCGAGTTCATCCTTGGTCGCGAAGGCAGTGCCGTAGATACGCTGGAGCTGTTTGTTCTTCTCGTCTCCGCGATGGTAGGCGCCGGCGATGTGCAGGAGTTTGAACGCCTTGACCTGCGAGCTGTAGCGGACGTGGGTGCCGGCGCAAAGGTCGACGAACTCTCCATTCTTATAAAACGAAATCGTCTCCCCGGCCGGGATGTCACCGAGTCGACCGACCTTGTAGGCATTCTGTCCACGCTCGCGGATCAGCTTCTCGGCCTCTTCGCGGGTGCATTCAAAACGCTCGAACTTCTGGTTCTCTTTGGAGATACGGCGCATCTCTTCCTCGATCTTCACCAAGTCCTCGGCCGTGAAGGTGTGGTCGAGGTCGAAGTCGTAGTAGAAGCCGCTGTCGGTGGGCGGACCGATATCAAGCTGCGCCTGGGGGAAGAGGCGGAGTACCGCGGCACCCAGCATATGGGCGGCGGAGTGGCGAATCTCCTCGAGGGGAGTCATCTGCGGGCGGGAGGACATGTCGTAAAAAGCTGTCCTTTCGCTAGGGACTCCCGAGGCCGAGGGCAAGGACGGAGGCGAGCCCCCTGCCCCGCCTGATTACGACTTCTTCAAATCGTAGCCGTCCTTGCGGTCCAGCATCGTCCAGCCCAAGGCGGCGAGGTCCTTGCGATACTGATCCGCGGCGGCAAAGTCCTTGGACTGCTTGGCAGCCCAGCGGCGGGCGCCGAGATCGGCGACGGCGACCGGAACGGCAACCTCTGCCTTGATGGCGAAGAGCTGGAGTCCGAGCGCGAAAAGGATCTTGGCGAGGCCGGAGACATCCTGTCGGGCCTGATCGGCGGAAGGCTCATCCTTCTCGGCGAGCACGGTGAAGACCTGTCCGAGGCAGCCGGGGATATTGAGATCGTCCTGCAGGACTTCCCACGCCTTGGCGAACCGACCCCAGGAGGTCTGGACTTCTTGGGCGACCGGCGCGGCAAATTCGGCTCGGGTGAAACCGGCGACGGCGAGCAGGCGGTCGGCACCCCGCTCGAGTTTGGCGAGGGCGGATCGCGAATCATCGACGCCCTTCATGGTGAAATTAAGCGAGCCGCGATAATGTCCGGCGATGAGCGTATAACGCACCTCCATCGGCGAGAAGCCCTTGGCGACGAGTTCGTCGAGCGTATAGAGGTTGCCCTTGCTCTTGGACATCTTCTCGCCCTCGACCATGAGGTGGGCGCTATGGAACCAATGGGCGGCGAAGCCTTTCACGCCGGTGGCGCACTCGCTTTGAGCGATCTCGTTCTCGTGATGCGGGAAGCAGAGATCGATGCCGCCGCCATGCAGGTCGAAGGTCGCTCCGAGATGGGCCAAGGACATCGCCGAGCATTCGATATGCCAGCCGGGCCGACCTTCACCCCAAGGAGAAGGCCAGAAGTTGGCGCCATCCTCGGGCTTGCGAGACTTCCAGAGCGCGAAGTCGGAGGCGGATTCACGCTCATATTCGTCGGCGTCGTTGGCTTCGCCGGCGGAATTCTTATGCTGTGTCTCGAGTTTTGAAAAATCAATATGGTTGAGTTTTCCGTAATCGGCGCAGGTGCAGACCTTAAAATAGACCGACCCATCCTTGGCGACATACGCATGGCCGCGGTCCACGAGGGCCTTGATCATTGCGATTTGCTGTGGGATGTGCGCGACCGCACTGGGCTCGACCTGTGGAGGCAGAAGGCCGAGGGCCTTGCAATCGGCATGAAACTTATCCGTCCAAGTCTTGGTGAAGGCCCCGAGCGTCTGACCGGCCGCTTGCGCGCCCCGGATCGTCTTGTCGTCGACGTCGGTGATGTTGCGCACGTGTTTCACGTTCAATCCGGCCACCTCGAGGGTGCGGCGAAGGACGTCCTGCACCGTGAACGTCCGGAAATTGCCGATGTGGGCTGGGCCGTAGACCGTCGGCCCGCAGCAGTACATGCCGAAGACATCATGACCCGGTTTGGTCAGCAGCGGCCGCTTCTCGCGGGACATCGTATCGTGCAGAAACACGGGCATAGGTGAGCCAGTTAGCAAACAAGCCCCGCCTGGGGCGAGACGGAACTGCGGGCTCAGCGCTGAAGCACCCGGACATAATCCACCACGAATTGCGCCGGAAAAACCGTCTCCGGGCCGACCGGGCCACCGAAGCCGCCGCCCACCGCGAGATTCAACACCAGGTGGAACTTCTGGTCAAACGGAGCGGGGAAAGGCACCCCTGCGGCAGACCACTGTTTCTGCTCCTGATATCGGACGCCATCAACGAACCAGCGCATCACGCCCGCCTCCCACTCTACAGCGAACAAATGGAAACCTTCGGTGAAGTCACCTTTGGTCAAGCGATAGGACTGCCCCTTGAAAAGATTCTTCGGCCAAGGTGCGCCGAAGTGGAGCGTGCCATGAACCTGGTCCGGCTCATGTCCCTTGAATTCCATGATGTCGATCTCGCCGCTGGCCGCCCAGCCGCCGTACTTCTCATCAGAGGGCAACATCCAGAAGGCAGGCCAGAGCCCCTTCCCCGCAGGCAGTTTTGCCGACACCTCAAAACGACCATAGAGCCAGTCCGCACGGCGCTTCGTGCGAATACGTGCGGAGGAATAATCCTTCAGCACCCCCGCCATGTTCAACTTCTCGCGACGGGCTTCGATGATTAGATGGCCGTTCTCGACGCGCAGGTTATTCGGGCGATCGAGGTAATATTGCAATTCGCCGTTGCCGCCGCCGTGACCATTCTCCTCCACCGCCCACTTCGTCCAGTCGAGTTCGTTGCCATTGAAATCATCCCGCCAGACCTCACGCCACTCCGCGGAGACGAGAGCCAGGGGTAGCAAAAGGAGGGGCAAACCTAAGCGCATGAGCCATCTTCCCCTTTTCAAGGCATTCGGGACAAGGTCATAAAAGGGATTCCGGCTTGTTTCAGGGTGTTCAAAAAGAGATAACTTACCTCCACCACCCTCATCCCCATGAAAGAATCAAAAAAGCCAGGTCTCGGAACGCAATCCCTGCACGCCGGCCAGAAGGCCGACCCGACCACCGGTTCGCGCGCCGTCCCAATCTACCAGACCACCAGCTACCAGTTCCGCGACACGGAACATGCCGCGAACCTCTTCGGACTGAAGGAGCTCGGCAACATCTACACCCGCATCATGAATCCGACGACGGATGTCCTTGAGCAGCGGGTCGCCGCCCTCGAAGGTGGTTCGGGCGCGCTCGCCCACTCCTCCGGCCAAGCGGCCATCACCGCGGCGATCCTTAATATCGCCGGCGCCGGTGACCATATCGTCTCCGTGGCCCAGCTGTACGGCGGCACCTATAATCTCTTTCACTACACCTTGCCGAAGCTAGGCATCCAGGTTTCGTTCGTTGACGGCGATGATCCGGAGAACTTCCGCAAGGCCGTGAAATCGAACACGAAGGCCTTCTACGGCGAAGGTCTGGGCAACCCGCGTCTCAACATTCTGCCCTTCGCCGAAGTCGGCAAGATTGCCCAGGAAGTCGGCGTGCCGCTGATCGTCGACAACACCGCCCTCTCGCCCTATCTGAACCGTCCGTTCGAACATGGCGCCAACATCGTCGTCCATTCGGCCACCAAGCACATCGGTGGCCACGGCACCTCCATCGGCGGTATCGTCGTCGACGGTGGTAATTTCAACTGGGGCAACGGCAAGTTCCCCGGCTTCACCGAGCCGGACATGTCCTACCATGGCCTGCCGCACTGGGAGGCCTTCAAGGCCTTCGCGCCCGCCGGCGGCGCCAACATCGCCTTCATCATGAAGATGCGCCTGCAATTTCTGCGCGACGTCGGCAGCTGCATCTCGCCCTTTAATTCCTTCCTGCTCCTCCAGGGCCTCGAGACGCTCCACCTACGCATGGAGCGCCATTGCGCCAATGCCCTGAAAGTCGCCCAGTACCTAGAAGCGCACCCAAAGGTGAAGTGGGTCAACTACCCCGGCCTGAAATCTTCGAAGTACCACGACCTGGCGAAGAAATATCTCACCAACGGCTATGGCGCCCTGGTCGGCTTCGGCCTCAAGTCAGGCTTCGAAGGCGGCAGCAAGTTCATCAACGCCCTGCAACTACACAGCCACGTTGCGAACATCGGCGATGCACGCTCACTGGCGATTCACCCGGCCTCCACGACGCACTCCCAGCTCTCCGCGGAAGAGCGCCAGAGCGCCGGTGTCACCGATGACTACGTCCGCCTCTCGGTGGGCATCGAAGACATCGAGGATATCATCGCCGACCTCGAGCAGTCGCTGGCCAAGGCATAAGAGAGACTTGAAGTCGAAGATCAGGGCGGGCCGCAAGGCCTGCCCTTTTTCATGCCCGGACCGGAGTCGCTTCGAAATCGTGATACTCTAGGAACTGACGGGCACCTTCGTCCCCCATGTAGGCCGCCAGCAGTTTCGGATCAGTCTGGGTCAGGTCCACGACGATCAGGCCGTCCAGACAGCCTCCGAAGCCTTCGTCGACATTGAAGGCGATCAGCCGACCGTTGAGCTTGAGGTAATGCTTCAACAAGACCGGCACCGTCTTGGCGTCGGCTTCAAGGTCGCTGACCAGACTGGACACATGTTCAAGGTCGAAAGCACAACGCTGCAGGACATCCAAATCCGCATCGCGCAGGCTCATGGAACGGGGCGGATTCTTAGCCCGCACGAACGGCAGGAGGTCATCGGCCGAACGGTTATTCTTCAGATAGGAGAGGATCAATTCCTTGGAAGCTTGGCCGTATTCCGGATTGATGCTCACGGGACCGAAAAGCAGATGATATTTGGGGAAGCGCACCACATAACGTCCAATCCCACGCCAGAGCAGCGGCAGGCTCGTCGGCTTGCGTTGGTACTCCTGACGGATGAACGAACGTCCCATCTCGAGCGCCGGATCCATGCGGCGAAAGAAGTCGCCCTTGAAATCGAACAGCGTCGAAGTGTACAAGCCATGCTTACCCTGGAGCGGCAGAATCCGGTCAGTGGGACCGAGTCGATAGCCGCCGACCACCTGCGAAGCTTTGTCATCCCAAAGGATGATTTGATCATACCAGGCATCGAAGGCATCGAGATCGCAATCTAGCCCGGTGCCTTCAGACACCGAACGGAAAGTCGTCTCACGAAGTCGCCCGATCTCACGCAGGGTGTGCGGCAGGTCCCTGCCGAGAAAGCGGTACACCTTACAATCCCCACTCGTCAACAACAGGTCCTCCGTCGGCAGGCTCTGCAGTTCGGCACGAATCAGCAATGGATTAATAGGCGCGATAATGGGAGCCTGCTCGGGCACTGGAACCGCAGGATTGGGCTTCCCCCCGCCCGCCCGCGCCGACAGCAACTCACAACGCAGGCGAAGAAAACTCGTCGCCTCCTCGTCATCCGGATGATCCGTCAATTGCGCCGGAGTGACAGGATTCGCCGTCCGCAAGCGGATGACCTTCCCCCGATGATACATGAATTCCCGTAACAGGAGCATCGTCCGCACCCGGGGATGAGCCAGCCCGAGTGCTTGGAAGAGATTAGAGTTCCGGCCTTCGATGCGCAAAGGTAGCAACGATGCGCCGACCTTGCGCGCCATGCGGATCATTAGGGGCGACCAGACGGAGTCCGCCACGCGTCGCTCCCGCAGCTTCAAACTGGAAACCTCACCGGCCGGGAAAGTCATGATACATCCACCCGCCCGGAGGTGAGCCAGAATCCGACGGGTGCCGCCGATATTTACCGGGTCGGCGGATTTAGGGTCAAATGGATTGACCTCGATCAACCAAGGCCGGATTCCGGGAATCTGCTGAAGCCAACGGTTACCGACAATCAAAGTATCCGGTCGAACGCGCAGGAGGAAATCCATGGCAACCAAACCGTCCGCCAGTCCATGCGGGTGATTAGCCGTGACGATCAACGGTCCCGACCGGGGAATACGGGCGAGGCATTGGTCCGCCCATGAGGCCGTGATACCCGCCTGTTCGAGCGCCGAGGTGAAAAAATCAGTTCGTCCTGCCGAAAGAATGCGCCTCAGGAAGTCATCAAAAGCCCGCACCTTGAAAAAGCCGTCCAACACCGGCTCAGCCCAACCCAGCGGACCGAGTTTTGCCCGAAGTTCACTGGAGTTACTGATGGTCGTCTTCTGTGACATCTGTGGCAAGTATGCCACGGACGTGTGCGGAAGCGGGGGCGACCGGGTGACATTATGGTGTCAACCGCCCGCGAAGCCGAAGAACTCCCGAGCGTTACGCGTAGCGACCTCGGCGACTTCATCCGACGGCAACCCAAGTAGTTCGGCAGCCTTGGCACAAATCTCGGGCAAGTAGGCCGGCGTATTTTCCTTACCCCGGACCGATTGTGGCGCGAGGTAGGGCGAATCGGTCTCAAGCATCAGCCGGGCGAGACCCTGAGCCTTCAGCGCTTGGCGAATGTCCTCGGACTTGGCATAGGTGATGATGCCCGTGAAAGAGGCGCGGCCACCGCGTTGGTTGACCTGGCGCACCTGCTCCGGCCCTTCAACGAAGCAGTGGAACACCACCTTGCGCCAATCGACCCCGCTGGCGTCGATCATCCGCACGCAATCGTCAAACGCATGCCGTGAATGGATTACCACCGGGCAACCGAACTGATAGGCTAACGAAAGCTGACGACGGAAGGCTTCCTGCTGCCAGCCCTTGATGCACGCCGCCTCTTCTTCATTCGCCGGTAGACGGAAATAGTCTAAACCGATTTCGCCGAGGGCGGCGGGCGCCGTGGCGTCCGTGAAATAAGGTGAAATCGCGGCGACGGCCTCCTCCCATCCTTCTTCGACATGACACGGATGCAGCCCCACCGTGTGCCGGAAGAAATCTGGCTGGCGGCAAGCGAGGTCACGGTAATCGGACCAATCCTTCAAGTCGGTGCCGATGGCTACGGCGCCTTCGACGCCCGCGGCACGGCATTCCGCCACCCAAGCGGCGAGACGGCCAGCCTTGAGGGCGTATTCCGGATGACAATGGGAGTCCAGCAGGCGCACGCAGTGATTAGGCTCCCCGGCGATGAAAGCGCAAGACCACAGCCCTGCCTTGAAAAAGCCGCCCCGCCCTGCACGTTGACCGCATGCACCATTGGCTGATGAAATCCGAACCCGATGAGTTCTCCTTCCAGGAACTCGAACGCAAGGGCAAGGAACCGTGGACTGGCGTGCGCAATTACCAAGCGCGCAATTTCATGCGCTCGGCCAAGGCCGACGACCTCGTACTCTTCTATCATTCCAACTGCAACGAGCCGGGCATCGTCGGCGTGGCCAAGGTCTCCAAGGAAGCCTTCGACGACCCGACGCAATTCGAACCCAAGTCGGATTACTACGACGCGAAGTCGACCAAGGAAAATCCCCGCTGGAGCTGCATCGAGGTCTCCTTCCACCAAGGCTTCAAGCGTCTCGTCGGCCTACCGGATCTCCGCGACAGTGCGGCGCTCAAGGACATGCTCATTCTGCGCCCCGGCAACCGTCTTTCCGTCACGCCCGTGACCGCCGCTGAATTCAAGGCGATCGTCGCGCTAGGCGGGCTCAAGAAATAGCGTCTTCGGTCGGCAGCCACATCGCGAGGATCGCGGCCGGGAAGAAAAGGAAGGAAGCGTAGAGCAGCACCGCGCTGAAATCAGAAGGCTTGGCAAAGATGCCGAAGAAGACCGTGCCCGCGGCGGCGAAGACGCGCCCAATATTATAACTAAAGCCGGCCCCCGTCGTGCGGAGCAAGGTCGGGAACAGCGGCGGCAAGGCCATGGTGAAGAGGCCGAAGACCCCTTGGCAGAAACCGATGCCCGCATAGAGCACATAGGTCGCGGACAAGCTCCACGGCAGAGCAAACGTGAGTGCCATTAATATGAAGTAAGCGCCGAAGAAGGCGGCCAGGGCGCGACGGTAGCCGAAACGTTGCGCGGCCCAACCCGAGGCAAAGTTGCCGACGACCGAAGCGGAAATCACCCAGAAGAGCGCCACCGAGACGACCTTGGCCTTATCGAGGGAGCCAGCGAGTACTTCGGGATGGGAGCGGATGAAAGCCTGCTGCCAGAACATGAAGCACCAGTGACCGGTGAGGGAAATGGCGCAGAGCAAAGAGGCGACGAGGGTCGTGCGGCGGATACCCACCCGGAAAAGATCACTCATCGGCGGCGCGGCGTGCTTCCCCTGTTCGGCAGACCATTCGGCTGTCTCAGGTACCTCTTTACGAATCCAGAGCGTCACGAAGGCCGGCAGGACACCGATCAAGAAGACCCAGCGCGGAGCGTATCCCGGCACCTGCTGAAGGAGGAAAACCGAAGCGATCGCGGCGAGGATGCCGAAATTGACCGCGCATTGCAGCACGGCGGCGATCCACGGACGCCACTTCTTCGGCCACGTCTCGGAGAGCAGCGATGCGCCCACCGCCCATTCGCCGCCGATGCCGAGTGCGGCGAGGAAGCGGAAGATCATCAGCTGCCACCATGTGTGTGCGAAGAACGACAGCCCGGTGAAGAGCGCGTACGTGAGGATTGTCAGGACGAGCGTGCGACTGCGGCCCAGACGGTCCCCAATGACACCGAAGAACGCGCCACCGAGCGCCCAGCCCAGCAGGAACGCCGCCTGCACATAGGAGCCATAAAGACCGACATCAGGATTGGTCTCGTCCGTGCGCAGCAACTCGGCGACGAAGACCGTCGCGACGAGCGTATAGAGGTGCAGATCCAGTCCATCAAAGAACCAACCGAGCCAGGCGGCGAAGCCTGACTTCTTCTGATGGGTGGAAAGCTCGCTCCACTTCGTAGCCTCGGCGGGGGTCTCGCTCATGGAGGGACAGTTGAAACCGCCTAGAAATTAGCAAGGCGGGCTTTACGGCCCGCCCTGCGTGAGGACTTACTTCTTGGCTTCAGCCTTCTTGGCCGGCGCCTTGGCCTTGGGGGCCGGCGTCGCCGTGTAAGGCTGATTCGTCATGGCGCCCGGGGCGACCTTGAGGAGGTTAGGAGACATGTCCGGGGCCTTGGCATCGCCGTTGGCCCACTTGAGGCCGCCGATTAGGATCTGCTGGAAGGTCGGGTTGGTCCAGACGTCTTCGCGGTGTCCCATGGCGGTGTAAAAGACGCGTCCCTTACCTTCGTTGCGAGCCCAGGTGTTCGGGTAGGCCGGTCGCTTGTAGTCGTCGCCTTCGAGGGCGGGGTCATTAAAGACGGAGAGGACGTGGATCTCGGGACGGAAGTCCTTGAGGGTATACCATTCTTCCTGGAAGGAGAAAGAGTCGCCGACCTTCTCGAAACCCGGGAAGGTCTTGTCGATGACCTTGTTCGTGCCGACCTGCTGTTTACCGTGGCGGATGAATTCGGCGCCGAGGAAGCAGACGTAGGCGTCGGCCTTGTCGCCGTGGTTGGCGAAACGCTCCGGACCCTTCACGGCCTCGTTGTCGGTATGAAAGGTGTCAGCGGCGGAGTGCGTGCCGACGAAGCCCTTGCCTGACTTCACGAAGTCGAAGAGGGCCTGCTTGCCGGCCATGGACATCGGAGGGTTCTTATCGGTGCCTTCGGAGCAGAGATCGCCGGTGGTGTAGAACATCACCGTGTCGAATTGGGCGAGGTAAGCGGGCGAGAACTTCGAGCCGTCCTTGGAGAAGGTGAACTCGATGTTATTGGCGGCGCCGATCTCAAGGAGCTGCTTCTCGGCGAAGCTGGGCTGGCCTTTCTTATAAGAGATCACGTCGTGCTCGTAGCCCGAGGACTTGGTAAAGAAGAGGACCTTGCGCTTAGGGGCGTCGGCGGCGAACGCACAGAGCGACAGCAGGCAGAGGAGTAACGAGCGGAGCTTCATGGGGGTGGGTATGACTTGAACAAACCCTCCCCGCCCCGGCAGGCAAGCCGATTGGGGTTTAGCGGCCCGCCGAACAGCGGACCGGGGGCAATTCACGGCCGATTTCGGCGAGACGATAGCCGAAGCCGGGGCCGCGCAGGCTCGAACCGTCGACCTGGCCGTCGCGACGCAAATAGAGCAACGGGTGGACCTTGGCCTCAGCCGCGGAAGCCGCGGGGTAGAACTGCATGCCATTAGTCTCCACGCCAGCAATCGTCGGAGCATGGGCGGCGAGCAAGACGTGCGTCATCTGCGCCATCATGGGATTAGTGAGGTCCTGCACCATGAGCTGCATGCCATGGGCGCGAGCCCAGCAGAGACTGAGAATCGCACCCGTCTGCGTCTTGCAGGTCTTGAGGGCCACGCCGGTCCAGCCGAGTGCGCGACCGAGACGGACGATACGCCAGTCGTGCGCACTTTCGTCAAGGAACAGCGGCATACGTGCGCTCACGGAATGGACGTCGATGGGATGCTCCTCGAGCTCATACGGGAAAGGCTGTTCGACGTAACTGAGGCGCTTCCACAGTTCAGGCAGCTCGGCCTTCACGCGATCGAGCACGCCGTTCACGTAGGCCGGATCCATGACGGTGCAATTGAAGTCGGCGGTGAAGAGTTCGACGCCGAGCGGCAGGCCGATCTCAGCGATGCGCTTCAGGCGCTCGAAATCCCAGGGCGCGTCGTTACCGCGCAACTTGACCTTCAAAGCCTTGAGGCCGTCGGTCTTGATCCATTCGTCGAGCGAGGAAGGATAGCCGTCAGCGACCTTATTGGCGCCAGCTTCCGCAAGCGTGAGGTAGTCGAGACCGCCGACGAGGTGCCAGGCGAGCAGCTTGGGCGTAACCGGTGAGCGGAAGTATTCGACGGGGTAACGGCCGGCGAAGGACACATCCTTGGCGTCGGCCGCGGGAGCGACGAACGATGAGAGGTCACGATTCATCCACGGGGCGCAGTAGGTCGAATAGGTCGGCACGCCATGGGCCACGCCATAGGCGTCGTGCAAGGCGAGGTCGAAAGGCGAACAGCAGACCAACGCGGCGAGCGTCGGGACAGCGACGCCTTCCGGCAAGCCGGCGTTGAATTTCTTCAGGATACCCGGCATCGCTTCCTCGAGGAAATCATGACCAATCTCCATCGGATGGCCGCGCGCACCGAAGGTCGCATACGCCTTGGTCAGCGTATCGCAGAAATCATGCAACGCCTTCGAGCGGACGTCGTAGGGTACCGGCGAAGGCCAGACCCACTGCACGCTGAGTGGAGTCTCGCCCCACCCTTCGGCCTGCGTGCCATCAGCCCTCTCGATCGTGACGCAGACGCGGGCACAGACGACGCTCGTGACCGTCTCATGGCCAAACTTAAGAGGGAGTCGCAGAGTGACCGGCAAGGCATGCCAGCGCACCGCACGGATCTGGACATCGCGGGAGTTCATCGAGATTAGTCCTGCAGGGCCTGGCCCGAGGTTTCCTTACCCAGGAACGCGACGAACAGACCGACCGCATAGACCAACGTAATCGCCGCCGCGGCATGCTGATAGCCGCCAAGTCGTTTCACCAACTCACCGCTGAGCAACACGAAGGGGACCGCCACCAGTCGTCCGGTGTTATAGCAGACGCCTTGTCCCGTGGCACGGACGCGGGTCGGGAAAAGTTCGGGCAGATAGAGCGGGAAGAAGCCGAAGAAGGCCGTCGCTGTCATTCCCAGCGTGAAGACCTTCGCCGCCATCAACCAGGGGAAGATGCCAAGGAGTTTTGCACCGCTCCAATCCGCATCGGTACGATAGATCCACATCGTCGCAGCCAGTGCGAACACACAGAGCAACTGATAGCCCGTCCGGCGCCGCAGGCGGGCTAGAAGCAGGGGTGCAATCATGGTGCCCACGCAGGCACCGATCGAAACAATGACCATGGCGAGCGCCTTCGCCCGCGGACTCTCTGGTCCGGCCAGCTCGGAAATCCAGAGGGGGATCCATTGCACCGCACCCCAGGTGCCGATGAAGACGACCGAAACCATCAAGATGCCGGAAACCGTTGGCCTGAGCAATTCACCGCTGAAAATCTCCCCTAAGCGCGATTTGGCCGGAACCAACGACATGACCTCCTTCGCGTTAGCTCGCTCCCATTTCTCAGACTCAGGGACGAAGAGACGGATCAGCAAGGTCAGGATCGCTGGCGAGGCACCGATTAAAAAATGAATCCTCCACGAATTCCCGTCGGCCGGAAAAGCGAAGGCCATGCAACCGACGAGCACCATCCCGAGGTTGGCGGCCATACCGATCGCGCCAGCCATCTTGGAGCGATGACGTTCCGGCCAGGCTTCCATCACGAGCGCCACACCGAGGGCCCATTCGCCGCCCATGCCCAGCGCGGCCATGAAGCGAGCGGCAGCGAGGTGCGTTGGGTCCTGCGCGAAATAACAGACACCGCTGAAGATTGAATAAAATAGGATACTAAAAGACATCGCCTTGACGCGGCCGATGCGGTCTCCCAGCCAGCCGAAAGCCGCCCCACCCAGAGCGGCGCCGACCAGGAAAGCGGAAGTGATGACCCCCATCCATCCGCCCACCCAGCCATTGATTGCCTTGGCACCGAGAGCGGCAATATCTGCCGGCACCATGCTCTTCAAAGCTGGACCTGCCAACGTCGGGAAGAGCGCCTGCTCATAGCCATCCATCATCCAGCCAAGGAAACCGGCGAGCAGGGTCATCTGCATGCCCTTGGTAATCGCGTCTTTGGTGCCGTCGGATGTGGTCATAAAGGATGCCCCCATCAGAAGGACTTATCCCGGGCCTTCAAGGGGCGATTTCTACCTGAGGGACTCGTCGCAACTAATGTTTTCAAGAATCCATTAACCTGCTAAGGTGTCTACCTTATGAAGCCGCTGATCGATCGCCCCGAGGACCTGACGCCGTCGACCCCTTGGTCTGCGACGAAATGGGCCTGGACGGCCGAGGAAGCGCTCGTCGACCACCGCACAAAGGCCCGCCTGTGCTCCGCCGTGCTGCTGCCCTTTCAAGGTGGCCAGCCGGACTGGAAGAGCTTCGTCTCCGAGATCCGCTGGCAGAAGGCCGCGGCCGATCATTACGGCATTGATCTCGTACCGGTGCTCAACGCCGACACGGGCTACATTTTTGACCTCGACGATAAGATGTATGCCGAGGTGCTCCGTCAGTTTCGGACGGCCTTTCCGGACATGCGCTTCATCGCAGGTATCACCGCCCGCGGTGCGCAGGACGACACCTCCTTCCAGGCCGAGCGCTACCGTCCGTTGCTGGACCTCGTCCAGACACACGACAACTGCGAGGTGATGATCATGACGTCGAAGGGGCTCAACTCACTCGACCCGGAACGTCGCCGTGACGGCTACTACCAGATTGCCGAATGGCTCATCCGCCCCGGCATCGTGCACGCGCTCGAGCCTTCTTTCGTCTCCTGGGCCACGCCCTATGAGCCGTGGCTCCTGCACCAGCTCGCCATCCATCCGAAATTCGTGGGCGGTAAAGTGAGCACGCTCGACGAGCCACATTTCCTCTACTGGGCCGCGATGTGCAAGGACCTGAAGCTTGATTTCGCCCCGCACAGCGGCGACGACTACGGCATCGCCACCGCAATCAAGACCGGCCTGCCCCTTCTTATCGGAGCCGCCAGCAGCGCGGCCCCGCAGATTTGCGCCGCAAAGGACATGTGGCTCGACGACGGTGCCCCGGGCAAGAAGTTCCCCACGGGGACGGGTCGCTTCGACACCCGCGTCTACAAGCTCTTCGAGGCCTTCCAGTCGCTGGAAGATCAAGTCTTCCGCCTCGACGCCAAGGGCAGCGCCGCCGCCTACAAGCATAGCACCGCGCACCTACTCCACCAGATGGACGTTATCGCCTCACCCGAACCACACCCAGCCTGCAAAGATGTCCGCGGGCCGGACGAAGCCGCGCGCATGAAAGAGGCGATGCTCCGCACCCGGCGTATCTCCGAACGCCTCCAAATCCCTCGCTAAAACGCCCGATGACCACGCCTTTCAAACTCACCCGCGTCGCGACGCTTAAGACCGTCGCCGATTTTCGCGTCCATTGCGCCAGTATCGGCGCCGATCTGCCGCTCGAGGACACCATCGAAGCCGGTGCGAGCAATCCCCTCTCGCAGCCAATCACACGCACGAAGATCAACGGCAAGACTATCGGCAACCGCATCGCCATCCATCCGATGGAAGGCTGGGACGGCACCACCACGGGCGGCATCTCAGAGGAGATGAAACGCCGCTGGCAGCGTTTCGGCGCGAGCGGCGCGAAATTAATCTGTGGAGCAGAGGCCATGGCCGTCCGGGCCGATGGACGAGCTAACACGAATCAGTTGATCATCAACCAGGAGAACCAAGCCGGCATCACGGAACTCATCGGTATCCTCAAAGCCGAGCACCTCGCCCACTGGGGCTCGGTCGACGACTTGGTCATCGGCTTCCAACTCACCCACTCCGGCCGCTTCTGCCGGCCGCATGACAAGAAACGCTGGGAATCCCGCGTAGCCTACCGCCACCCGATCTTGGACAGGAAGTTCAACGTGACCTCGGACGACCAGGTACTGACCGACGCCGACGTCGAGGAACTGATCCGCTGCTACGTGCAAGCCGCTCGCGTGGCCCGCGACTGCGGCGCCGACTTCGTGGACATCAAACATTGCCACGGTTACCTGCTGCACGAATTCCTCGGCGCCTTCACACGTCCGGGCAAGTTCGGCGGCTCCTTCGAAAACCGCACCCGCATCCTGCGCGACATCATCGCCGGCATCCGCGCCGACAGTAACGCCATCGATATCGGCGTGCGCCTAAGCCTCTTCGACATGGTGCCGTTCCGACCTGACCCCGCCTTGAGCGTTCCAGGCAAACTCGGGCCGGGTATCCCGGAAGAGCACGCGCATCTTCTCCCCTACCGCTACGCTTTCGGCGTCCTTCAGGCGCAGCCCACTGAGATCGACCTCACCGAGACCTTCGCCTTCGTGAAGCTGCTCGGCGAACTCGGGGTCAAGATCCTCAACACCACCGCCGGATCCCCCTATTATAACCCACACCTGCAGCGTCCAGCGGCCTACCCGCCCAGCGACGGCTACCAGCCCGCCCATGACCCGCTCATCGACGTCGCCCGACAGGTCCGCGTCGTCCGCGAAGTCCGGGCGCAGGCTCCCGCCGACATGATCGTCGTCAGCTCGGGCCTGAGCTATGTCCAGGAATACCTGCCGCAACTCGCACAACACATCCTCCGCACCGGCGGCAGCGACGCCATCGGCGTAGGCCGAGCGGTGCTCAGCTATCCCGCCATGCTCGCCGATGCCGCGAAGCACGGGGCGCTTGAGGCCAAGTTCATCTGCCGCACTTTTAGTGACTGCACCACTGCACCGCGCAACGGACTCATCTCCGGCTGCTACCCGCTCGACAAATATTATACCGCCAAGCCGGAGTTCCAGCAGCTCAAGGACATCAAGAAGCGTGTCGGGGCCTGAGCGCGCTCAGGGCTTCTCGAAGATCAGCAGGTGCTGCCACGGCAGATCCGGCTTGTTCATTACGAACCGGAACCCAGCGGCTTCAAACTCCTTCCGGGCCTGGGCCTCCGTCATCTTGTGGTGCGTCTTGATGGGCACGTTATCGTCCTCCGCGCGATATTCCAAAAGGTAGATGCGACCCTTGGATTTCAAGGCGACGCGCAGCGACGCCAGCATTTCCACCGGATGGTCGAACTCGTGGTACGCATCGACCATCAAGGCCGCGTCAATGGATGCGGGCGGCAGCTGTACAGACTCGATCGTGCCCAGATGCGGCTGCACGTTCGTGATGCCCAGCTTGGCGGATTCCGCTTTTAGGAAATCCAACATCTCCGGCTGAATATCGACGGCGACGACCTTGCCCCGGGGTAGCTTGCGGGCGATGCGGAAGGAATAATAACCGGAGCCGGCGCCGATATCGGCGAGCACCGCGTCGGGCGCGAGTTCCAGCAAGGCGATGGCCTTTGAAGGTGCTTCTTCTTTCTCACGATCGCTGCGCTCCAGCCAGCCGATGCCCGGATGCCCCATCACCTGGGCAATCTCCCGGCCCATATAAACCTTGCCGATGCCATCCGCGGAGCGAGCGCAGGTCGCATAAGCAACCGCCGGTGCGATCTCTGCAGCGGGCGCTGGGCGCGACCAGATGAACAAGCCGACCGTGAGCGCCAGAAGCAAGACAGCCGACGAGAGCGGATAACGACGAGGCATGCGCAGACGCTTGCCGCATTCCGAGCGGGCGCAACCTCCGTCAGAATCGGCGCCCATAAAAAGGGCCAGCGCTCCGGCTGGCCCTTTCGGAAAAATATCGGTGGAGATTATTTCTTGAACGGCGACGTGCACTTCTTGTCGTCGTCCTTCTTGGCACCGGTGGTGGGCGCCGACTTCTTCGGCTCGGAGGTCTTCGGGGTCGACGGCTTTTTGTCGTCATCGTCATGCTTGGTGCAAGGAGGATGGACAACCGGAGGAGGCGTAGAGGTACCGCCACCCGTGGTGCTGGTCGTGCCGGAAGAAGCGGCGAAAGAAGCGAGGGGGAGCACCAGGATTGCGAGCAGAAGACTCAATGCGGGGGTTTTCATTGTTTCATCATCTTGGACGCCCCAGCCCGCCCTGCAAACTATAATAACAGTATAAACGGCCCCTAACAGGGGTTCATGACCATAAAAACCGGATTTAGCCTGTCATTTACGAGGATATTAACATGAGGACTTGCCCCCATGCCTCTGATGGGCAATATTAGTCATCCTACTCTGGAAGAGTTGGCCATGCAGAAAAAGCCCAACAGTAGCCGCGGGTTCAGCCTGATCCTCTCGCTGACAATCATGGCCTTCATGACCATGCTCCTGCTGAGTCTGTCTGCGTTCACGATGATCGAGTCGCGGACTGCCATGAATCAGCAACTGGCGGTGCGTGCCCGACTCAACGGCATCGCCTCGATGCGCCTAGCCTTAGCGCACCTGCAACAGACCGCCGGCCCCGACCGCCGCTCCACCGCCCGCGCCGACATCACCCAGCCGGGCACACCCATCGCGGCGTTGACGAACCCGATGTGGACCGGCGTATGGCGCACCGATCTGCCGGATCTCCCGCCCGCCTGGCTCGTGTCTGGCCGCGCCGACCAACCGGCCGGAGCCCAGAGCATCTGCCTCTACCAATACCCCGACTACCCTGATTCCTATTGGGTTCCCTGGAAGACCGACCCCGCGCAAACGGCGGCCAAGAATGTGATCCTAGTAGGCACTGGGTCGGCTGCCATCAGTGACGGCATTAAGCCCAGCGGCCTCATCTCGCTCCCCGCCGTCGCCCTGCCCGATACGAACGTCAACGGCTCCTACGCCTACTGGATTGGCGACGAAGGCATCAAAGCACGCGTCAATCTCACCGACAACCAGCCCCGCCCGCTTCCGAGCAGCGCGGCGCTCGACGCCCGCGCAGGGCTATCCAACACCGCTAATAATGCGCTGGCCCTGCGCAGTCCGGTGGCCACGGGGTTCTCGGTAATCCCTGGTCTGAGCATCTTAAATCTGACCAGCGGCACACAGGTCGAGCAGCTCGCAAACACCGACACCATCCGCAACATCACCTCACTGGATGGATTCCCGACCGGCCCCACGGGCGCCACCCTCGCCAAGGGACTCTTCCATGACATCAGCTTCGTGTCGGCAGGCGTCATCGCCGACTCCCTCAACGGCGGCTTGAAGCGAGATCTCTCCCTCGCGTTTGAACTTCCTGATAATCTCTTCGCCGCGACCGAATTCGGCGAAGGTGCGACCGGCGCCGCCGCCACCGGCACCGAGAACGGCGTCGAAGCCAAGGCCATGCCAGTATTATTGAGCGGCAGCAAGACCATCAACGCCGCGCCCGTCTTCAGCCGCATCACCGCCGACGGCAATCTGCGCGGTCCGACCTGGTGGGCGCTGCGCGATTACCATCGCCTCTACAAACAACTCGGCTGGTCGAGCACCGGCGGGACGGGCCGTGCGCTCGGCACCCCGAGCCTCAACGCCCGCACCCTCTGGCCTAACGTCTCCGCGGCCCACCCCAACGGCACGCCGGCCAACACCGGCCTGCCCAACAACAGCATCCGCGACCGGCTCTACGGCTACTCCGACATCTACAACGGAGACCTGCCCGCCCCGATCAACCCAAACACCTCCGACTTCCTCAGCGGCGACACCGGCAAGATCATCACGCGACCCCTAAACGTAGCCGCCAGCCCCTACCTGCAGAAACTCTCCCTGGCTTTCAGCGTCAACAAGATGCAGTGGTTTGAAACCACGAGTTTCCGCATCGGACGCACGCTCTACACCATGACGACCGAGACGATCGATATCCGTCTCAACGTGACCCCGATCGTCATCGTCCATAATCCTTATAATGTGGCGATGACGTGGTCCCCCGCGAACGGCGGAACCAATAATTACGGAGCCTGCGTCTCCGTCTCCGACATGTCCGGCTGGCTCTTCCGCTTCAAACAATACCCGTTCGGCAGTAATTTAACTCCCGATTTCGTGCTCGAAACGAAACTCAGCGAATTTTTCCGCCTGCAAGACCCCGTCAACTCCAACAACGACGACTCCTTCCGCATCTACCTCACGAAGAACGGTTCGCCCACCATCACCCTACAGCCTGGAGAGTTCCGCGTATTCTCCTGCCCGCCCATCTACAAGGATTGGACCCAATCGGCGGTCCTCGACAACACCTACGACACCCGCGGCGGCTTCAACGACAACCTTCCCGACTGGGGCGGCGGCCAGGCCTTCACCGATGCGAGCACCAACGGCGTGCTCGATATCACCGCCCCAATCGCCTTCGAGATCATCCCGGGCGGAAACTTCCGCGTCCGCCACGCCCTCGCCTGCTGGCCGGGCGATCAGATTACCTCGGCCGATAACACTGAGAATTTCTTCCGCAACAGCAGCGAACAATCCGAATTGGTCGTCAGCAATATCAACCCGAGCCAATACCCTTCGCTGGCCCAGAAATACTTCCCGAGTTGGCGGGCCGTTGTGAACAAATTCGTTGACGGACAGAAAGTCAGCACCGGCCCTACGAACCAACCCGACTTGGTCGCGACGATCGATGTCTTCGCCAAGTCCGCCGACACCAACACCGCCCCCTTCCCCACCCTGACGCACTCCAACCCCATGGCCGCCACCCGCCGTGCCAGCGGCTCAGGTCGCGCCAACGCCGGACCCTACGGCGGATACACCGGCGTGTCGCCGAGCTTCCAGTTCTCCCTGCGTAACGACCCCTGGGAAAACGTACTGCAGTTCCCCTCAGCCCCGACGGTGGCCACCAGTGACGTCGGGAAACTCGCCTATGGCGGCTACTCCATGGCATCGGCCGCGGGCAAAGTTAGCGTAATCCAAACCGAGATTCCCCTCGTCCAGCCTACCTCGCTCGCCCAATACGCCCACGCCAACTTCGGGGTGCGCGACCAGCAGCCTTTGCTGAGTATCGGCAACAGCTTCGCCAGCCCGCTGGTCTCCGCGCAGAAGGTCATGCAAGACAATGGTTCGAACTGGACCGAATACGACCAATCCTACCTGCTGAACGCGAGCCTCTGGGATTCATTCTTCCTTTCCGGTGCCGCTCCACAGATGGCCACCTCCAACGTGAGTGCGGCCAGCCCGTCACCGACCAACCCCAGCGCATCGAATGCGGCGAGCAACCCGCATACGAATGAAACCAAGTGGCTCTACGCGACCGCCAGCGAAGACCCGTCAGGCACCAAGACCACCGTCATCAAAGATTTCGTCTACAACGGCATCCCGCTCGACAACCCGCGCTTCACCCTTACGCGCTCGTCCCGGACGGGGCCAGATATGGAAAAAGCCCTGACGAATCATCGCACGTCGGCGGCGGTGCTGCTCAATCAGGGTGCCTTCAACGTCAACTCGACCTCCATCACCGCCTGGCAAGCCTTCCTCGGCTCGACGAAGAACTTCACCGCCGGCGGGCTCACGGCCAGCAGCCCTTCAGCCTCGGCCAACGCCCGCTTCGTCCGCGCCTTGGGCGGCAACATCGGCAACGTAGCCGCCCAAGGCATGACCGACCCCACCAACTGGACGGGGATGATGAATCTCAGCGACACACAGATCACCAATCTGGCCAAAGCGATTGTCGACGAGAACCGCGCCCGCTTCTCCGTCCTCAAGCGAACTGAGCGCGAATTGAAGACCGCGCCTACGGCGCGCCTGTTCAGCGGACTCGGCAAGGCCGCCACGCCCTACATGGGCCTCTCCGAGTTCATCAATCGCTTTCTTGCCCCCGACACCTGGGCCAGCCGCTGCGGAGCTTTGCAAGCCGCCATCCTACGTGCCGACCAATCCTATAACACCGCCTTCGACGGCAAACTCAGCATCAAGCCCAACTCACCCTCGGTCTCCTCAAGCTCCCTGAGCACCGCGACAGCGGGCTGGTTCTCCAATCCCGAAAACATCGAAGTCGTCACCCAGCCAAACGCAGCCTCGGCCACCCACACCGCCTACGGGGCGCCGGGTAACCTGCTCCAATCGGACCTGCTGGCTGCCTTCGGCTCCGCCCTCGCGACCCGTTCAGACACTTTCACGATGCGCTGCTATGGCGACGCCGCCAACGCCGCCGGGGAGAAAGGCGCTGCCTGGATGGAAGTCGTCGTACAACGCTATCCTGATTTCATTGATCCGACCAACGTCGCCGAAACCGGCTCCGCCGCGCCCCGCCCCCTCAAGGTCAGCGGCAGCGCCGCGGCCGATCCGACACTCAGCACCGTGCTCACACCCTTGAATAACGTTCTCGGCCGTCGGTTCAAAGTCATCTCCATGCGCTGGCTCAAGCCTGATGAAATCTAAGCTAACTGCCGCGCTCGCACTCTGCATCGGCAGTTTGCTCGCGAAAGGCGCCGACCAGCCTCCCACGACGGTCGAGGCCCATCTGAAGCTCATATCCCTTGCCGACCCTTTGCTCGGCTATGGCTTCATGCAGGGCAAGAAGGCGACGGGCATCGTCATTGTCACCGACATGTTCACGGAGGAGTTCATCTATCGTGGCTCCTCGCATTTCGAACTCATCCCCGTCAACGGCGCCGCCAAAGTGACCAAGGGCGATGCCCCGCCCAACTCGGTGGAAAAAGCCAAACGTGCCGCGGAAGCGCGGGCCACCGCCCGTGAATTCGAAAGCGCCGGCAAGCCGCCCCTCGCCTGGCTAGATCTGCCGGTGAAGCAGGGGCCGCTCCACCTGCTCCTCATGGTCAACCCTGGCAAAGAGAACGGCATCCTCGCCATCCAGGACCCGCCCGGAGCCTTCCCCGCCGGCACCAACCGCTACTTCAACCTCTGCCCCTTCAGGCTGGCGATCCGCACCCCCTCAGGCACGCAATTCGTCGAACCAAATAACTCCAAAGTCATCCGGCCCGGCAGCAAACCCTTCGAGTATTACAGCCTCGAAATCCTAAACGCCACCGCGCCCGACGAGCAGCCCGCCTTTTCCGGCCGGGTCTTTCACACCGAGAACATCCGGAAACTCTATCTGATCAGCCCTAGCCTCGCGGGGACCGGCGGCGTGACCCTCAAGGTCGTCGAGGACCGGATGCTGGCGCCGAATAAACCCGCCGTGCAGCTCGTGGAGAACGGGCCGGGGAAGAAGTAGCCAGTGCTTATATTTAAGTTATAAACCGACCCTGCGGGCTTGTGCGGCCCGGCCCCGGCAACTATCGTCCCGAAAGTGCTTCGCGCCCTTCGCAGCCCATCCGCCCAGCCGCGCCGCCAGCCCGGCTTCAGCCTCGTGCTGTCGCTCGTCGTGATGGCGGCGATGGTGATGCTCATCCTCTCCATCGCCGGATTCCTCACGGTAGAATCGCGGCTCGTGGGCCAGCAGCAGTTGCGTCTCCGTGCACGATTGAATGCGGCCGTCGCGCTACGCCTCGCCGTGGCCCACCTGCAGCAGGAAGCCGGACCTGACCGGCGCATCACCGGCAGAGCGGACCTCATGGCCAACACCACGCAGGCGGGCTGGACCTGGCAGACGATCAAGAACCCGCTATGGACGGGCGTCTGGCGCAGCGACAAGCAGCTGCAGCCGCCGGCTTGGCTCGTCAGCGGCCGCCACGATCAGACTCCAGGCTGCCAATCCGCCAACCTGTTCGGCGAAACCGAATTCTACGTCGATCAATGGGTCCCGTGGCAAACCGACTACACCATCCCAGCGGCGCAACTCATCCCGTTGGTCGGCAACGCCAGCGCCAGCCCCTATGAACTCGTCAGTGTCACGTCGCTCGGCAAACCCGACGGACGTATCAGCCTGCCCCGCGTCCCCCTGCCCGACGGCGGCAACGGAGCGTATTGTTATTGGATCGGCGACGAAGGCGTGAAAGCCCGCATCAACCTCACCGACCCGCGGCTTACGCCGCCCACGGGCTCCACGTCGCCCCAGCTAAAGCAGGAAGCGCTGCGCGGCGCCGCGCGCTCAGGCGATGAGATTCTTCCCGGACTCTCCACGCTACCCCCCAAAGGCATGGACAGCCGGATCACACAGATGCGCGAGCTGCCCTTCCTGACGAACCCAGGACTCGGCCTGACCGAAACGACCCCCGCAACCGTCGCCCGGCATCTTTACACTGAGGCGACGCTGTGGTCGCGCGGCGTCAATTGCGATTCCGTTTTCGGCGGCCTCAAGACCGACCTCTCACTGGCCTTCGAGAAAACCGACGCCGAGTGGAAAGCCTCGGAATTCGGCGAAGGCCTCCCGCCCAAAGATTCTGCCGGCGCCCAACTTTCGGGGTCGACCTATGTCTTCAACCCAAACGGCAACGGCGTGCGCACGGCCTACGACAACATAAAACTAAATGTCCGCTACGATGGCATCAGCCATTCAATTTCACCTATTTACTCGTTCTACACTTATCGTGGGCCCATGTGGGAAGCCCTGCGTAACTATCACCGCCTCTACAAGGAGCTCGACTGGTCCAGCACCACATCCCCGGCCATCATAGCTCGAACCTTATTCCCCAATTCCCGCAGCCTGTATGCTTCAGGCTATGGTGCCAATTCGCACTACGGCCGATTCTATAATCGCACGGATAGCCCCACGGGGGATTTCATGAACACGGATGTCTTAAAAGCTCTGCAAGTACCGCGCCCGACCAAGGTCGCCGTGTCTCCCTACATTTGCCGGCAACTCGTAGTCTGGGGCTTGCAGAACGGCGGTGGGACGTTGCGGCTGACGGCCTCTCCGATCACCGTCCTCCACAATCCGTACAATGTGGCGCTTCGCCTCTCCCGCGATAGCAGCAGCACCGAGAACTCCGCCCTGCGTCTTTCTTTCCGGAAGTGGGATAACCTGACACTGAAATTCCAAACCACCTCCAAGGGCCCCTGGACGCATACCGTCGGCGAAATGGCGCGGGCCCACGACCCGAGCTGCAACGCCTACGAAAGCCTGCGCACCTACATCGCTAACGGCACCCTGCTGCAGCCGGGCGAATTCCGAGTATTCTCAACGACGAGCGTCGGGCCAGCTCCGCTGAAGGACGGCCCGGCGGTCTTTAACCGCCTATCGGGCAACATGATTGACGGGATTGATTACCGCGGCGGCTTCTGGATGAACTGCCAGGATAATAACGGCCTACCCTTGGCCCTCGGCACCGGCGAAGACCTCACAATCTCGATGCAGAACACAGGGGTCTTTGAGGCGCGACTGGCAATGAGCGCCTGGCCGGGCGATCGCCTCACCGGCACCAGCAATAGCGATGAGAGCACGCTCTCTAATACCTGCAGCGAACTGAATACACTGACCGTCACCGACCTAAGACAAAGCGGCACACCCGCGGCCAAGGTCATCAACGGGACGATTTCTGGCCTACCCGGCCCGACGGACGCCCCGCTGCCGTTCGCCGCGCACGACTACAACATGCGCTGGCCCAAAGACGCGCTCCCCTTCCCTCTTTTCTCCCATTCTAATCCGATGGCCCCCGTCACCCGAGCGGATGCCAACGGCATGGCGACCATATCCCCCCTGACCGGCTTCGCCTTCACGTCGCCGAGTTACCGGATGCAGGCACGCACGGTAAGCAGCTGGGCCGAGGTCATCGAAACCGCCGGGGCGAGCGGATCGCTCGCCTACGGAGGCCTGAGCTGCACGTCAGGTGGCGGCGGCGTCAACTCCGCCGTCTACTCCGAAGTCCCCTTCGCCCCGCCTCTCTCCCTAGCTCAATACACCCATGCGAACCTCGGGTTGCGCGACCAGGATCCATTATTCCTGATCGGCAACAGTTTTGCGCCACTTAACACGGGCATAGCCAGCGCATACGGCGGCGAAGCCGGGGTACTCAATCCCGACCTATCTTGGATGCTTAACTCGGCGCTCTATGATCGCTTCTTTCTCTCCGGAGCGGCGCCCGTCATCGCCCGCGGAACCATCGTCACGGAAACAAAGAGCCTGAACCAGGTACTCGACGATTTTGCCAACGGCATCGGGTCGCTCTCGAATCCCCGCATCAAACTCTACAGCACCCGAGATCCAGGCGCAATCCGCGCCATGGTCGGCGATCACCGCCGCATCGCCGGGGCGATTCTAACCGACGGCACATTCAACGTTAACAGCACTTCCGTCGAAGCCTGGGCTGCGCTCCTCGCCGGAGCGAAGCGTAACGCCATGGGTATGCTCACCGAACTACAACCGACCTCCATCGCCAACGCACGCTTCCCGCGGGCGGTCCGGGCCGATGCAACGGACGGGAACTACAAAACAGCCTTTAACACACCCACGGCCTGGACTGGGCTAGCGACGCTCGACGATGCCCAAATCAAGCTGCTGGCTAAATCTATCGTGGACGAGATCCGCTCCCGCCTGCTCTACAACCATCGCTACCAATACGGCATCAGCCCAAAGATACCGGATGTGCATTACAAAATCATCGACCGAGGAGTCTTCGTGCCGCTACCATTCATCGGCCTATCGCAATTCGTCAATCGCTTCCTGTGCGGCACCTACATGGATCAAGTTGCCTACCAAGGCTGCCTGCAAAACGCCATTCTTCGCGCGGATTATAACGGCGCTAACCTCTCAGACCGTAGCACTGGCCCTGCACCGACGTTCGCAGCCGCGAACCTATATGCAAATACGGCAGATGGCAGCGTACCCAGATACCCCTACCCAGAAAACGTACTGGCGACCTACCCACCTACCCGCATTAACAAGGGCCACGCACTCCGCGCCGCGCCCACCTCGCTGCTGCAGTCTGATATCCTCGAAGCGGTCGGGACGGCGCTCAGCACGCGCTCCGATACCTTCGTGATCCGCTGCTACGGCGATGCCGCCAGTGCGCTAGATTCGAACTCACCGGTGTCGACCTGCTGGATTGAAGCAGTCGTCCAACGCATCCCGGAATTCTGCGATGCGAGCCAACCCCCGGAAACCGAAGTCTGCAGCCCGACGGAATGCCAGGATCACAACCCCCTGCTGAGCTCCGTCAACCGCACCCTCGGTCGGCGTTTTAAGATTATGTCCGTGCGCGAATTGTCGCTGAAAGATTTATGAGCCGCTACATCTGCCTGCTCTTGGTCGCGATTTCACTTCTGGCGCAGACCATCCCCAACGAGGAAGGTAAAGTCCGGATACGCTTCCGGGCACTCTCTTTTGACACGCCCATCAATGGCGTCGGCTTCCTGGACAACGGCGAACTCCGGCACCTAAATATCGCGACCGACGCGTTCACGGCTGAGCAGGAATATATCGGGCCGCGAAATCTGCGTTTCGTGACCGTGGAAGATCCGAACAAAGCGCCCACCCAGCCGCCGTCGCCCGAAATGCTGGCCGCGGTGCAAAAACTCAACCGAGCAAAGGTCGCCACCCTTAAGGCCTCGGAGGAATACGTCGAAATCACTAAACTCCTGCAAAAAATCGAGGCCCAATCTTCGGAACAAACCAAGCGGCTGTCACAGGCGGACAAGGACCAGATCACCGCCCTCGAAGCCTCCCTCCGTATGCTCACGGAGCAAATGGCGGCCGCCACCAAGGAGACCGAGGCCGCCGATTTGCAAATTCTCCGACTTCAATCCACCCAACGCCCGTCCAGCGAAAACCCCGAAGGAAACGAGAAGACCGGCAAAAAGAAGAAGCCCCAAGCCGCCAAAAAGATTAATGCCATGACGCCTACGGCGGCCGTGAATTTCCCGCACGACGGTCGCTACCTGTTACTCTTCTCCCACGCCGGCAACGACCACCACGTGCTTGCGCTTGATGACGCCGAAGGCGTCTTCCCCTATGGATCCCAGCTACTGCTCAATCTAACCGGCTCGGAGATCGAAGTCCGCCACCCCGGCCAACGCGTCCGCATTACCTCCAATGGTCTCAAGGTCATCAAGGCCCTGGCGCCGGACTATCAATACGCGGCCGGAGAAATCTACATGCATGGCACCGACGGCCTGGAAATCGGGTGCACCCTGCGTTCCTACCAGCACCCCGATATCAGGACCCTTTATTTCCTCCTGCCGTCCGAAGTCGGTGGGCACGCCATACGTCTCCGCGGCATCGAGGAACGAAAGCCCAGAGAAGCCCCTGTCAACCTGACGAACTCCGCCAAGCCTGACGTCGGCAAGTGATCAGGAGGCGTAGCGCCAGTCAAGGATCTCAGCCTGTGGGATGCGCCGGCCCTGCCAGCGGTTCCACTGCAGTTTGACGGCCATCTCGATCGCCTTGCCGGGTTCCGGCATGCGATCGGCCATACGCCAGGCGACGAAGTTTAAGCGCCGGCCTCCGCTGAGTGAAAGTTGATGACGGAAATTACCTTCACCGAAAGGGGTCGGTACGCGGTCGAAGATAAAACTCTTAAACCCGAACACTGGTTCGGCGTTGCCCTCGCCGTAAGGCTGGAGGAGATCGAGGTCATCGAGCAGGTTATCCGTGACCTCCGAAGGCTTGATCCAATGCACGATATCGATGTCGCGCCCGTCCACCTGAGCGACACCGGCTGCACGCTGAGCCTGAATGGCCGCGGCGAAGCGAGCGCGGAAAGCTTCGACGTCTTTGATATCCAGCGAAACGCCTACGGCCATCGGGTGACCGCCGTAGGTCTTAAGCAAGTCAGCCGAGGCGGCCAAGGCTTCCACCAGGTTGTTCCCCGGAACGCTGCGGCCCGAGCCTTTGGCGTTCTCGCCCTCCTTGCCCAGGACAATCACCGGGCGGTCGAGTGCGCGGCAGATTTTGCCGGCAGCGATGCCCACCACGCCCGGATGCCAATCGCCAAAGACCACATAGCCTGCAAGGTCGCCCATGGATTTCGCCTGAGCGGTGGCTTCTTCGGTGACCTTCTTGTCAATTTCCTGACGCTCCCGATTGATGGAATCCAGCTGGGCCGCATCGCGCAGGCAATCATCAGGGTCATCCGAGAGTAGCAGCCTCAAGGGCAAGGAAGCATCAGCCAAGCGACCGCTGGCATTGATTCGGGGACCGATACGATAAGACACGTCGACGGAAGTCAGCACCCCGCCAGGCTCCATGCCGCTGACGCTGATGAGCGCACGCACGCCTTGGCGGCGAGCTTCACCGAGGGCGCGTAAACCATGTGCGGCCAGAATACGATTCTCCGTCCGCAACGGAACCAGATCGGCGATGGTGCCGAGCGCAGCGAGATCGAGGTAGTCCTTCACCGCGATACTCGTGCCACGATCATCCCCAGCCAGACGCAGCACCTTGAGGATACCATGGACCAGTTTGAAGACCAACCCAGCGGTGCAAAGATTCTGCCACGGCGCGTCTTCTGCGTCGTTGACGCGCGGATTCACGAGAGTGCAATGCACGCGCGTTTCCTTGGCGACGTGATGGTCCACGACGATGACGTCCACCCCTTCGGCCTTCAAACGGTCGACCTCGGATTTGGAGTTAGTGCCGCAATCAAGGGCGACAAAAAGCTGCGGCCTAGCTTCGGCCAGCACGCGCTCCAGGGCGGCCATGGAAAGCCCGTAGCCTTCTTCTAAACGGCGCGGCACGAAGTATTCCGGCTGGGCGCCCAGACGGCGTAGAAAATGCACGAGCATCGCCGTGCTCGAAACCCCATCCACGTCATAGTCGCCCAGGATGGCGATGCGTTCACCCTTCTGGGCCGCCTGGACAAGCCGCTCCGCGGCTTCGCGCAGGCCGCCGACCGCGAAAGGGTCGGAGACGTGGGCCAGCTGCGGGCGGAGGTGGCGCTCGGCCTCGGCCTCGTCCGCAAAGGAACGGGCGAGCACGAACGCAAGGGGTTCACTAACCCCCAGCGAGGCTGCGATACGTCGGGCGAGACCCGCGTCCGCAGCCCGGTGAGACCAGGCGGCCATGGACGGCGGCTTTATTCGGCGTCGGAGCCTGCCTCCCAAGAGTAGGTGCGCGGAAGTTCCGCGGCATCCACACCCTTGCGATCACCCTTGTGCCACCAATAGAAGATGGGGCTGGCAATGAAGATCGAGGAGAAGGTTCCGGTAAGCACGCCGTAGATGAAGACCTCGCCGTAGAGACGGACATCGCCAGCGCCGAAGGCCCAGAGGGCGACGGCGCAGAGGAAGACCGTGGAGGACGTCAGGATCGTACGGGAAAGCGTGCGGTTGATGGCGAAGTGGATCACGTCGCGCAGAGAACGCGTGGGATTGGAGCCCAGCTCCTCGCGGATTCGGTCGAAGACGACGATCGTATCGTTCACCGAGTAACCGATGATGAGCAGGATGGCCGCGATCAGCGCCGAATTGAACTGGCCGCCGAAGAAGACGAACAACGCGATGGTCATCAGTACGTCGTGGAGCGTGGCGATCATCGCCGCGATGCCGAAGCCGGTCTCGAAGCGGAGCGACACATAGATGCCGATGCCGACGAGCGCCAGAATGACGGACCAGATGGCGTTGCTGCGCAATTCACCGCTGACGGAGCCACCGATGGCCTCACGGGAAAGCATCAGTTTCTCCGGCGTGGCACCGCGATCTTTCAGGATTTCAGGGTTCTTCTCGCTGATCGCCGCGACGATGCGGGCCACATTGGCGAATTCACCCTTGGACTTGTCCTTGGTGATTTCGGTTTCAATGCGGAGCGTGAGATCGCCGCCACCGACAGGAGTCTGGACGGTCACGGTCGTGTCAGGCAGGCCAATCGCGGTCGCCAGCTTACCAATCTTACCCGTATCGACCTTGGCGCCGGGAGCGATGGCCACCAGGGTGGACTCGCCGCCGCGGAAGTCCTTACCGAACGCTTCCTTCCCCTTGTAGGCAAGCTCACTGATGCCGAGGGCGACGATGGCCCAAGACACGATGAAAGCCACGCGAGCGAAGTTCAGGAACGGGATATCCAGGGTAGGCTTGAAGACCGGCAGGCCGAAAATGCGCGACATGATGCCGCGAGCCAAAGCCAGTTCCTGCAACCCACGACAGGTCACAAGGGTCGTGAAGAGCGTCGTGAAGATACCGATAATCAGGGTGATGCCGAAGCCGCGTACCGGCCCCGTGCCCATGAAAGCCAGAATCAGCGCGACCAACAAGTGCGTCAGATTAGCGTCGACGATAGTCCACGTGGCACGGTTGTACCCCTCGCGGAGGGACATCGCGCGATCCTTGCCCAGGCGGGCTTCTTCACGCACGCGTTCTAGAATCAGGATATTGGCGTCGACCGCCATACCCAGCGTCAGCACGAGCGCCGCCACGCCCGGAAGCGTGATCGTAGCGCCGAAGTAAGCCATGGCACCAAGCATCAACAGAAGGTTGAGTACCATGCCGAATACGGCGATGAAGCCACCCCAGACGTAGAAGCCGACCATGAAGAAGATGACCAGGCCGACAGCGACTGCGGAGGCGACGACGGACTTGGACTGCGCATCCTTGGCGAGCGTCGGCCCCACGGAGGTCACGTCCTGCGTGATCAGCGGAAACTCGAGCGGGTTGTTAAGGACGTTGGCGAGATTGACAGCTTCTTCGCGCGAGAAAGAACCCGTGATTGTCGCGCCCGTGCTACGGATGGCTTCGCGGACCGTCGGAGCGGACTGGAGTTTGCCGTCGAGGACGATGGCCAGCTGTCCAACAGAGCGGACATTACCTTCGGCGATCTTAGCGGTGAGGTCGCCGAATTTCTTCGAACCCTCATCCGTGAACTTCATGTCCACGTAAAAGGACATGCCGTCATCGGAACGCCCGGAGGCGGCCTTGATGATCTTACCCGTGGCATCAGCGGCCTTGCGTACGTAGTAACGCGTGACCGTGGCTTCGCCCGTCTTGTTGTCGACATTGCGAAGGGTCAGAACCTCGTAGGTCGAAATGGCGGACGCCGTCCCAGCCAGCGAATCCACCGGCAAGGAGCGTAGCGAATGCTCGCGCTCCGTCTCGGCGGGCCGCTCCGTGCGATGCACCTGGCGGAATTCGAGTTTCGCGGGCTTCTTCAGCGCGTCGATGACGTCGGGATTATTGGCGGCGTCTTCGCCAGGCAGCTGGATTTCCAGGGAGAGATCACCTACCGGACGCAGCACCGGCTCGGCCACGCCGAACTGGTTCACGCGCTGTTCCATGACCTGGAGCGCCTGATTAACCATGTCAGCATGGGAAACATTGGACTTGTCCGAAGCAGATTTATCTCCGGACTCCGCACCCGTCGGGTCGACCTTCAGCGTAAACGACACCCCGCCCTGCAGGTCGAGGCCGAGTTTGAGACGACCCTGCGAACGCTGGAGCAACGTCTTGAGGACGATTACATTGCGCTTAGACTGGTCGGGTTCGCGGACGAATTCTTTCTCGGTGTAGAAGAACGGACGGAGATCGACCGGAGCCGCCCGCCCTTTGCCCTCGCCGATGTCGCGCAGTGCCTGGTAGTAAGAGACCGACTTCTTATCAGCGGCCGCGGAAGCATCCTTGAAGAGCTTCACGCGCTCCTGGGCTTCAGCGTGGAGCTTGGTGAATTCCGCCTGCTGGTTGATGACTTGCGTGGGGACGAACGTATCGAGAGAAGTCGGAGTGATGGGATTGAACTCGAACCAGGCGATCGCCAGGAGCACGAGTGAAACCGCAACCTTCCAGAACCAGGTCCTGGATGACATAAAATCAGGGTAAGGGTTGGAAGTGGTTGGACTTAACCCTGAACAATGGTGGCACCGGCGTCCTTACCCATGATTGCGGACTTGTGGACGGTCATGCGGCCATTATCGAGTTCCAGGGTCACGCGATCTTCCTTAATCGAGACGACGCGCCCGTAAATGCCGCCAGCAGCGAGCACTTCATCGCCCACGGCGAGCTCGGACTGGAGCTTTTCGAGCTCCTTCTGGCGCTTGCGCTGGGGAGCGAAGAGCAGGAAGTACATGCCCACGAAAAGGAGGGCATACATGGCCAAGATGGACCAGCCACCGCTTTGCTGATCTCCCGTGGCTCCGGCACCAGCCTGAGCCTGTGCAAGTCCTTGATTAGTAACAGTTTGGATGATATTCATTGTTCGTATTGTTTGGAAATAGGGAAAGGGGAAAGTCTGGAAATGCGATTTAAGGGCAAAAAAGCAAGCCCCAGCATGTCCCGATTGGCTTTGATTAGCCCGGCAGACCTGCCAGTGTGAATAACTCTATTCATGAGCAAACCTTCCCAGGAGTCAGACAAAGGCTCCGTCCCCGTGAAACCGCTGACCATGGCTGCCGCCGTCGCAGCACTCGGGGTGGTCTTCGGGGATATCGGCACCAGCCCGCTCTACGCGTTCCGAGAGTGCCTGAGTAACGGCCTGCAGGCCCACGCCAGCGTGGAGCAGGTCGTCGTCCCCGCCCTGTCCATGATCATCTGGTCGCTGACCTGCGTCGTGACCATCAAGTATGTGCTTTTCATGATGGAAGCCAATGACGACGGGGAAGGCGGCATCATGACCCTCGTTTCGCTGGCCTCCGACAAGGACGGCTCGGAGCCGAAGAAGCGCAAGCATCGCAACGCCCTAGTCATGCTCGGCGTCTTTGGCACCGCGCTACTCTTCGGCGACGGGGTCATCACGCCGGCCATCTCCGTGCTTTCTGCGCTGGAAGGCGTCAAGGAAGCCAATGAAACCCTGCACGGGCCGCTCACCAACAACTTCCTCACCTACTTCGTGCCCGCCGCCGCGGTCTCGATCCTCGTCGGCATCTTCTGGCTGCAGAAACGCGGCTCCGGGAAAGTCGGCATGTACTTCGGACCCATCACTCTGATCTGGTTCGGCTGCATCGCCGCCACGGGACTCAGCTCACTCTACGACAACAGCCTGCAGCTCTCCGCCGTGCTCTCCGCCTTCAACCCTCTCCAGGCGATCATCTTCATGCTAGATAGCCCTGGCCTCGGCATGGTTGTGCTCGGCGCCGTCTTCCTTTCCGTCACGGGCGCCGAAGCCCTCTATGCCGACATGGGGCATTTCGGCCAAAAACCCATCCGCGCGGGGTGGTACTTCATCGTCTTCCCGGCGCTCATCCTGAACTACCTCGGCCAAGGCGCGTGGGCGCTCGCCCATCCTGATATGATGCAGCACGCGGGCTACAACCCGTTCTTCAACATGGCGCCTGCGATGGTCTGGATTCAAGTCCCGCTGGTCGTCATCGCCACGCTGGCCGCAATCATCGCGTCGCAGGCCCTGATCGCCGGCGCTTTCTCCACCACCATGCAGGCCGTGGTACTCAACTACCTGCCACGGATGCGCATGGAATTCACCTCCGACGAGGAGTCGGGCCAAATTTACATCCCGATCATCAACTGGCTGCTCATGATCGGCTCCATCTTCCTGGTGCTGCAATATAAGTCGTCCGAAAATCTCGCCAGCGCCTACGGCATCGCGGTCAGCCTGACGATGCTGGTGACAACGATCCTCTACGGACAGTTCCTGCATCGGCGCTTCAAATTCCCCGTTGTCACGGCCTACCTGTTCGTCGCCCCGGTCATCCTGATGGAAGTGCTGTTCGTCGGCGGTAACGCTCCGAAGATCTTCGAGAGCGGCTGGCTCCCCCTCGCCGCCGGCATGCTGATGTATTACATCATGTCGGTCTGGAACAAGGGACGCATCGCGATGCGCGAGAAACTCGCCGAAACGGAATCCAGCGATGACTTCAAGCTCTTCTTGGACAGCGTCGAGGACCGGTTCATGGCCGGCAAACTCAGCCGCGTCCGCGGCACCGCCATCTATCTGGCCGGCTCCACGAAATCCGTGCCGATGGCCTTGGCGCACAATCTCAAGCACAACAAATCGCTGCACGACCATATCATCATCGTGACGCTCATCGTTGATGAAGACCGTGCGATTGTGAGCAGGGAACAGCGCGTGGAGTTCGACTCGTTGCACGCCAACTTCTGCAAGCTCGAGGACCGCGCCGAATTCCCTGTAGTCATGCGCGTAATCGGTCGCTTCGGTTTCCGCGAGAAGCAGGATATCTTCCCGGTACTCGAAGCCGCCTACGCCGAACTGGGTATCAAGCCCAACCCAATGGAGACGACCTACTTCCTCAGCCGCGAGACAATCGTGCGCGCGACGACCAGCTTCTCCCTCAACGCCGTGCAGGAAAAGCTTTTCGAAGTACTGAATCGCAACGCTCTTTCCGCCACCGCCTACTTTAATCTGCCGCCGGGCCGAGTCGTCGAACTGGGCATGCAGGTCGAGCTGTAAGCAACGGTCAGTGCGGCGACTCGATCTTAAAGACGAACGCCTGCTTACAGGGGTGATTCTCCTCGTCCGCCATCTCGCGCGGGGTCGTGATCACAAAGGCGTCTCCCAGTTGCGCGGCCGGGAGAATATCCGGCCAACCGAGCATCGTCACCACCGAGCCGGCGACGGGGCGTAAGGCCTTCGTGCGCACCTGGGGGCCTGGCCAACCATAGGCTATCAGGTAAGTAATCCTGCCGTCACGCGTGTGCGTGAAACGAAAAACCCCCTCGGCCGAGGGCACCATCGGCACCACCCCGACGACGGCCTCCCCATTGACGTCCAACCACTCCTCGACATAGATGAACTGGGCCGCCGCGGCTTCGTCGGTCGGGGTGACATTCTGATATTGACCCTCGGGCACACGACCCCGGACGGCATCTTCAATCAATTCGGCCAAGGCTTCCTCGGGGGAAATCGGCTTACTGACGCAACTGGACAGCAAGCCAGCCACGAGAAGAAACCAGGCTGCAGAGAGACGAGCAGCCATCACGGTCAGGCCTATTTGGCGGCCTTGCTCTTGGCGATCAGCTCATAAAAGCGATCGAAGAGCACATCGGCGTCGTTCGGACCCGGACCAGCCTCAGGGTGATACTGGACGGAGAAGACCGGTTTATCCTTCAGGCGGAGTCCGGAGACGGTGTTGTCGTTCAAGTTAACCTCGGTGACGACGGCGCCACAGCGCTCGAGATCCTCGCGGTTCGAAGCGAAGCCGTGATTCTGGGCGGTGATGGAGACACGGCCTTCTTCCGTATTCTTGACCGGCTGGTTCCCGCCACGGTGGCCGAACTTTAACTTGTAGGTCGAGGCGCCGATGGCGTGCGTGATAATCTGATGTCCGAGGCAGATGCCGAAGACCGGGTAGGTCTTGATGAGGTCGGCCACGGCTTCGTGGGCATACTTCAGGGCGGCGGGGTCGCCGGGTCCATTCGAAAGGAAGACGCCGTCGGGGTTGAAGGCGCGGATTTCGGAGGCCGGGGTGCGGGCCGGAAAGACGTGCACATCGAAGCCGGAGGCGACGAGGCGACGGAAGATCGAGGTCTTGGCGCCGAAGTCGTAAGCCGCGATGCGGTACTTCTTGGCGCGGGCCTTGGGCTTGTTGAGGTTGGTTCCCGGGACGGTGAAGGCCTCGCAGTCACCAGCGATGGCGTTGTAATGGTAAGGCGCCTTGCAGGTGACGTCCTTGACGAAGTCGGCACCAACGGTGCCAGTCCAGGCGCGGGCGCGCTTGAGGGCTTCCTCGTCGGTGATGCCTTCGGTGGAAAGACAGGCTTTCATGACACCGGCCGAGCGCAGTTTCTTGGTCAGCGAGCGGGTATCGAGGCCTTCAATGCCGGGGATGCCATACTTCGCGAGCCAGGTACTCAGGTCGGTCGTAGCGCGCCAGTTGGAGACGATTGGCGAAAGTTCGCGCACGACGAAACCGGCGACGTGCGGACGCGCGGATTCGAAGTCGTCCTCGTTGACGCCGTAGTTACCGATCTGCGGGGTCGTCATGGTGACGATCTGGCCGAAGTAGGAAGGGTCCGTGAGGATCTCCTGGTAGCCGGTCATGCTCGTGTTGAACACGACTTCGCCGCAGAGGGTGGCCGTAGCTCCGAACGCCCTGCCCCGAAGAATGGTCCCATCTTCAAGAGCGAGCACGGCAGGTCGGTTCATGAGGTCGTTTTGAATGAGGGTTCCGCCCCCGTGTGAAGCAAAAAAAGTTCCCATTCGAAGATAGTGCCGAACCCGAGGTCCGGCATGAGTCCGACGGAGGGAGCCGACCCGCTCAGAAACCCTTGGCGACGTCGCCACCCAAAGGCGCCGGCGGGCGAGCCCGGGCGTCCAGACTATCGGCCGAATAGGGCTTATGGACCTGCCAACCTGCCCGATACGGGGCACCCCCCTGCTTCACTTGCTCGGTAATGGTCCGCAAGACGGCCGGATCGGCCCGGCGCGACCATTCGGGATGAAGCCAAACGTTGGGGCTAAGCCACTTGCCGCCGACAGCTTCGGTCCAGCGGGTAATGCTATCCGGAGCCTCGACGATGAGTTTGACCTCATCCGCCCGAGCCAAGGACTCAGCCAAGGGAGGCTTGGCCCACTT
>SESF01000769.1_pt1 | contig 35674 bp, 37 predicted proteins | sample 3171521 | NCBI WGS metagenome assembly SESF01 (sample SAMN10866945, study PRJNA518727) | freshwater metagenome | biome: subpolar coniferous forest; feature: holomictic lake; material: water; isolation source: holomictic Lake 227, 6 m and 8 m depth | place: Canada: near Kenora, Ontario | collected...
ATCTTCCCATATTGCGCCAATCCCCCTCGTCGGGGGGGGAATTGGCGCTGCCTCAAAAGGCTTATAATAATCAGAGATTTTTCGATTGTCAGACAGGCTCTTCCTCTACCTTGTGCTTGTAGCCGGTAACGATGGAAGAGGTGACGCTGCTGCGGTCAACCACATCGTGACGTAACACCGCATAGACGTGCATGATGAGGTAGATGGGGAAAATCCATGCTACCAGATGATGCGCGAAATGGAGGGTGTAGCTGCCACCAAAAAGCGGTATCAGCCATCCAAACCATGTTTCGTTGAAACCTCCAGGATTGTTTTCTCCATACATCGCAAGGCCGGAAAAAATCATGAAGGTCGATCCGCAGAAAATGAACAGGAAGTGAGCCAGGGCGGCAACAGGGTTGTGCCCGACATAGTTCGGCTCGTCTGAACGCAGAAAGAGATAGGAGGCAACCTGTTCCTTGAAGGGCTCGCCCCACCAAGAGGGCGACCAGGGCCTGAAACCGCCAAATCGTCCGTATTTGTCGTTGCCCAAAAGTGCCCAGTACATGCGGAAGAGAAAGTTGGCAATGAAAATAAAGGCGGATGCAAAATGAATGTAGCGCCACCATGACATCCCTTTGTACCAGACCGCCTCACCAAGAGGCGGATTGAACACCGGAGCGGCAATGTACATTCCTGTTACCAGAAGGGCTACCGTGCAGAGGGCATTGATCCAGTGATAAAACCTTACAGGCAGCCTCCAGACATAGATTTCTTCAATTATTCTCCCCATGACGAACTCCGGTTAAACGATTTTTACCGATGTGATCTCCTTGCCATTCATGTCGAAGAGATGAGAGGCACAGGCAAGACAGGGATCGAATGAGTGTACCGTTCTGAGAATTTCGAGCGGCTGTTCGGGATTGAGCATGGGTGTCCCCTTCAGCGCAGACTCGTAAGCACCTGAATTGCCATTTGCGTCTCGTGGAGAGGCGTTCCAGGTGGATGGCACTACGATCTGGTACTCCTTGATCTTTTGATCCTTGATGTGGATCCAGTGACCAAGTGAACCGCGTGGCGCTTCGGTGTAACCAAATCCCTTGCACTCTTCAGGCCAGGTGGAAGGCTCCCAGCGATCACTGTTGAAGGTGCGGTAGTCGCCTGCCTTGATATTGGCTACAAGCTGGTCGTAGTAGTGACGCATGAAGCCTGCGGTCTGCTTGCACTCGATGCCACGGGCTGCGGTGCGGCCAAGCGTGGAGAAGAGCGCTTCCGCTCCGACACCAAGCGTCGAAAGTACAAGTCCAACAGTTTCCTTTATCATGGGATCACCTTTGGCGTAGGCAACCAGCACACGGGCAAGTGGACCGACCTCCATTGGGTGGTTTTTCCAGCGTGGAGTCTTGAGCCAACTGTATTTCTTGTCGGTATCGAGATGCTCGAAAGGTGGTTTTGGGCCTGTGTAGGCCGGATTGGTCTCTCCCTGCCATGGGTGAAGCCCTTTCGAGTCACCCTTGGAGTAGGTGTACCAACTGTGACTTACCTCTTCAGTAACCTGGGAGGCATCCCTCGGATCAACATCGATAACGGTAGTGAGATCCTTGTTGAGAATGGCTCCTCTTGGCCAGAGCAGGGTCTTGAAATCTGCAAGAGTGGTTTCGGGAAAGTCACCGTAACTGAGATAGTTGCCAAGCCCGCCGCCGTAAAGCCATCCCTTGTAATATCCTGCAATGGCAAGAAGATCGGGAATGTAGACCTGGTCGATGAACGTGGTGGTGTCGTCAATGATTTTCTTGATCATCGAGAGACGTTCGATATTGATCGCAGTGTCGCTGTTGGGATCGATGGCGCAGGCCATGCCGCCAACCAGATAGTTCGGATGAGGGTTCTTGCCACCGAAAATGGTGTGAATCTTGACAATCTCTTTCTGGAAATCAAGCGCTTCAAGGTAGTGCGCAACAGCAATGAGGTTGACTTCAGGCGGAAGTTTGTAGGCCGCATGACCCCAGTAGCCATTGGAGAAAATACCAAGCTGGCCGCTTTCGACAAATCCGACAAGACGCTGCTGCAGATCCTTGAAGTAACCTACCGAGGATTTCGGCCAGGAAGAGATGCTCTGGGCTATAGCGGAAGCCTGTTTAGGGTCTGCCTTGAGGGCACTGACTACATCGACCCAGTCAAGGGCGTGGAGATGGTAGAAATGTACCAGGTGATCCTGTGTTACCTGGGTGGCATTCATCAGGTTACGGATGATGCGGGCATTGGTTGGAATTGCTATTCCAAGTGCATCCTCAACGCAACGCACCGAAGCGAGTGCATGTACCGTGGTACAAACACCGCAGATACGCTCGGTAAATGCCCAGGCATCCCTTGGATCCCTCCCTTTGAGAATCACCTCAATTCCGCGCCACATTGTACCGCTGCTGAATGCATCCTCAATCACGTTGCTGTCGTTCAGCTTTGCCTCTATTCTCAGATGCCCCTCGATACGGGGAATCGGATCAACAACTATTTTTTTGGCCATGAGCTACTCCCTGGATTATGCTTTGTCGTTATCTTCACTGCCTGCTTTTGCCTTTTTCACTGCTGTCACGGCAGCATGCGCGGCAGCGCCAACTGCGGCTGCACCAACGGCAATAACGCCGATCTTGTCGGCATTGCTGTCACTGCCAAGAAACGGCACTTCAGCAAGCCTGCTGTAGAATGGACCTCTGTCCCAGAAATTAGGCTCGGAACAGCCAATACATGGGTGTCCGGAACCAATGGGAAAACTTGTACCACCGTTCCACTGAATCTTTGAACATGCGTTGTAGGTGGTCGGGCCTTTGCAACCCATCTTGTAGAGACACCACCCTTTTCTTGTGGCTTCGTCATCAAAGCTTCTGACAAACATGCCTGCATCATAAAATGCACGCCTGTAGCACTTGTCGTGAATCCTTGTCTTGTAAAATGCTTTGGGACGACCCAGACGGTCAAGTTCGGGCAGTGTACCGAAAGTATGGAAATGGGCAATAACGCCGGTCATGACCTCCGATATTGGCGGACATCCCGGAACCTTGACGATTGGCTTGTCCTTGATGATCTCTGATACCGGAGCGGCACCGGTGGGATTTGGATCGGCATTCTGTACACAACCAAATGAAGCACAGTTGCCCCAGGCAATAATTGCTGCAGCATCGGCAGCAGTTTCTTTCAGGGTATTCAGGAACGAATCACCACCTACCATGCAGTAGACTCCATCATCTTTGGTCGATACGTTTCCTTCAACGGCAAGGATGTATTTACCCTTGTAATCTTTCATGATCTTGCGTCGGACATCCTCAAGCTGATGGCCCGCTGCTGCGCTGAGCAGGTCATCGTAGTCAAGCGAAATCATGTTGAAAAGAAGATCTTCGATGCTCGGGTGGGAAGAGCGGATAAAAGATTCTGAACAGCAGGTACATTCAAGACCGTGAATCCAGATAACCGGGGTTCTCGGCTTTTTTTCCATGGCCTCAACAATAGCCGGAACCATGGAAGGTGAAAGACCGAGATAGACCGAGGTAAGAGTACAGAACTTGAGAAAGTCCCTGCGGCTTACTCCCCTGGCCCTGAAAATATCAGCAAAGGTCTGGTTGCTTTGCATTACTACCTCCGTTTTGAAAGGATCAGATTATCGAGAAAACAGATCGAATAAAATGTAAGGAAAAACAGGGATATTTCAGACGGGCAGCTTCTGATAAGTAGAGAAACTGTTTTTCTTTATAATAACGATTGTTGACTGAATTTTCCAAAAAAAACCCCGCCGATCCTGCTGGATAGACGGGGGGAAATAAAAAATTTTATAGGGAAGGGGCTGCTTTTCCTCTTTAATAGAGCTTCACGCCGAACATAGCCGAAGAATATTTGGCAAAATCCGAGAGTGGCTGAAAAAAGAGACCAAAATAGAGCGTCAGAATCATCAAAAGAGCCATGAGAACTTTGGCAAGCATACCTGAATCCATGTTCTTTTCTCCATGCTGCTCTGAATCGCGAAGATACATGTTGAGCGGTATCAGCATGTAGTAGTAAAGCGAAATAACGCTGGTCATCACGCCGATAAGTGCAAGCCAGATATAGAGGGAACCTTTGGCAAGCAATGCAGAAAAAATCATAAGCTTGCCGATGAAACCCACGGTCGGAGGAAGACCGACAAGTGAGATGAGAAAAACAGTCAATGCTGCACCTGCAAGAGGCATTCTTTTGCCAAGACCGCGATAATCATCGAGGTTTTCGCTGCCAGTCTTGTTGGCGATAAGAATGACAACATAGAATGCTCCGAAGTTGACAAGAAAATAGGAGAGCAGATAAAAGAGGGTTGCCTGGGTACCAAGCTGGTCCATCACAATGATGCCAAGCAGGAGATAACCGGCATGAGCAATAGAGGAGTAGGCAAGAAGACGCTTGACGTTTTTCTGCCAGAGGGCAACGACGTTGCCATAAATCATTGAAGCAATGGAGAGAATGATGAGCAGCGACACCCAGTCAATACCGATAATGTCCTCGTAAGGATTTACTACATGCGGCACGGCTATATAGAAAAAGCGCATGAGCAGGGCAAAACCTGAAGCTTTGGAAGCAACAGAGAGGTATGCGGTAATGGGAGTCGGAGCGCCTTCGTAAACGTCAGGACTCCAGAAGTGAAAAGGTACTGCACCGATCTTGTAACCGAAGCCAGCAAGCACAATAAGTGAAGCAAGAATCATCACCACCGGATCGTAGCCATGTGCAGAGAGTTCAGCACTGATTTTAATAAGATTGGTCTGGGCGGTAAGACCGTAAATCAGTGAAAAACCGTAAATCATGAGGCCTGATGATACAGCGCCATAGACAAGATATTTCAGTGCAGCTTCCGAGGAGCGAGGATCGCGTTTGAAATATCCGGTAAGGATGTAGGCGGTCAGACTGACCAACTCCATCGAGAGGATAATCATCATGAGGTCGGCTGAAGAGGCCATCATGATCATGCCGATCAGCATGGCCACGATAAGTGCATAGTACTCTCCGATGCTTTTTACCTCCCGGTCGAACTGCTCGTCGGCCATCGTGATGACAACGGCAATCATGGCCGAAATCACAAAGAGGTATTTAAAAAAGAGAGCGAACTCGTCAAGGACATACATCCCGAAAAAGAACTCCCCCGGCTGCATGGAATGCTGCTGGTATATGAAAAAGATGCTGCCCGCAAGCCCAAGAAGGGTTGTTATTGAGAGCAGGTTGTTTTTGCGGCCTTTTGCAAACAGATCGACAACGATCAGCAGCATAAAAAGCACGGACAGATAAAGTTCAGGTATAAAAAATCCAACGCTTGCTTCCAGACTTGCAATGATACCTTGAATTTCAGCACCTGATGGCAGCTCGAACATAATTCTCTTCGTTTATTCTTTTACCTCATTCAAGGCAATTAATTCATAGTTGTCATCACGACCGGGGAAAGTACTTCTACCAGCTTGTTGATGCTGGTGGTCAACATGCCGAGCACTGGCATCGGATAGATACCAAGGAAAATGATGATCACGGCAAGTGGCACAAGCATGGCAAGTTCACGACCATCCAGATCGAGCTTTCCTTTCCAGTCATGGAAATGGATATGCTCATGACCATCCTCACCGACCTCGATATCATAAGCTGCATCGGCTTTCCTCTTTCCGAGGAATACCCTCTGCAGTGACCAGAGCAGGTAGGCTGCACCAAAAACGATACCAAGCACCGAAACCATGGCGATATATCGGGTTGTCACAGAACTGAATGCACCGACAAAGACAAAAGCCTCTGAAATAAAGCCGCTCAGGCCAGGAAGTCCAAGCGAGGCAAACCATGCTATGGTAACGACCGCCGCATAGACAGGCATGTATGAGGCAAGACCGCCGAACTTGTCGATCTGGCGGGTATGTGCACGATCATAAATAACACCGACCAAAAGGAAGAGCATGGCAGTAATGGTGCCGTGGTTGAACATCTGGTAGAGTGCGCCAACCATACCCTCACTGTTTCCGGCAGCAAGGCCAAGCAGGACATAGCCCATGTGACTGATGGAAGAGTAGGCAACCATCTTTTTGAGATCCTGCTGTGCAAGTGCACAGAAGGCTCCATAAATAATATTGATAGCGCCAAAAATCCCAATCACATACATCGAGGCATGGAACACTTCAGGGAAAAGCGGGAAGTTGATACGCATCATTCCATAGGTACCAAGCTTCAGAAGCACACCGGCAAGAATAACCGAAATAGGTGTAGGTGCTTCAACGTGTGCGTCAGGCAACCATGTATGGAACGGGAACATTGGAACCTTGATGGCAAAACCGATAAAGAGCACAATGAAGGCGACATAACGCCACATGACATTGTCAGGCCCAAGAATGGCATCCTTGATATAGTTCTCCTGGCTTGCCATGGCAACGAGGCTGAAGGTATGGTTGCCGGTAACAGGGTCAATAACGCTGAAGTAGAGCCCGATCATGACAAGCAGCATGAAAACGGAACCAAACAGGGTATAAAGGAAAAACTTGATAGCCGCATATTCACGGTTAGGGCCACCCCAGATACCGATAAGGAAGTACATCGGAAGAAGCATGATTTCCCAGAACACATAGAAAAGGAAGAAATCAAGTGCTACAAAACATCCCATCATGGCCGATGCAAGCAGGTTGTAAAGGATGAAATACCCTTTGACCTGTTTCTGGATTGTCCAGCTTGAAAGAATGCCGATTGCCGAGATCAGTGCTGTCAGGATAACCATGGTGACCGAAATTCCATCTATACCGAGGAAATACTCGATGTTGAGGGAACCAAAGCCGCCGAGATTGAGACTGATCCAGGGAAGCTTTTCGACGAACTGGAATGAGCCCAGAGGACTCCCGCCCGGGCCAGCAGTTATTCCTGGAAGAGATGGATCATACGCTCGCCAGATCAGAACCGACAACACCACCTGCGCAAGAGAGGCAAGCAATGAAACAATCCTGATTATCTGCTTTTGCGATGAAGGCACGGCAAGAATAACCAGACCGGCAATAATTGGCAGAAAAACAATTAAACTCAGCATGTTCCGTATTATCTGTAAGTTTTCAGATTAAAAGTAAATCCCTGTTAGTAGACCAGTCGTGTAAAGTAATAGACAAAGTAACCGAAAACCGCAAGAATCAGCATCACAACGTATGTCTGAACCTTTCCGGTCTGCAGCTTTCTCAATACGGCTCCTGTTGTATTCACACTGAAAGCCGTAAAGTTCACCAGGCCATCAACAACATATTTGTCGAAACTTCCATTGGCAAAGGCAAATTTCTTGACCGTGAAAGCGACACCGTTGACGAGACCATCAACAATATTGGTGTCAAACCAGGCAAACACTTTGGAAAGCACAATGGAACCCTTGATAAAGGTGGCCTCATAGATCTCGTCCCAGTACCATTTGTTGAGCGAAAAGAGATAGAGTGGTCTGATAGAGATTGCCGTCTTTTCGGGGTCGATAATTCTGAAAACATAGACAATGAAGGCCATGCTGATTCCAAGCACAACCATAATGCTCGATATATAAATTGCCGGGAAGTGAGCAGCGTGTGCGGCATGGGCAATTTCCGCCTGGCGTGGATCGGCAAAAGTATGAACGCCGGCAGGTGCAGCATGTGAAGGGGCTGCAGCAGCAGCGTGAGAATCTGTTTCTGCGTGACCGGCAGGTGGAAGAACCGCTTCGGCTATCAAGGGAGCGACACCACTCCGAAGAGCGGCAGCCTTTTGGAGTGAGGCCTCTCCAACAACGGTTTCCGGCGTCTGAATCATCTTCATGAACCAACCCTTCGCGCCATCGAGAGGATCAGGGGAATAGACAAAAAAGACTGAAAGAGCAGCAAGAATGACAAGAGGCGCTCTCATGTTCCAGGAAACTTCATGGACACCGTGATGCTCTTCGTGACAGTCGTGGTCATCGTGGGCACCGTGGTGTGCATCATGGACATCGTGGCCATGATGATCTTCTGCCGGTTTCAGATGAGTACGGCTTTCACCAAAGAAGACAAGCCAGATCTGCCTTCCCATATAGAAGGCGGTAAGCATGGCGGAAAAGAAACCAAGAACGGGAATAAGGTAGAAAATACCGCCACCTTCAACCTTGGCAAAACCAATGGCGCCGGCAAGAATGGCATCCTTGCTCATGAATCCGCTGGTCAGCGGCAAACCGGCAAGGGCTAGCGTTGCAAGAGTGAATGTTGCAAATGTCCATGGCATGTGTTTGCGAAGACCGCCCATCCAGCGCATATCCTGTTCATGGTGCATTGCGTGAATGATTGCACCGGAACCAAGAAAGAGACAGGCCTTGAAAAATGCATGGGTAACGAGATGGAAAAGCGCAGCAGAGTATGCTCCAACACCAAGGCCGAGCACCATGTAACCGAGCTGTGAAACTGTCGAGTAGGCCAGAACCCTTTTGATGTCGTTCTGGGTAATGGCAATTGTTGCTGCCATGAAAGCTGTCGAAGCTCCGACAAAGGCAATCAGATGAAGAGCGTCAGGCGTGAGCATCACAAATATTCGGGCAACGAAATAGACTCCGGCAGCAACCATGGTAGCCGCATGGATAAGGGCCGATACAGGTGTCGGGCCTTCCATGGCGTCAGGAAGCCAGATATGGAGCGGGAACTGTGCCGATTTGCCAACACAACCCATAAAGAGCAGGATACCTGCAGCGGTCAGCCATGCATTGGAAAGAGCGAACTTCCCTGCTGCAAGGTTGGCATTGATCTCGACAAAGCTGAACGTATGGAACTGGGAATAAAGAATAAGAATACCGAGCCACATGCCGATATCACCGACACGGTTGGCCAGAAATGCCTTTTTCTGAGCATCTGCCGCACTGTCCTTCTCAAAGAAAAAGCCGATAAGAAGATAGGATGAAAGACCGACAAGCTCCCAGAAGATATAAATGGAAAAGAGGTTGTCCGAAAGAACTATACCGAGCATGGAGAATGTAAAGATTCCGAGAAAGGCAAAATACCTTCCGTAATTCTTGTCTCCGGCCATGTATCCGGTAGAGTAGAGATGGACAAGCAAACTTATGAGCGTTACCATCGCAAGCATGATGGCTGTCAGGTTGTCGATCACCACACCCATCTTTATCTGCAGTGGACCGACTCCGGGTACCTTGCCTAAATCAATCCAGGTAAAATCCCATGCAATCCTGAATGCCGGATCGTAGGTCTGCACAATAACTGTCCAGAAAATGTAAGCCGACAGTGCAAATGCTGTCCCGAGTATTCCAACCCCCAAAAAATCGCCACTTCGCGGTAGCCTGCGATTAAAAAAGATAAGAATGACAAACGAGAGCAGCGGCAACAGCAGTACGACTATTGATAACTGAATTAAACTGTGCATGTTCTTTTGGTTTACACGAAAAAATTATAACAGATAATAACTTTTACACCCTACTCTTTCATCGAATCGATGCTCGATACATCGACACTTTTGAAAATCTTGAAAATATTGATGACGATGGCAAGCGCAATGGCAGCTTCCGCTGCGGCAAGCACAATAACGAAAAGAGAGATCATAACCCCTTCCATTCCACCGTTATACTTCGAGAATGCCAGAAAATTGATATTAGCGGCATTGAGAATAAGCTCAACACCCATCAGAATAACGATGGCATTCTTTCTGGTCATGACTGCAAAAAGCCCCAGACAGAGAAGAATGGCCGATATTGTCAGATAGTGATTGAGTCCTATGGTAGTCAACTGTTCCATTGTTTTATCGGCTTATTATTCGTTATTGTCAGGCTTTTCAAAACGTGCAAGAAATGCCGCTCCGATTAGCGCTGCAAGCAGCAGGATGGAGGCCATTTCAAAAGGAAGCACATAGCGTGACATGGTTTCAAAGCCAATGCGCTCGACAATGCTGCCCTGCAGTGTCACGTCAGAAGGCATCCAGCCATGCGTGGTATAAAAGGTATAGAGCATCGCCCCGATCATGCCAAAAAGCAGCAGTGTACCAGGAACGATATGAAGCACATCGGTTTTAAGCTCGGTAAACATGATACTGTTGGTAAACATCACACCAAAAAGGAGCAGCACAAGGATACCTCCGACATAGACCACTACCTGAGTCACTGCTATGAAGTCAGCGCTCAGAAAGACGTAGAGAGCGGCAACACCAAAAAAGGTAAAGAGGAGCGAAAAGGCGGAATAGATGACATTGCGTGAAAACACGACAAAGGCGGCAGAAAAGACCGTAATTGCCGCAAAGAGATAAAAAATGACCGTATACGTTGGGTTACTCATGGTGTTGGAGCACATTAATTGGTTCGCTTATTCTCCGCCCTTGTTTTCCTGCTGGGCTTCCGCCGCCTTCTTTGCCTTTTCCGCCTGCGCCTTGGCCTGGATTTCAGCAAGCTTGCGACGCTTTGCCTCGGCTTCCAGACGGGTCATGTTTCCAAAATGATAGATCATGTTGCTGCGGTCAAACTCGGAAAAATCACTGACCGGAGTATGCACAAGGCACTCTGTCGGACATACGGTCGTACAGATACCGCAGGTCATGCATTTTGCCACATCGATATCAAATACAGGGAGCCAGAACTTTTTCTGCTGTCCATCCGAAGTCTTGCCGCACAGCGCCAGATCATCGGGTGCAACCTTGATGGTCTCGATCGTGATACAGGCAATCGGACAGGCTCTGTCACACTGCCCGCAGCCGATACAATCCTCGATATTGTTGTAGAGGCGGTAGCGAGCGTTGGCTGGCGTCGGGATCACCTCACGGGGATACTGCAGGGTGCAGAGACCATCAACCTGACGGAAATAGTCAACATCATCAATACCGGCATCGCCCTTGCGATGAACCGCATTGAAAAAATGCTTCAGGGTGATGCCCATTCCGGTAGCAATCGTAACTGCGCCGGTTTTTATATTCCTGAAATACTCACTCATAATCTATTATTCGTCATTACTTTCCTGCCATTGACTGTTGAACTTTCTCAAGGAACATAAATTTCCCAGACCGCCGTCAGCACGAAGCTGACAAAAGCAAACGGGGTCAAAACTTTCCAGCAGAGGTACATTAACTGGTCAACCCTTAAACGGGGAAGTGTCCAACGCAACCACATCTGCACAAAAATAAAGAAGAACCCTTTCGATATAATCCAGAAGGCACCCCACACAGGCCCGTTTGTCCAGTCGTTCAGGGCAACCGCACCAAGATTGGGAAGCGGCGAGTTCCATCCACCAAGAAAAACTATTGAGATAATGGCAGAGACCATAAACATGCTTCCATACTCTGCAAGGAAAATCACAGCGAACTTCATGCCTGTATATTCGGTGAAGTAACCTGCAACCAGCTCAGACTCTGCCTCGGGAATATCGAATGGAGCACGGTTCACCTCCGCAAGGGAAGCGATAAAGTAGATGAGAAAAGGAAGCCATGCTATTGGAGACTGAAACAGGAAGAAGTGTGCAAAACCCCATGAACCAGACTGCAGAATGTTGATCTGCTGCATATCAAGTGTGCCAGCCATCATTGCACCACAGAGAAGAGCTATTGCTGCCGGAATCTCATAACTGACAATCTGCGCAACACTTCGGACAGCTCCGTAAAGCGACCACTTGTTGTTTGAGCCCCAGCCTGCCGCCAGGATACCGACAACTTCAATAGAGACAATACCGATTGCAAAAAAGAGTCCGACATTGAGACTCGCCCCGATAAAGGCAGGACTGAACGGTAGTACTGCAAAAGCCAGAAATGAACCGACAAAGAGAATTCCGGGACCAACAACAAAGAGAAACTTGTCGGCAGAGGCAGGAACGATATCCTCTTTCTGAAGCAGTTTCAGGATATCGGCAAGTGTCTGCAGGATACCCCATTTGCCAACCTCCATAGGACCGAGACGATCCTGCATGAAGGCAGAGATCTTTCTTTCACCGTACACTCCATAAGTAAGCGCATAGAGTGCAATGAAAACAAGAGGAATGGCGGCAAGAATAACCAGACCGAGAGGTAACCCCATCGGATTGAATCCGACCAGGGCATTCGACCAGGCATTGAGAGTGTTACCCATAAGAAAAGGCATGCTAAATTGCGATAAAGCAGTTAAACTCATCGGTCAACCTCCCCCAGAACGATATCGATGCTGCCGATGATGGCGACAAGATCGGGAATAAGCTGACCTTTTGAAAGATCCTTCATCGCTGAAAGATTGACAAAACATGATGAACGGGCCTTGCAGCGAAGAGGTTTGGTAGATTTGCCATCGCTCTGGATATAAAAACCAAGCTCACCACGAGGGTTTTCAGCACGCCCATAAACTTCGCCAGCTTTTGGACGAACGCGCTTCGGCACTCCAGCCCTTGGGTTGAATCCTTCAGAGCCTGGCATCTTGTCGATGCACTGCTCGATAATCCTCAAACTCTCCTCCATTTCAAGAGCACGGACAAGGTGACGTGAAAGACAGTCACCTATATCGGAAAACTTCCCATCGGGGACAGGTACATCAAAATCAAGTTCAGGGTAGATTGAGTAAGGATCGTTTCTCCTCAAATCCCACTTGACGCCTGAACCGCGAAGCATGGGACCCGACCAGCCATAGTTGATAGCAACATCTGCCGGCATGATACCGATACCTTTGGTACGTTTGACAAAAATCTCGTTTTCGGTAAGAAGCTTGAAGAGTTCCGTAGCAAACGGCCTGAAATAATGGACAAACTCCATAACCCGCTTGTTGAAATCTGCAGGAACGTCATTGGCGATACCGCCGATCCATATATAATTATAGAGCATGCGCGCACCCGATGCCCACTCAAGAAGGCTGAGAATATGCTCACGATCACGGAAACAGAAAAGGAATGGGGTAAATGCGCCAAGATCGATGCCGTAGGTACCGATTGCAACGAGATGTGAAGCAATCCTGTTAAGCTCGGATACAATAACCCGGATAAACTCGACACGGCGGGGAATTTCAACATCAAGCAGCTTTTCAACGGCTATGGCAAAAGCCATTTCGCTGTTCATTCCCGCCAGGTAGTCCATCCTGTCGGTATAGGGCACAATACCAGGATAATCAACATTCTCGCAATGCTTTTCAAAGCAGCGGTGCAGATAACCGAGGTAGGGCACCGCTTCGGTTATCACCTCACCATCAGTAAGACATTCGAGTTTGAGAACACCGTGGGTTGAAGGATGCTGGGGACCCATGGCGAGGACCATCTGCTCCGTTGCAAGGTCCTTTTCAATAATAACGACATTGTCGCTTTTTCGGGTAACCCTGACCGAACCCTGTCCGGCTATATCTAATTCCTGCATACTTGAGCTGCTTTTACTATTATAAACATTCTCTCCATCTCAGTACGGCACCTTGATTCCGTGGTAACTCTCCTGCACCTTGTAATCCTTGCGGAGCGGGTAACCTTCCCAGTCTTCCGGACAAAGTATCCTTTTCAGGTCGGGATGACCGGCAAAATGCATTCCATACATATCATAGGCCTCCCTCTCATGCCAGTTCGCCGTATGCCAGACACAGGAAACCGTCGGAATGGAACCGCCTTCACGACTGCATTTGACCTTGACAGCTATCTTGTGATTGAAAACACCAAGCGACTCGATATTGCAGACAATGCCAAGCTTCTCTTCTGCAGGATAATCAACGCCTGAAAGGCACGCCATATAGTTAAACTTGAGCTTTGCATGATCGCGCATGCAGAGAGCGATCTCCTGCCAGAGAGAGGTATCAAGAACCTCAAAAAAAGGCATGGTATCATTGGCATCAAACGCCGAAACTGCTTCACCGAATTTTTCCCGGATAATCGCGTATGCCGAAGCACTTGCTGCAACCGACTGCGAAACAACCTTTCCTTCTTCCATCTCTCTATTACAAGCCTGTTTATTTAATTATGCTCCGGCAGCCTTACGCTCCCGCTCGATCACCATCTGGGGATCGACACTTTTTTCCGCCAGTTTTTTAAGTGCATCCGCCCTCGATATGCCAATCTGTTCCATGCGTATCAACTCCTGCACCTTCATGAGACCACCGATAAGTGATTCAGGTCTTGGAGGACAACCCGGCACATAGACATCGACAGGAATGATGCGGTCAACGCCCTTGAGCACATGATAACCATGCTGCCAGTAAGGACCTCCGCAATTGGAACAACTGCCCATGGAGAGCACATAACGCGGCTCCGGCATCTGCTCGTAAAGACGTATAACCCTCTCTGCCATTTTCATTGTAACCGTACCGGCAACAATCATGAGATCTGACTGACGAGGCGATGAACGTGGGAAAATACCGAAACGCTCAAGATCGTAATTGGATGCGTTGGTTGCCATCATCTCGATAGCGCAGCAGGCCAGACCAAAGCCCATCGGCCAGAGCGATGAAAGCCGAGCCCAGTTCAAAACATTGTCAACCGATGTTACCAGCACATTATGCTTTGTTATACCGGCATCAAGTAAACCCATAACCTCTAATAAAAATGGTGAATAGTATTTAATCCCCGATAGTGCGGGATTTTGCGGACGGCATTTCAGGCATTTTCGGAATATTGGGAACTGGCCTTACCCAGTCAAGATCTCCTTTTACCCATGCATAAACAAGGCCGAGAATAAGGATACCGGCAAAGACAAGAGCCTCAACAAGGGCAAACTCTCCAAGCTGGCGGAACACTGTTGCCCAGGGGAAAAGGAAAACAACCTCAACATCGAAAATGATAAAGATAAGTGCCACGACATAAAACCTGATATTGAACTTGACCCAGGCGCTGCCAACAGCTTCCTCTCCACACTCGTAGGTTGATGTTTTGGCTGGGTTTGGTCTGCTGGGACGCAGAAGACGAGCGGTCAGATATCCTCCGGCAACGAAAACAATACCGAGGACAAGAAAAGCAAAAACATTACCAAAATTACTCAGGGTCTGATCCATGTGACGGCATTTTGAGTTAATCCCGGTCAACGAACAAATCTTAATGATCCGGAAATGAACGTCTTTTCAGGTGCGCAAATATAAAAAAAAAATCGTTTGGACATAGAGAAAAAAACTGCTTTTTGCTTCGACACCTCATCATCTCTGTTCCTGCCTGATCTGCGCTTGGCAAAAGTAACACTATTTCAATAATAAAATAACTTTATGAGTCACTTAATGGCCTTCACCATAAAATTTGTTGCCGATACGCATAAAAAACCTTAAAAACAAAAACGTAACAAGAAAAGCAATAATCAGTATCACCCCGTGAGTGAGGAGCCAGGAACCACTGAGAGCAAACAGCGGAGAGGCGAACATGGCGATAACAACCATCCAGATGATAGGAGCCCATGCAATGCCGAGAATAACGGGAAGACCGGTTTTCATAAACCGCTTTTTGGTGTCAACGTCGGGAAAAAGTTTCATGATGTCAATTAAAAAAAGAGGCTGCCAATTTGCTCGGCCATCGTGGCATCGAGTGTTTTCAAAAGTTCATACTCCCGCTTCAGACCTTTCATATCCCCTCTCGACAGATAATACATGGCAATCTTGCAGTGGGGTTCGGGGTTATCCGGTTCAAGCCGGAGTGCGGCTTCAAAAGCCTCCTTTGCCTGTTCATGCTCACCCAAATCGAGATAGGCATCACCCATTACACAGTAGGCATCTACATACTCAGGATCGATCTCAATGGCTTTCTGGAGGGTTTTCACGGCATTCTCCACCTTGCCAAGCGTCAACTGCACAAAACCGAGATGCTTGTAGGCTGGAAGAAAAGCTGGATCGAGCACAATGGTTCTCAACAGATCACATCCTGCTTTCCTGAAATTGCTCATCGAAAGCAAGGTAACCGCCCGAGCATAAAACACCGAAGCATCTCGATTTCTCTGCTGGAGAGAGCGGTCAAGAAGCTTTAGTGCTTCCTCATTTCGCTGCTGCTCGATGTAGAGCAGCGCCAGCTCATACTGTTTCCGGGGATTGTCGGGATCCTGCTGAAGTGCCGTCTCCCGTTGCTCTATGTCATTCTGATTCAAGGCTATTGGGTTTTACGGTTTATGTGCAAGATTGTCAAGAAAAAACTGCCGCTTTTCGAGCAGTTGCAGCTCATCGAGTACCTTTGAAGCAAGCCATTTGCCAAATTCAGGAGAATCATTGATGCAGCGGACATATTGGGAATGAGGAAAGGCCGCCTCTTCAAGCTTTTTAAAGGCATCAAATTCGGTCTCGCTGTTATCGGCAAAAAAACCATAGGGAAACATCACCACGGCTTCATATCCCTCACGCTTGAACTCTTCAAGCGCTTTTTCAATTGTTTCTGCAGTCCACTCCCCTCCCCTGGAATGATTCATGCAGCCCTGGCGAACATCGGAGAAAATATTTGCAGGATCAGCCATGATCTTGCGCTTCATCATCTCAAAAAAAGCCACGGTCTCTTCCAGCCCGGTAAAGAGTTCCGGAGGATTTCCTGAGCGATCCCTGACCAGTGTACCATGAATGACCAGCACAAGACCAATCTTCTTCCCTTTTCGCTGACGAAGGGAGAAAGAAAGCTGCCCAAAAAGATAATCAATATAAATACGGTGAAGACGATCATCATTCCATAGCTTGCTCAACACCCTTACCTTACTGAAGGTACTCTCTCCATAGGAATCGATAACCATCTGACAGGCAACCCCGCAGGAAAATGCCGACTCAACCGGAATCATCGGTACCACAACAATACCATCATACTCCTGTTTCAGTTGCACAAGCATCTCATCAAGATAGGGCGGAACGAAATAATAGGCATCAACCACATCGATTGCCGCTTTTGAAAGAAACGGACTTCCGCTTTCAGCGATAAAGGCTGCCAACCGGTTTTTCTGGGAACGGTTGATTGCAAGAAGAGAAGAACGATAACGGTTGAGCTTCCACTTGAGATAATGCTTTGTCGAACGGTAATCAGCAATGAAATAAATCAGAGCAGTCGGTATCCTGGCAATCTGACGAGTAACAACCTTGAGAATTCTTCGCGAACTCGGCCACAGATTCCTGACAGTCAGCTTTTCAACCTCTCCATAAGTCGTGACAACGACGGCATATTTTTTCCTGCTCACAATCCTGTCCACCATTTTAATTCAGCAAACATCACGGCAAAACCAACCACTCCGCCAACAAAGGTTTGCATGAAATTATGCGCTTTAAGGAAAATTCTTGACCATACAAGCACAGGAACAAGCAGAAGGAGCCATAAAGCAACAGAACCAAACTGTATAAAGAGCAACGCAACAGAAGAGGAAAAGGTAAAAAGATGAATGCTGATCTTCCACTGAAGCGTAATCAGCAGGATAAAAACCGTATTGACTGCATTGAAAAGCAGAATCCCGGTCAGAAGCTTCGGCGGATGGAGCTGCGCCATAAACTCATAACCAAGTGCATTGACCGCTATCAGCACCAGAAGCGGCAGAAAACGCTGTTCACGGAATGTGATATTGTAATCCGACACTTTTCCTGATTTTTTCAAACCAAGAATCAAAAACATGGGAACAATGGTACTTGCAAAAAACAGCACCCCGAGATAGGACAAACGATGGGTGTCATGACCATATCCAAGCATAACAATCGCAAAATAGGCTGCCGGTGCAACCACAATCGGATTGATTACCCATGAAATAAAGTTTGCGAAACGGTGTAAATCAAACTGCATGGGCTCTTGACTATAAGAGGAAATGAGATTTATGCGTAAAATACCGAAAAAGTATTTTGAAAGATAGTTTTTATTGAAATAAAAACCAGTATATTATTGGACTATACTGCGAGAGTGGTGAAATTGGTATACACGCTAGTCTTAGGAACTAGTGCCGTGAGGCGTGAGGGTTCGAGTCCCTTCTCTCGCACCGCTCTGAAGATGCCAAAGTGGCGGAACTGGTAGACGCGCTGGACTCAAAATCCAGTGAGTGAATAACTCGTGTGGGTTCGAGTCCCACCTTTGGTACAAGACAATAACAAAGCAATTTAGCGGGATACCCTATCCATGAACAGAATGTACTCACCGTGGCGTGAAGTGTACATGCAGTCTTTCAAGGATGAAAAGCCTGCCGGTGAAAGCGGAAAATCAGTTTTTGCCGATATTCCTCCCGAAGAGGATGAGAAACGTTTTGTCCTCCATCGGGCAGAGAAATGCTTCATCATCATGAACCTCTATCCATACAACTGCGGGCACCTCATGGTGATCCCCTATCAGCAGACACCTGACTTTGCGGAGCTTGACCAGCAGACGAAACTTGAGGTCATGGAGCTTACAGAACTCTCGATCAAGGCTCTGAAACTTACCCTGAGACCACAAGGCTTCAATGTCGGTGCTAATATCGGAAGAGTGGCAGGAGGGAGTGTGGAGAACCATATTCATTTCCATATTGTCCCCCGCTGGGAAGGCGACACCAATTTCATGCCAGTGCTTGCCGATGCCAAAGTGCTCAGCAATGACATGACCTCCACCTATCAAAATCTGAAACAGGCCTTTATCGACCTCACACAGGCAAAAGGGCAATAGCCACTTTTGCACCGATGGAAACCGTTGCCTGCCCCATAACCAACTCCACGGAGTTCACTGACTATCTTCAGGTACCTGACCGTTTCGATTCTTCAGGAAAAGAGCGATGGCGGCTTATGCGTTCAACGGCATCAGGGCTCATCATGCTCAACCCCCGTCCCGACAGCAGCGAAATTACCCTGCATTACCATAGCGGGCAGTATGACCCCTACCTGCATGGCCAGAACAGCTCCTCTTTCCGCGACAAAGTCTACCTTGCCGCCAGATCTTTTCTGCTCCGCTATCGTGCAAAGATCATCCTGAAGGGCATAACAAAACCCATGCAGCAGCTCTCGATTCTTGAGATCGGCTGTTCAACCGGCGCGCTCCTTGACTATTTGCACCGCAAAAAGGGAGTGACTCTGCAAAATCTTGCAGGAGTGGAACCTGATACTGAAGCAGCAGAGCATGCCCGAAAACATTTCGGACTGCAAGTCTATCCATCACTGCATGAAGAGGGTTTTGGAGAAAAAATATTCGACCGGATTGTGCTGTGGCATACGCTTGAGCATATTCACGCCATCAATGAAACGGTTGAGTTGGTGGCAAAAAAACTTGCACCAGAAGGCGTGCTGGTCATTGCACTGCCCAATCCCGCAAGTTTCGATGCCGGACTCTACCGGGAGAACTGGATAGCTTGGGACGCACCGCGCCATCTCTACCATTTTGTACCTGGAACCCTTGAAAAACTGCTTGAACTCCATAATCTGAACATCTTGAGAGAGCGTCCCTACTTTCCCGACACACTCTACAACATCTTCCACAGTGAGAAGCTGCGCTGCCAGAGAGAAAAGCAGAAGTTCAATGCTCTACGGGTGACTGGTGCACTCCTTGAAGCGACAGCAATGACAAGAGCAGAGAAGGCTTCAAGTCTGGTTTACTATTGCAGAAAAAAACAGGGACATAAAGGACATCAGGGACAACAGGGATAAAGAGAGGATCAGCCTTTCTCTGCCATCATGGCCCTTGAGCGACCAAGTGCACGCTCAAGCTGCACACTTGCTACAAGACAATCGTATACCGCCTGCAGATAGTTGGTCTTTGCCTTGTTGAGCTGCAGCTCGGCATCGGTCAGTTCAAGACGGGAACCGATACCTTCCCTGAATCGCAGACGCGATATCGTATAGCTCCGCTCAGCAACGCTTATGGTTTTGGACTGCACCTCGATTCTCTTTTTCGATTCCCTGAGATTTGAAACTCGCACCTCAATTTCAGCCCTGATATTGGCCTTGAGATCCTCAAAGCGTGTTCTGGTCTGCAACTGACCTATCTTTGCCTGCTCAACCTGAGAACTTATCCTGAACCCGGTAAAAAGAGGCAGAGAGAGCTGAATCCCGACTGAAGAAGAGACCGGCCAGAGTGAACGGGATGGCTTTATCTCGTCGTTAAATGCAGTTTGAGTCTGCAGCTTGCCAAAGGCGGTTATCACAGGATAACGCTCAGCTCGGGCTGAAGCAATTTTTTCACCCTCCGCCTGAACCTGAAGATCGAGCTGACGAAGATCTGGCCTCAAATCAAGCGCTTCGCGGTATGCGGCAGCAACGTCTGTCGGAAATGCAGCGCTATTCATCTCCAGCTTTCCCGAGAGCACCAGAGCAGTGTCAAGAGAGACTCCCATCGCATTTTTCAGCCTTGTCATGGAAGTCGTAACCCTGCTTTCAGCCTGGATAAGATCTGGTCTGAGATTTTCAACCGAAAGAAATGACTTGAGCGTATCAATATCGGCGGCAACACCCTGACGGAACATCGCTCTGGTATCCTTTCTCGACTCTTCCCAGCGAGCTATGCTCTGCTCAATCAGCTTCAACTGCTCCCTTGAGATCAGGGCATCAAAATAGGAGATTTTTATATCGGAAATAACTGCCGCCTCGGCGTTGCGATAGGCCTCATCACTTATTTTGCGGACAATACCTGCAGCTCTTATTCCGGCAAATGCTGATCCGTTGAAGAGAGGCTGACGCAAATCCAGAGAGGCAATTGCAGAATTATCAGCGCTTATTTCAATCGCCTTGAAAGAGCTTCCTGTCCCCCCCTGAAAAATATCAGGGAAAAAAAGTACCGACGGTTTCAGTGATCGGGTATAGGTGAAATCACTTGAAAGCTGGGGAAGCACCTTTGACCATGTCTCACGGATTTTCTGCCGCGCCATATCCCTGTCAAGACGTGCAATCTCAAGCGCACGGCTTTTCTCAAGCCCGATACGCACCGCATCATCAAGCGTAATCGAAGCATTTTTTGCAGGAATATCCGCAGCATACAGCACGGATGACACTCTGAGCACAAGGAAGGAGATAATAAAAAGTATAACTCTAAACTGGATAACTGTTCGTCTCATCTTGTTTTTAAATATTGACTTGTCATGGTTACTCCCACCCCGGAAAACATTGTATCCCGGCTGGGCATTCCTGCCCGGATACACAACTCCATCGAAGACACTGATTGCCTGAAAAGAAGAGAAGCATGGCAACGCCACCCTCTCTTCTCCTCCATTGCTATTATACTATTCTTTTAAGTCATTTCAGAAAAAGCCCTGCCGGAAAAGCCGCAAGCAGTGGTGCCGGAAAGAAGTTGACAAGTGAGCCGTGAAACAGCCACTTTTTTTCGTTCTTCTGAGCCTCCCTCAATTCTCGGAATCCTTTACCACCTCTTCTCCAAACGCGCCAGGGTGGTAGGGAGAAACTTGATTGGTTGAGAACGACGAACGCATGACCCGAACAGGCCGGGCTTTTGCTTCCTTTGCCTGCTTCATGTCTGAATCGGCATCTCCGTAATACACATAGACGTTGTTGGCGGAAATAAACTTTGTCTTGGATGAATCAGAGGTAAAAATAACATCAGAAGCGGGAATCCTGAAATCCTGCATGAGAATGCGAGGAACAATGGATTTTTCAGAACTGTGACGAGCTGTGATAAAGACCACTTTGTCTCCACGCTTGATGTGCATTCTGACCAAATCGCCACCTGATTTTTTAGGCATGCTGAACTTGTCAAACTGACCGTTCATATCATTCCAGAACTCTTTTGATTGCAGAGGAGCTGAACCATAGATATTTGTGCTGTCCCGACCATCACGGTTACTCATTCCATAAAAAAAGCCGGGGCTGGAAAAAAGAACAGTATCGTCAATATCGAATCCGGCGACAATTGGTTTCTGGGGGAGTGAAGCCTGAATATCAGCAACGGTCACATATTTGATTGATGTAAGTGGAGCCTCAGCCATGCAAACCGCTGCATTAAACAGCATGGCAAACACGAAAGCAATTCTGAACGGTTTTTTCATTGTATGACGCCATTTAAATTAATGATGACAAAAACCAAAATCTTTTTAAGCGAATAAATCAGTGCTTTGAGATGAGAAATAGCAAAAACCGGGCAAAACAAGATTTGATTACAGGAAAAACCTTCACTTACTCTTCAGGTTTTTCATATTCATCACCGTAGAACCAAAAGAATTTTAAGTGATTTTACACCTCAAAAATAAGTAAATAAAATTTTCCGTGGAAAGCGCAGAAAAGAAATTCCTGGTATTCCTGGTTGAACAACAGAAACAGGATGAGGCTGAAGGCTAACTCCACAACAAGGAATCAGGGATGGTAACGGTCACGCCACAACTGGCTCAGCCGTTCACGAATAAACTTTTCCCGACCTTCATCGCTCGGCTTGTAATAGGTCTTGGGATCCATACCTTCGGGGAAATAGTGCTGCGGAACAAAATGGCCGGGAAAACTATGAGGATAGAGGTAGCCTTCACCGTATCCTTCTTTTTTCATAAGCTTGGTAGGGGCGTTGCGCAGATGGAGCGGGACTGCCAGATCCTGCATTGCGGTTGCCTCACGCATCGCTTCATTGAGAGCCTGATAGCTGGCGTTGGATTTTGGCGCTCCTGCAAGATAGGTAACTCCCTGCGCCAGATTGATCCTTGCTTCGGGCAGGCCAATGAGTTGCACGGCCTGAAAAACCGAAACTGCAAGAGTTATCGCATAGGGATCGGCGTTGCCAATATCTTCGCTGGCAAAAATCACCATCCGGCGGGCAATAAATTTAGGGTCTTCTCCTCCCTCGATCATCCGGGCCAGCCAGAAAAGGGCTGCGTCGGGGTCAGAACCTCGCATGGATTTGATAAAGGCGGAAATGACATCGTAATGGTTCTCCCCTCCCTTGTCGTAAATCGGCGCCTTGTGCTGCAGGGCACGTTCGAGCAGTGCCCGGTCGAGCACCATCTCTGAAGCATCTGCAGGCAGAAGGGATACGGCCGCTTCAACTGCGTTGAGCGCTTTGCGGGCGTCGCCTCCGGAAAACTGCAGAAGAAAATCAAGGTCGGCAATCCTGATCGGAAGTTGGCTGAATAGATGATCCTCTTTCAGCGCCCGTCTGATGACCGATTCAATCTCCACTGGCCCGAGCGGCTTGAGAATATAGACCTGCATCCTGCTCAGGAGTGCTGCATTGACCTCAAAGGATGGATTTTCAGTTGTGGCTCCGATAAGTACAATCACACCCTGCTCGATGGCATGAAGCAGCGTATCCTGCTGTGCCTTGTTGAAACGGTGAATTTCATCGATGAAGAGAATTGTCCTGAGTCCGGTGCGTCTTGATTTTTCAGCGTTTTCAAGCGCCTTGCGAACATCTTTCACCCCGGAGTCGATGGCTGAGAGCTGTTCAAAGCGGTAGTTGAGCGATGAGGCGAAAATTTCGGCCAGGGTGGTCTTGCCGGAGCCCGGAGGGCCCCAGAAGATCATGGAGGGTAACTGACCACTGGAAATAAAGCGGCGAAGCGGCCCCTTCTGGCCAACCAGATGATCCTGTCCGGCCATATTATCAAGAGTGCGAGGACGAACCCGCTCGGCAAGCGGCTGGAAGTAGTCGCCACTGCCCGCAGCCTCGGGGGTGCCGAACAGATCGGGCTGGATGTTGCTGGTACCTGCCATTTTAAAATCCATGCTCCCGAAGCCATGCCTCATCGATCCTCGATTCAGCCACCAAAGGTGAGGAAACAGCGCCAAGCTGGCGTGCAACATATTTACCGAGAATGTCAAACTCAAGGTTTACCCGGCTTCCGGTCTTGAGCAGGTTTAGGGTGGTGTGAGCAAAGGTAAAGGGAATGATCGCCACGGCAAAGAGCAGATGGTCAAGCTTTGCAACAGTGAGGCTGATACCGTCGATAGTGATGGAACCAGCAGAAACAATGAAGGGGCTGAAGGAATCGGGAAAGACAATCCAGAGTTCACGACTGGAACCCAACTCCCTGATCTCATGAACGGAGGCTACACAATCGACATGACCAAGCACAAAGTGTCCACCGAGGCGATCAAGTGGACGAAGCGCCCGCTCAAGATTGACGAGGGAACCGTTACGGAGTGAACTGAAGGTTGTCTTGCTGAGAGTCTCCTCAACCGTATCGACCTCAAACCACCCCTCTCCAAGAGCCACAACTGTCTGGCAGACCCCGTTGATGCTCACGCTCTCGTCAGTCGAAAGATTGCGGAACTCTTCCGGGCTTTCGTAGTGCACCCTCAGCCGCAACCCTCCCTGCCTCTTTGTAACTCCGGTCACCCGGCCAACATCCTTGATAATTCCGGTAAACATTGCTCAAGCTTTTCACTTAAAAAAACAAACCAACAGCATGACAGAACTTCAGCGACCCCCACAATGGCAATATATCACCTTACCGATAGACAACAAACCCGGCGGCAGGCACCCTTATCTTCAGTGCAGAACCATTAAGTGGTGTAATAGGCGCACTTTCACCAATCTGAATGGCGTCGGTTGAAAAAATGCACTCCATGATGCCCTTGCCTGCATGAATAAGATTGTCCACCACCACCCAGAGAGTAAGATCACGCTCAGTATCGGTATTGATGGCACAAAGATATTCAGATCCGGCAAAAATCCGTGACCATGCAATCACCCAATGCAACTCTCCGTTTACTGGTTCCGGATAGTAAAACGCCCCTTCTTGCCCGCTCTCCGACACCTGGCGCAAATATTGCCGTCCGCGACGCAGGGCAATATGCTCCCGACGCAAATCACTCACCTCCTTCACAAAGCGGTAGAGCGCGTGCTCCTCATTGAAAAAATGCATTCCGCTGCTCTGGAAGGAACCAAAAGCGCCTCCAAACATGCACTCCCTCAGAAAAACATCGCTGAATGAGTTATCCTCACTGCGCCTGTCAGCGCCGTTGAAGGCCTGCTCGGTGCCATAATAGATGCAGGGTATTCCGGCTGAGGTGAGGTTCAGACCAAGCGCCGCCGGGAGCAACCGGACACTGCGATCACTATCGCCCGCGAAACGGAATTTATGCGGCACACCAACCTGGTCATGATCGTCAAGCATGGTAACGATATGTTTCGAATACCACTGATGGCTCCGTATGTTATCGAGCACACTGTTGCGGAAAAAATCGAAATAACCCTCCTGCTCCGGAGTGTCGGGATTGCCCGGACTCCTCCACCCTTTGACGAGAAACTCCAGTTTGTCGGGGATATCATCGATTCCAAGCGCAGCATCAAGGCCGGTCGCTTCGAGAATGGTGGTCGCATAGGTGCGACCTCCGGTTATTTCACCAATAATGATGAAATTTTCCTTGCCGATAGACTCAGCAAACTCGTGGATCGCCGTCGCAAAAAACCTCACCGCCCCGGGCTCAATATGTTTGACCGTATCGAGGCGGAAACCGTCAATATCGGCAAAAGCAATCCAGAAACTGTAGATATCCACCAGAGCGCGAAGCGCCCGTGAAGGCCTGAACTCCCTGATTCTCCGCTCAATATCATCGACAGCAAAAGGATCACGCAATGCATCGCCAAGATTGATATCCTTCAGTGTATAAAAATCACCATCGAGAAACTCCGGAAACGAATCCCACGCTCTGATCTCACCCCGGCGCGACCAGGTATCGGGCAACTGCAACTCTTCAGGCCAGACCGCACCAAGAGGCCATGCACCGCTTTGCAAAGAGGCTGGAGCCTCCCTGAAAGGAACGCTGCCAGCTTCGCCGCTTGAGAGACGGTAGCCGCTGACTGGCCACTCCTCACCCCTGAAATAGTAGTAGCGCTGATTATCCTGGTAGGCAAACACATCCCCGGCATGGTTGATGATGATATCGAGAATCACCCTGATGCCAACAGCATGCGCCTGACTGACAAAGGCCTTCAGCTCCTCCCGCGTGCCGAAATGGGGATCGACATCGAGAAAATTCTGGATTCCGTAACCGTGATAATCATTGCTTCCCGTGACCTGCCTGAAGACCGGACTGACCCAGATGGCCGTTATACCAAGCCTCGCAAGATAGCCGAGCTTCTCACTCATGCCAGCAAGAGTGCCTCCGCACCAATGTTTTCCCGCCTCAAACCAGCCCCCCAGTTCCGCCGTTGCAGCATCGGTGAGTGAATTGAAAAGCGGGGTCGTGCGTTCACCTGCCCGGGCAGTTACCGCATTTCCCTCTGCATCGCAAAAACCGCCATACTCTTTGCCGTCTGAAAAGCGGTCAAGCAAGAGAAAATAAAGCAGCTCATCCGTCCAGGAGAGCGGCGAAGGATAAAAATAATGGTTTTCGACAAGTGCCTTAACATCAATATCACCAAGCCGTTGTTCGACACCACGAGATGAACTGTCAGAAAAAGTTGCAGCCATAATGATGAAGGTTACAGATGGAAAAACAGTTGGCCGGGGTTACAGGGGAGACCGTAAAGTAAAGCAAGCCTTAGTGGCGCAGGGGGTAAATCCAGAAAAAAATACCCCGATTGAGAGGCAAATATCGTTATCCAAAACTTCATTGGTAACTGTTGCCGGACAATCGGGGCCATACTCTGTTATGCGAGCACCTTGAGAGCTGCACTGTAATCCGGCTCCTCGACAATTTCAGGCACCTGCTCGGTATAACGCACAATACCGTCCGCATCGATAATGACGATGGCACGTGAAAGCAGTCCCTTGAGAGGGCCGGTAGCAATGGCAACACCATAATCACGCCCGAATTCCGGAGAACGGAAAACAGAGAGCGATACAACATTTTTCAACCCTTCAGTTTCGCAAAAACGCTTGTGCGCAAAAGGCAGATCGGCAGAGATGCAGAGCACTACCGTGTTGTCGAACGATGCAGCTTCCTGGTTGAACCGTCTGACCGAAGAGGCACAGACAGGCGTATCGAGACTCGGAAAAATATTGAGCACCAACCGCTTGCTTGCGAAATCGGCAGGACCAGCCTCGGAGAGGTCAGTTTTCACCAGACAGAAAAAAGGTGCTTCAGAACCTTTGGCGGGAAGTGTCCCGACAGTTTCAACAGGAGTGCCTTTCAGGGTAATCTGTGCCATAAAAAAATGAAGGTTACAGTTAATAAAATTCATGCTGCTGCCGCAATGAAAAAGCTCTGCTACCAACAGCAAACACGAAAAGAGTATAACAACAATAAGGATGAATGCGTTCAACGAACAATCAACATCAACCGCCCTTTTCCATCAACGCTTCAGGTGAGTGGAAAAACCTGCATAGCCAGATGGATGTGTGATGGGTAGGCTTGCCTCTTTCGTCTCGCTTGATTCACACCGCAGGCAGTACCTGATAATAGCCATTCACCTCCACAACATGCAAAGGGTAATCAAAAAGAGCGGACAAAGCTTCAGAAGTGAGCACCCCGGCTTTTTTGCCATCGCTGACAATACGCCCCTCCCTGAGAAGCACTACCCTCTCGATTTCGGGAGGAATCTCATGAAGGTGATGGGTGACAAGCAGCACTGTTTTTCCTGACCGCATAAGAGTACGAAGCGTCTCAAGGTAGTGGAAAGAGGCCTTCAGGTCGAGTCCACTGGTTGGCTCATCAAACAAAAGCGCATCAGGATTGTTGATGAGCGCCCTGCCGAGCAGAAAACGGCGTTGCTGTCCGGTTGACATGGCACCGAAGGGACGGTTTTTAAGGTCACCGATGCCAAGCTGATCCATAACCTCTCCGGCTTTTTCAAGCTCTCCGGAAGTGAAAGTCTGGTGCTGCCAGATATCAATGCTTGCATAAAAGCCCGATAAAATCACATTGATCCCGAGCGCACCATGCAGATAGTCATGCTGCAGATCATCTGAAAGAATGCCCAGACGATTGCGAAGCTCCCACACATTCCAGCGTTCCCTGCCAAAAACCCTGACATGACTCTCCGGCTTATACACCGGATAGATATCACGGGAGAGCAGTTTCATCAGGGTACTCTTGCCAGAGCCGTTAGGCCCGAGTATGGCGGTATTGCACCCCTCCTGCACGAGCAGCGAAAACTCCCTGAATACACAGGTCGTTCCACAATAAGCGGTGACATTGCGGATATCGATAAACTCTTCTCTCACCGCCAATCTCTCAGTTCCATTGGCCAAACCCTTTTGAAACACTGAACCTGCCTGCGCCAAAAAAGAAAACAGCAAGAGAGCCAAAAAGATAGAGTGCCTGCAGTTCGAGAGCGTACCCGCCATGTGGCGACATTGAAAAAAGCTCTTTCTGATGCACAAGATAGATCGCCATAACCATCACAAATGTCTGGATCAGCGCTGCAGGTCTGGTATAGATTCCAAGCACCATGAAAAGGGGGGCAAGAAGTTCACCGACCAGAATACCGTGCGAAAGATAGCCCGGCAACTTTGCCTTGAGCAGCATCTGCTCAACAAACCCGTAGCCGTGCTGCAGCTTGTATACGCCGTGAAAGAGCATCAGGGTGCCGACAGAAACCCGCAAAATCAGCTTTCCAAAATCACTGTTATTGACAAGACGCTCAAACATGGGCGACCTCCTTTGAGTAAATTTTTTGGCCATCTACCATCCTCTTTGTTTTATCCGGAAACAAACAACTCTCTATACCGCCAAAACGATCAGAACAATTTTGCTCAACTCAAAACATAAGCTTCAAGCAGCAGATCCTTGCCAAAAAAACAAGGCGGCTCAAATCGCAAATTCACACCCTGATCGGGCATTGTAACCCCAAGAGGTGCAAACGAGCCAAGAGCATCACCACCGAAAAGTTTTGGGGCAACAAACATGGCAATTTTATCAACAAGCTTTGCACGAATGAGCGAGGCCGACAATCGGCTTCCTCCCTCGACCAGCACGGAGAACACCTGCCGATTGTGCAACTCAGAGAGCACCTCACGAAGATCGAGCCCACCTGAACGATCATTGACAAACACAACCCTCACTCCCCTCTCGCTCAACTGCGCCACTTTCGCCGACACGGAAGAAGAAAAAGAGGCAAAAACAATGGTCTGCGCCTCGGAACTGAACACTTTTGCTTCAAGGGGAAGGCGGAGCTCCCTGTCAAGCACAACACGAAGAGGATTTCGCCCTTCACACAGCCTGACCGTAAGCTCAGCATCGTCAGCACCTACGGTGGCCTCACCGCTCAAAACAGCGTCATAGAAACTCCGAAGCCTGTGCACCTCACGGCGAGCCTCCTCACCGGTAATCCAGCGCGATGCACCAGTGGAAGTGGCAATTTTACCATCGAACGTCTCAGCCAGTTTCAGGCAAACAAAAGGCAACCCGACAGTATGACTTTTGATAAACGCCTCATTGAGTTTCAGACTCTCAACCTCGAGCACCCCTTCTGTCACGGCAATTCCGGCAGAAAGAAGCCTTGCAATCCCTTTTCCCGCAACTTTAACGTTGGGGTCACGACAACCAACAACAACCCTCGCAATCCCCTTCTCAACAACGAGATCGCTGCAGGGAGGAGTCTTGCCAAAATGAGAACAGGGTTCAAGATTGACATAGAGGGTGGAATGGCGAAGCAGAGCTTCATCGGCAACCGAAGCGATAGCATGCACCTCGGCATGCGGGCCTCCATACTGCTTGTGAAAGCCTTCACCGATAATCTCACCGTTACAGACAATAACCGAGCCCACCATCGGGTTGGGACTCACCCTCCCTGCGCCCTCCAGTGCAAGCTCAAGGCATCGCCTCATAAAAAAAGCATCCTCGCGCTGCGCCATGCTAATCCTGCTGGTTCTCAACCATATTCACCTGCACCAGCCTTATACCGGAAAGCCGGAGCAGTTCGTCGATATGCTCAATTTTATAGGGATTATCGTAGTAGATGGTCTTGATACCCACGTTGATAAGCACTTTCAGGCAATGAATACAGGGACTCGACGTGATATAGATATCGGCATCCCTGATAGAAACACCATTCTTGGCCGCCTGCACGATGGCATTGATTTCAGCATGGATTGTGTTTACACAGTTCTCCTCAACCGTTCCATCAGGATGAGTACTGCGGTAGATGCGACAATTGATATCGTTACAATGAGGTAGCCCGGAAGGTGCCCCGTTATAACCGGTAGAAAGAATATTGTGATCCCGGACGACAACCGCACCAATATGAGCGCGGGTACAGGTAGCCCTGCGGGAAATAAGATGAGCGACGCTCATAAAATATTCATGCCAGCCAAGCCGCTTCTCCGGCACTGGAGAAGAGCTCCCTTCTTCACCCTTGCAGCAGCACCCTGTCGTCGTTTCTTCCGGCATAGTCAATATTATTGATACATTATGAAAAAAAATAAACTGAAGTTACCCGTAAAATAGAGAAAAAGATCGGGCTCACACAACCTGTTCATCGCCACATGCTGCGCAACTACTTTACCCTCTACCATGCAGCCATGGAACTGCATGAACGGCTTGCAGGCGGAAAACTTTCCGGAATATATTCACAGCACAAAAATGAGCTGACACTCTCCTTCACTGACCGGGATGGTCGTCACATGCAGCTTTTTCTCGTCACCCACACACCCCGGCTCTCGATTTATACCAGAGAGGGAGCAAGTGGAAAAACACGAAATTCAGCCACCCTGATGAACGAGTTCAACGGCCAGGAGGTTGTGGGCTTTGCCATCTCCCCAACTGACCGGGAAATCACCATCCATCTGGCCAGCGGCACCATGCTTGTCATGCAGTTGTTCACCTCCAACACAAACCTCTTTCTTGTCCGGGAAAACCGAATCATCGATGCCTTCAAGCAGAAAAGTACCCTTGTCGGACAGCTCTTTCAACCCGAACATGATTCACCGGGCATTTTAAGAGCGCTTGAAAAAGTTGCGCTTGACAAAGCACGTTTTATAAAGCAGCTCCAGAACGAAAGCGACGGAAACATTGCAGAAAGAATCTCAGCCGCGCTTCCCGGTTTTGACCGGACACTGGTAAGGGAGATGCTGACCCGAACCGATGGTGATGAGAGCCCTGAAGCACTCTTCACCACCTTTCAGTCAATCTTTTACGAACTGCTCGACCCTTTAGCAGAGGTTCGAGAGAAAGAGAGTGGAGAACCAGAATTCACGCTGCTGCACAACCCCAAGCGTCCCGGACACACCTTTGACTCCGTGCTTGAGGCACTCGCCCACTACAGCAGTGCAATGTGGCGATTCCTTGACACAAAGGAAGAGCTGAAATCCCTTCGAGCAAAACTGCAGCAGCAACTGAAAAAAAACCAGAAAAAGCTCGACGAATACAACCCGGAGTTCCTCGCAGAGCTTGCACGAAACTACGAAACCTCCGGCCACCTGCTCCTGGCCTCCCTCTACCAGCAAAGAGCGGAGAGAGCAAGCATCACCGTCAAGAACATTTTTGATCCCGATGGACTTGACAGCGAAGTCACAATACCCCTCAAAGAGGCGCTCACCCTTCAGGAAAATGCCGAACACTACTTTTCAAAAGCTTCAAAAACCAGGGGAAAACTCAAGGCCATGCAGGAACGGCACCAGAAAGATAAAGAAGAAAAAGCTGCGCTTGAAAAGCTGCTGGCCACAACCACCACTCTCGTAACCCCCAAAGAGGCACGCCACTTTCTTGAACAACATGGCCCGGAGCTGAAACACTCAGGCGCCCTGCCACAACAAAAGAAAAGCACAGCATCACCATTCAGAAATGTGCAACTCTCAGGCACCGTCACGCTCTTTATCGGCAAAAACGCCACAAACAACGACCTGCTCACCTTTACCCATGCAAAGCCAAACGACATCTGGCTCCATGCCCGGGGAGCCGCAGGCTCACACTGCCTCCTCAAAGGCGCAACTCTCGACCAGCTCCCCGAAATCCGAAAAGCCGCAGAAATAGCCGCATGGCACTCCGCCGCCAAACATTCAGAACTGGTACCAGTCATCTACACCCTGAAAAAATATGTCCGGCACGGCAAAAACCTCCCACCCGGCCAGGTCATCGTCGAGCGCGAGCATGTACTGCTTGTCCGGCCAGCAAGAGAAGTTTGATAAACTTTTCGACACAACAGTACGACAAGCACTTGAAAACGCCAAACGTCCAGAGCCCCGAAGGATTGACATTCGCAGAATAAAATTCACTACATTGCTTAAAGAGCTGCAGGCAAAAAAGCAGTCAAACCGAAATTTGTATCCCGGAGATCCCAGATGGAAACATATAAACTTGTCTTACCCGAACACCTCAACCATTACGGCTTTCTCTTTGGCGGAAACCTCCTGAAATGGATTGACGAGATCGCCTACATTGCTGTTTCCCTTGACTATCCCGGCTGCAACTTTGTCACGGTAGGCATGGACAAGGTAGAGTTCAAAAAAAGCATCCGGGGCGGCACAATCCTCTGTTTTGTAACCGAAAAAAACAAAATCGGCCACACCTCCATCGAATACACCGTCCACGTCTACAAAAAAAGCCTCCAAAGCGGCGACAGGGTACTGGTATTCAACACCCATATCACCTTTGTATGCCTCGACGAAAAAGGAGTAAAAAAAGAACTCTGCTGCGGCTACAAAAAAACCGGACCAGACAACACCTGCATCTGATTTCCAGCCCAACCCCTGTTTTTAAGGAAAAAATATGAGGGACGTTGTTCGGTAAGATCAATAACAATTGTTAACAACCGGTTTTCACAAAATCCTCTCTTGTTGTCTACATTCATTTATTTGGATGTGTTGAATACCGCTCTGCTCAGGCTGACCACCAGCCAGATGCCAATAGAAGCCATGACACCATTGGCCAGCCACATCGATATCATTGGGTCAAGCAGACCCCGTTCGGCAATTTTCTCTCCGGAGATCATAAGCGCCCAGTAGAGCACAAAAAAGAGCAACGACATAGCCGCCCCAATGCCAAAGCCACCGCGCCTGGCAAGAACGCCAAGCGGAGCGCCTGCCAGAACAAAAACAAAACAGGCAAGGGCAAGGGAATACTTTTTATGATAAGCTGCCATATAACGATTGTACATGCTCCGATTTGATTCAATGCTCTGGAGTTCCACATCAATCTGGCCAATCAGACGATCAACATACCCAACCGCAGCTTCCGCCGTCAGCCTCTTTGGCGTGGCAGAAGATGGAGTAACTGCAGGTTCAAACCCATCTCTGCTTTTTGGAGCAATGCGATACTCCATGTTAGCAAGCGGCATTCGGATAAGCTTCTCGGATGCCGAAATCCTTTTTTTGAATTCATCGCCTATGACAAGCAGCTCTCTTGCTGAAAGCTCACTGTCGCCTGAACGCATCCGGTTAGGGGAAGTTCGCTCAAAACCAAAACCCGATGACTCAAAAACAAACCGGTGCTTTCCGAAACTCATGTTGCGGTAGGCCTTGTGATCCGGCTGGCGAAGTTGATGAATCTCGCCATTTACAAGTGTCATGACCAGATATTGATAATCACTGGTAAAATCGATACTCCCCTTTTCAGCAGTCACCATGGCACTGTATTCCGGTCGAGAAACATCATAGATAACAATACCCTGAAGATCTTTCGAACGATCATCAATCTTTCGAACAAGGATGGAATAACCATCCACAAGGGTTGAAAAAGTGTTTTCAGTCAATCCGAACGCCGGTTTTGTCTGTGCAATATCAACCATAAGCGATTTTGCGTAATAGTTCGCTTCAGGAAGCACAATGTTATTGAAGCGCTCGACAAACAGTGAGAGCAAAAGACCCGCAAAAAGCACCGGCATCATAAGCCGATAAAGAGAGATACCCGATGCCCTGACCACGGTCATTTCCGATGTGGTCGTCAGGGAACCAAAAGCCATGACCACCGCAACAAGCACCGCCATAGGCGCAGCAAGTCCAACCATCCATGCTGACTGCAGCAAGATAAGTTCCACAATGGTGAAGAATCCGATACCCTTGCCTATAAAACGATCAGCAAAGGTTGCGAAAAACTGCAGTATCAGAACAAAAAGAATGGTGATAAAAGCAAAGAAAAAAGGCCCGACATGAGATTTCAGGATATAACGATCAATAATTTTCATAAAAAAATCTCTCTCTTTTTCTCCCCCTCGTTCGGGTAACTCTTGCTTTGACGACAGGTTCAAGCCGCCTTAAAAAATGGAATATAAACTAAAAAAAGCAATGAGGGTGATGGATGTCGCGTTCAAAGCGGGTGGGCAGGTTATTGCCTGTCGCAGTTTAAGGTGGGTAGAACATACCATCTTGAAGTGGTTTCCTCGGTTGTCGCACCGATTAGATAAACGGAAAGCTCCGTTTAAAATGTTAGAACTGAGTGAAATGATGGTCGTCCCTTAATTGGTAAACTGAGTCTGAAGTCATAGGTGTTGCATGCGGTCCATCATAGAAAGCTTCGAAAAAGCTCGCTGATGGAAACTATCTTCCATATTGCACTCATCATCCCGCTACCAGAATCCCCGCTATTTTTCACAACCGACCTCACTTCTTGCGCTTTGGTTTTGGCGGCAATTGCCTGACAGCGTTATCGAAATCACTCCCGGAAGCATCCGACTCCTGAATGCGATGGAGATTGAATGTGGCATATTCCGCTTCAGCAAGTTCTTTCGCCATCTCGTGCGTCATCTTTCCTGCATGGGTGAGTATTTCACGGTCGTTGATGGAGAGAAATGCGTGCAGCTTGGCAATCCACTCCTTCATGTGCATGGGTACTCGGCGCATGGCCTGTCCCTCGGCAAAGAGCAGGTATTGCTCAACAAGATTGTTCAGGGCAAGCAGCTCCTCTTCGTTCAGATAGTTTTTAGCAATAGCAACATCCTCCTTGCGAACTTTCGTTCCGCGCCAGTTTGTCAACCCCATGTTGGGCTTTGCGCTATCGGCTCGGGAATGGATTATCTCTGCCGCCGTCTGACCGGTTATTGCCCAGTGCAATTTGTTCTGCACTGTCTGGAAAAAAGTGATGCTCTCCGACAGTGTTGGGTCGTAGTCAATGCTGGTGGCGTATATGTCGGTAATCTTCTGGTAAAAGCGACGTTCAGAGGTGCGAATGTCCTGAATGCGCCGGAGCAGCTCGTCAAAGTAGTCGAAGGGCTGGTCAGGATTCTTGAGGCGTTCATCGTCAAGCACAAAACCTTTGACAATGTACTCCTTCAATCGCTGGGTAGCCCAGATGCGGAAACGGGTTGCGACGGCACTTTTGACGCGGTAACCGACGGAGATAATGGCATCGAGGTTATAAAAATCAAGAGAACGAGTAACCTGACGATTTCCTTCCTGCCGAACTGACAAGTATTCCTTGTGAGTTGCCTCGCGCTCCAGCTCCCCTTCTTCGTAGATATTTTGGAGGTGCAAACTAATGTTCTGCTGCGTGGTCTGGAACAGATCGGCCATCTGCTGCTGTGTCAGCCAGAGGGTTTCATTTTCCAGCCGAACCTCAATCTTTACCTTGCCATTCTCATTTTGATAGAGAAGGAACTCTCCTTTCGAAGGGCCATTGGGTGCTGTTGCTTCGCTCATGATTTGAGTTGTTACGTGTTAATGGGCAACACTCCTTATTTGGCTACTCATCAATGGCTTCATTTACTATCTCTCCACCTGCTGAATTCCCCTCTCAACTTTCGCTAAAAAAAACAGGCGCTCCATAGCCTCCTCAATTGTGGTATCGGCAGGAAGCGTTTCAACTGCTTGAATAATTTTCTCTTTTGCCGTCATAGCAAATCTCCTCGTTTATGCGCCTGGACAATAAGTGTAATTTACTCTATCCTGTCAAGAATTTCTTGATTATCGATCAGTCGCAAAATTTGCTCATTATCAAAATAAAAATCGCCGTTATAGTTTGTCAGCATGGTGCTGCAACGCGGCACTATTTTTACCTGGCGATTCTTATGAGCTTGTTGGAGCCTGATTCAAAGCACCCTGAGTGAGGGATAAAAAAAAGACTTACAAGCGTTAACCTGTAAGTCTTTCGTTGTTATGGTGCACCCGGGAGGACTCGAACCTCCAACCCATTGATTAAGAG
>SESF01023158.1_pt1 | contig 35347 bp, 25 predicted proteins | sample 3171521 | NCBI WGS metagenome assembly SESF01 (sample SAMN10866945, study PRJNA518727) | freshwater metagenome | biome: subpolar coniferous forest; feature: holomictic lake; material: water; isolation source: holomictic Lake 227, 6 m and 8 m depth | place: Canada: near Kenora, Ontario | collected...
AAGGTTTGTCGGTGGTCCATGTTACAGTTGCACCAAAAGCACCTACCGTAGAAGAGGCAACGGAAGAAATCACCGGCAAAGAGGTGTCAGTTGCCGTTTGAAACTTATAATATGCAACACTTCCATTAACTACATTTTTGTCGAGTGTTGTGTTATTTTCAGCATCAACAGACTTAACATAGTAATAATATGTAGAACCCTGAGTTAGGCCGTTAATCGTTACACTATGAGTCGTAGTACTTATATCTGTTCCATATACAGTCTGTGGATTCGAAAGATCAGAACTATTTGAATATACGACAGTGGCGTCAGTTGGAACGCTTGTATTCCAAGAAATAACCGCCGAAATAATTGACGTAGATGAAGCAATATTTGAAATAATTGGTCCAGGATTTGTTGTAAATGTTGCAGAAGAACTTGCATTTTGAACAGCAGTACCATTAGCATCTATTGATTCTGTGAGGAAGTAATATTGTGTACCTGGAGTAAGGCCAGATAGAATTATTGAGTGTGAGGTTGTTGCTTCTGGTGTACCTACCGCATTTTTGTAGAGAAGTTTATCAGCACCTGGATACGTTGATGTTGCAACGTAATACACTTTTGAATCTGAAGGCGCGAGAGATGTCCAGTTAATGGTTGCTCCTGTTGTCGTAATATTTGTCGGATAGGCACCACTCAATGAGTTTGGTGTAATTGTTGTAAATGAATATGGAATACTGTTTGCAGTAATACTTGAAGAAGCTACGTTGCCAGACTCATCTGTTGAAATCACCCTGAAATAGTATGCAGTACTTTGAGAAAGATTATTCAACATTACAACATGCTGACTATCATAGGTTGTTGTGGTTGCTGTGAAATTTCCTAGCGCAGTCGTCGTACCGTACTCGATTTGCGCTGTTGAAGGCTTGTCTGTAATCCAAGTAACAGTTGCTCCAGACACTTGAACAGAAGAAGTTGCAACGTTAGAGATAACAGGAGGAACAGTATCAATTGTTGTCTGTATAGAAAAGAATTTATCAACACCACCGACTGTATTCTTATTTGTAGCTATATTATTTTGTTCATCAACAGACTTAACAAAATAGTAATACTGAACACCCGGAGTAAGATTTGAAATAGTTACACGGTGATCAGTAACGAAAGGTGTTAACGAAGAAACTATTTGTGGATCTTTTAGGTCTGGGTTTACAGAATAGATAACAGTTGAATCAGCTGGGATGTTGGTATCCCAAGCAATTTTTGCCTGATTATTTTGTACTTCTATATTGCGGACATTTGTAATTGCAGGACCTGGAAGTGTTGTAAACGTAAATGTTGAGTCAGAACTATGGCCAATGTTTCCGGATGAATCGGTTGATTCAACAATGAAATAATATTTTGTACCAGGTGTAAGACCAGACAATTTCACAGAGTGAGATGTAACAATTGAAGGTACTCCAATAGTACCAATGTAAGAAGTTTTCACATCACCGGGATATGTTGAAGTTGCAATATAATAGACAACTGAGTTTGAAAACTTGTTTGATGTCCATGTTATTGTAGCCCCTGTTGTATTAATATCACTAGAACTCACACTACTTTTATCAATCGTAGGTGCAGACAAGTCACTTCCTCCAACTCCATCTGGTTTGTCATATCGTGTAGGGTTAGATAAGAAAGAAATATTTCCATTTGTATCTTGTATAGACATCTCATAGGAATACATCGAGTTTGGATCCAAACCACCATCAACAATATAATTTGTCTGTTTATCTGTGATTGTCTTCCAAGGTGTGTAAGGCCCATTATTCACGGAACGAAGCACATTATATTGTAGGAAATCTGGCGAATCAGACTGTCCCCACGCAAAGAATTCTCGCCACTCAGACGTGCTTACGTTTGAAAGATCTTGGAAGAAATAGTTTGAGGGTGGATTTGGTGGCGTAGCATGATTTATCGCAGAGATGTTTCCATTCGGATCCTTAAAACGAACATACGCAGTAGAATTAGAAGAAGAAAGGGGTAATGTTGTTGTACTACTATAATTTTGATATGTAGCACCCGACAAATCTGGGTTTAAACCAACTTCCATATAAAATGTTGTTGTAGCTGCCGTTGCAGAAAGAGTTACAAGAGCAGGAGTTTGGGATGCATCTACTTTAATAGAAGTTGCCCCTGGGGTTGGGGGTGTTGCAGAAACAACAGAAGTAATGTTTCCATCTAAATCCATGAATTTAGCATAAATAGCTGTTGTCTGACCCGGAGAAAGCGTTACATTAGTTGTTGTACTGTAATCAATCCAGCTCGCACCCGTAAAACTTTGATATTGACTCACCTCCATCTTTATAGATGTTGATGATGCCATCGAAAGTGTCACAAGAGTAGAAGTTGTTGGGGATTCATCAACAATAATTGGAACAGCCCCAAACTTAGGAAGTGTCGCAGAAAAGATCTTACTAACATTTCCACTTCCATCACTATTTTGAGCATATTGAACATATATAGTGTCACCCTGATTAACGGTAAGTGTTGCTGTCGTCTTATATGAAGTCCACGTAGCATCAGTAAGACCTGGTGTTTTACCAACTTTCATACCTCCCGCTGTAGCAGAAAGAATTATGGTTGCTGGATTTTGAGATGTCTGTAATGACGCATCAATTTTCACAGGTACAGCCCCAACAGCTGGAAGAGACGTAGAATAAATACCTGTAGTGTTTCCATACATATCTTTAAATTGGGCGTACACTGTAGCTGTGGCGGAAGTGAGAGTTATATTTTTAGTTGGACTATAAGCCTCATATGTTGCACCGGTAAGATTAGGGTCCTGCCCTACTTTCATATAAAAAGTGCTGTCATCTGAAGCTGAAAGTGTAACTGTTGCAGAAGGAAAATTCGTAGCATCAACTTTCATTGATGTGAAAGAAGGTTGCTTAGTATCGAGCGTAAAATTGGATGAAGTTGATGATGCTGTATGGTTTGCAGCTTCCATATCATCAACCTTTACTGCTATCTTTGCATTATTCTTGAAAGTTGTAGTTCCAATCTGCGCAAGTGGATTCCATGTCGCGGTATAGTTGCTAAAACTGCTTGTTGTCACCACTTTTTGTATTGAATCAGTTGCGTTAAGCGTCGAAGTCGCAATATCTGCCCATGTGGAACCTCCATCAAGAGAGTATTGGAATGACGGAAATACATACCCAGGATTCTTCGTTCCAGTATTCGTATCTGGGTCGAGCACAGAATAATTTATCGAAACCGTCCCATCAGAATTTTCAACAGCTGAAACAGGTGAATTCGAGTTGAATTGTGGTGGAGCATTCACCACATAAGTAAACGTTGTAGTACCTAAAGCTGGAGTAACAGTTGTATCATTTGTTGAGAGAAATGCTTTGTACTGTATCCACCGGTCGCCGTTTGCATTCACGGGCTGTGGCATAGAATCAGAACCCGTTGCACTCGTAAAGTATGTTGATGTTGAATTGCCTGGACCAACAAAATTTGAAAAATTACCAGGTTGACCAGCATTATCTGGTGCTGTCCTTACTTGAAATGCAACAGATGTGCTTGCAGGAGTAATCGCATCCCATTTGATACTTGCTAGGATATTTTTATCACTCGATGTGTCGTAGGCAGAAGACACAAGCGTACCTTGAGTTGATGTTGAATAATAATTATAATTCAGCGTTACATCATTCAACGTTGGTGTATTTGTAGTATCCCCAGAAAGAGTTGCTCGATATTGAAAATATCTATTTCCATTATTTACTGAATCAACTGCCTGTCCAGGGTATATGTAAAAACCACCTGTGCTTGATGGACCTTCCCAAGAAGAGGTTGCGAGAGCTGCTAAAGACGTCGCAGATCGTAACTGAAAACTCACGGTAGCACTACTACTTGTCGCTGCATTCCAAGATAATGTTGTTGGAAAAGAATTTTGTCCGAGATCTAAAACGGAAGATGTAAAATTACCAGAAGAATAATAAGATGAGGCTAAAGTATATCTAAAAAGTTCACCGTTTGAAGCGCCTCCAATGTTTGCATAAAGATAATTTCCAACTTGAGCAAGACCATTCCCAGAACCGATAGAATTTGGGGCGTTAAAATTAGACCAATTTTTGTTAACAACATCATACTTCATAATAGTGTAATCTCCTGCTCCTGGAGCAGAAGTACCAACTACTCTGTACGAATAAATTGATCTATTAACAGGAGAATAAATCATTGAGAAACTATTGTTGTAAGCTGTTCCAGTTGGACCAGTTCCAGCATGCCACTGACCAGAACCAGTTCCTATAAGGGGATAGTACCAAAATTGATTGGAGCCCCCAGAAAGTGAGTAAAGAGTCTTATCATAATCAGAATAGGTTATGCCATAATTTTGTCCGTTACTGAAAGCCCATGCTTCACCAGGTTTAGTCCAATTACCAGTGGCGAGATCATACCTTTGAAGATAGCTGTTATTGTTAGAATAAAAACTATAGAGTGCGTTGTCATAACTTGAGTATGTCAAATTTCCAGACCCGTAGGGGCTACTTGTTGCCACAGCAGCCCAGTCATTGCTATCACCGATTGGGTATTTCCAAAGGGCATTTCCAGAAACGTTTGTCGCCATCATATATATGGAGTTGGTAGAAGAAGCATAGACAAGATTGCTTCCACCTCCAGAAAGAGATGAGGGTAAATTATGCATTTGGGTCCACGTATTAGTAGAGATAGTGTACTTATAAAAAGCATTAGTGAAGCCATCCACTTCATATATATACTGATTTCCAACCGATACAATATGTTGCCAGTTTGGAGATGAAGTAGAAGCACCCAAGGTTGTCCATGAACGTTTAGAAATTGAGTATTTCCAAAAACCATGAAAACGAGAGCCTCCAGGATCTGAAGATCCTTGCAATAAATAAATATAATCCCCAGAACCAGGGTAAACCAAAGACGCTCCTTTTAAGACTTGAGCAGGAGTATTGGGTATTGACTTATCAGAACTACTAGAAGCTGTGTACCATGTACTAGAAGCTATGTCGTATCTGGAAAAACCAAAAGTGTTTTGAGCCGAAACAGAATAAATTGAATTATCCACAGGAGAATATACAGAAGTGTGACCAGTAGCAATTGCTGCTGGAGTAGAAGGCAAGACGGACCAAGAAGAAGAGGCTACTGAGTATTTCCAAAAATCAGTTGTACCATAACCACGAAAAACGTATATATTATTATTGGAACCATAAACAGCTGACCCGCCGTATCCAACTATTGCATATGGTACACCAGACAGAGCATTCCATACCTCAGTTGTAGTTGAAAATTTCAAAAAAGCATTTGTATTATTTGCTGGGAAAGCATAAATATAACCATCGAGAGGTGAGTAGACAGCATCAGCACCAGCAGCAAATGTATTTGATGGTAAATTTAATACCTTGAACCACTTATCCTGAGATATTGAGTATTTCTCAACGTTAGTACTCCAGTTTCCTTGAAAAGCATAGACGTAATCGCCAGAACCAGGATACACCAGAGCAGTTCCTTCCCCCCAAGACACTGTAGTAGTACCAGTTTCAGAATACCACTTATCCTCATTTAAAGAATAAAACCAGAAACGACTATTCGTACCATCGGTGCCTTCTGTTGCATAAATACCTGGGCCGTGCGGAGTTGAACCAACATACACAGAATGGTGAGCACCTCCACTACCTGCATAGAAAGGTGGTTGAGTAGGAGTATCCCACACACCCGTATTAAACTGTGAAGAAGTTTGTAACTGAACACTTGATGAACTTGTGCCACTCACTGTTGTAGTCGACGTAACACCACTGACAAAATCATTGAATGGCATTTTTGATATATAAGCGGATGTTGAAGCGAGAGTGATTGAACTCGTACCCACAATAAGATTTGTTGAAGTTGAAAATTTTGTCCAACCAGAAAAAGCTGAATTTGATCCGACTTGATGTGTTGGAAGAGTTGAACTCGCATCAAGACCCCCACTCCAGTTATTTTGTACCCAAGGAAATGTAGCAGCTTCCGCAACTTTGCATGTAGACAAAATTGATGTAAGCGTCAGGGCTATAAGTAAAATAAAAAGAGGTGAACTCTTTTTATTTCGGTTGATAAAATAAGGGGCCTTTATTAAGTTTTTCATTGGGGTTTTTGAGATACCTGAAACAGAAGAATCTGAATCAAATATATACTGTCTGATTGTACCAATTTAAGCCCAAAAAGGTCAACGTAAAGTGTTAATATAGTGTGGATAGCTTTTTTTTGATTTTACCAAGAAAATAAAGCATTTTTTTTACAAAGTAAGATGGTAAGCTCTCCGTATTTTTATTACCCACAAAAGGCACATTTTGTTTCTTCACCTCAACGGTATCGTCAGCAATAAATCCTTTAATCAAATATTTCTTGGAAGCCAAGATAAACCATTCACGAAAGTCATTGGCGCTCTCAGAATTAATCTGAAAACCTAGATGCATTATCATATCGAAATTATAAAAAACAACACTTCTTTCAATTTTTCTACCTCCCTCAATTTGAACTATTCTAAATTCTCGAATAGTTGAATTATTCTTTATTTTAAGCCGTTTTATATGATAATTAATTGTATTTACTTTTACACCAAACAATATTGCGATATTTTTTTGCGTAAGCCACACACCCCCATCATTCAACAAGACATCAATCTGAATACTTTCATCCTTGGTTGTATATTTAAAGAATTTTAACCCCTGTCCTCTTTTTTCTTGCATAAGATCATTCATGATTCAGAGATTATACCCTGAGTATAATAAATCTAAAAGTATTATTAAAATATATTCGAAAAAACTTTGGTTAATTCCTTCATAGAGTTTTATTGATTGAGTTGTAAAAATGTGCAAAAAAAGAAAATGTCACAAAAGTGATAATTTAATTTCTCCAGGTTCCATTATTATTAAAATATTTTCCAAGTCGCTTACTCAACCCCAAAGATCAACTAAATATTTATATTAAATAAAAACCCCTCACTAATGAGGGGTTTTTATTTTGCTGAAAATTTATTTCCTAACAATCTTTACAAGCGTATCTGAAAGTAGTTTAAGTGATTTATCATCAAGAACAGAAACCGTGAGTACTTTATTGGTTTTTGAATATTTTCTTACAATGTCAGATAGGGTCTTTTCATCTACCGTGTCAGTCTTTGTAATAAGAATAACCTCTTCTTTTTTTATAAGTTCTGGATCAAACTTCTCAAGTTCCACACGAATAGTTTTGTAGGCACTATCAAAATCCTCCGTATCTGCCGCAATACAGTGAAGCAACAAAGTTGTGCGACGAACATGTCTCAAGAACTTATCCCCCAACCCCTTACCTTCTGCAGCGCCTTCAATGAGTCCTGGCACATCAGCCAAGATCACACCATATAGAGAGCCTAGGTTTGGTTCCAAAGTTGTAAACTGATAATTCCCCACCTTAGCTTGTGCATTTGTAATAGCATTTAAAAGGGAAGATTTACCAGCATTTGGAAGACCAATAATCCCAACATCCGCCACGAGTTCTAATTCAACGTAGAAATCAGCAACACCACCTTCTTTTCCTGGAGTACACTCTTGTGGACTTATATTTTTAGAACTTTTAAAATGCTCATTGCCTTTACCTCCGCGTCCACCTTCCAAAACTTTCACCTTATCGGCGAGCATTCTAAGCTCGTATTTCTCCCCAGTATTCAAATTTGTGATTATGGAACCTACAGGGACTGCAATCTCGCAGTCTCCTCCATTTTCCCCATACAGGGAGTCTTTACCGCCATCCTCTCCTTTTTCTGCCTTAAAAAGCTTTTTGTGGCGATAATTTGCAAGCAAACTCAAATCTGGTGATGCAACAAAATATACATCACCACCGTTACCACCGTTTCCTCCAGTTGGTCCTCCTCTATCTATAAACTTTTCATGGCGCCATCGCACTACACCGTCACCACCATTACCCGCCTCCGCATGTATTTTTATTTCATCTACAAATGCCATATTTAATTTTCTTGGTTATCTACTGCTAATTGAGCAAGCTTAATTGCACCCTCTCTACTTTTCGCCACAGCAAGAAAAAGTCCTCTGTGACAAAATATAGCATCTTCTACCCCAGATATTTCAGACATTTCATTATCTTTTTTACCCGCCCAAATTGGTGGAAGATTTTTTCTATTTACGAAACTTTGAGGATCACTTCGAACCGTTTCCACAGACCATTTTTCATCTGAGGGCCTTGGTCGAACGAAAAATAAAGGCTCAGGATGTTTGGCCAGAAAATTACGAACAGGGTAAGGTCCTTCGAGCACAATAATTCTTTTATCCACAGCTTCGTTATATGCACGTTCTACATATTCTTTTGCTTCCTCTTTGGCACGTTCGCTTACAATTTCCCTAGCCAGAAGAGCTTTTACAAAGCTTACGAGCTCAAGGAAAACGGCGTCCATGTCACGATCTCCTTCTTTCCACGTCGAAACAAAAGCGTTTATTGCACTATCAATCCCGTACGAACTGACATTTTCAAATTTTGGTATAGATATATCTATACCATTATCAGAAGCATCCAAGGGAGACACCATATCTCCATCTATACGTTCTGCTACAGTAGAACTTCCACATAGTTTTTCTCCAAATGTTTTCCATACCAAACCAAACGCAGCATATGGAATCATATTTTTTCTTATGCCTGCACCGCCTTGTTGATGATGATCAAACCTATTTTTCTCTGGATCAAACACCCCTCCAACATCAACAACATAATCTGCTTTTTCAATAATTTCACTGTCGCGTGTACGAATCACATTAACAGGTTCATCGATAACGAGAGACAAAGCAGCAACAGCACAAACATCGTCGGCATGAAACTTACCATCATGAGTTACAATTGTTTTCATTTTATTTCTTTGTCAGAAAATCTTTAAGTTCTGCGATGTCGTTTTCAAGCTTCATAATTTTTTTCTCAACTCTGGTGATTTGATTCTCTTCCTCTTGAACTTCTTTTTCAGTTTTGTCAGTTATTTTTTGTTCATTTTTCAAACCAGAAATTAAGATATGATCCCCGATAAAAAAAGACACGAATAGTCCAACTAAAAGCATTAGTGCCGTAGTCCACACTATTGTGAAAGGTTCATAAAATATAAAACCGTACCAACCTCCGCGAGCCATCAAAATATCTCCTGTATGCCACACCCCTCGCCAAAATAATATCATTAACGCACCACCAATAAATGCATAGAATATTGGAAAATGGCTAAAAGCACCACGTACGTGATCCTCTAACCGATCAAAGAATTTTACTATTTTATGTATCATGGTTTATATTGTATCAGATTTACTTTTCTTAGCCTTAATAACCCTCCATACTATATAGACCATTAAAGTAACTATTGCTGTGATTAGTAATCTTCTCTCAAAAATATTAGCAAAATGAGCATATTTTCTGTATGCACCACCAAGAGACCATCCGATATACCCATATATAAAAGCTCGGACCATAGTACCGAAAAAAGTAATTATTGCGTATCGTGTCTTTGGAATCTGCAAAATACCACAGACGATATTAACAGCAATACTTGGCAATAAAGGAACAGCGCGAACAACAAATAGAACCCACTCATCTTTTGTACTTGTTGCGAGTTTATCATGTACCTTCTCAACACTCTTCCAAGAAAATCCAAAATATTTCCCCCAACGAACTATTGCAGGCTTTCCTCCCCAGTATCCAACACTATATGTTACAAATGAACCAATTGTCGCACCAAATGCGTCAGGAAGGGCGATTAGAACAAAAATATCACCAAGCAATTTAAGTGAAAATTGTGCATGCCGTACAATTGAAAATGTAGCACCAACAATTATCGATACGGCCGGTAAAGGACCTACTATCTCACCAAAAAAAGAACCAACAAATACACCTAGTGGTCCAAGGTGTACAAGTGTTATTTGAAAGAAATGAGTTAATGAAGCTAACATTTTATTTTTGACTCATAAGTCTTTGATGCTCTTCGGTGTTTAATTCCCCGCACTTTTTCCATTTTTTTCCAGAGCCACATGGACACAAATCATTTCTTCCTACTTTTTCTCCTAAAACTGTTTGCTGCGGTGCAGCATCCCCCTTGTTTTCAGATGTTACAATCTGCGCTTGTTGAACAACAATTTTCATCCTCTCTTCTTCCTGTTTAAATGCATTTGAAACCACATGAGGAATTAGACGGATCACCTGGTCCATAATTGACGACTGTAAATCTTTGAAAAGTTGCAAACTTTCTTTCTTATATTCAATCAAAGGATCCCTCTGTCCATACGCACGCAAGTTAACACTTCCCCTCAAGTAATCCATCATTTCCAAATGATCAACCCAGAAGAGATCGATACTTTGTAAAATAAGACGGCGCAACACAGCTAAAAATTCTTCATCACCAAGCTCTTCTCGTTTTTTGCGAATAACCTCACTTTCTTCATCAGAAGCAAAAGCAAGCGCTTCTACATATTCAGCTTCTAGTTCTTCTTTTTTACCCATCAATACTTTGTTTCGCCTTGCATATACAGATGTTCTCTGATGATTCAAAACGTTATCGTATTCAAGAATATGTTTTCGTGCATCAAAGTTGAAACCTTCAATTTTTGTCTGAGCATTTTCAAGAGCGCGCGTAATAAAACTGTTCTCAATCGGCTCATCTTCAGGAATATTCAAGCGTGACATCATGCTTTTTACTGTATCAGATGCAAAAACACGCATAAGTGAATCTTCTAGAGATACGAAAAATTGTGTTTCTCCTGGGTCACCTTGTCGCCCTGCACGACCTCGAAGTTGGTTATCGATTCTTCTAGCTTCATGTCTTTCTGTACCGAGCACAAACAAGCCGCCAATATTTTTCACTTCTTCAGCCTTTTCTTTTTCAAAAGGTATACCTCCTAGTTTAATATCAACTCCACGTCCTGCCATGTTGGTTGCAATAGTCACTGCACCTTTTCTTCCGGCATTTGCCACTATCTCACCTTCTTTTTCGTGATTCTTTGCGTTAAGAACTGTGTGCGGAACACCTTGCTGAGTTAAAAATTGTGAAAGAAGTTCGTTTTTCTCAATAGATACAGTTCCCACCAAAACTGGCTGTCCTTTGGCATGAATTTCTTTTATTTTTTTTGCTATAGCCTTAAATTTCCCAATTTCAGTTTGGAAAATAAAATCATTGTGGTCTTTTCTGTTTATAGCTCTGTGTGTAGGTACCGCAACTACTTCAAGCTTATAAACTTTGAAAAATTCTTCTTCACTTGTCTTTGCTGTACCTGTCATTCCACCAAGCTTCTTATACATACGGAAATAATTCTGATATGTAATAGATGCAAATGTACGTGATTCTTTTTGTATAGGCACCCCTTCCTTGGCTTCAATAGCCTGATGAAGACCTTCGGACCATCGTCTTCCTGGTTGAAGTCGTCCGGTAAATTCATCAACAATTACAACTTCTCCATTGCGAACAACATATTCTTTATCAAGTTCATACAAAGCTTTTGCACGAACAGCTGTTTCTAGGTGGTGTACATATTTGATACCGCGCTCAGTATAAATATTTTCCACACCAAGCATTCTCTCTGCCTTTGCAATGCCTTCCGGTGTAAGTTGAATTGCTTTTAATTTTTCATCAACAGTAAAATCCTCGTCTTTATTAAACTGACGTGCAATACCCGCAAACTTCACATACAAATCTTCAGACTCAACTGTAGGTGCAGAAATAATAAGAGGAGTTCTTGCTTCGTCTATTAAGATAGAATCAATCTCATCCACGATTGCATAATGCAGTTCTCGCTGTCTCAATGCATTTTCCTCGTATTCAATATTATCTCGCAAAAAATCAAAACCATATTCACTGTTAGTACCATAAGTAATATCTGCAAGATACGCTTCATGTCGTGTACAAGGTCGTAAGAATTCGTACTTCACTTTGTAAGCACCCACTTCATCTCGCTCAGCATCCACTTCTTTGTGTGCTGGATCATATATATATGATGAATCGTGATTGATCACACCAACACTAAGACCAAGCGATGAATGTACTTGTCCCATCCACACAGCATCACGTCTTGCAAGATAATCATTTACAGTAACAACATGCACACCTTTTCCACTTAAGGCATTGAGATAGGCTGGCAAAGTTGCAACGAGAGTTTTTCCTTCTCCAGTTCTCATTTCGGCAATCTTATGGTCATTCAGAAGCATCCCACCGATAAGTTGTACATCATAATGACGCTCACCTAGAGTTCTACGTGAAGCCTCACGAACAAGAGCAAAAGCGCGGATTAGTACATCCTTAAGTTCCCCACCTTCAGCTAGCTCTTTTTTAAGTTCGTCGGTTTTTGCGCGCAATTCTGCGTCTGTAAGTACAGTAAAAGAAGGCTCTAAAGCGTTGATTTCCTCAACCTTTTTGCGATATTCTTTAATTAATTTTTCATCTTTATTCCCAAATATCCATGACATCATATTTACCATATACTACCAGAAAAACTATAAATAAAAAGGCTAGAATCACATTTCTGTAATCCTAGCCAAACTCTCATTTATCAACCCCAATTTGTCGGTTAATAGCATTGAGATACGCCCGAGCACTCGCTTCGATAACGTCTGTACTGGCACCCTTGCCGGTTACTAGCTTTCCCCCACCAAAATCAACCCTGATCGAGACTTCACCCAGAGCATCTTTGCCCTGGGTCGCCCCACGAACGTTGTATTCCACCAAACTTCCATTTTGTTTGAGAATACGATCGATAGTTTTCATCACAGCATCCACGGCTCCATTTCCGAAACCTGAATCCTGCAATAATTCTCCACCACCTTTCAAACGAACAGTAGCCGTCGGAATACTTACATTGCCCGAGGAGACGTGAATGTAATCAAGTACATATCCACTGCACTCACCCACAGTCTCATCTACAAGTGCCACAAGGTCATCGTCATACACGAATTTTTTCTTGTCTCCGATTTCCTTGAAACGAACAAAAACTTTCTCAAGCTCATCCTCATTGAGTTCAAACCCGAGATGTTTCAGCCGTTGAACAAGTGCATGTCGCCCACTATGTTTTGTGAGCGGCAACTCAGTTTCTCCCCAACCAACATCGCAAGGGTTCATAATCTCGTACGTCTCACGATTCTGCAAAACACCATGTTGATGAATACCAGAGCCATGAGCAAACGCATTTAAACCCACAATTGCTTTTGAACGCTGAACTGCAAGCCCACTCATATGACTTACCAAGCGAGATGTCTTTACAATCTCCTGAGTGCAAATATTTGTATCCACACCGTTGAAATAGTCCTGACGAGTTTTGATTGCCATGACAATTTCTTCGAGAGATGCATTTCCTGCTCTTTCACCAATGCCATTCACTGTACATTCCACTTGTCCAGCACCAGCCTTGATTGCTGCCAACGAGTTAGCAACAGCCATACCAAGGTCGTTATGACAATGAACACTGATAATAGCCTTGTCGATATTTTTCACATTCTTTTTCAAGTAGTGAATCATTTCAGCATATTGTTCAGGCACAGCATACCCAACCGTATCTGGAATATTTACAGTCTTCGCACCAGCTTCAATAGCAGCTTCCACGACCCGAGCCAAAAATTTTGGTTCAGTACGAGAAGCGTCCTCAGGAGAAAATTCTACATCATCACACAATGTACAGGCATAACTCACACCTTCATACGTCATGTGAATAATTTCTTCTTCCGCTTTTTTCAACTTGAACTCACGATGAATCGCCGATGTGGCGAGAAACACATGAACTCTTCCGCGAATACCAGCAGGCTTCACCGCTGCAGCTGCAGCCTCGATGTCTTTTTTGTTACACCGAGCCAAAGCACAGATGATAGGCCCTTTAATTTCAGCAGCAATCATGCGTACTGATTCAAAGTCACCATCACTTGCCACAGGAAAGCCAGCTTCAATCACATCAACATTAAGTTTTGCAAGTTGGCGCGCGATTTCGAGTTTTTCTCTCGAATTCATCGCTGCACCAGGACACTGTTCACCGTCGCGCAGCGTCGTATCAAACACAATGATTTTAGACATATTAATACCCTTCTTTTTTATTTTTTTATCAAAGAGCTACTCCGTGCTCATAAAGAACTATTCCATTTAAAAAACCAACCCTCCAAAAATGGAGAGCTGGTGGGTACATGTATCAATAGGTTTTATCGGATATATGCACACATAAGATCTCCATGCTTTGCAAGCAAGAGACCCAGCAAATTTGAATTGTGTGCAATCTTCTTCATTACTATTTCATAATAACGCAGTGAAAAATATTTGCAAATATTTTTTATATAACAAAAAACTCCAGCGTCGCAGGAGTTTTTTTGTTTAAATAATCTTAGAGATTATTTCTTACCTTTCTTTGCAACTTTCTTTGCAGGTTTTTTTGCAACCTTCTTTGCAACTTTCTTCACAACCTTCTTTGCTACTTTCTTTTTTGCTGCCATTTTATTTTTTTTCTAATGTCTTATGACACTCGAGTAAAATTATTTTTTAACAAGTGTGTAACAAGTGACCTCTTCTTGTTACTAACTTACATATATTATCGCACACAAGTGAAAATGATTACAATATATTTTTGCAAAAAAGTTGTGGATAACTTTTTTTATTTTAAAAAAATATTTTTTAAATTTTTATTTGAAAAAATATTTATACACATTATTTTTTTGTAAAAAATTTTTTCTTATAAAGATTTTATTAAAACAAATCATAAAAATATAAATAATAAATTTTATTTACAACATTTGATTGTGGTGGAAACAAAAAAAATAATATCTTTTATTTTTGTATTTATAATTTATAAAATTTTTTTCTACACAAAACAAAAACACATCCGTATTGCGGATGTGTTTTTGTTTTGTGTAGATTGACGACCAACGGGTGCGGTCTCCAAAATAAATATCAATTTAATGTGAGTGCAGCCGTTGGTCGTCGATACACGCAAAGCCTTAGAGATTATACCATCCATCTAAAATAGTCTGCAACCAATAAACACAAAACCCACCGAAAGGCGGGTTTTTATGCGATATTTATTCTTAGGATGCGCACAGAACGCACTCACATATAAACATCATAGCAAATATTTGAATTTTGTCAAATGTCCGCCTGTGGATTACTTTATGCTTGATACCTGAGCAAGCAAAGCCTGTGCTTCACTATAATCAGGCACTAGAACTAAAAGTTTTTCTAATGTCTCTTTTGCTTTTGGTAGATTTTTGTTTGCAGCATAAATCTGTGCAAGCATTAGAATTACTGGAGGTTTATTTGGAAATATTTTATTTGCTTCTTCTAATGCCCCTATCGCATTGTCATACGCACCAAGCTGAGCATAAAAACTTCCTAACAATATAAGAGTGCGAGCATCATGATCTTGATTGTATTGTTTCTGTTCTTCTGAAACAGCAAAGTTAAACCACTCCTGACGTTTTTCCTGAGGAACTTCTTTTGTCATATAGTGTGGAGCAACAGAAACAATCTGCTCACGAATTTCTTTATCTCCAAATGAATTTTGCGCCAAAGCATCTTTAAATTTTTGCATTACAACATCAGAAGGAACTTGTGGAGTCTGAGCATATACAAGAGCCATCAGTAAATCACCATTGGCTTCATATGCGGAACGGTTTATTCCAACCAAAACAAAAGGTATGAGCACAAGCGGAACAACAGCCCACATCGCAAGCTGTTCTATGCCAACAGAATCTTTCTGTAAAGCAGAAATTTCTTTCGCAGATTTCACATGTATATATGAAAGTACGATTGCGATCAAAATATAACTTGTAAGATTATCAAACACAAAAAAGTTGTGAATGAAATACGCAACTATGAGTCCTGTAAATACAGCACGCTCATATATTTCAAAATCATCTCTTTTCCACAAGAGCCACAAAGCCGCTACAAAGATAGAAAGATAAGAAATAAGTCCAAGAAAACCACCTGCTATAAGCCAATCAAAGAATACATTGTGAGTCCTATCAAACCACGCCTCCTGTGTATACATCTTTGGATCATAGTATTTCGCGAATACATATGTGAAGTTGTCCTGTCCCCAACCAAGAAGAGGTCTTTCCTTTACTCCCTCCCATGCCATCTTCCACAATGTTAGTCGAGCAAACCCCTGACTTTCTGCATAACCCTTCAAATCAAAAGTTGCAACAGCACTGAATCTATCAACAAGAGGATGATTCTTTGCAAACTGTGTTCCTCTCACACCAGCAAGACCCACAATCAAAAGAATAACAGCAGCAATAAGTCCAATTGATATTTTTCTAATAACAAGATGTTTTTTTTCAGCAATAGCTAAAACAACAGCAATCACAAAAATTCCACCAAGAAGACCAAGAAGAGAACCTCGAGTACCTGTAAAATACATGACCAGAGCATAGAAACTTCCTAGCAATATATACCACGCAGCAGCCCATTTTTGTTCTACATCCTTTACTGAAATATGAACTCTTCGTAAAAAGAAATACATTACAATGAAAATATGCACAAGCATGTATCCTCCGAGATATGTAGAGTTTCCAAGAGTTGCATCAATACGTCCTGTATTTTGTGAAAGCTGACTAAGCCCCATAAATCCAATAATGGAAGCTGCCAAACACGAAGTCCACGCCATCCATCGCCACATTTTTTCATTAAGCGCAGATCCGAGCACAATAAAATATGCAAACAAATGAAGCACTGTCACCAATCCTTCCATTCGTTCGTAATTACTCCAAATACTTTTTGCTGAATTTACTCCGTAAACATCAGCAACCATTATTACAGCAGCAAATGCAAAAAACGCGCCCAAGAGCCAAGAACTTTTTGGTCGATATTTTACATCTACAATAGCTAAAGCCGCCCAAAGACCAAAAGCTGTTTCTACTAAAGCCCTGAATAAAAAGTTTTTCCCTGATATAAACGGGAAAAACATTGAATTTGCAACATATAAAGGAACAAAAGGTACTGCAAAAAGACATACCCAAAGCCCATAACGCAAGATATTTTTAAACATTTTCATATGGTACAATATAACACATTCACAAAAGCTATGCCTACCCTATCCACAGCCTATATAAAAGAAAAATGGCAACACGCTGGATTTCAAAAATATCTAAAAAACACTAGCTGGATGTTCTTTGGTAGATTTTTTACTCTGGGAATCTCTTTTTTTATAGGAATATATATTGCTCGATATTTAGGTCCGTCCAACTACGGACTCCTCAGCTATGTCACAAGTTTTGTGGGACTCTTTGGTTTCCTAGCATCTTTTGGTATAGACAGCATTGTAAGTAGAGAGATAATAAAAGATCATGATAAAAAAGACGAAATCATTGGTACAGGGTTTTATATAAAAATTATTGGGAGCTTTGTGGCTATCGCTAGTGTTTTTATAATTTCTTACTTCACAACAAAAGATCTTTTCACCCTAGGGCTAATCTGGCTCTTCTCTCTCAACTTCATACCTCAAGCTTTTAATATTCTAGAAACATATTTTCAGTCTCAAGTTCTTTCAAAAAAAGTTGTTACAGCTCAAGTGGTAGCAAACATAATATCTACGATTCTTAAAATTTCAGTGATTATATTAAACAAAGGTATTTTCTGGCTCATCCTTATATATATAGTTGAAACATCTATATATGCTCTTATCCTACTCTTTTCATTTAGAAAATTTGGCAACCACATCAGAAAATGGAAGTTTAATATAAGTGTTGCTAAATCTATTTTGAAAGACTCGTGGCCATTAATGCTCTCTACTGTAGCTGTCAGTATCTACATGAAAATAGATCAAGTCATGATAAAAAACATGCTTGGTAATGAACAAGCTGGAATTTATGCTGTGGCAGTAAAGCTTTCTGAGGTGTGGTACTTTATACCCACACTTATATGCACATCTCTTTCCCCTTCCATAATTAAAGCTTTGAATATGAGTAAGGATCTTTTCGAGGATAGAATGAAAAAGTTATATTTTTCACTGTTTTGGTTTGCGGTAGCAATCGCTTCTTTTGTATCAGTTTTTTCTTACTTTATTATAAAGATACTTTTTGGAAACGCTTATATAGGAGCAGTTCCAACCCTACAAATATATGTATGGGCGGGAGTGGCTGTATTTATGGGTGTTGCCGTAGGTCAATATCTTCTAGCGTCAAATTTAACCAGATTATCTTTTTATTCAACCATATTAGGAACACTAACAAATATAATCATTAATATAATCTTAATACCAAGAATTGGAATAAAAGGCGCCGCGATATCTACCTTAATATCTTACACCATTGCAACTTTCGGAATCTTTTTTTTCAAGGATACAAAAGAGCATTGTAAATTAATATTTAAATCAATATTAAACTTTTAAAAAATGAAAAAAATATTAATCTCTTTGATTCACAATAATGATAAGGATAGGCTTTCCTACATAAGACCCTTAATAAAAGAACTAGAATTGGAATTGCAAAAGAAATATGAGGTTGAATCATGTGAATTTTCTTATCAACCAAAACCAACACCAGTCAGTACACAAACCGCCCTGTTAAAAGATTTTATGTACTGGAAACTGGATAGAGATTGGAATACATACAAAAAGGTAAGAAATACTTTCATCGTTAGATCTTTCTTGTCTTTTCTTAAGAAGATATTATTAAAATATCTTCTTAGTAAAAATTCTTCTCTAGAGAAGTGGAAAATCCGATGTGCTATTGAGATGTATATAACGAGCAAGCATGTCAGGGCATTTAAGTATCTTCTGGAAAATAATTATGATTATTTAATATGTTTCGAAGACGACACTATCTTTGAAACAGATTCAATAAAAAAAACATTCGAACTTATTAATGATTTAGAATTGAAAAACTCTAAAGAAGACCTTTTGTATGTTGATCTGGCTGGAGGGTGTGATTTAAGCGAACTTAAATATGAAGCATTAAAAATAAAAACCGAAAATGGACTCATACACTATTCAAAGCCGGTCACAAATACAGTTTGTTGCTATTTAATAAATCGTGCACAAATAACCAACTTAGATTTTTTATTAATGAGGAATCCTATTCTACAATATCTCAACACAGACTGGTTTATAAACAAAATATTTACACTACAGGACAATAGTAAATTAATGCATGTAAGAACAATTCACACCTTTCCACCAATATTTAAACACGGCTCTGCTGTTGGAGAAAGGAAAGTAACGTACTAAACTTATTAAAAGCAAGCAATAAAATAACAACCCTGGAATGAAAAACTTTTTGAAAAAAAAAATAAGAAAAATTGTTGATATGAGTTTTATTTTTTTGGCAAAAATAACAAAAACCAATCTAACTCTCGTGGGATACTATCAGAAAGGTATCCTAAAACATGGAACAGATGAAACTAGCGGAGAAAAATTTGTTATAGAAAACGTTCTTAAAAACAGACTTCTTTCAGAAAAACCAATTTTTTTTGATGTAGGATCAAATACTGGTTATTACTCAGTATCTCTTAAAAAACAATTCCCGCATTCCACCATCTACTCATTTGAAGCAAATATTAACACCTTCAATAAAATCTCAAAAGAAGCACTGAGCAGTGATATAAAGTTCCACAACTTAGGATTAGCTTCTACTCCTGGAATTGGTTCAATATATGACTACAAAGAAAATGTAGGAACGGAACATGCATCAATATACAAAGAGGTTCTTACGGTGATTCATCACTCAAAAGAAGTAGAAGAAATAAAATTTTCTAGGGAGACATTAGATAATTTTTGCAGTAAATTTAAGATAGATGAAATAGATTTTCTTAAAATAGATACAGAAGGTAGTGAATTTGATGTACTTAAAGGCTCAGAAATAATGCTTAGAGAAAATAAAATAAAAATAATTCAGTTTGAATTCAATGAGACAAACGTATTTTCGAAAGTTTTTCTTAAAGATTATTACGATATCTTAAGTAATTATAATATATACAGAATTGATTCAAAAAAAATAATACCCTTGCCTGAGTACAAAACAGAGAATGAAATTTTTAAATACCAAAACTTTTTAGCAATAAGTAAATCTATAGACATATCATCATGAAAACACCCGTACTCTTCATAATATTCAACCGACCAGAAACCACAAAAAAAGTTTTTGAAAGCATCCGTCAAGCAAAACCACAAAAACTTTTCATAGCTGCAGATGGTCCAAGGGAAAATAAAGCTAAAGAAGAAGAACTCTGTGAAGAAACCAGGAAAATAGCAACTATGATAGATTGGCCATGCGAAACAAGAACTTTGTTTAGAGAAAAAAATCTTGGCTGCGGAAAAGCTGTGAGTGAGGCCATAACTTGGTTTTTTGAAAATGTGGAAGAAGGAATAATACTTGAGGATGATTGTTTACCAGATCAATCTTTTTTTCACTTTTGTTCAGAACTCTTGGAACGTTATCGCCTGAATGATAAAATTTTTATGATTTCTGGAGATAACTTTTTACCTAAATCACTAAAACCTAAAGAAAGTTATTATTTTTCAAAAATTGCACATATATGGGGTTGGGCAACTTGGAAAAGGGCCTGGAGGGAATATGATTTTAAAATGAGGGACTTTCCAATTTTCTTAGAAAATAAAACAATAGAAAAAATTTGGACACAGAAAGAAAATCAAAAATATTGGCTAGAAAGATTTTACGAGGTTACCAACGGGCAAATAGATACATGGGACCATCAGTGGACATATACTATTTGGAAAAATCAAGGATTTTCAGTTGCACCGAGTGTTAATCTAATTTCAAATATCGGTTTCGGATCTAAAGGAACACACACCACAAACCCAAATGACATTTCATCCAATTTACCAAGAGAAGAAATGAAATTCCCTCTAACAATTAACTCAACCATAACACAATATTCTCTTGGTGATAAATACGAAAACAAACTCTCCTTACCTAAAAACCAGATATTTAAAAGAATACTGAAGAAATTTGGTTTATTCAATATAGTAAAATATATTTACTTATCTATAAAAAAATAAATGTTAAATATAAAATTAAAGAAAGTGTTTAAAATTATAGTTTCTCAATTACTATACATATTAGTTATAGTAAAATTTAGGTTCAAAAAGAAAAACAAATCAACCAATAAAACCCTCCTAATCATAAAACTAGATGCTATTGGGGATTATGTTTTATTTAGAAATTTCTTAGAGGAAATTAGAACAAGCTCCACATACAAGGATTATAAGATTACTTTTTTGGGCAACAGTGTCGTTAAGGATTTATCGGAAACTTTAGACAAGGCTTTTGTCGATGAATTTATTTGGATTAAAAAAAGAAATGTTTTTAAAAACCCCCTTAGCATTTTAAAAATAGCTGATCTTATCTACAATAAATTCAATACCACGATTCATGCAACCTATTCTCGAGAATTTATAGGCGACTTATTGGTAAAATTATCAGGATCAGAAACACGTATAGGATTTTATGGAGATTGTAACAACATCTCAGAAAAAGAAAAAAACAAAACTAATACTTGGTACACTAAATTAGTACCTATTGATCCTAAAATAAATTTTGAATTCTACAAAAATAAAAGTTTTTTTAGCCAAATCTTAAACAGTGAACTGATTATTAAGAAACCTTATATTGATCTTAAAAATTTACAGATTTCAACACCTCCTATTTTACCAAGTAATTTTGTATTGTTGTTTCCAGGAGCACAACAAAATTTTAGAAGATGGCCTGCTGATAAATTTCAATCAATCGCAAATTATTTAATTAACAAATACAATCTAGACATTGTTATTTGTGGATCTAAATCTGACAGTGCACTGGCAAACATAATCAATCCTGATGATAACAAAAGAATATTTGATTTAACTGGAAAAACTAGCCTGACTCAATTAATCTTTATAATTTCTAAAGCTAAATTGGTTATTTCTAACGACACTAGTGGTGCCCATATTGGAGCCGCTTTAGATATTCCTACAATAATTTTATCTCAATTCAATCATTATATGCGTTTTGTTCCCTACCCTTCAGAAATTAGTGATAAAATGTTTTGTCTATTACCGCACATTTTTGATACTGTTCCGCAAAATGAATTGATTGAAAAATTCAAGCTAGGCTCCGATGTAGATATTTCACTAATATCAATCGATGATGTAAAAGAAGCAATTATAAAAACAATACTATAGAAGATGGCAAATCCTTTTTTCTCGATAATAACATGTACATACAATAGCTCTAAATATTTAGAGAAAAATATTCTCAGTGTAAAAAATCAAAATTTTAAAGATTTTGAACATATCTTCATTGATGGATTTTCCACCGATAACACATTGAAAATTATAAAAGAATACCAGGATGAATTTCCTAATCAAGTTAAAGTATTCCAATATAAACCTGAAGGTATATCTAAAGCTATGAATCAGGGAACGAAAGAATCTAGCGGTGAATACATAATACACCTACATTCTGATGATAGTCTATTCGATGACAATGTTCTATCTAATGTTGCTAAATTTTTATCAGATAGTGATTATCCAGATTGGATTTACGGTCAAATCAATACTTTAGTAGGTAATGAATCTAGAGGTATTTTCCCTACCAAAAAAATATGGCAAAGGAAAGAAAATCAATTCATTAAAAGTTATTTGCTAAAATTCTACAATTACATCCCCCACCAAGCAGTATTCATAAAAAAAGAAATTTTTGAAAAATTTGGTTATTTTGACGAAAGCCTAAAAATAGGAATGGATCCAGATTTATGGTTAAGACTCAGATCTAAAACCAGATGGTTTTTTTGCGACAGAATAATAAGTAATTTTTCTTTGCGCCCAGATGCTCAATCATCTGGCCTTAAAAATAAGGAAGAAAACACCATAGGCATTTCATTAATGAAACGAAAGTACTTGAATAGATTTGAAATCCTTGTTTCAAACTTCTTTGACTTTTTGTTAAAGTTTAAACATGATAATTATCAAAAATAGAAAATATGAAAATATCTATCATTACACCCTCTTATAACTCCAGCAAAACAATTTCTGACACCATTGAAAGTGTAATATCTCAGAACTACTCTGATTTGGAATATATCATTGTCGATGGGGCTTCTACAGATAATACAAAAGATATTGTTTCAAAATATCAAGGTAAAATAAATATAAAGTTTGTTTCAGAACCAGACAAAGGTATTTACGATGCGATGAATAAAGGTATCGGTTTAGCAACTGGAGAAGTTATCGGAATTATTAATTCAGATGATTTTTATATTAATAATGACGTACTAGGAAAAGTTTCAGATGTATTTAAAGATAGCAACACTGATGCATGCTACGGCGACCTTGTATATATTAAAGACGATATTAAAAACAAAATTATTCGCTACTGGAAAGCGGGAGAATATAAAGAGTGGAAACTAAACTATGGATGGATTCCCCCACACCCAACACTTTTTGTTCGAAAAAGCGTTTATGAAAAATTTGGATTATTTCGTCTGGACCTGAAGATTGCAGCGGACTATGAATTAATGTTGAGACTTCTTAAAAAAGAAAAAATAAAAATATCATATATCCCCCATACTCTAGTTACAATGCGATTAGGCGGTAGTAGTTCTAAAAATATAAAAAATCGAATGAGCGGAATAAAGGAGTTACATAAATCTTGGGAGTTGAACGGAATGAAAGTGCCGACTTTATTTATTTTTAGACAATTACTTAAAATTCCGCAGTATCTTAGAAGATTCAAAAAATAAAAGACCTTCCGCTTGAAAGGTCTTTGAACCTAAGTGGTTCAGGCTATTGGAACATTTAAGACTAGCCACGCAAGTATTTGGATTACATCCAATTTTTCAACTTCTTCACACCCAGAGGCACTCGCAAAGATTTTTAGAGCTCCTACTGCCTCAGCCATTATGCGTTCACTTTCACTATGAGATGAGAAGTCGTTTCGTGCTGACATAAATAGGTTGATAAAAAACAAACAAGTGATTTGTTTCTCAACGCTATTAGGACGACTTTTAACCTCCCTTATAATTCCACTCACAAGCTCAGCGAAATGACCCGTTCTTCTAGGCGCTTTGCCCACAATACCAAGATAGTATTCTCTGATATCAACCATAAAATAGATTACCCTTTCTATTTCAATAATAACCCCTTTTATTTAGAGAGTCAAAAGACTCGAAACCTTAAGAGTTTTGACGAATTTTTGAGCTCTATCAAATTCATTTTTGAATTTTTCAAAGCTTGCAGCAGATGGAGAAAACAATAGTGTAATCTGGGTATTATCTTTTAACTGTATTGCTTCAAACATTTCTTTGTATGAGTCAAAAATTCTTGGATTCTGCTTCTTCCAATAGTTTTCAACCGTAAGAGCCTTTATCATCTTGAGAGTCGCGCTTCCAGAAAGTAAAAAGAGGTTTTGTGGAGCAATTTCTTTCGCTACTTTTTTCGCCCACGAGCTGTATTCAAGATTTTTGTCAGTACCACCTGTAATAAGTATCTTACTATCCTTCTGTATAGTTTTATATGCGTCTAAAAGCGCCACTGTAGCATCTGGGCTGGTAGCAGCACCATCATTCACCACTTTGAGTTTTTTTGTATCCACAATCACTTCCTGGCGAAGCGGAACCTGTGGAAGTGTATCTATCTTTGATAATAAATCTCTCCAAGAGCCACTGTAAAGATATGCTGCGGTAAGAGACGATATTAAGTTGGAATTATGGGCAACATCTTTAAATGGAGATACCCCAAGAACAACATCTTCTGTTTCTCTCCAGACAAGCTTATCCCCATTCAAATACATTCCCTTTTTATCGCGTGGAAGCTTTTTCAGAGACGTCCAATACACTTGTGCTTTTGGTTTCTGCTTTAAGAAAAAATCATTCCATTCATTTTCTGCATTAAGTATCAAAAAGTCTTCTTTGGTCTGATTCAAAAATACATTAGCTTTTGCTTTTGCATACTTTTCCATTTTTTTATAACGATTCAAGTGGTCGCGATAAAGATTTGTGATAAGAGCAACTTTTGGAGCCTTACTTCCCTTTTGTACAAACTCCAACTGAAATGAAGAAAGCTCTAGCGTAAAAATATCCGTTTTTTTATTTACAATTTTGAGAAGTCCGTTTTCAGGCATATTACCACCAACTACAGAACCAGATATTAAATGATGTATCCATGTTGTTGTGGTTGTTTTACCTCGGGTGCCTGTAACAGCAATGTATTCTGGAGATTTTTTCTTTTCTTGAATAACAGAAAGGAAAAGTGAGAAATCATTAAAAACTTCTTTGTTGAGTGAAACGGCTTTTTTGACCCACTCGCTTTCATAAGCAACCCCAGGATTAAATACTACGGCATCAGCATTTTGTATGTCGCTTTCTTTATGACTACCAAGAGTATATGAAATTTCTTTTGGAAGTTTAGCAATTGAAACAGCAAGATCTTCTTTGCTTTTCATATCCGTCACTGTAAGCTTAACTCCTTGTTTCAATAAAAATTTTGCTGTCTCTACTCCACCACCCAACATTCCAAGTCCGAATAAAAGCACTTTTTTATTTTTCCACATATTTTCCAGGATTAATCTTCAACACTTAATAAGTCTCTTAATTCTTGCTCTGGGATTTCTTTTATTTTGGTATTTATTGAAACTGGTTGGCGTGGTACGAAGTTATTTTCCTTAACAACTGAAGGCTGTTCTTCTTTTTTAATCACTTCAGTTTTAGAAACATTTTTCTTGGTAGCTTCTTCTGGTTTTGATGTTGGCGTAATTCCAGCTTCGGTCAAAACAGATTTCAGAGCAGATCTTAAATCAGAAAGACTTTCTTGTGTAACTCCCTTTTTATCTTTCTTTTCACTTTGATAAGAACCTTCTGGCTTTTCTTCCTTTTTCAAGAAATTAAGTGAAATCGCCTTTCTTAATTCAAGTTCCCTTTCGGCACCAGCTTTTTCATGTTCTTCACTTGTTCCATGTACAAGCGCCTTTTTAAAAGGATTATGTACTCCTGGAACATTTGTACGTGGAGAGTTTGAAGTATTTGCAGGAATAAAAGGATTTCTTTGTGGAGCATTTGTACTTGTGGATGTTGAGGCTTTCTGAATCATTTCAGGATTACGAGGTCTATCTGTTTGTGGACGTCCAGAAAACCTCCCATCGTTTGACTGAGTTTTTTCCCTAAAAGGTTGTGGGGAGTTTGTTCTGCCGTCAAAAGGTCTTGCTCCACCTTCTCGTGATGAAAACTTTTTATCTTTCTCGACTTCATCAATAGGCCTGTGCCACTTCATAATTTCTTCTTCTACAGCACCTCGCGGACGAGCAAATTGTGAACGAGAGGCATCTATGATCTCTGGAACATAATTACGTTCAGGTAACGGAGGGTTGTTTATGGTACGAGCAGAAAAAGGTTGTGAGCCTACACCTTCAATCATGAGACGTAGGTAGATTTGAAATTTATCCAAATTCACAATATCTTCCATCGTAAACACAGGAGCAAATTCTTTTTCCAAAACTTCGGAATCAAATGCCCCAACACGAAACGTTATCATTGATCCAACGTTTCCAAAGACAGCAGCTTTCACTTCTTCTGTCATCTGCTCAATGTATTGGTGGGCAATAGTAAGATTGAGTTTATATTTTCGGGCCTCAGAAAGAATGTCTGCAAAAGACTCATTGGCAAAGTTCTGAAACTCATCAACAAAAAGATAAAAATTTGGAAGGCCATCAAGAATAGAATGATGAACATCGGCACGACTCATGGCACCAAGATATATTTTTGTGATGAGCATACCTCCAAGCAAGTTTGCGTTAGCCTCACCCATTCTCCCCTTAGAAAGGTTAACAATCAAAATCTTTCTATCATCCATCATTTCTCGAATATCAAATGTAGATTTTGGCTGACCGATAATATTTCGAATGAGAGGATTTGAAACGAACTGACCGATCTTGTTTTGAATGGCAGCACCAGCTTCTTGCATGTACCTCTCACCATATTTTGCGAATTCATCTACCCAAAAAGATTTTACAGATGGATCAGAAATATTTGCCACCACCTTATTGCGATAGTCTTTATCAGCAAGCATACGGTTTACCCCAAGTAGAGTTGACCCTGGGTATTCCAAAAGCGCAAGTAGAATATTATTCAAAATATATTCCATACGAGCTGACCAAGCATCCACCCAAATTTTCTTGAAAGCAGACATAAGACCGTTTGCTACAAGGTGACGCTTGTCCGCACCCACATCCTCCATGACATTAAAAGAGATTGGATAGTCCAAGTCGAAAGGTGCAAAATACAACACATCTTTTATGCGTGTTTCTGGCACATATTCAAGGAGAAGTTCTGCAGTTTTTCCGTGAGGATCTATGAAAGCAACACCGTTACCATTTTGAATATCTTGAATGGCCATGTTTTCAAGCAAGGTAGATTTGCCCATACCTGTCTTTCCAATAACATAGACATGGCGACTTCTGTCTTTTGCCTTGATACCAAAACGCAATCGCTTATTGCGAGAATCAGTCTCGGCGAAGTATGTTACTTGCTCTTCATTATTCATAATACTATTGCGATATTATATCACATTTAACATTTTTCCTAGTAACCCTTTTATTTTACAGCGCTCCAACTGTATATTTATTTGAAGGAGACCACATGAGCCATGAATTCAAACCGACATCATTTGTTGCTTTTATCTGAGCTTTCACTTCTGGAATACCATATGTTCCACCATAATTAAAATCTTGAAGCCACGGACGAAGCTTACTTTTGCTTATAGGCTCGTGTGTATAAAGTATATTTTTTGTAGAAGTTCCAATACGTTCGTTTGTTAATGTTGAAACAGCTGTTGTGGTAGCTTCAGCACGCTCTACAGCTCTTTTCATTACAAAATGAATTAGGTCGTACGGGTGCTTATTTGGATCTTTCCATCCATTAAAACCAGGTGGGTAATGTGATGGATACACCATAGGATCTACATAATCAAAATATGGAAGAGCTCTTTCCAAAACTTGACCAATACCTAAATCATCGTTATTTGTAGTAACCATTCCAAAAAGGTCTGCTGATGTTACAACTCCTATTTTTTGTGTTTCTTCGTGAAGATACTGGAAAAACTTTTCTAGCTGATCTGCTTTTGAACCAGTTGAGAGTGTGTACTTAGCATCTTTCATATTTCCATCAGAAGGAAATCTCACATAGTCAAAATTTATTTCATCAAAACCAATACCGTATGCATCTTTGGCAATAGACACGATATAATCCCACGTCCCCTTTCCTCCAACATCTAGGAAGTTCAATCCTTTTTTATCTTTCCAAGGAAGTCCAGTTGCAACGCTTTTAACAGCAAGCTCTGGATGTAGTTTTGAAAAATGAGGATCTTGAAATACTGTCACACGACCTATTACATAAATCTTTTTCTCATGCAAAGATTTAACAAACTCTCTCATGTCTTTTGCTCCACATCTTGCAGAAGTCCATGCATGTTCCAAAGATGGATCTGTGGGTTTATAAGAAAGAGTTCCTGAAAAATCTTTTATATCAATAATAATTGCATTTACATCTGTGGTTTCAGCAATCTTTACAATTCTGTCTCTAAAGTCATTCGTGCCAACGACACAACTCGTCATATATATAGCCTTCAAAGATGAAGGAGTTGGTATATGTTCTACTTTATTTACAGGAACATCGGGAACTGTAGTGGTTGCCTCATTTTGAGCAAAAACCACTTTTTTTGGAGTTTCATATCGAAGAGCAAATATTTTTGGAGCAAGAAAAAGAGATAATGCAAAAATTATAACAATACAACCAGATAAAAATATAATCTTCTTGTATGACTTTATCTTCTTCATGCGTTATTCCGTTGCAGATGTAGAAACATTATTATTAAGATTGTTTTGAATAACAACAACAGGTTCAGACAAGGATTCTTTTATAGTGCTGATTTCTCGAGGTTTTTTATTGAGTGCATATGTACCAAAAGCTATGAGAAGTCCGGCTATGTAAGTTAGCGTATCACGTGCCCATGAAGGAATCCCTAGGAGCGGAATAATGGCAACAAAAACACCAAGAGTAATAATGGTTTTATAACTTTTTATATATTTTGAGATAATCATAGGTTTATGCTTTTAGCACAAATCATATTAACATAAAAAAGGGTTTTTTACACCGGCTTTGTAAGGTTAAATTTATGGAAAAATTTGTATGATATTGGACCTAAGCCACCATAACAACAAATTCACCTCGTACCTTTTCAGCGTTTTCGTTGAAATAAGTTAAAAGTTCTTTCGGGCTACCTGAAACAAATTCTTCAAAAATTTTTGTAAGCTCCCTAGCAATTATCACTTTTTTATTTGGGCAAAATTTGTCCAAAGATTCAAGGGCCTTTAGAATGCGATGTGGCGATTCATAAAAAACATAAGCTCTTTCTCCTTGTGTTATTTCTTTAAAAAGAGTTTCTCTGCCTTTTTTATGAGGAAGAAAACCAAGAAATGTAAACTCCCCTCCCGTGATACCGCTCGCAGAAAATGCAGCTGTAAGAGCACTAGCTCCCGGAATTGGAACAATTTTTGTTTCAGGCAATTCTTCTTTAATTTTTTGAATTAAAAAACTTCCAGGGTCAGATATTGCCGGGGTACCCGCATCTGTCACAAGTGCCAAACTTTTACCTTCACGAAGTATTTCTATAATATCATCTATTCGTGAAAGTTTACTCTGGGCATGAAAACTTTTTAGAGGTTTCTTTATTTCATAGTGATGTAAGAGTTTACCAGTCTCTCTAGTGTCCTCACATAACACTAAATCCACCTCTTTTAAAATGCGGAGGGCTCTTAGAGTGATATCTTCAAGGTTTCCAATTGGAGTCGCAACAATGTATAACATAAAGACGAGTATATATCACAATAAAATTTTGAGCAAAGAAAAACCTCGCAAGTAAATCTGCATTATCTGTGCAAAATACTACGCGAGGAGGAAAATTATTTTTTCACCACCAACTGAAAACTTTTTTGAAGCTTGCTGCCGATGGTCGAAGTCCATTGTGGTGAAGTTTTCACCGCTGTGACGACGATACAGATTATAGCAATGATGCAAAGCATTGCTCCAACTTTAGAGGTATTGAACCGGTACATAACTTGCAACAAGTTAACAATTTTTTTCAAAATAATCAAGCTTTTTAGGCTTTAATTATTTGTTCCCCTATTTCGTATATGTTGCCAGCACCCATAGTCATAAAAACATCTCCTTTTTGTAGTGTTTCTTCTGCATATGCCTTAAGCTCTTCAAGTGAATTAAATACGTGAACATCACTAGAGTGCTCACCCATTACTTCTTTGAGTATTTGAGATGAGATTGTTCCATCATCTACTTCTCGCGCGGCATATATAGGAGCAAGAAGCACTTTATCAACCTGTGAAAACGCAGATGCAAATTCATGTAAGTGGTCTTTTGTACGACTAAAAAGATGAGGTTGAAATGCCACCACAATTTTACCAGCTGGATACATTTGCCTAGCGGCTGCAAGTGTTGCTTTTATTTCCGTCGGATGATGTGCGTAGTCGTCGTAGACTTTAACACCCCCAGAAGTCTCTCCTTTATATTCAAAACGTCGCCATGTACCTTTAAAGTCTTTGAGTGATTCAGCTGCCTTTCTCGGAGGAATACCAAGCACATGAGCAACAGCAATTGCTGCTGCGGCGTTAGACTTGTTGTGCGCACCGGGCACACCAAGCTCAAATGACATTTCTTTGTAACAAGAGTAATCAACCAATTTTGCAGCGACATCAGATATAACAGGACGAACATTAAATCCCAGTACGTCGGCAATTACGTAATCTTCTTTTTTTGGTTTGTCTGCAAAATCTCTAAACGCACTTTGGATATCTTTAATATCTTTATAGTAATCCAAATGATCCTCATCAATATTTGTTATTACAACAATTCTAGGATTTATATTTAGAAAAGACCGCCGATATTCACACGCCTCAACCACAAGGTATGGCCCTTTTCCTGCAATAAAATTACTTCTCTCTTCTTTTAACATTGAACCCACAATGACTGTAGGATCCATTCCGTTATCTTTCAGAATTTTTGCCACCATTGCAGTTGTTGTAGTCTTTCCGTGAGTTCCAGAAATAGCAATTGTGTATTTATCTTTAGATACAATACCCAACATCTCAGGATATGAAATAACAGGGATTGATAGTTTTTTTGCTTCTACAACCTCCGGGTTCTCATCTGGTACGGCAATAGTTCTTACTACAAGCTCAGTACTTTCGTCAACGTTTTTAGAATCGTGACCTTTTTTAACAACTATACCAATATTATTAAGTTCTTCTGTAACAGGTGAAAAAGAAGCATCCGAACCAGTCACTTCTTTGCCTTCAAGTGAAAGCATCCGGGCAATTGCAGACACACCTATGCCTCCAATACCTATAAAGTGAACTTTTTTTATTTTGTCTAAATCAATCATTTTTATAAAAGAAAACCGCTATGAGCAGCGGTTTTCATTTTAACACAATTTACATAGTCTCCACCACCATCATATTTGTTTCTATATTTTTTCCGAACGGAGAACCTGTTGCGATAACAATTTTATCTCCTGTCTTAACCAACTTCTTTTTAATGAAGAACTGGCGAATAACTTTGATAGCATCACTTAAGTGTGCAAACTTGTCTACAAGGACAGGATATGTACCAGATGAAAGTATGGTCTGTCGGAAAGTTGATTCATTTGGAGTGAAAACTATTACAGGCTGATTTGGTTTGAATCGAGAAATGAGACGTGCGCTAGTACCAGAGTTTGTAAGAGCAACAACATACTTAGCACCAATACGATCTGCAGTTTTTACAACAGAAGCAGTAACTGACTCACCTACCTGTTGAAGAGGAGTATGAAGAACCGCTCGCAAAAGCTGGTGGTTTGTGATTGTTGCTTCAATACTTACCGCAACTCGATTCATCACTTCTACTGCCTCAAGTGGGAAATCTCCAAGAGTTGTTTCTTCTGAAAGCATGATTGCATCTGTACCATCGATGATAGCGTTTGCAACATCAGATACTTCGGCTCGTGTTGGCACAGGACTCTTAATCATTGACTCGAGCATTTGAGTAGCCGTGATTACTGGCTTGCCGGCTTCATTACATTTCTTAATGATCATTTTCTGAAGAGCTGGAACTTGCTCTGCAGGAACTTCAATAGCAAGGTCTCCTCGAGCAACCATGATACCATCAGCAAGTGAAATGATTTCATCAATATGTTTGATTGCCTGTGGTGTTTCAATTTTGGCAATAATGCGAGCCTGTGATTTTGCTTTCTTTAATATTTCACGAAGTTCAACAATATCTTTAGCGTGTCGTACAAATGAAAGCGCAATAAAATCTACTTTATTTTTTATACCAAATTCTAGATCTTTTCTGTCTTTTTCAGTAATCGAAGAAATTGTAAGATCAGAATCTGGAAGGTTCACACCTCGCTTGCCTTTTATGTCCCCACCTACAATCACCTTACAAATTACGTCATTACCCTTTACCTCCAAAACTTCAAGTTTCTTTTTTCCATCGTGCAAAAATACTATATGTCCTTTTGCAACTTCTTTTGCAAAATTTGGATAGTTTACTGATACACGAGTTTCATCACCTTCTATTTCATCTGTAGTAATTGTAAATTTTGCACCAGGTTTAAGAACGATAGATTCTGTCTTAAACATACCAATACGAATCTTTGGGCCTCCAAGGTCTTGAAGGATTGCTGCTGTGATACCTGTTTTTTCTGTAGCAGCTCGTAGGTTTTTCACACGACTCAAATGTTCTGCAAAATCTCCATGAGAGAAGTTTAGGCGCATTACGTTCATGCCAGCCTTAAGGAGTTTGGTAAGAGCTTCTTCAGTCTCTGTTGCAGGACCGATGGTACATACGATTTTTGTCTTTTTGTCTGGAATCATTGTGAATTTTTAATTTTATTAAATCTGTTTATGAGTGAGTATAATACACTAATTTGGGCTTTTTTCCAAATATAATGTTTTTACTCCACCCCCGAGAGGATTCTTATATCGGCACCAATTGCATTCAAACGTTCAGCAATTTCTTCATAGCCACGTTTTATAGAATACACATTACGAAGGACAGATGTTCCCTCTGCGGCAAGCATGGCAATCAAAATTAGAACAGCTGGGCGTAGAGCTGGAGGACACACAACTTGTGCTCCTTTGAGTTTTGTTGGGCCAGTCACAAACACACGATGTGGGTCTGCAAGTGTAACTTGAGCACCGAGTCTATTGAGCTCTGTAAAATACACAGCCCTATTCTCCCACATCCAATCATGAATAAGGGTTGAGCCATGAGCTTGAGTAGCTATCGGAACAAATAAAGGCAAATTGTCAACGTTAATACCTGGATATGGTTGTGAATGAAGTTTATCGTGAGGGGCTTTTAATTTTGAGGGATGAACCGTAATGTCTACAAGTTTTGTTCTACTATTTTCTGCTAAATATATTTTTGATTTTTCATATTTGAGCCCCATTTTTTCAAGCTTCAAAAGCTCAAGTAAAAGGAAATCAATTGGGCAACGTTTTATGGTAAGAGTTGAACCAGTCGTAATAGCAGCAGAAAGAAACATCATAGATTCAATAGGGTCTTCGCTGTTTGTATATTCGACAGGTGTATTTATTTCCCCCACCCCATGTACAACTAGATTAGTAGTGCCAATACCTTCGATTTTCACACCTAGTTTTTCCAAGAAAAAACACACATCCTGAACTTGGTAGTTTGGTGGAGCAAATTGAATTGTTGTTTTCCCCTTTATACCTGCAGCAGCGATAATAATATTTTCAGCTGCAGTGTCACTTGATTCGTACATTACAATGTCTGCTGATTTTAATTTTTTATGAGATATTAAATAGTAATCTTTTTTTGTGACCACTTTTACACCCAACTCCTCTAGTCCATACCTGTGAGCGGTAATAGTACGCTCGCCCATCTTACAACCACCAGCATGTGGAAGCTTAAAGCTTGGCATATGATGTACAAGCGAGCCAATCATCATGAGAGCTGAACGTATCCGCCCAGCAGATTGATTGTCTAGCTTTTCCATATCAAACTGTTTTGGAGGAATAATTTCTACTGTATTTTTATCAATCCATTTTACAGACACACCAATACTTTCCATAATTTCAACCAATCTGTACACTTCTTCAATTCGTGGAATTCCATGAAGAATTGTTTTTGCTTTGTTGATGAGAGATGCACACAAAAGACCAACTGCACCATTTTTTGATGAGTTAGTAACAACACTTCCGTGAAGCTTTTTACCACCATGTATTTCAAAGTCTATAGAAGGAGAAAGAGAAATTATTTTACGTCCAAGTGCCTTGCTTAATTTTTCAATTTCTAAAGTTGTAAAGTTCTGCTTGCCGGCTTCCATTCGTGCCACAGCGCTTTGTGAGGTGTTTAAAAGTTTTGCAAAATCATCCTGAGTCATCCCCCGCTCTTCACGAAGAGTTTTGATAAAAAAACCAATATGGGTTGCTGTGGTGTCTTTCATGGCAATAAATATATCATATGTGATATATTTATCCATATGGAATATTGTGGAGAATATAACCTAAAGAAACACTCGACCCTACGCATTGGGCCCACAAATGCGCATGTGGTGTTTATAGATACCGTGGATGATATTTCTAAAGCACTTAAACTTGCCAAAGAACTTGGACTTACTATTTACCCACTCGGTGGAGGTTCAAACACTGTTTTTGATGATAATGTTGCTTCAACTCATATTTTCTTAATTCCACGAATAAAAGGGGTGTCGATTATTAAAGAAGGCACAGAAAAAACATGTGTGCAAATTTTTGCAGGTGAAGTATGGGACGACGCAGTCGAAAAAACAGTTTCCTTAAATCTTTCTGGAATTGAAACTCTTTCAGGGATACCAGGGCTCACAGGGTCATCCCCTGTCCAAAATATTGGAGCATACGGATCTGAATTAAAAGATACACTTGAGACTGTGTACGCTTATTATTTAAGAGAAAAAAAACTTATAGAATTTACAAATAATGAATGTAAGTTTGGGTATCGAGACAGTATATTTAAAAGAAACCCAGGACACTACTTTATCTACGCAATAACTCTCAAGCTTTCAAAAAAGCCACCTCCTATCCCAGAATATAAAGATCTGAAAGCATTTTTCGAAGAAAAAAATATTACACACCCCACATCTGCCAAAATCAGAGAAGCAATCCTAAATATACGCAACAATAAACTTCCAAACCCAAAAGAAATTCCCAATGCTGGATCATATTTCAAAAATCCTATCATTTCAAAAAAAGAGGCAGATGTATTGAAAATAAAATTTCCAGAAATGCCAATGTTTCCAAATGAAAGAGGGTCTGTGAAAATATTTGCTGGTTGGCTTATTGATAAAGCTGGCTTAAA
>SESF01010889.1_pt1 | contig 35129 bp, 65 predicted proteins | sample 3171521 | NCBI WGS metagenome assembly SESF01 (sample SAMN10866945, study PRJNA518727) | freshwater metagenome | biome: subpolar coniferous forest; feature: holomictic lake; material: water; isolation source: holomictic Lake 227, 6 m and 8 m depth | place: Canada: near Kenora, Ontario | collected...
ATTTGTTCGGGTGTCATGGGTGGACAGGCTCACGCCTGGGATTTGCGATAGGTGCGAAGCTGGCGCAGGGCATCAGCTACATAGGCGCGGGATCGAGGGACCGAAATACAGAGGCACCACTTCGGAAACTCTCGGCAGGTCCGGTCTGGAAAGACCTTGATGGTGGCGTTAGGGAAATCGTAGGTTCTCAATGGAGCCTCCGGCTCTTGGACAGGTGCTAGTTAGAGTTAGGATCTACTTTTTCCGCCTGCCCTTACGAGTGAAGGCATCCAGTGTTCCTACTACGAATACGACTTGAACCCCGAAAAGTTTAGATGTTTTTCTTGAGGCTTTCCCAGGTGATCCACTCTTCAGGGTGGTCTCCGTTGCAATCGGAGCAATACCGGGTGTGATCCCAGTCTGCCTCCACATCGGTTCGGACCTCCGCATCCAATTCTTCCTGGATTTCTTGCTTGGGTGGAACTCTACGCATCACGACCCCATGTAGGTATTGAAGAACTCCAGGGCATCCTGTTCTGCTGTGGGGCCAAAGAACTCCACGGTCCCATCGAACACCATCGCACTCTTCGGGAGTTGGTCAAACTCGCTGGCAAGGACAGGCTGGACGAAAATGACGGTCCAGCCATGCCCCGACTCTGGCTTGAGGATCTTTTTGGAGATCACTCGTCCCCCTTGAAGCGGAACTTCGTGACCCGCTTCTTCTTGTTGGGGATGGTGCGGGTTCCCAGACCGATCCTGGGCTGGTTCTGAGCCGCCGCCGCCTTCACTGCCTGGATCATCGTCTTCATGTTAGCTCCTATACATTGAATACGAGTTGAACCCAGGAAAGTTTAGAGAAAGTTAAGCCACTACCTCGCATCGCTTGTTGTCATAGATGGGCCAGCGACCCGACCGTCAAGATGAAGTGTGACTCGCACGGGATAGAGGATGAACGTGGTCATACGGCCCATGTGACGCTTAAGCACTCACCACCTCGCAACGCTTGAAGCAGGAGTCAAAGATGGCACCCGCGATCTTGAACGCATGATACTTGTCCTTGGCCTCACCAGACCAGACAAACACCACGGTGTCGAACAGGCCGATGATTCGGATATGAAAGGTTTCCATAGCATCTCCCAAAAATGACGGTGGCACTCCGGCGATCAACCCGGAGTGGAGTGGTTTAGATTGGGTGCCACTCGCACCTGGGGGCTTTTTGGAGCCTCTCCCCCTATCTCGCCCCTCACTCAGCCATCCTCTGCCTCCTATACATTGAATACGAGTTGAACCCAGGAAAGTTTAGACTAGATTTCGTAGAAAGCCACATACCAGCAGGTGCAGGGTTCGACATAGAGACCGATGGCCTCCAGTTCCTTGCGGGTAGCCTCAATCCAGCCCCCGTCACAATCCATGTTGTAGTCATTGTAGTCGCTGAAGATCCCGCCATCGTGGACAAGGATCAGGTGCGACTTGGTTCCATACTGCTCACCACGAGCCTCCCACTCCTTCGGGGTGTAGAAAGCCTTACAGCCACCCGTGGAGGGGCGATACTGCTTGCTTGCCCACTTGAGCATGATCTGAGCGGCCTTGCGGCCCTTGGCAGACAGGCCAGCGGGGATGTCAAAGGTAGGGTCAAGCAGAGTCTTGGTCATGGTGTCTCCCTATACATTGAATACGACTTGACCCATAGGAAGTTTAGAAAAAGTTACGCCACTTCCATCTGAGACTTGACTCGACCCCGTTCAGTCTCCCAGTCCCGGCGAATGTCCATGAGGATCGCCACATCCCCCTCCGTGTAGGGGAGCCATGCCATCCCATGACCCGAAAAAAGCATCAGGTTCCCAGAGGAGATACGGAACTTGAACCCCATGAACTCCGGCATCGGGCCATCTGCCTTGTCCATCACCATCGCTTCGATGAGGTTGTCCAGGTTGATAAGTTCCTGGTCCTGATCGTGAGCAGTAGCCGAGAACGGCCCCATGTCCAGGTTAAAGTAGATGGACCCACAATCCATGACAGACAGCCGGAAGATGGCCCCACTGATGGTATGCTCGTTGATCCGCATGATGCCTCCTATAGATTGAATACGACTTGAACCCTGGAAAGTTTAGGTGAAAGTTTGGGACGGTCCGTCATTTTTGCGGACAGACAAAAAAGCGGGGGTCCACGATGGACCCCCTGGGAGGAAACTCTGAGATGGTTTAGACTTCGACACCCTCACCCTTGAACTTCAGTTGATCCACTCCACATTCCTCTCGGAGAATGTCATTCCGTTCCCCAAGGTAGCAGGGCTGGAAGATGGAGCCACCACGATAGGCGTAAAGGTAACGAACTTCCACGATGGTTCCAACAGCGGGGATGGAGTGATTGGCGGGGATGGTGCAGTTGCCCACAGGCACTTCCACAGTTCCATCCAGTAGGGCGACAGCAACGGATCGCTTGCCCTGAGTCTGTCCGGTAACGATGAATGAGGCTGTGTTCTGGAACTTGAACTTGAACTGATCCCCACCGGAGTTAGGCCGACCCGCTTCATAGTGAGCCATCTGACGCTTGAACACGACCCCTTCAGCACCCTTGGATCGCATCTCGTCAATGAGAGCCTTGCCACCGGAGAGGACTGGGACAAGCACAACATTGTCGGTCTGGGGGAGCCACTGGGTCAGGGCATGGTATCGGACAGCATAGGCTTCTTTCCGAAGATCCTTGCCATCGGCTTCCAGGAGATCGAAAGCGTAATAGACCTCGCCAACCAACTCACCGTCCACCAGGAAGGGCTTGAGGAGGGGTTCAAAGGCAGTCATCACCTTGGACTCAAGGGTAGTCTCAAAGCCAAGTTTGTTGGAGGCACCCAGTCTCCCAGCCTTGCGGAAGATCATGTGCCGAACACCGTCCATCTTCTCCTGGGCCATCCAAGAAGTGGTAGCAGAGGCATAATACTCAGCCTCATGCTCCTCAATGACATTCAGGAGTTGGGGACGGAAGCCAGTCTTGATGGGTTCAGCCTTGGGAGCAACGATGCTCGGACTGGCAGGGCTGGCTGAACCCTTAGAAGGGTTTGAGGTGAATCCGGTCTGGCTGGAGATGTTGTAGCCCTTCTTAACCTTGGACTTGACGATCTTCTCGGCCTCATGCTCAGCCTCTGCCAGCGATACACCGGAAGCCTTGTAGCCCTGATCCACCCAAGGGTTGCCTCGGCGGCAGTTGGCGCAACGGACGCTGAAGGTTCCACCGTGATCCTCGATGGACACACGATAGAGTTTGTCAGAGTTGCCTTCCGTGCAGTGAAGAATGGTTTCCATGCTGTCCTCCTACTATGGATACGAGTGGATGCGGGTTAAGTTTAGAGAAAGTTTAGTCGGTCCAGATCCCTCTCTGTAATCTCTTATTCAGTCCCTCTTCAGAGTAGTAACCATCCCGACACTCACAGACAGGGCAGATGCACTCGGTCATGGATTCTCCAGGTTTAAGGGTGCCGTGTAGCAGATCCACGGCGCAGGGGGTGCTTACTTCTTCTTCTTACCCCTTCCGCTAGAGGACTTGATGATCCTGACTCTACCCAGAGTTGAGTGACTACCCTGAGTTTCTCCGCTTCGGACCATCCTCTAACTACTACCTGTGGTTCTCAGCACAGGGTTTGTCTGGGACTCAAACCAGACCCTCGCCACTCTCTTGGGAAAAGTGGTAGGTGATATTAAGGATACGAGTTCAGGCCGGAAAAGTTTAAGAAATGTTTGTGCGGGATGGCATCACCGTAGCCGTTTCTTCCTCTGGGTTGAGGATGAAGAACTTTTCCAGGGCTTCATCGCTTGACTCTGCCTCAATGTCCTGGACAAACCCAAGAGTGCTTACATGGAAGATGGGCATTGGAGCCTCCTAACAATGCGTCCCGTGTGCAATCCGATCCAGGCTCTCATAGGCATCCTCCCAGGAATCAAAGGCATCGTTACCAAACCCCCATCCAGCGGCGGGATCGGAAACTGGGTAGCACCAGTTGTCCTCAAGGAAGACCCAGTGACGCCCATCCTCAAGGGAGATTGACTGGACCCTGGGATCGGCTTTCACCATCTTTCGGTATTCTTGGCTGTTCATGCCCACTCCTAGTCAGATGAGTCCTGGGTGTCGATGTTCCCGCACTTGTCGCAGATGTAGTTGTGGATGCAGTTGCCACCATGTAGGTTGTTAGCCTTCCACTCCTCAGGAGTCGGCGCACGATACTTGTGGTCGCAACCGAACTTAAAGAACCGAAGTTTGGACTTCTGGTGGTCGGAGATGATGCAGGTTCCCGTGCCATCGTGAAACCACTCCAGGTTGCCAGAGAGGTAATACTTCTCACCGGGGGGCATGAACTGGCGATACTCCACGAACTTGGGGTGGTAGCAAAACCCCATCGAATGGGAATACTCAGCCTCAGTGATCTCCCTCACCCGATGGGGGTATCGTTGAAGCTGGTCCCATCGGGAGACTTCTCGGTCTTGGAGTAGGTTAACTCTTGCAGCATGGTCATCTCCTTACACTGAATACGACTTGACCACCGGAAAGTTTAGAAGGAATAGTCGCAGGAATCGGTCAGGTGATCCTGGTAGTCCTGGTCTGCACACTCAAGCACAATGCTCAAGTGTGCGTTGTAGAAAGCCAGGAAAGCGTTGCGTTCCCCGAACCCACTCCAGAACAGCACATCATCCCCACCACCGCAACCATCCATGTCAGGGGGAGTGAAGGCATAGACTTCATAGTAGTCGCTCGCCGTAACGGTGCGAGGTCCAGCTAGGGTGTCAACCGTATGCTCGCAGTCGTAGTGAGTTACCATGACTCCCGTGTGGCTGGAGCGCATGGTCTCACGACTCACACCCCGCAACCCACGACCACCCACGCTGGGAGCCAGGATGCCGTTGCCGGAATCCACATCCACAGTCCAGAAGGGTTCATCCATGAGAGTGATGATGTTCCACATCCGCTCGAAACCAGAGTTCATGCTCATGTCATCTCCTATACCTAGAATACGAGTTGACTAGTGGAAAGTTTAGGGAATATCCACCACTATCGGAGCGTTGATCGGAAGATACTTTGGATTACATGATGAAGCATTGATGTAAAGAGTGTTACCAACCGTTTTCTGCCCATAACCACCATGACTATGCCCGAAAACATGAATCTTTGGTTTGGCTTGCTCGACAACTCTTGCAAGATCAGGGCTTCCAATGTAGTGCGTCTTGAAGTCATAGGTTGACTCGTCCATGATGCGGTAGGGTGGACAGTGAGTGACCAACACATCAAGTCCACCGGGGATATGCTGGAATCTTTCGGCCAAATCCATCTCGTCCGCGTTGAAAGCCCAGTCCATGAAGTGAGGTTGCCAAGGTGTGCCATACAAGTGCAACCCTCCTAGGACAGTCCCTCGGTCCTCAAGATAGGTCACTCCAGAATCCCTGCACAAAAGTTTGGCTAGGCTGGGTTCCCTCTGGAACAACCAGTCATGGTTCCCCGCCACGAATACCTTGTGGGGATGCGGTAATGCTCCGAACCAGTTGAGGAACTTCGCTACCTCTGGAAGAGTCCCCACCCCGGTTGCGTCACCACAATGGATCACCATATCCCCATCGGGGACATTGGGGATGATGTAGTTGTGGGTATCCGACAGGAAAACTAGCCGCATGGAGTGCCTCTACCTTGATTACGAGTTTACCACCCAAAAGTTTAGGTGTATTACGCTTGCCAGAAGTCCTCTTCGTCATCCTCCTTGGGGGAGAAGATACGGACAGGAAGGATTCCACTCGTAAATGACGGACTCATCGTTGCCTTGGTGACAGGGATGCGAATGAGGGGAGGCAGATTCTCATAAATCAGACCATCGGGCTCAAGGCGAGGTTTCTTCTGGCGAACAGGCGTCTTACGAGGATGGTCATACTTGAACCCCTTGGGGCATCCAGCCTTCATCTTCTTTGGACCTTCTGGAGTCATTAGATCCAATCCGTTGGAGGCATCAAACAAGTTTCCTCTTGTAAACTTCTTAGACGGAAACTTTCGATTCACAGCTAGGAGTATGTCCCCGGTAAGTCGTTCAATGAAACAGAATGGAATGTCTGCCGTAGCCCCATCCTTACTCTTGTTGATCTTGAGGTAGACGGAGCCTTCTGCAATGGATAGATCCCACTCGGAGTCTCTTTGCATCTTACCAAACCACGATTTAAGTTCTGGTGTGTCTCGGTTTACACGCATAGATACCTCACAGACTGATCCCGATCCCTTGGAGCCAAGCGGCATCCTGGATCGTGGGACATTCGTTGATCTGTGGTTCAGGCTCAACACCGACCACGACCACACTCCCACACTCTGAACAAAAGGCGAGTCCGTGGATGAACACACCCTCTGGGATAGGCTCAGTCATAAAGCCCCAAACCTCGCCACACCGATTGCTTCCGCAAGAGCATGAACACTTCATAGGTTCCTCCTACTATGAATACGAGTTGAATTACTGGAAGTTTATGGTTTCTTTTTCCAGCCGGGGAAGGACTGATTGAGCCAGGAACTCACCCTAGCCTTATCCTTGGAAGTGAAGCACACACCGACAACCCCTTGTGGTCGAAGGTTCCGCACCACATAGAGTCCCCCAGGCTGGCCTTTGAAAAGGGGCTGGAGAACTACCTCGGCAATCTTCTTGCCGTGGAGGTAGACTTCGTTCTTGTCAGTGAGCCACATTAGGTAGCCGCCGCCCAAGACATTACCTTGGCAACCTCATCGGGAGACACCCAGCCACTCACATCATCGGACAGGTCGATGCCGAAGATTTCCTTCCACGCATCACGAGTGGCCCAAGCACCTTTGGGGTCGATGACCGCAACCTCGGCGGTGGCACTCTCCCAGGAGTCATTGGAGTTAGGGGTATCCCTCCGGTCCCGGTTCTGGCAGTAGTTGCCACGCCCGAACTGGATAGAGATCCGGTAGCCGTTCTCGAACTCCATCTGGAATCCGGTCCCACCAGTGATCTTGAAGTTCTGAGTCATGTGGATCTCCTTACCATGAATACGAGTTTACTATTGAAAAGTTTAGATGATTTTTTAGATTCGTGGAAGCCTAAAATGATGGAGCGCACCCAGGGCTCCACCTACAATACGAGTTGACTTCTCCGAAGTTTAGAACTTATTTCAGTTCAATACTGAGAAGTCGGATGGGGTCATTGCTGGCTGGGCGCAGAGTCTCATTCAACTCGTAAGCATCCAGGAACACCACACCCCCTTCATCCCACACTTCTAGGTCATACTTCTTCCCCTTGTGGATGAGGTAGTCAGACCACCACGAACCGGGGTTCACCCGATTCATCTCCAGGGTCACAGCCGTTAGGCCTGGGTAGCATCCACCAGGAATCCGAAACTCGCTCGGGAGTTCCCTGGAGAGGAACGCAAGGGCCAAGGGCTGAAGTTCAGCGGCAAGCACCGTGGGCATCATGCTACACCCCACACTGTGAAAGAGGCTTGGGAGTCCAGTAGAGGTCACGCTCAATCCGACCCACACTGGCAAGTTCCCTCGCAGAGGTATTGCCAAGTTCTGTTTCGTAGAGGTGAGCCAGCCCGAAGAACAAACCCTCTTCAGCGTCAAACTCGGTCGCCCAAAAGTCGTAGGAACCGTAGAAGTAGTGGACAAGGACGATGGGATCTTTCACCTTCTCCTGGCTATACAGAGCCGGGAGCTTTGCTAGTTCAGCCTTGGTGAGCAGGGTCTGGGAAGGGTTGATCTTCACCTTCGTCCAATCGGTCTGGGTTCCCATCGTATTCCTCCATACATTGAATACGAGTTGAGTATCCAAAAGTTTAGATAAAGTTTGCCTCGGAGGACCGCCATTTTCGGCGGAGGGCAACGATGCTCGGACGCTACTCCCAGGAAACTTTGGCAGACTACTCCCAGGAAACTTTGGCAGACTGTTCCTTGTAGCCCTTGCCATCGAACAGGTAACGCCACTGGTGACCATCCTCACCACGGCACTCAATGTATCCATCCTCTGGAACAAAGGGAGCGATGGCACCATAGAGGACTTCATCATCCCCCCACTTCTCACCGGAGAAGTAGTCCAGGTGGACATTGCCCTCTGGATCTTCGTGGGCATCGTAACGCCACGCATGGAAAGCGTCCGTAAGGGTTTTGAAGCCACCAGGGCCAGGGTTGCTCGTCCAGGAATAGCATCGGCTGGTCTGCTTGCCACCACTCCACGATCCACCACTTCCCTTCATGTTCTCGGGTAGGTGCAGGGCATTGATAGCGGCTAGGACAGCCGGAACCTTATCCTTGGGGAAGTCCATCCCGCCGATGGAAATGTCCACGCAGTAGCCCATGTTGTTCTCCTAGTAGGGATACGAATTAAACCCAGAAAAGTTTAGATTTTTCTCTTCCGCAAAAAGGCTAGGTGCTTTCCCACCAAGTCCAGCATTTCAGGGGTTACGTCAGTGTCCTCCCCCTCTTCGTCCGGTGGCCCAATGAGGACCAAGGAACCAACCAAAACATCGTGTGGTTCACCATTGACCACCCAATACGCAATGGGGTCAAGGTTGGTCAACTTCCCCTCTTCGTTGCAGTAGAGGGTAAAGCCAGACGCAATCGGCACAGCCTCAATGAAGCCCCCGACAGCCGCATTGATGTCCTCGTAGCCATTGATGATCGCTGGCATCCACTTGTCACCACCGGGATTCCTGATGTAAGCCTTGGTCATGGTGTCCTCCTTTACTTCGTGAGCGTCCATACTCCGACCTTGTTACCGTTGGTGTCTGAGATGCGATCAATGAGAGTCTCAGCCCCCCAGGGTCTGTGGTAGTTCTCAAGACTCTGAGCCACGGCTCGCAGAGCCTCCGCAATATCCATCGGCGTCTGCATGGCATCATTGCCCATTTCGATCTCAAGTTTGAACATCGTGTCCTCCTACATTGAATACGAGTTGAAGGACAAAAAGTTTAGGGAAGAATCCCACAACTTGTGAGGAAGGTTCGATCAAAGTCCGTGAGTTCCCTGTGACTGGGAATCTCCTCAATGTCTCTCCCATCATCATCAATGACCGTGACTGATATGATCCGGTTGCTAAGTTTTCGGGCTCTGTGTTCCTGGATCATGCGTTCAATCTCCTCTTGGCTCTTGCGTCTCATGGTTCACCCCTTGAAGTTCTGCACAACGATCAATCCGTGTGCCTTTAACATATCGGGGAATACCGAAAGGATCTCGGGGACATAAGTATCTAGCACCCGATTTTCCTGCCAGCAATCCTTCTTCGTGATTCTACCAACTCCGCTCCGGTCACCAGGGTGAACATCAATGTAGATAAGTCCATCGGGTTTCACCATCGTGTGCAAGGTTTCTAGGACAAGCAAACGAGCATGGGGCTCAGAGATTACATTCAGGACATTGAAGCAAGTACCCGTGTCTGCTGATTCAAGGAAGAGTTCTTCAAGGACTCGATCCGTTTCCTCATAGGGACGGTTGAAGGGGTCTAGGACGATGTTGGTCACTCCAAGTTTCTTGAGGTGATCCGTAGCCAGATTATACTTGCCCCCACCTAGGTCAAGGTTTCTGGTTCCCTTCTTTAGCAGTCGATGCTTTTCCATAGTGGTGAAGCCCCCAGCGATTTGCTTTAGGCAAGTCTTTGCACTGGATATTTCCTGGATCATAGAGCCCTCTGGTAGGTATACGAGCGCAGCCGTGGAAAGTTTATACTTTATTTCCAGGCGCTATACCATTCGTGACCATTGGGGCAAATCAGTATGATCTTGGTCTTGTTATCCACATATACGGGGACTTGGCTATCATACAGCATATCGCTAGAACCCATATAGTCCCCGGCTCCATCGTCCTGGATTTCAATCTCCGCAAACGCCTGGAGAGTCTCCAAGATTCGGTTCGCCTTCTCCTTACACTTGGGACACTTGGGATGGGAAAACTTATACTGGGCCATGACTTACTCCTGTTCCAACTTCAGGACCACCACGCTGGGGTCTTCCTGACATTCTCTGAATCGAACATATGGGTGCTTGGGGTCTGCCCAAGAAACCCAGTATGCCGGGGGCTGGACCTCATCAATGAGTTCCATGTTCTCTAGGGTCAGTAGGATGCCTTCGTCAATCTCATCCTCATCTTCAGGGTCAGAGACATTGAAGACAACCATTTCATCCCGGCCAAGGATCTTGAACCGCAGTTCAAAGCCAGCACTTGTCATGCGGGGCTTCTCATAGAAGTCCCCACTCAGCGGGTGATCCCAACTCGGGCCATCGGGCATTCTCCATCCTTGCACCATTGCGTCCTCCATACACTTAATACGAGTTGAATAGTGGGAAGTTTAGAACTTTTCCCACCGATCCTTCATGCGCTGGATGGACTCTGGCGGGACACCGTGAGTGTTCCCCCAATCCCCGGTAGCGACCAGGATCTCAACTTCGCTCGGGTCCACCATATCCAGATAGGGGAGAGCCTCCCACTTCTGGGTGAAGGTGTTGGACACCACAGCCTTCCCACCCGCATCCAGGTGGGCCTTGACCGCATCCTGACACCACTGATGCGCCTTGCCCAACTTGGTGGCATCGAACCGATAGACACCCTTGGAGTCCACGAAGAACTGATCCGTCTCAAAATGACGGAGCCCAAGTTCTCCCATCTCCCTTGCCATTGTGGACTTGCCACTACCGGGAAGCCCCCGAACCAGCACCAATCTAAGCATCAACCCCTCCACACTAACTAAGAATACGAGTGGAGGGGTTGAAAGTTTAGGGTTCTTTTGTGTTAGTCGTTGTTCCAGGTGATGGTGGCGAACTGAGTAGTCACCGCATTGTCCGTGATTACGATGCGGCCCATATCACCCTGTTCCTCTCCATTCCACTCCACAATGCCGTTCAACTTGTAGCCCCAGGGAGCGAGGAAGTGCTTGATGAGGTAAGTGATCCATTCCGTGTAGGAATAGAACTTTTCACCACCATCCCAATCAATGCAAGTTCCGTCAGAACTGGGAGTCCACTGACACCACAGCCCAGGCTGGCCGGAAGGGGGAGTATTGTTATCGAGGATTCCCGCATCCTTGGGAGCCTCACCCCAACCCCAGTCACCCTGACCACAGGTTCCACCCTCACCCACGAAGTAACCACCGTCACGGCCCACCCGGAGGCCCACGGCCTTACGGATCGGATCTGGACGCTTGTCCGTAATGTCCATATCCCGCCTCATGCGGCGTGTTTCTGCGAACTGCTTGAGGTAGGCCCGATGCTCAGGCTTGAGAGTCGGGGTGACGGTGAACTCACCATCAAAATCCGTGTGATAGCCCATGTGTTGCCTCCTACTACTATTACGAGTTGGATCGGAGAAAGTTAAGGACTATTCCTCTTCGTCCAGACCCCAGCCTAGATCAGCCACCAGCATTACACACGCTTCCTCATAGGTTTCTGCCTCAAACTCTAGAGAGTTACCATTGGGGTCACTGAAAATCCACACCTTGATCTTCTTCTTCATTGGAGTTCTCCTTAGCCGTTGAAGGCAACAAACTCGGCGGCACCAGGAATCTCGATCTTGATGCCAAGGGCAGACTCCAACAGATCCTCAAACTCTCCGGTATCCATCAGGGTGTATGCCGCGTCCCCAAATGATGGACATTGAGAATCCTCACTGAGTTTGCTCATCTGAGCCTGAGTGAGTCCCAGGTCATCCACAAAGCAGACCGGGATATTGAAAAGACTCGCCATGATTGGCCTCCTACTACTAGATACGAGTTGACTAGTGGAAAGTTTAGAACTTTTCCAAACTAATAGGTAGCCTCAGTCGGGCTGATCTTCCACTTCTTTGCGGCCTTACGGTAGATTGCGTCAAGGTCAGTATCCACAATCTCCAGAACCTTCTTTCCGTTCTTCTTCACAGCCCAGCAGTAGGCAGAGGAATGTCCTGTGATGTAACGCATCTTCTCGGCCCCACAAGTCTGCGTGACTAGGATTTCCCCCATCGGGACAAAGGGCATAACCAGTTCCCCAAAGTCATAGTCCTCAGTCTCATCTGCATCCTCAGGGCAATAGCATGATGGGAAAGCCCCATCCTCCGTCCCATTGGCTAGGAACGCATAGAGGGTATCCCCGGTGGCTTGATCCGTCTTAGTAACAATCTCAACCCCCTCACACTTGAGTTCCACTAGGTCGGTTAGAGCCTGAATGTCCGTCACCCGAACATAGTTGCTACGAGCAGAGCCATACCAGTTTGCCATTTCCGTTCTCCTACAACTATTACGAGTCAGCGAGGGAAAAGTTTAGTAAGCATTATCGGAAACAACCCAGGTCACTTCCTCCCACCCGTAACCCTCACAAAGTAGGGCATTTGCATCATCCCAGTTCCAGTCATCTGCCTCTGTGATGGCCTTCATCACGGAATCCAAAATGACGTTCCCCTGTTCCTTAGTGCAACCAGGGGGTAACTTGAACAGGTGTAGGTATTCCAGCCCGAAGTCATCAGAGTCATCGGGGACCATGAAGTAAATACCTTCGTGGGGTAACACTAGACACTCACCTTTCCCACGATGGCCTCAAGGTTCTTCACAGCCTCTTCCTTCTGCTCCTTGGGGGCAAACGAGGACGCATAGACAATCTTTCCATTGTAGGTCATGGTGGCATAGTCCCTAAGGTCGCCAGCCTTGGCCCAACCAAACTCGACAGGGCATCGTTTCCCGGTCTGGATTTTAATGTCCAGGGTATAATCCTCTTCATCCCCTCTGGTTTGGTCCTTGAGGTCAAAGAGTTTGTAGAGCGTTTCGGGTCCATCGTGATCCAGGGCCAGCAGATCATCCATCTTCAGGGTGAGGATATGAGAGTTCAAGTCGGCCTGATAGAAGGACAGTTCCCCCTTGTCAAAGTCAGCGATACGGATGTATTCGATCCAGGCAGATGGCTGCTCGGGGTCAATCTCCTTACCCTCACGATAGGACCACACCTTACCGTCAGCATCGGGTATACGGTAGCCGTGGCCTGTCAGCAGAGACTCACCCCACAGGTAAGCCTTACCAACCTCTTTGGCCTTTGCCGCTAGAGCCTCTTTGGCCTTTGCCGCTAGAGCCTTACCACCCCTCTTTTCGCACTTGAGCGCAGAAAGATACAGCCACATACCAATGACAGCCTTGGTGAAGTCTGCACCCTTGCCACCCAGGTATCCATCAAACTGCGTGTATTGGGTGTGATAGATCCCACCAGCCTTCACGCTTGAGAGAGAGCGAGTCCCCATTGTAATTCCTCCTACAACTATTACGAGTCAGCGATGGAAAAGTTTAGACCTTATTCAGCGGCAAGCCAGCCCACAAGCCACCGCCAACCGTTCTTGGTGGCCCTACCGTCCACGCTACCCTTGAGGGCCACCAGTTCAGCGTTAGCCTTATTCCGCTTCACCTTCATGGCCTCAATCCTAGCCTTGTCGGTGTCGGTGGTCAGGAAGTCCACGCCACACACCGGACACGACAGACTCCGAATACGATTGACAGCGATCTGCGACCCACAGTCACAACCTCGGGTCTTACTCTTTGCCGCACGAACCCGCTTGATGATTTCCGCAGGGAACGCCTGGAGTTCCATATCAAGTTCACGGATCTTGAGGGCAATAGCGTCAATCTTCTTTTGATCGGACGCTTTTGGGGCCGGGAAGCCCGTTACCTTGACAGCACCTGAATCCCGCTTTGCAACCTTGCTCTCCAGCCAAATCTCAGCTTCATCCTCATTATCGAAGGTCTTGTCATAGATGACCACATTGGAACAGGTGGATGCGGTCCCGTTGTAACCATCGGTTCCGTATTCTTCCGTCTGATCCTCCTGGTAAGCCCCAAATGCCCTGGCGAGTTCATCGCCACTGGACGCTGGAAACATTCTGCTACCCCAACAAGCACCCATAGGAGTCTCCTTTGCTATTAGTATTACGAGTGGAAGCCAGAAAAGTTTAGAGGTTTTTCCTAGAGCCAAGCACCGTCAAAATGACGGACCCCGTCCTAGTGGCCCCTGCCCCTAATATGAATACGACCAAACTACTGAAAAGTTTAGAAAAGAAAGGGGAGGCTCCCGAAAGAGCCTCCCCAAAATGACGGTCCGTCTTACTTCTTCTTACCCTTGGCGGCGGGGGAGGCATCGGGAACCAACTTGATCCCAGCACCCTCCAGCACCAGCAGGGCATCCCGCATTTCAGGGGAGTCGAAGATCGTTTTGAGAGCCTGGACTCCCACGATCTTGAGGACAGCCGCCAACTGATCCTTGTCCTTGATGGTCTTGCAAGCGGCCTCAATCGAACCGTCCGACACGACCGTCTTGGACTGAGCCTCTTGCTTCATCACGATCTGCACACCCTCCAGATCCTTGATCTTCTGGAGTGCGTTGCTGATCTTGACCATGACCTTCTGGTCCTGGAGCAAGGCAGGGTTGAAGAAGAAGTGTTCCTCGACCTTGACATTTTCCTCGAAAGGAATGTTCAGGGCGGCCAGCAGGGTCACTTCTTCGTCAGTCAGGGCCGACACGGAAGAACGCTTCCGCATCTGATACTGACCCTTGGCCTTATCGTCCTCCAGGTTGAAGGTGTCGGGCTTGCTGGAGTAGCGCAGGGACTCCTGGACATACAGGTCCAGGCCAGCCGCCTTCACCTGGGCCTCAAAAGTCTCTTTCAGACCCTCCAGGGTTCCCAGCATGGCATTGATAGCCGCCAGTTCCGACAGCCCTTCCACGGCGAAAGCCTTGCGACCCTCTGCCTTGGTAGCCTTGGCGGGAGCCTTCACGCTGGGCGCAGAGGCGAAGATGTTGGTCAGGGCCGGGGCGGGAGCCTTGGTCTTGGTGATGGTCATGGTGTTCCTCCTACTATGACTACGAGTGGATGGGGTAAAAGTTTAGGAAATATTGAAGGTTTTTCGTGTCCGAATCTCACGGATGATTGCCTGGGCCTCAATGATATTCCCAGCCTCTAGTTCCGCATTGATTCGATGAAAAGCATCTTTGGCTAGGCCCAACTCCCAGGCTTGGGCTGTGGTCTGGGCATAGAGTTCCATAAGCCTTGGAGTGAAGTCTGGTAGCGAAAATGACGGACCTTCCATAGGCTTTCCCCTCTACCTAATATACGACTGAATTGCGGAAAAGTTTGTGGAAAATGTTGAAAACTTCCCTGTTAATGGACAGGGAAGTAGACATTGGGGGCGTTGGAACGGAAGCAAAGATTGCACTTATCGCAAGTCAGCTCTTTCGGGCCATACCCTGGGCAGAGAACGGCGTGTTGGGTTCCCACAGGCTTACCCATCCACGCTTTTTTCCAACCCTCGGGGACATTGTTGGCAATGCCATCCACGGAAGCAAACATAGACACATTGTCCATTTTCCGCACACGGTTCAGTTCCTTTCGCAAGCGGGGCAGACGCCACGAGCGGGTGAAGGCTAAGAACATGGTATCGGGGAACATAGCGATAACGCTTTCCCATGCCTTGATATACTTAGGCGAGAAGAAATCCCCGGAAACATGGATACGAAATAGCTTAGGCTTCCTCTTTGACAGGTAACGCATGACAGGGACCGTCCAATCGGAGTCCAGTAGCACCTCATCCAGGTTTTTTTCATAGGCCGCACCTGCGGTTTTGAAAACCTTGATGTAACCCTGATCCCCGCCGACATAGCATAGGGAGTCACACCCCTTGACCAGTGTCCCAGCCACGATGGTATCAAAGGTCCGTCCTGGACAGGTAGCCTTGGGGGAGACACTCCAATTTGGCAATAGCCCCAGCTTTGTGTTACCGTCTGAAATCATGTAGCCTCCCAAATATGATACGAGTCCCAGGATGAAAAGTTTAGATTATTCATCACCAAAGATAAGCGTTGGGATAAGACAACTTACAATCCAAAAATGACGGTCCTAAAATTTGCCTGGGCCTCCGGCCAGCCCCCTCGGCCCCCTAATATGAATACGACTAAACGCGACAAAAGTTTAGATGAAACTTTCCCTTTCCGGGATCGTATGTTTGATGGCACTAAGTCTATTGGTGCTAAGTCTAACGGAAGTGAGTAAGTCTAATGTTCACAGCACCACCGGACCGTCATTTTGTTGAAAACAAATTGACCCCAGCCCGAATACGACTTGACCTAGTGGCATATGGCCGAGGTCAAGTCTTGCCATATCTAAAGATAAGCCCAGGACACCGGAACCATACAGGTTCTGAAGTCCTGGGCTTTCAGCATTTAGGTCTTAGGCATAGAAGATGGTAAAGTCATATTCAGGTGGTATGGCTTGAATACAACTTGACCGGGCGTGCCTCCCAACTGGAGTCGTTTTCCACAGAAAAAGTGGATTAGGCTGGACCCACTATGGTGAAGTCTGAGTTGTCAAGTCTCCACTGGAGTGACCCGCTGGCTATGTCCTCAGGATGGTAGAGGAACCCATCGTTCCCTAGAAGGTAGCCAACCTCTACGGCATCCTGTCGCGGGAAGCACTCATGCCACTTGGCGATCTTGGGGTCACAGGCCGAGCAGAGTTTCTTGAGAGGCTGTCCCGCAGCATCGGTCTTGTAGGCTGTCATCCAGTAACGGGTTAAAGCCGTGTTATCCACAGCCCCACAGGTATCACATTTGAAGACTGGCATTGGAACTCCCACTGGTTAATCTATGGGGGCTGGCAGTTGGTCACCGTGGTGACCTTCTGCTTGCCCCTCTACATTAGATACGAGTTACAAAGGGAAATGTTTAGAGAAAACTATCCCAGCTTCCCTCTAGGATTCCACAGTAGGGAGCCAGGAGGTTGCCGAGATAGTAGGAGCAGCTAAAAATGGCGGATCTAGTGGTCTACTGCAACGCTTCTAGGACAGGTTAGGAGAGCCAGGATTCCCAGATGGAGTAGGTGTAGATGCACCACACCAGGGATGAGGCGATGATCCCCCAGAGAACCCAACCAACCACTGAGAACCAACTTATGTCTTTGATACGCATGAGTGATCTTCCTGTCTGCAACGATTCTGGGACACTAGCGATACTTCACACTCACATCATCCAGGACAAAGGAAGTCTGGAAGGTGCTGTCCTCACTAGACAGGAACCGGAGGGTGATGGACCGACCCTTGTAGGGCAGAACATTGATGGTGTATTTGGCATACCCAGGAGCCTTGTTTAGATTGGTAACCGTAGCGAGATTGATGAGGCTACTACCAAAGACGATTTGGGGTTTGAAGATGTCATAGATCCCCAGGGTGGTATGCTCATCTGAATCCACATGGAGCCAGAAGGTCAGGGTAGCCTCTGTAGCAGTAGCGGGGATGGTGATGCTCTGAGTGATGACCTGAGTGGTGGATCTGGCAAGCCCCTGGAAGTAAGCACTACGGGTTCCACTGTAAGGAGCCTGAGTAGTTCGAGAGCCAAAGATGGCGGTAGTTCCAGCCCAGCCATCGGTCCCCTCAAAGCCACCATTGACGATCAGTTCCTTATAGGGATTGGTTACAGTAAGAGTGACAATGGATGAAGTGGTTGATCCACCCGCATTGGTAACAGTGACCGAGTAGGTGGAACCATTATCGTTAATAGAAGTAACAAAGGAGTAGGTTCCTGAGGTAGCACCCGAGATAGCAACCCCACCCTTGAACCACTGATAGGTAGCGGAACTAGAAGTAATGAAGAAGGTAGCCGTAGCACCTGGAGCAACCGTTACCGAGACAGGCTGAGTAGTGATGGTAGGAGGCGGGATTGGGAAAGTAGCCCCAACATTGACTCCAGCAAAGGCGTTCCATACCGCCTGTGTCTCAGCACTATCAGCACCATAAAGATCGGTAGCGGCATTAATGCAAGCCACACGAGCCTGGGCATAGTCAGTGGTGGAGGTCATGTAGGTAGAGACAGCCCGATACCAGAGACGGATGGCCTTGTCATTTCCGATACCAGTCATCCCCTTGGGGAGATAGGTGGTGGAAGTGTCACCTGTGAGAGTTGCACCCTGGCTCAAGAAGTAGAAGGCACGATTCATGGGGCCGCTGGAGTAATGCACATCAAGCGTTCCGAGGGTAGCCGACCACGCATCAGGACTACGGGTATCCTTGCTAGGCTTATACATATACCGCAGAGGGCCAAGACCACGAACCTGCTCACCAATCGTCCAGTTCCCGCCTGTCCCTACCGAGGAACCTGATCCGCTTCGGGCATAGAGTTCAACCATAGTTCCAAAAATGTCTGAGTTGGCTTCATTCAGTCCACCGGACTCACCCTTGTAGATGAGTTTGGCGGTAGAAGCACAAAGCCCATGACTCATCTCGTGGGCCACAATATCCAGAGAAGTGAAACTCTTGTAGAGAAGTATGCTCCACCCATCACCGAAGGAGATGCAGTTACAAGAGTCCGACCAGAAGGCATTGGAGTAGTTGCTGGAAATATGCACCCGACCATAGGTGGAGGTGCCCTTACCATCCCAGCCATTCCGACCAAGAACATTCACATAGAAGTCCCAAGTCTTAGCAAACCCATACATGGCATCCACAGCCGCAGTCTGACCACCCACATCAGAGGTAAGTGAACCTTCAACATACTGAGTTTCGTTGCCCCAAATGTTAATAGCATTGGTGTAGGAGGGGCCAGGGTTGGTAGAAAGGGTGTTCGCATGATTGGCATTGACCACAGCCAGAGAACCAAACTTGCCACCCGTCCCACGAGTCATATCCCGCAACTCATAGGTTCCATCTGCTTTCAGGGTGGTCTGGATATTTACGATCCCTGAGAACTGGCTGTATCCGATCCCCTGTGCAGGAGCATCGGTGTGCAGGGTATCCCACTTTTCAAGGATGGCACTCGTATGGGCATCAATGAGGTAGTCCCGGTGGATCAACCCATCTTGGGTGTTCTCAACCTCAACATGGATATAGAAGGCCAGGACAAACCTGGAGGCACTCTTGACCGCTGGGCTTACCGGATAAATGACGGTCTCAACCTGGGGAGCCTCTAAGAAGGTTCCACGCAGGTTGAGGTCACGCAACACCACAGCCAGAACCTCGTGCCGAGCCAGGGAAGGCTTTACATCTAGGTGGATTCCCAAGCGGAGGGCATTAGTGTGGGGGAGAGCCTTGTCGTTCTTGTCCGTGTGGGTGATAACATCACCACCCCACACCCGCACACCCTTGTAGTGCTGGGTGAATCGGCCATGAGTCTGTCCGAGTGCATCCGAGTGGGAATCCCGTAGGACGAAGGAGTGGTTCTCATCCATCCCCATCAAGAACCTAGCATCCCTCAGATGGTCCTGAGCGGCCCGAACCCGCTGGGCCTCCTGGGGAGGCTTGGCGGAGAGACTGAGAGTAAGCAGACTGGTAAGGACGGTGCGAAACATTTGTGTTCCTCCTACTTAATATACGAGTGAGGAACACAAATGTTTAGACTTTATTGGTTGGCTCTCGCGGCGATGGCGGCGGCCCAACGATCTTCTGCTCCGGTCAGCTGAACCGCAAACGCCTTGGAGATATTGGCCTGTTTCCCCCAATAGGAATCCATGTAGTCATCGCCCAGCCCGGTGATATGGTTGATCCGAACCGTGGCCTTGTTCTCCTTGGTAATCAGGTAGAGTGCATAGCCATCGGCCATGCCCTTCTTGATGATCCTGCCCACCAACTCACCACGATCACGAGCGGCATGGTCAATAGCCTCTAGCTTTGACCAGTTGGACTCATAGACCCGATCAATCTCGGTCCAATCAGCCTTGTAGTCCGTAGGCTCAAAGTCTAATAGGGCATCCATCTGCGTCCAACTAATGCTTTTCATATTTCCTCCATACAAGTGTTACGAGTGTGGGTCTGAAAAGTTTAGGAGTTTCTCAAAATGACGGAGCCAAAAGAATGGGGCCACCCTTTCGGATGGCCCCACCAGGGAGGGAGTTGAGGATACCCCGCACCCCTTTGGGTTGGGAGTAAAGGAGGGGAACCCCCAACCTACTTGGAAAGTCCAATGTCATACCAAGCAACCCAGCGGAAGGTGTTGGCATCGAAGGTGAGAACCCGACCCTGCGGAGTAACCTTAATGTCTCCGGTGGTCTTGCGGGAGCCAAACTTGTAAGCAAAGGCAGGTTCATCGGCCCGAAGCGCAAGTTTGTAGAGGTCGGCAATCAGAGTCTTGCGATCCTCAATGCTCTTGGGGATGGGGCCATTGAGGATGATGGTAGTGTCAATCATCTCAGGGAGCAGATCGGCCAAGGGAGAGTCCGTGGGGGGTTCCTCAGCGAGAGGATTTTCACCCTCCTGATCGTCCTCAAGGTTATCGTCCTCAGCGATGCACTCGCAGTAGTCGGTAGGCTCCCCGCAATCCTCGCAGTAGTCCTCATCCGAATCCTCACCCTCGCCAGCCTCATTCTCATTGTAAGAGGCAAGCATGGCTTCCATTTCCTCACGCTGGATTTCAGCGATGGGGCGCAGTTCAAAGCCCTCCAAGGCTTCCTCAATACGAGCGAGGTTCAGCATGGCCCGAATAGCGGGAGAGGTCACTTCCTCAGTCTCAGCCACGAGCGAAACACTCCAGGCATCCTGAGTCAAGTCCTTGGCATCATCAGCACTCTGCCAAGTCCGAAGAACCTCAAAGCGGCAACACCGACCCTTGGTGTCATCGTAGGAGTAGGGGATCGCCACTACATCACGAGGGTTGATCTTGACCACGATGATGTTGTCCCGACCACCCGCCCAGCCACCAGTGGGGCCAAGGTAGGGGAGAGAGCAGAAGTGCAGACCACGAGAGCAACAGGAGTGCGAATCTTCATCGCAACCCTTGCGGTCCATCTTCACGATCTGACCAGGGGAATTGTTGAACTGACCGGAGTGCTTGTCGGTGAAGTCCTCATTCACACCACGATAGGCCAGGAAGCAACCATCGGGAGTCAGCGGGAGTTTGGACTTCTCCAGGAAGGTGAAAAGCCGAGCCTGAGCATCCTTGTTAGGATTCAGCATACAGTTTTCCAGGAAGTTGACCATCGGAGCGATAGTCTCGTTGCCCTCCCGAAGCATGGTCAGGATGCGGTCAGTCAGAGAGTTGGCAATCGGGTTGCCCCGATAGAACACTTCCCCGCCGCAGACGGTGACGATGCCAGCACCAAGTTTGGTGATGCAGTGAGAGATATTGACCAAGTTGGGGATCAGGTCAAACTCTTTGCTTCGCAGGGCCGAAAGTGCGGCGGCGAAGTTCGGATGCGTCTCGTCCAGCGAGACGGTGAAACCCAGGTCCAGTTTGACGGAAAGAACACCGTCACTCAGAGTCCAGGGCAGAGATTTGATGTTGTCGTTCATGGTAAGTCCTCCTGACTAATATACGATTAGACTACGGAAAAGTTTACACTTTTGTTGAAGTATTCCGAAGGGCTACCAGTTCATCCTGACTCTTGACATAGTGGGTCAGAGTCTTGAGGTAGTCCTTGTCGGTCATGCGGTAGTAGCCGCAATCCACGAAGTCAAGCATGGGATACCGGGCCTTGACTTCCTTGAGGTTGATGTGCTTCAAAATGACGGACACACCAGCGGGGGTCTGAGACTTGACGGTGACGGTATTTCCCATGTAGGCAGTAAGGGTTTCCCACGCTGAGAACATATCGCAAGAACGCTTTGCCCGATTGAGAAGTTGCTTGGCCCTACGGACCAGGACTACCTGACGGTGCAGGAAGGAACCACGAAGGTGCTTCCGCAGGATGCTAGTATATGACCCACCCTCATAGGTTTGAAAGACACTATTCACGGATTCAAAGGACAGGGTAGCGTTCTTTACCGCAAGGTAGGATTTGAAGTCAGGTGTAGGCTCCATGGGATTCTCTTTGATGTAACTGAACAGATTGATCCAGTTAGGGTTGGTCGCAATACGGCGAACCCCCTCAGTGTTCAGCCCGAAGATAACGGTGCTGGAATCAAGAGTATAGGAAAGATCCTCAGTCTCGACAGTATAGCCGACCTTCACAGCCGCCGCCAAAACCTGCTGGGCGTTTCGGGTATCCACAACCCCATACCCACTCTGCACTTCCAGACGATCCAGGCCGATGTAGAAGAACGGACCATCCCCATCCATATTCTCAGGCTTTGCCTTATCCCAATTATCCCGGTTGGAACCATGCTGATACGAGGACATAACCCAGGCATACCGGAGCGTGTCAGAGGGAGCCTTGGGTCCACGAACCTGCTTGGGGACCGGGGGCAGATCGCTGGTGAACAGAATCTCAGGCTCACCAAGATCGTTCACAAGTTTTGCAAACTCCTGACTTATCGTGGCAGGATGAGCGTTTTTAGCCGGAGTGATGAGGTAAAGGTGAATCTTTGCATTGTTTGCACGATACATTTCCAGGATGCGCTTAGTGACACGAGGAACATACTCCTGGGCATCGTTCATGTAGAACACCACATTCTCAGAGGTTTCCACAGAGGACAAGCCCTTGTGATTGGTTTCACCCTTGAGGTCAAGCGTCTTTCCAGGCTTGGAATCGTGGATGCTCTTATAGGAACGAGAAAGCATCGTAAGCACACGGTAATCAGTGATCTTCACCTGAGTAGAGATTTCGTCCAGGACAAAGTTCTGATACTGCCCGAAGTATTTTGCGATCACACGCTGGACAAGTGGACGGAAAGGGTTGCCATTCTGCAAACGATCACGCAGAGCAAGTTTCGCAAACCAAAGGCTAGGAGCATTTGATATTTCCTCACGCAGAGAATCCAGGATGGACTCGTGAATGAGATCAAGCCGCTCTTTAAGATTGGCAACAGTCCGCTTAGTGAGAGACAGACTCTCCCGGCTAGGAGTCACATCAAGTTCGCCAATGTTGAAAAAGAGGTCAATAGGCAGACTAAGGATGGACTTCTGCTCTGCATTGAGAGACAGATCGTGATGGGCAAACCGATAGGCAACCTTGCCCACGATGGCACGAGGACTCGTATGCCCAAGGTGATCCGACTTCTTACGGATGCCCCAGCCAGCCCCACGGTTGGAATAATCCGTCTTGGCAACCTGGAAGTCACTGAGGTTACAGGTGAAGTGCGGGAACAGTTCAAGCACCTTTGCGGTCTTGGTGCGGAACTCCCACATATCATTGGCCTTGACAGGCATCGAAACCAGGATGCCGTTACCCTCATGGGAAGGTTCCTCATCCATGAGAGTGATGATCGGAACACCCGCCTCATTCAGCATGGCAGAGTAAGATCGAGCCACACCCTCACGAGTGGAAACCACCGTGAACCCGGAAGTGTAGGCGAAGGGAGACTTACACCCAAGCCCGAAACCACCAATGTCATCGTTGGAACTACCCTTGGTAGTGGCGAAGTAAGTGGTGTAGAGATTGACCATATCATCATGGTCAAGACCAGTTCCCTGATCCTTCACGGAGAAAAACGGCTCCAGTGAGGTAGGAAGGTGAATCTCCAGGGGGACATTCCCCTTACCCACGGAAGTGTGGGCATCGTAAGCGTTGCAGATAATCTCACGAGCCACAGCCGTGATCTTGTCCGAATAGAGACCGCTTGACAGGATGCCAAACGCCGCCGCACTATTCAGGATTCTGAATTCGCTGGGCGCAGAAACATTCCCGCCCATCTCCAGAGTGTGATTGTTGGTCCCTACGATCATCCTATCCTCCTTGGTGGCTTCCTCAAGCCCCTCTACATAATATACGACTGGAACTAGCAAAAGTTTCGAGAAAAGTTGAATTGTTTTACATTCCCCGGTGGCTGTTCGGGACAGGAATCCGCACCTTTACCTGCCAGCCTTGGTTGGCTCCGGTCCTCATAAGGTCCAGTTTCCCCTGTGGGTCTTTCAGCACCAAACCCTCGTTGGAAGTGTCCTTCGCATCCCTAATAGCCTCAAAGGTTTCTGACATATTACGCATGATGGGCTTCGCAAGCCAAATCTTAGCAGTCATTACATAGTGTGAATCCGTGTCACCAATGGGCTTCGGGAACAGGCTGGTCAGATACCCCTGCCGTTCAAGGAAGGTGGTCCCGATAAGTTGCTTGGACTCTGCAACAATAATGTCGAAGATGTAGAGAGTGTCCTTGATGAGAATAGTTTTCTCGTGCATAAGTTCGCCCAAGAATACAGTCCATACACCCTTGGGGGCAAACTCTACAAGCCTACGGGTTGCCGCACCGGGAATCCAACGCTTGTGAGCCTCACCATGCCTATTCAGGTTATGGATGACACCTTCGGGGCTAACCCCAATGAGTGAACAAGTTCCGTTCTTCTTGTATTGAGCCAGCCAACCCCTCTGCTCATAGAAGCCGATGGTGCTGGAAGAAATGACGGTCTCAGGGCGAGGAGGCAGCAGAAACTTCCATTCCTTGTAAGGAATGTCCAGCGTCACCCTCGTAAGAATGTCCTTGCTCAAAATGGCGGTCCCAGACATGGGCTTCTCCCTCATTCATACTACGATCCTCTGCACCAAAAGTTTAGAATCTTTTTCGGTAACTTGGGTCCACTTGAATACAAGTTTACCTCATATGCAGTCCCAAGACAGAGGGGTCTTTTCTAGAATCACTGTGGTGGCATAGAACCCCGCGCTGGAGTCTATGCCACCACAGTGGTCATCCCGCTAGAACTTCTCAAAGACGAATGGATCGGCACCAATGAGGTCATTCATGTAGGCTTCCAGCGTGCCCTTCTTGGCTACGTGCTGATCGAAGAGAGGTCCAGTCAACGGAGTCTTGGAGCGGGTCTGGGAGATTCTCCAAGTACCCTTCTTGTCACCCACGTAGCGGAAGACAGAATACTCGGTGCATCGCTTGACCCATTTCTTGGCTTCCTTGGCCCGGAACTTCTTTTGAGCCTCATCGTCCGCAAGACAGGTGATGAAGTAGTCCTCATCCATCTTGAGGTCTGTCCCGTCCTCAAAGGTGTCTGGTGGGAGAGTCTTGCAGTAAGTCTCGAGTAGGTTGGACTCAGCAAGGCCTAGACGAATGTCGTTGCTCCCCCCATGACCACGGTTGGACACATCACCAATGACCTTGCCGTCTCGCAGCAACTTGGCGCTGAAGCACATGGTCTCCTCGCTGAGGCTGGTCATCTCTTTGAAACTCTTGAGAGAGTAGGGGTTATCGGAAGGCATGGCATAGCGCATTGAGTCTCCTTTGAGAACGAATACAAGTTTAACGGTGGTTTTGGTCCCGCTGGACCTACGGTTATAACGGCTCTACAACGGTCCTGGGACTAACTGCCCGTATACATTTCCAAGACACCGGGCACCTTGGTGTGCTTGAAACCCTCGATGAACACATGGTGATCATCACCGGATTCCCTGATGAGAGTTTCACCTATCTCCCTCAGTTGTCCCCAAGTGGGATTCTCGAATGGTCCCTGACTGTAAGCGTTGGTTCCCCAGGTTCCAGCCAGATACCGAACAGCGAAGGTTCCCTGGAAGGCAACCGTGTCAGCGTCCTGCTCCAGGTTGATATCAGTAGACCAAATGCTACGGTAGAAGTTTCGCACTGGGGTGCCTCTTCTCAAGAAGATAGATGATGCTGTATCCGACCACCCACAGGGTAGCAATGAAGATCCATCCGAACATCTTGCTATTCATAAGTCCTCTCCATGTTGGCTACTACCCAGCAGAATCGGAAACCCACGGCAATCACGACTGCGTAGAGAATCCACATCAAGGTGCTCATCAAAGTCTCCTTGCTATTAATACGAGCGGGAGACTGAAATGTTTAGCGAAATGTTACGGTGAAGATGTTCCACCCCAACATAAATAAAATGACGGTAACTTTGCACACGATGCCAAGGACGATGACTCCACTTACCCAGGCAACCAGGGCTCCAAGTTGTTTTAGAAAAAGTTTCATGGGATACCTACAATGAAGGTGGGACACCCGGACATACACAAGAAAAAGAGGCTCACTCAAGGCATATGAGTGAGCCTCTAACTAAAGGTAGTTATGAACTACTGGGTAACTTCCACAGGGGTAGTTTCAGTAGCAGGGGCCGGAGTGGTGATCTGCAGGGCAGACTTCTCCCAGGTAAGGCTGATGAGGTTCTCTTCCGTAGTGGGCTGAAGGACCGTCCCAATATCCACAAGGACCGTGGGGTGGGGGGTGATGGTAAAGGTGTCACCGATCTGGGGGGCCAGAGTCATAATGGCACGGCGCAGTTTCTTCACGGTCAGGGCGAAGTTAGTGTCTTTGTCATCGGTGCGAGCCCAGGTGCGTTCCTTCGTGCGGTCATTGGTGATGAACACATGGAGATTGGTGGCCTTGCTCCGGTGGGTGCGCTTGACACGGGTAGGAGTTTCCGTTGCCTCAGAGGTGTCCTCGGCAGTGGCCTCAGTGGTGACTTCGGTATCCTCCACCGAAATCTCGGTAGGGGTGGTAGCCGCTTCAACAATCTCAGCGACAGCCTGGAGTTCTCGGCCCAGGGTGACTACGGTATCCGCGACACGAGCCAGTTCGGAAGCAGGGATGAAGGGGACGAAGGGGATCGGGGTAGGAGTGGCATCCGTAGCACGGCGATCCGCGTGACGGCGATCCTCAGTGATGTGGGTAGTGGTGGTGTCAGCAGTAAGTGTGTTCATGGTAGCCTCCTAGGCTTTTTGGGTTAAGTGCAACTTGCAAACTATCATTCACCTTCTAAGAATGCAACTAGTTCCTCGTAGGTCAAGGCCGAAGTTCCAAGATTTTCCTCGGAACCATAAGTAGATCCTCTAGAGGGATCATCCCAAAGGTCGGTAATCACGCCCTCATGGGTATAGCAAACCTCGATACTCAGATCGCGGTCCTTACCGTTTTCGTCCACAGCCTCGGGCTTGATATAGACCCGTAGCCCATTGGGGGCATCCATATAGGTAAGTCCATCGTCCAGGCTAATGCGTAGTGCGTTCATTATTCCTCCACACAATATACGACCGAACTATTGAACTTTTCCAAAACTTTTTATTTGTTCTGGAAAGTTCTAGGCGGCTCGGTTCAATAGTTCAGACCGGAAAGCCTCGGCGTCTGCCTTGGCGATCCCTGGCTTGAGGTCCACCTGGGGGAAGTCCTTGGTCTTGAGCTTGCTGCCCTCCGTCCACTCCACCCGCCAACCATACCGACCTTCCCACACTCCGAAAACTAGGTTAATCAAGGTGGCTCCTAATAGGCAAAGGAAGAGGGGTCATCGAACCAGTAGTGGGGTCCACGCTCCAAGGGATCTTCAGCGTCTGGGTTTCCGGGAAAAAGTCCTGCGGCATAGAGAATCTCCCCGGAAGGGTTCCCGAAAGCAACAAGTCCAGCAGATGCCTTGTCATTGAGTTCAAACCAGCTATCCCCAAGCTCGTCAAGATCCGCAGTCATTCTAACCCGGAAGGGCTCACCCTCCCAACTCAGGCGGATCACACCCTTGATAGATAACAGGGACTTCTCCGCCCACGGTCCCAAGCATGGCTTGTCATGTAGTATGATTCTCTTGGTGGTGATGACTTCGGCAACCTTCGGCAACCTTCGGCATAGAGCCTCCTTCAACTATTACGATCCCAGGGTTGAAAAGTTTAGACTTTCTCAAAATGACGGAGGCCTGACTTCTTGGCCTTCTTCCGGGTCTGGATGTATTCAAGGATTTCCTGAGTCTCAGACTTCCCACTCTGGAGAGCCTTGACCTCGGCATCAGTAAGACTTTCCCAGTCTGTGACCAGGGCACCCTTGGAGAGAAGTTTCTCGGTGAGAGACTCATCGTAGGTTCCAGGGGCAGTCATGTAGATGATGTTGACGGTCTTCTTCTGACCGATACGGTAGGCCCGATCTTCGGCCTGAGCAGCCATCGCAGGGTTCCAGGGCTTGTCATTGAAGATCACATAGGAAGCGGCAGTGAGAGTAATCGCAACCCCGCAAGCCTTGATGTTCCCCACCAGCACCATGCAAGAGGGATCACCCTGGAAGCGTTCGACAGCAACTTCACGCTTCGCACCAGTGACAGAGCCATCAATGTGAACAGCCTTCTCTCCAAAGTGCTTCACGAACTCCTGGAGAACCTCAGTGTATTCTGTGAAGATGATGACCTTGTTGCCAGCATCAATGACAGCTTCGGCTTCCTCAATGGTGCTTGCAATCTTCAGCTTCGCCGTAGTCATCTTGAGGCGAGTAATGAAGGGGAGAACATTGACACCATCAATCTCATCAAAGTTCGCAAGAGCCTCTTCAAGAGCCTGTTCGATGGCTTCGATCTCACGGAGGTCAGCCGCTGAAACTTCCACGATGAAGTCCTGCCGGAGCTTCTCAGGAAGATCAAGCACATCCTTCTTCATCACCTTGCGGTAGATGGGAGCGATACGAGCAGCCAGTTCGGGTATGTTGGAGGCTCCATCGGCCATCCACACAGCCTTGGGGCCGAAGTGCTTGGTGTGACCATCACAGTAGCGTTTCTCAAAGGACCGCTTGCTCTTTCCCAGTTTGTGGTCCACAGCCCGGAGAGCCGTGAACAGTTCCTTCATGCGGTTCATAAGGAAAGTGCCCGTCATGCACCACACATGAGGGATGCCCGTCAGGATGCCCGGAACCATGCGAGATTCCTTACGATCCCAGGTAGCGATGAGAGCCGCAGTCCGCTGGGCAGAGATGGTCTTGATGTTGTGGACTTCGTCCAGGATCGCCACATCGTAGTGCGAAGCCATCATGGCATCACGGTAGTTGGAGATGATGTCGTAGTTCACGATGGTCCAACGAGCAGTCTCATCGAGCTTCGCAGAACGACCAACCAGAACCTGGATGCGCTCATCAGCACCAACGAAACGCTTGATTTCCTTGACCCAGTTCAGCTTCGCAACAGCAGGGACCACAACCAGGAAACGCCCAGTGGGGAACTTGTAGTTAGCCGCCACGATAGCCGACAGGGTCTTGCCCGTGCCCATGTCGTTGGCAAGGAACTTTGAAATCCCCTTGGCATCCACCGCATTGCAGAGCAGGAACTTCAGGTCATCCACCTGATGGTTGAACAAAGGCATCCCCGTAGGAGTCTCCGTGGGCAGACCCACACTCGTGGGCACAATGAACGCAGCCTCATCAGGGAAGTGGGCCTCCACATCCTCCAGCACGAACTGGGGGAACTTCGACAGGTGGAGGCACAGGGCGGGGAGCGTCATGGTCCCCACTGTCCAGCCACCGTCCCCGTCATACTTCCCGTGAGCCGCCTTACAACCAGACACGAACTCAGCGTGGAACTTGCGAATGTTCAGCTTCACATACCCGGCCCCAACAGGGGTCACTCGCACCCGGATGGAGTCAGTATTGATCTCATCCCGCAGACTCAGGATCTCAGGGGTGACACCCAGCCTCGCCAGAGCAGAGAGATCCACATCAGGCAGGTTCATGTCTTCCAGCATCATCGCCGCAGCAGCCAGGGCATCAGGCTTCATATCCCAACCACCGTTGCCATTGTAGCGACCACCCGCATTCTTGATGACCTCTTTCACAGCCATGAAGGAATCATTACGAGGGAGGAATGTCCACCCGATGGTGTTACCCTCCACCGTGAAGGTGATAAGAGACTTCGCGCTTGCAACTTTGCAGACCTCCTGGGGAACCTGCTCGATGATCGAAGCCAAGCCCTCAGCGTGGAGGAGGCTATCACCCAGAGCCTCAACAGCCGCCTTGACCTTGGACTTGGGGATCACCCAGCCAGCGGTGGTCTTCTCACCCAGGCTACGCAGAACCTTGGTCACCGTGGGGTTTACCCGGACTCCGTTGAAGACCACAGCATCGCTCTTGACCACGAAGGCCACCTTGCCAGCCAACGCTTCACGACCATTGGTCAGGATGGCACGGGCATCTGCCTTGCCGGAGAAGTCCTCAGGCAGGAAGGCACGGAGATCCTCAGCAGTAACACCACGATCCTGGGCCTGACGGGGGTAGAGGTAGAGCAGGGCAGAAGCCTTCTCAATATCAGCCACCGCCGCAAGGACCAACCCAAGGGGGTAGTCCGCATTGTTGAAGCCCGTGAAGTCCTCAGCCTCAGGGGCAATCGCCTGGACATTTGCCATGTCCCCGACAATCTCCAGAATCCTTGATGCTTCCATTGGTTCCTCCTACCTAATATACGAGGGGGAGGAGGAAAAGTTTAGGAAACTTTGCAACTTTTGTGGGGGACCGTCATCTTGCCTAGGGGCCTTAGCCCCCAGGCCAAGTCAAGTGATGACTAGTTTAGTTTAGTCAGATGAAGGGGGAGCCTGGATCAAAGTAGAGAGCTTCGAGGCACACGAACTTGTCTTCTTGGGTGAGTGAACCGGACTTTAGAATCCTATCCACGCGATCACGCTCTTCAGTCTTGGTCACCGTTCGCTCGTCTGGGATCAGTCCCTGCGTCTGGCGTTTCTTCACGAAGAATACATTGCGTGTAAGCTTGACACCCCCAGGCCCAGGCTCAATGAGGAGGGAAAGGTAGGAGGCATCATTGACAGGAACCTCAATGGTGATTGCTTTCTTCATGACCGAACCCGTGCCTTTCTGTAGTTGTCAGCGCATTCTTGAGAGCATACTGTGAAGCCGTCCACTTCAAACCTAGGGTCACCATATAAGGATGGATCACCACACTCGGCACAGTTGTAGGACTCATAGGTGTAACAGTCGTGGCACACCCCTACATCGGACTGGGACTCTGGGTCATAAACCCTGAAGGGGTCTTCAATGATTGTAGGACAGCAGTGGCATTGCATAGGGCCTCCCGGTATTAATACGAGTGGACGGCGGAAAAGTTTAGACATTGTAAGCAAGACGCAGAGCCCGTATGACATTGTATTGTATTAATACGTTGTCACGCTTCTTAGAGATGACAATGGTCAGGTTGGGGACGCCCTCTTTCTCGAACTTTGCGTGGGAACCATTCCGTCCAGCCAAGGTCCAGCCAGCACCTAGGGCCAAGTCAATGAGATCCTGGTGGGCCATCGGCTTGTTGAGCTTAAGACGCTGAACCAGTTTCCACTTCATACCAGCACCTTGCGGTTTATTTCCACATCAGCTACTGAGTCTGCAAGCACAAGGCACGGGTGGATGAACTTTATGATGGGAGTGACTCGGCCCTTCCCGGTCCAGTAACGCTGGAAGTGGGCTGCTCTGATGTGGGGCCTGGGAGAACCATGTGTGCCACCCTGGGGTTCCTGCCTCTCACGCCAAAGTTTGATAGCAGACTGAAACCTTCCACCCACGACCCGGTTGAGTCCAGCCACCCGTAGGTGGTCATGCCTGTTCCGGTTCTTCTTACTCAGATGGGTGACTGCTGGAATGTTCTCATCAAGGAAGTCTTTGGTGGAGGTCAGGAAGAGGCTGAGCTTGACGATGAACTCGCACAAGACCTTAACCTCTAACTTCCGCTCCGGCGCATGAATCTTAACGGCCTCGTAGAAGGTTTCCAGGCAATCCTGAATGGTCCTACCATCTCGGAGAGGGAGGAGGGCTCCACCTTGGGCATCCGTGAATGCCAGTGCCCGATAGTTGGTCTTATACCGGACACCTTTCGGATCTTCCCCGTCAAGCATGTAGACATCGTGGAGAAAGAACTCCCAAACCTTGTTTGGATTCCTGGGGTCCGTAGCCATGACGAACATATGGGGGTGTGGGAACCTGAGGTAGGAACTGTCAATATCTAGACAGTTACCGATCTCCGCGTCAAAGAGGTGTTCAGCCATCTCACCCGGAAGATCATACCCCACCCGGATCTTGTCAAAGGTAGCAGCATTGGCGAGCATGACGGCGAGCCCTTTGGAGGTTCCCCCATCCCGTAGAGCATCAATGATCTCTGGTGCGTCCATGGCATGAACGCCCCGAAACCTCTTGGGGATGTCTTGCAAGTATTCGTTGAGACGATCAATGGCCTTCATGGCTAGATCTCCCCGCACCACAGGTTGGTCAAGTCATCCCAGAATTCGTTAAGGGTGGTCTTCGTAGTCAGCGTGATCTCGAAGGGATCCCCAAAGTGATTGAAGTAGAGGAGGAGTTTCTCCATCCCCATGATGAGGTCATCCGCCAGATCTTCGTAATCCTCACCCACCACCTTGATGCTAGACTCCCAAACCTTCATGTCATCACCGAAGGGGGAGTCCACCATGAGACTGAAGGTCATCTCCTCAGCCTGATAGTTGGATAGCACCTCCTGACCATGCTCGAACATAGTCTTGGCAATCTCCGCCAACTTCTGCTGGTTCTCTACAGAGTTTCTCGTGAAGGTCTGGCCCACTTCCTTATTCAGTGACTTGAGGGTAGCGATGGACATGTCATACCCCCTCTTCATTCTCGTAGTTCTCCATGGACTCACTGACGCCCATCATCTCGTCTAGTTCGGCGGGGAGTATGGACTTGACCTGGGCGGAAGTCATATCTCCAAGTTCATAGAGGTCATCTTCTCCGTCTACCCACATGCCACAGAAGCACATTCCGGGCTCATAGTAGAAGGCCTTGATGGAGAACCCCATAGCCTGCAACTTCTCATAGGCGGCTACCGGGGGAGCCCAAGCACTCTGGAATGAAGCCTCCATGACGGAGTCCGGGGTTTCCTCCAGGGGTGAGAACTGGGTTTCATCAGCCCCGCCAATGTCCCACTTAGTTCCCCACTCCTCAGCACAGAAGTCATACCAGTTCTTGTGACCATACTTCTTCAAGTTGGCCTTTTCCTTACGAGCCAGAGCCCTCTTCTGTATCGGATCCGAGAAAGATCCCGCAACAGTATCCCGCAATGCCTGTGGGCAGGGGATGAACTCGTCCAGCATTCGGCCATCCGTAAAGGCGGTCTTGGCCCTTCGGATCATAGCAGGGTCAGTGTGGGTAAGGGTGATGTTGTTGTCGCACCAGTTTGGCATGGTAGCCTCCACTCAAGATACGACTGAATGAGCGGAAAGTTTAGAGATAGTTTGGGTGTGGGATACCTTGCTCTTCCCAGTGGGAAGGGCACTCGGATTCAGGACAAACGGAATCTGGGCTGAAGTAATCATTGACTTCAGGGAGGTCATAATACTGCCTCCCACATGAACGACACTCCCACCACTGGGTTTCAGGCCAAGCACCCTCGAACTGAATTTTATAGAACTGGGGGTCAGACATCGGATCCCTAGCCATACACCAACTCCTTCAACAGTTCCTCAATCTTGTCGTGAGCATACTCGGTCTGCTCGTCCAGAGTCTCTCCGGCTTCAGCACACTCTTCAATCTCTGCCGCATAAGGCTTTATGAGATCCCAGGCGTCCTCAACCTCGCGTGAATAAAACAAGACATCTTCAATAGCCAAGCGTTCCCGCATGACCTTGAAGATGTCATCCTTCCTGACCTCGAAGGTTTCTCCGCGCATGACTTACCTCAACTTCGTGATAGTCTCACGGCCCTTGTCGAGAGCCTTGATGACATCTTCATCGTAGTCGTTACCCCATCGCCGGAGTTCCTGCATGAGAGTTCGCAGAGCATCCACGGTAACGCCGGGGTGCGGGGGTTTGTTGGAAAGCCCCTTCTCAATAGCGGCCATGACCTCATCACAGGCATCACCATCAGCCTCAGAGACAATGCCACGATCAATCAGGTTCTCCAGTGCGGCAAGCATGGAGTTGTAGGCATCGAGTGACTTAGACATTATTTCTCCATCGCATCGTAGAGGAATGATCGGACTTCCTGAATAGCATCCCACTTGGATGCAAAGGAAGATTTAATGAAGTGTGCCTTATGGTTCCCCTTGGCGGCATCCTGGAGAATCTCCATCTCATAGTCGCTAGGGAGTTCCTCGAAAAGATCCGGGTGATCAACCAACTTGAGGGTGAGGTAGGTTCCCATGATGACCCCTACCAGGACGAACGATAGTTGAAATACCACTCGGACTCAGGCAGAAGTAGAGCCTTCTTTAGACCGTCCACCGTAGCCTGAAGATCCTCATAGTAGTAGTCATCAATGTCGGTCCCCCCGAAGAAAAATCCAGCCGCTGGGGGTAAGAGTTCCACAGCCTTGGAGTGGTCCGCAAGAACCTGCTCACAGGTGAATATCAAGAGTTGGAGGTCATCCCGGCTTACATCGACCTCCTGACACTTGTCCTCACCATCCTGGCAGTTCTTCACGAACCAGTTGTGAATCTGGTTGGACTTGCGCCAATACATGGCCTCCACATCAATACCCTTGATCCGCAATCCATTCAGTTCTGGGAACAGCGGCTCAATCTTCTCGGCCAGCGTCTTTTCCTCGTCCTGCCAAGCCGAAATGTAGCGGTGTGCTGTGAGATACATATCCAGACCCATGTTGTTGCCTCCTACTACTATTACGAGTTGAGAGATGAAAAGTTTAGAGTTTATCCTGCTCCAACTTCTCAGTCTGGATGAGGACCAACTTCTCCAACGCTACGGCAATCCGACCAAGAACCTCGGCTTGGCCGTGGGCCATACCGCTCTCAATAATAGCCAAGGAGAGGGCAACCCGTTCCAGGGCTTCCCTCTGCTTGGTGGAGTTCGTCTCAAGGACACGGCAAAAGTGTTGCCCACCCACGGTCATGAAGTAATCGGTCATGGTCTTACCTCCTACAACTATTACGAGTTGGTCCCGCAAAAGTTTAGGAGATTTTTTACACGGACTAAGGGACGAGTTCCACGAACTCGACCTCATCACGCTTGTATCTAGCGGAAGTCTTGAGTCCGGTAAGGACCACAGTCTCCTCGGTGATTTCCTTCACCCGGAGCGATACCAGGGGGCAACCAGCGGTGGGCTTGGTTTTCACATACCAAGTCTGACCAACCTTGATGGGGGTAAGCATACGGCTCCTCTACAACTATTACGAGTCCAGGGATGAAAAGTTTAGAGAACTTCTGTCTCCTTGATAGTAGGTTGGTTGGCTAGGTTGGCCTTGATACCCTCGAAGGTATCCCAAAGTTTCTTAGCCACGGCGCTATGCTCCACAGGAACCAGTGGGTGGTTATGGGAATCGAAGTGGTAGCCCATGACGGCAATGCGCATTACCTCGAACTCCACAGAGTCGGCTCGGAAGCCCATGAACCAGTTATTGCGCTCCCACTCTTGATGGTTCTGCTCACGGGCGTTCTTCTGACGCCAACCCGCCTCCTCGGCCCCCATAGCCTCCACCCAGGGAGTCAACGCCAGCCGACCTTTGTCGGTGAGCGTGAACTCACGAGTGCGCCAGTCTTCCCCAAGGTCTGCGGCAAGAAAGCCCTTCCTCACCAGAGGGGTCAACTCGGCCATGAACTTGTAGGTCCGACCAAATTGAGAGAAGCGGCTCCAGTTATTCAGCCCACTGAAATAGGTC
>SESF01015669.1_pt1 | contig 35129 bp, 29 predicted proteins | sample 3171521 | NCBI WGS metagenome assembly SESF01 (sample SAMN10866945, study PRJNA518727) | freshwater metagenome | biome: subpolar coniferous forest; feature: holomictic lake; material: water; isolation source: holomictic Lake 227, 6 m and 8 m depth | place: Canada: near Kenora, Ontario | collected...
CAACTCGGAACTGCGCCCGGTTTATTGGGGCGTGATTCATTTTGGTTGAAATGAATCACGCCAAGGAGGAGGGAGGAGCGACTCTTATTCTTCTGCCAACGCTTCAACCGTCACGCGCTCCCAGCCTGGCAAGGACAGAAAATGTTCTAGCAGGACAGCACAAGCGACAGCATCATATAACGCATCATGGGCTTGACGTGCTGAACAAAATGTGTTTACGCGTTCACAGAGATCTAGCGTAACGATTACCTCTTCCAATGCCTTTGATTCCAACATGGGATAAGCATTGCGCGTTAACTTCAGCGTGTCAATCCAAGGTCCAAATTGATGCAAAGGTGCCATCGCACGCAACTGACTCCGCTCCGTCCCAATATTATGCGCAACAACAGGCACCCCGCTCAACCGCTGAACAAGTTCTGGCAAGACCTCACTGGGCAGTGGAGCAACAGCAAGCTGATCGCGTATCAGCGCATGGCGTCCCGGGGCGCGACCATTAAAGGGGCGATCGCCAATCCGAAGCAACGACTCATATTGTGTTTCTCCTCGGAGAACCCCCTGCTCCACGCTCACAACTCCAACCTGCCAAGGCTCAATCCGATAATCCGCCACAGAGCCGGTGGTCTCAAAGTCAATCACACTGAATCGTGCGTGGCATGCGAGTGTATAAGAGGGGTTCATCTCAGAGGGTTTGAATGCGGATCTGTTCTATGGGCAAGCATTGCGGTGTTCCAAGGACAGTGGCCGCATCTCCAACGGACACACCTGTGCGGATGGATTCGTAAACATACGCTTTGCCTTCGACAACGGCGCAGAGCAGATCATTTCCACAGGCAATCGAGGCTGTAATCGCGGCGCTCAACGAGCAACCGGTACCATGTGTTGACAAGGGCTGTTCAATACGCGGACTCGATATAAGCGAGAGTGTTGCTCCATCGAACAAAACATCTTCCGCACACATCCCCGTGCCATGTCCACCCTTAACCAACACAGCGCATCCCAAGGCGTCGGCTAATCGCCTCGCCGCATCACGCTGTTCTTCAGCCGTTACGATAGTCCTGCCCAACAAGACTTCTGCCTCGGGCAGATTGGGGGTCAGCAGTGTCGCAAGCGGCAACAAACATTTACGCAATACGTCAACCGCATCATCGGCCAGCAAGGAGGCGCCACTGGTCGCGATCATCACAGGATCAATAATTTTTGGAATGCGTCCGTGTAATGACAGCCGGTTGGCAACGATTTCAATAATTTCAGCAGTTGCTAGCATGCCGGTCTTCAGAGCACCCACACCATAAACCTCCAGCACGGCATCCAGTTGGTCGCCCATAAATTCGGCATCAGCAATAAGCACGGAACGAACGCCAAACGGATTCTGAGCAGTCAAGGCTGTGATGGCGGTACACCCATGCACGCCGAAGGTACGGAAGGCGCGCAAATCCGCTTGGATGCCCGCGTTTCCGCCGCTGTCGCTCCCAGCAATCGTCAAAGCGACTGCTTGGCGACCAGGAATATCTAGAGTGTTCATAAGAGGGGTACTTGTGGCCACACAGGGACCGTAAACATGAGGTTAAAACTATTGTTTATGCGAATAGATCTCAAGCATTGTACTGTTCTGCCCAAAGGATTCGACTGTCTTTGTCAGCGTATAGTTGCGCAATAAGGTCTCGCGGAAGAGCTTCTGGTCCGCCGCTGGCACCTCGTCCATCACAGGCGAACGCACGGCAAAGCCATATCCGCTCACAGCCGCCATGGAGCACGGCGCACGCTCCAGCAATTCCAGCAGTCGCGATTTATTCAGAACATGATACTTCGTGGCCTCAGTATCTGACAACCCAGGAAAATAACAGAAAGGTCCCATCTCCAAACCAAGAGGAACCTTCTTGCCAGACTCGACCGCCAAATAGATGTCCTGCGTAAAAAGTTGATTCGTGTCCTTTAAAAATGAATCCGCAACCACGGCACGCAACTTCAACACGTCAGGCTGGGTCTTTTTAATGGCCCAAAAACGATCCTGATGCGCAACAAGCCACTCTTGCGGCAAGGTTGAACCAAAGGTCGAAGCCAACGAAAGGACAGTCACGAAGAGACATACACGGCCACACAGGCCCTCGGGAATGACTTGCATAACCCAACCGACAACAGCCGCGATCAGCAATCCCATCACGGGCACCTGATAATCATCATACGGATAGGGACTCAACAACTGTGTTACAAACACACCCAGAAACGCAATACACCATATAAAGGGCCAGTCATTCAAGACGGGACGTGCTTTAGAACAGACCGCATGCTGAATGCGAAACACCTGAAACACGATCAATGCTGAAGCCAGCATGGCCACCGGCAAATAGAATCGCACGATACGAGATAGAGAGCCCACAATGAAAAAGAGATCATGTCCGCCACGTGCGGCGTGAAAGGTCTGAGCAAAGATAAATTCGTCGCGCGCCAACAATAAAGCCGGGAGATAAACTAATGTCAGTCCAAGCGCACCTCCTGCCGAGAACCAGAGCCACGTTTTACCTGTTTGGCGCCACGTAATCATCATCGCCACAGCCGTAATCGGCAACAACATGCCCATAGAAAGGCGCGTGCCCGCGGCCATTGCGATCAAAAAACCAGATGTTAGCGAACTCGTGACGAGCACCCACGTCGCATACTTGGTGTGACCACGCGCACCCACGGCCAAAAGCACATATCCGATCATAATCAGACAAGAAGCCAACGCATACGTCTTGGGAATAGTCGTAAAATAAACGTGATACACATTACAACAGGCTAGTGTACCCCCCATGACGGTTGCGGCAAAAGCACGGTCTCTTGACACGGCGCAGCGCGCGAGAAACGCAGTAGCAAAACAGCTAAAAACACCAAAAAAGATGGTGATCAATCGTCCCCCAAGCACGCCCATCGGAGCCCACACCCTTTCCAGCGCGCCATACACATAAGGCATGACCGGTCCCTGTGTGAAGAAGAAATCCCGATAGGGCATAGCCCCCTCTGCAACACGCTGCGCCGCATACAAATACCAACCTTCGTCCTGATTTAAGTTACCAAAAATGGCTGCAAAAGCATAAAGAAAAAGGCCCGCAGGTAATGAAATCAGCAACGACCACCATACAAACCGTCTATTTTTATTGATCATCGTCTTTCCCTCTCGTCTCTAAAACCTGGCGCACAAAATCCGGCTCGACACGATAACCCTTTCCACACATGTGGCAAAAAATCTGAACCGGCTCAGCCTTTTCAAGTACAGCTAGTAGGTCATCTGTTGGAAGTCCACTCAACATACCCTGAACGCGATCGACTGAACACCGACATTCAAAACGCAATGGATAAACCTCCTCAATAACACAGTCATCCAATCCAAGCGTTGCGCAGATTGTTTCGAGGGATGCGGCCGCATCGAGGCATTCCAAAATAGTTCCATCCGAAAAAAACTCTTCGATACGCTTAAACACCACCCCGTCACCATCTGGCAAGCATTCTACCAATAAACCGCGTGCAGAGTCAATAAATGCACCGTAGGCAAGAGCGCTTGTCTGAACCCAGACTTGACGTTGCAAGGATTGTCTGTAATAAGCCTCAAGACTGCGCGAGATAGATGCCGAACTGACATCCACGGACGCACTCGACAAAATCTTTCCAGGTGTCGAACGAATGATCTGTACCTCCGCCGTCTCACCCAGCGCAGCGGAGGTATCCAGTTCCTCAGCCGCATCTAAGTCATTCATCACCTTGACCTGTGTATAGCCTCGCAGACCGCCTTCCAAAGAAACTTCAACCAACAAGCCGACCAAGGGCCCCGATACGCGCATACCTAACGTCACAGTCTCATTTGGCTCTGTCAAATCCGCACCTAACAGCGCAACGCCCGCCAGAGCCTCAGCCTGAATCAAGCCAGCGGTAGGCCCACATAAATGGCTACGCTCCAATTCGCGTGCGGAATCTGTGACCTCTACCTGAACAACCCTCAGCTTCAGTGAAGGGGAAAAGGCGCATCGCCGCCCATCGGCGGTCTTCGACATGATCATACTTGTTCCTTCGCCAGTACCTGTTGTAGGATCGCCATAAATTTATCACGAAGCACATCAAGATGTTTTGACTGCAAATGCAAGGTCCACAAAGCAAATCGCCATTGCTCCGCAAAATGGTATTGCGCGCGAACCCCTGGATCAAACGCAGCAAATTGTTCACGCCGCACTTCATAGTTTCTGTGAATTTCACGGGTCTTCAAAGCAAATCCATCAAAGAAGCGAGAGGACAGCACATCCATCGCAACCGCCTCGCTATGCTTTTTCCAATACTTGACAAGCACCTCCGCATAGCGTGTCAAATAAAACACGGCGATCGCATCCAGATTTTGCTGATCATGCGACAGGTTGGGCCATCCCATTGCGCCTCGTATCGAACAAATGCTAACGTGCACGGGCATCTCGCGACGCTGCTTGATATCATACGCAAATTCAAAAATCTCTTTTCCCTCGCCAAACCGACAACTTTTCAAATCTGGCAAGTATTTTTTCAGCACCATATTTTGTGCGGCCGCGCTTCCCAGCAATGCCCCCAGAGCGAGTACCACATCAGGATTTTCCCCTGACATGCCATGACCCATGTCGTCCAGTTTAACAAACAAGCGCGCTGGAATATCTTCGAGAGAATCTCCCGGATAGCGCGTACGAATAAAAGACGTCACCTCAGCACCCGTCGTATTCTCCATCCACCGCAGTAGTTTGTAAACACCAAAATTGACGCCCAATTCTTTAAAGGCATAAACCCGCGCAAGCATGTAACTGCCATATCCTGGCTTCTTTAATTTCAAACGCTTCTCAATCAAACTGGTATATAATGGACGACGATTCGTCTTAAACACAATTTCGCGCGTCACACCCGAGCCTAACAAGACATCCTCATGCGTACGTAATTCATAAATATTTGCATACTCGACCGACTCGTCCTGACTCATCGTCTTCTCGATATTCCTCAGAAGAATCTGTGTCCGTTCATCTGCCCCTGGATGAAACTGCGGAAGTCCGCCACAATACGTCGCACCAGGAAGTGCTGTCCGACGATCATCAAAGGCCGGCGCAATTGAGAAATCCGAATGCGCCGCATAAATAGCACCTGTCAGATGCATATAGAGAGTCTCAATAAAATCTTCACTCGCTTCATTCTCCAACTCAGGACGTTCCAATAAGGATCTAAATAACTCGTCAAGCGCCAAAATGCTCGTCACAACATCCTGCTGTTCAATCATCCCAAGCGTAATCCATTCCAACATACGCTCGATGGAAGGAATCAAGCGCTGGAAGGCCTCCCCCCGCTGCAAACCAAAAAACTCGACTTCATAATGTCCATGAAACTTTGCGGTGCGAACATAAGACTTCTTTCCTCCTTCAGCAACAGAGACTAATTCACGAAGACAAAGCAGTGCTTGTGCATAATCAGAAGTTGCCCATTCCGCAATTTTATGGAATTCACTATAGGAGAGGAAGTGAACCCCCTTACTACTATGGTAATAACGTAACGGCGAGTTGAGCCGCTTACGACTCGCCTGGATGGCGAACTCCATTTCTTTACGTGTCCACGCCAAGGGTTTGACGCGCCACTCTTGTCCCAGCCGCCGATAATACTCCAACGTTAAATCATTACGCTCAATCATCACGATGTCTTCTAACATGAACCCGACCGCCTGCAACCACTCGTCTGACTGAACAATCAAATCCGTCGGCACCTCACGTTGCGAGATCTCTATCTTTCCGTCCGCCACATTTGAACAGACCACTTTCGATGCCAGAATACTGCTACGCTGCGAGGCCGCAATACGTCCTAGATTCCAAAATTGACCAGAGAGCAACGGCATAGCAGCGACCGCATGATTCCCCTTTGTCATCGTCATCACATAACCTGAACTGCCTTTAACCAAATCACGTTTGCGAACTAGCAGCATGGGGTGATGATCCTCAACATCATGCCAGATATCTTTCTCAAAAATAAACGTATCACAACCCCAGTCATAAGCAACAAAGGTTCGACTCCGTCCCGTTGTCGTCACCGTGACGCTACTTGATTTCCGCCGCGCCTCGCTTCTAACACGCGAAATAAATGCTTTTACATTATTTTTCATATCGACGTTTCTCTCTGGCAATTAATTCTTCAACTAAGCCGCCGAGCGCATCAAGTTCACAGGCATCGGCGACCTCCAATAAATTTTCCAACGCAGGTAAAATGTACTGCGAAAACTGGGATTGCCCCACACGCGCAAGCCGTCCATACGCACCCAAAGCCTGCACCAAACGCTGGATTGCACCTTCTCGGACGAATTCGACGGCATCACTGTTCCCAGGAAAAGCTTTCAAATAGCACAATGCCACCTTCGTGCGCAATGCCTTATCCAACTTCACATACGGATCGTATAGAAGCGAAGCCAAATCATACGCGCCTGCACCCATTCGCATTCCTTGAAAATCGATGAAAACAGGCTTGTCTTTTTTGAAAAGCACATTACTCGACTGAAAATCACGATGAATCAGTACCTGCTTCATTTTCAACAGCTTTTCCGAAATCTGTTTCAACTCGACCGCGACCTCCGCAGGCAACGCATCATAGCCATACCGATGATTCAATAAGTGTTCTTCGAAGAGGCGATGCTCCCACGCATAGAGCGATGCATCAAAGGGGGACTCCAATTCTGTTTTCCTCTCTCTGACTAATCGTGTGCCTTCTTGATGGAATCGCGCAAGCGCCTTCACCGTCGCCTCATACCATTGCTCATCCTGAAGATGCTCCTTCCGCTGCATGCGCTGTTGCAAGGAATCGTCACCGCAATCTTCGAGTAGCAAAACATGAGTATCTGGCAAGTCTAACTTCACCGCCGGTACAGGTACACCTGCGGTTGCCAGCAGTTCTGCATGATTACTGTACCGCGCATTTTCAGCGCGTGTCAAGGCGTATTGAACGGCGATGACGGACTGCGTGCCATCCGACAACCGCCAGAAGGAACGTTCTGAACCACGTGCACCCAAAAAATGAGCACTGGTGTTCTCGGGCGTCCAGCCAAAATGCATGATTGCCTCACATAGCGTGGCATCGCAGACAAATTGCGCACGAACATGGACGACATTTCTCTGCTCACCCCCTGTCACGCCACCGGTGATCACACAGTCCTTCAACGAGGCACCCGCCAATACTGTTGCGCCTTCAGTTACAACACTATCAATACCCTTCACTCCTTTAGGTACTTTCGCTTGAGGCGAGACACAGAAAAATGATTTGTCCTTTGCTGAAAAACGATCAGCGGCGACATCATACCATTCACCACCTGATTTCTTTACTTGCGCAAGTTTCTTAATATCCGCATGAATACGAAGATAGGACGCCACCGTCCCTGCATCATCCCAATAACTCCCCTTCACCGACACACCGCGCACAAAGAGGTTTGCATCCATGGCTCGCTGATACGCGTCCACAATCGTCGAGAACACTGTTTCCGGCAGAAAATCAAATATACGCGGTGACACAAGTTGCAATCCACAGAAGGTGTAGGTGTGTTCAACCCCTGGAGTCGGACTCCGCCAGCACGTGATACGACCTGCGTAATCCATCTCAACCGTGCGCGGACCCTTTTTCGGTTCCAGCCACGCGGATGCAAAATAGCCACTCGCCTCAAAAGCCTTGACCAAAGGCTCCGGAGTCACGGAAGCCGCAATATCTGCATTCATAATCCAGAACGGTTCATGCTCCAAAAACGCTTTCAATGGACGCAAGGCACCACCTGTTCCGAGAATTTCAGGCTCATAAGAGATCCGCGTTTGAGCACACCATTGACGCTTCTTCAGCCATGCTTCGATAGACTCCGACATCCAGTGTGTGTTGACTGCGATCTCTTCAACACCCCACGATTCTAGTAACCGCAAGGCATGTTCCAGCAAGGGTACATTCCAAACCGGCATCAACGGTTTCGGATAAACAAGGGTCAATGGACGCAAGCGCGTTCCCAATCCGGCAGCCAACACTAACGCTTTTTTCGGTAGCTGCATTAAGCCGTTCCTTTCGTGCGCTCAACCGTTACAGCTGCTGCCCGCAAGCCAGGCACAGCCGCCAACTTCTCAACTCGCACACAAACAGCATCCACCCGCGCATGGCGCAAACAAATCTGCGCTGCACATTCAGCAGCCGATTCGATCATTCTAAATTGTGCAGCACTCAGAGCCATACGTATGTCACACGCCACAGCCACATAGTCCACCGTGTCGTTCAGCGCATCGCGTGCGAGAACATCCGACATATCTAACGTCAACACCACATTCAACACGAGCGTCTGTTCACACACGCGCTCTTCCGGACGATCACCGATGATACACCGGATCTCCAGCCCGCAGAGCTCTAATTGTCCGTTAGTGGTCTTCATCCTTATCAACTGTCTTAAAAATGTCGTCTTGCGAACGCTGACTGACGTTGTTGTTTAACCTTAGGCTGTTCCAGATGAAAGCCATACCACTCATCACCTAAGCCTGTATTCGAAAATTGGGCGGCGTGGTTATTGGCCAGATGCTCGCGGTTGCGTTTGATAATATCATTCTCCGTTTTTTCAGAGGCCTCAATCAACACCTTGTTGGCCTTATCCAAGTCGTTGCGTTGAACATAAATCCAAGCCATCATGGAGTAAAGCATGGTGCCCTGCCCATAACGCACCTTGATCATCTGTTTATTAAAAAACTTCTCGATCTCGGCTATGTCTGCCTGCAACATATACATGCGCGCCATCTTAACCCCAATCATCATCGGTTCCATAAAGATCGCGTGAGGCATTAACTCATCAACCTTCTTGAAATTTTTTACTGACCAATACAGCTGGATGCGCAAGGTCGCTATCTGTTTGCCCATCAACGGTACCCAACCATTAAATCGTTCCAGCTTCTTTGAAGCCTCCAAAGTCTGATCAACAATCCGTTTCTGGTCACGTTCCATTTCAAGCTGAGCATCCTTCATGCTTCCCGGCGGACGAGTCTGCCACAGTTTGATCTTCTGCTGCATTTTTTTCTGTCCCTCCACCATGATGCGTTGCACCTCTTCCATGGCACTCTTCACTTTTCGCTGAAGCAAATAACCAATCAGCCCCTGCCCAGCCACAAATGAAAGAACGCCAAGCAAAATGGCCCACCCCCAATGCATCGCGTGCGTGACAATCAATGTTCCCATCACTACCAAACCAAAGAATCCATTAGCAATTAGCACATACATTTCTAAAACTCCTTTTATATTTCCTCGCTTGCTATCGCAATCCGAAAAAGGTACTATTTTACCTAAATCGGCTTAACAAAAACAAGCATGGAAAACAATTAACATGAAATCTTTAGCATTACGACTTTATGGCGAAAATGATCTCCGGCTGGAACGTTTTGATCTTCCTGAAATTTCAGACGACGAAATTCTTGCGGATATCGTGACCAATAGTATCTGTATGTCTGATTACAAGGCGACCATTCAAGGCGCTAATCACAAGCGCGTACCCAAGGATGTCGCTCAAAATCCCATCATTCTAGGTCATGAATTCTGTGGTAAACTGCTCAAGGTCGGAAAGAACTGGCAACACAAATTCAAGGTCGGACAAAAGTATGGTGTCCAGCCTCAGCTTAACATCCCAGGACGAGAACATGATGCCCCAGGCTATTCCTTCCGTTGGATCGGCGGTAATGCCACACGCATCGTGATTCCCAAGGAAGTCTTGGAGCTCGACTGCTTGCTCACGTATGACGGCGATGCGTATTATAAGTCCTCTATTGCAGAACCGGTCTCGTGCATCGTTGGCGCTTATCGTTGCAGTTACCACTTCAAAGCGGGCGAATATATCCATCAGATGGGCATCAAGAATGGAGGCACGCTGGTCATCCTCGCGGGAGCAGGGCCGATGGGCTTAAGCGCCATCGATCTGGCGATCCACGGACCTGAGCACCGTCCCGGACGGTTAGTGATCACGGACATCGACCAAACCCGCTTAGACCGCGCCGCGCAGATTTTTCCTGTCCAACATGCCAAGGAATGTGGCGTTGAACTGATTTATCTCAATACAGGAGGCATGGCTGATCCAGTTGCGCTGATCAAGTCGGTCAATGGTGGGAACGGCTACAATGATGTCATGGTCTTCGCCCCCGTTCCTGCACTCATTGAGCAGGGATCGGCATTACTAGACTTTCTCGGATGTCTGAACTTCTTTGCGGGTCCAGCACATTCAGATTTCAAAGCGACTATGAATTTCTATGATGTTCACTACATGGGGCATCACATTGTGGGCTCTTCGGGTGGCAATACCCAGGACCTTCAAGATTCGATGAACTATGCCGCACAAGGGCTCATCACGCCGTCCGTAATGATTACACACGTCGGGGGCATCGATTCTGTAGCTGATACCACGAAGACGCTTACCAAGGTTCCAGGTGGCAAGCGCTTGGTCTACACGCATGTCTCCATGCCCATGACCGCTATTGCTGACTTTGCTAAACTGGGCGAAACCAATCCATACTTCAAGGCGTTAGCCGAGATCTGTGCACGGAACAAGGATCTCTGGTGCACGGAAGCGGAACACTACGTGCTCACCCATGCCCCACGTCTTGAACAAGACTCACAAAGCTAACCTTATGATCCCAGACCTTCAATCGAGCCTTCTTTGCGATGATGTCCGTCAGGAACGTAATGGCAAATTTATGCTCATTGGCATATTTGATGGTTTGGCGCATCCATCCAACCAACCGATTTGCCCGCGCATCTGCATCATGAACCGTTGGTGCATGGGAGGGGGCGAATTTACGCAGAAATCGCGAATCATGGCACCCGACGGGATGTCAGTTGTCGCAGAAGGACAGCCCGTCCCGATTAAACTCTCGAATGACCAGCAAATTGCTACCACCGTCGAGGTGTTCATCAATCTGGCATTTCATCAGGAGGGAGTTCACTGGGTTGAAATCCTGCTGAATCAGGAACTGCGTATGCGGTATCCGCTTCATGTACGGAAGTTGCCGCCCCAGCCGAGTCCAGGACAACCCCCTGGCGTGCCGATGGCATGAGCGGATTTTTCGAATCATCAATCGACATGAATTCACTCGCTCGCTCCCAGGGATCGGTCCGTAGGCGTACGATACGACACGACAGCAATAATCGTGGGGAGTCGCTCTCTTTGGCATGCGCATCTAGATTGTCGCGTGTCCGCTGACACATATCAATCCACAGTCGACGTAGCAAATCCTTTGCTGCATCGAGGGGCGTAGCTTCACGCGCACTCATCATCTTTTGTTTATTGGCGATGATACTGCCGAGTAAATCCTTCCACTCCGGATTAATCATGCTCCCCAGCTCGGCTACTTTATCTCCTCCAGAACGCAACTGATCCAATATCGCCGCAACCACGGTACGTGTAAATACATGACGAAGAATATCAAGTGGCAAATAGGGGCTCATCAAGAGCAACACATCCCTGTCGTGTTCATGCTCCACGAGAAACTCGCATAACTCATATTCCGTTTTAGAGGGCGGTTCAGGTGGCGGTGGCACATCCCATTCGCCGACATCAACCGAGTAGGATTCCCCGGGGATGAACTCGCCATCGCCGTCTGGTGCACGTTCCTCAGCCCCTGCCCCTCCATCTCGTTTATTTTCAGAGGCATGACTGACCTCTCCTTCAGTTTGGAAACGCGCAGCATACTCGGCCTTTTGGCGAGCTTGTTCGCGATATCGTTCGAAATCTTCTTCAAACGCGCTCAAAGGAAAGTGCAACAGGCCGGCAGCTTCCTCGATGAGGTGAGATCGCTGGACAGCACTCGGACAGACCGCCAGCATTTCGATTACACCACGCGAAATACGATTCACGGCGTCAATGCTGTCTGGATGTTCTTCCACTTCACGCAGGGTATCCACCTGGAACGCAGTAATGGAAACTGCTTGATCTAGCGCCTCGCGAAAAGCGGCTGCCTCTTGTTTGCGCAAGAAGGAGTCAGGATCTTCGCCCGTAGGCAACCTCACGACACGTACGGGGATTTCAGCTGCAATGAAAAGCGCCCCGGTACGTATGGCCGCCTTCTTACCTGCCGCATCGCCATCAAAAACCAACACCACACTATCAGCATGTTTCTTCAAAAGGGCCACATGCTCAGCTGTAAAGGCAGTACCTTGCGATGCCACAGCGGTCTCAAAGCCGCAGGCATGACAGCGAATCACATCTATCTGTCCCTCGCAAATAATCGCTTCGCGCCGAGGATGCTTCACGATCTTTGATGCGGCCTTATCGAGCGCATAAAGAATGTGACTCTTCTTAAAAATAATCGTTTCAGGACTGTTTACATATTTAGCAGGATGCGATTTTGGGTCTAAAACACGTCCGCTGAAGGCAACGACACGGCCCTGTCTGTCACAAATCGGAAACATAAGCCGACCCCCAAAGCGATGGAAAAAGTCATTGGGTTGTTTTTCAAGATCCTTAGGTGGAACCAACACACCTGAATCTACGAGTTGCTGCGCTGTAAAATTGTGTTTCTTCGCCCATTGCAACATGGCATCTCTCGGGACAGCCGGCGCATAACCAATGCAAAAGCTCTTCACGACTTCATCTGGCAATGCCCGCGAGGCCAGATATGTCCTTGCTAATTCTGCTTGTTTGGTCTCTGTCAGGCACCGCTGATAAAAGACCGCCAGTTCGGCATGAACAGCATAAAGCACGCTACGCGACTGAGCATGAGGGTCCACCTCCTGTTTAAGCACCACGCCTGCTTTGTCCGCCAATTGTTGAACCGCGTCCATAAACTGCAAGCCTTCCATCTTCATCAGGAACGTAAAGATGTCACCTGCCTCGCCGCAACCGAAGCATTTGTAGAACTGCTTATTCGGATTCACATTAAACGAGGGGGTCTTTTCTTTGTGGAAAGGGCAACAGCCCTTGTAGGTCGCACCCGCACGCTTCAACTGTACTCGAGCACCAATCAGGTCAACAATGTCGACCCTCGCCCGAATTTCTTCTAAAACTGAATCAGTATATCTTGCCATAACGTGAACTCATTAAAGCACAATCCGTCTCTGATGAGAAGAGGGAGTTATTAACATTCGCTGAACAGCTCACTTAAACACTGGGGAACAAGACATCGAGGAAACATTCAGCCACTCTGTCGCCCTCGGGTGGAGAGATTGCCAGATCAGGGCTGACCTCAATCACGGTCATGTGTTTTGTGACTGGATCAATCAGAAAATCTACACCAATCAAGGGTATATCCAATGCCTTTGCTATACGCTCTGCAAGGGCAAGGGCGCGCCGTGGAACCTGCTCGGTCACCACGTCTACCGTGCCCCCTGTATGATAGTTATTGGTCAGACGCACACGCACAACCTCGCCTGGCTTCGGAACATCGTCTGGGTTATGCTTGAGCTCAACAAGATTGCGCCGTGTCTCTACATTCCAAGGAATCTGATTGCTGGGATCGACTTTTCGCCGCTCTGCATTCTGCCGTACAATAAGTTGCCGAATCGTATGCTTCCCGTCCCCTCTTACACAGGCGGGATTACGCCGAATTGCAGCAGCCAGTTTGCCACCAGCAAGAATCACACGCAAGTCATCGCCAGGGACCGTCTCTTCGAGAATCACATCTGCTTCGTAAGTGCGAGCAAAGCGAATGGCAACTTGAAGTTCCTCGTGTGTGCGCACGCCCATGGAAATCCCGCGTCCGCCCCATTGCATACAAGGTTTTACGACAAGCGGTGCATATTGCTTCAGAAAGGCCCCCGCCACTTCGGGATGTGCCTCATCAACCGCACATTGAGCAGGAACAGGCACGCGAAGGGATGTCAGCCAATTATGGCAGGCTCGCTTGTTATTCACGAGATGATACGTGGCCGCACCCACAAGATCCGTCAGCGCATTAAAGCATCGTACCGTCTTGCCCTCCTTTGAAAGCTCAAAAATCGGCATATCCGGATCAGGATTAATGATCTTGACGCGAATCCCGCGTCGCTTAGCAGCATCCGTCAATGTTGTCGTATAGGGCGTCAAGTTCATGTGTGATGATATCGACGTTCAACACGATTGCCAAAGGAACAGATAATTTCGTAGGGATGGGTCCCTTTGATACGCGCCCACGCTTCAACCGCGATCGCATGCTCGCCCCCTCCACCCAGACAAATGACTTCGTCGCCGATCTCTGCCGCATCGAGATGCTCAAGGGAGACGACCGTATAGTCCATGGAGATACGCCCTATCACAGCACACGGCACGCCCCTAATTAACATATATCCCTTATTGGAAAGCGCCAGGGGGAGTCCATCCGCATAACCTGCGGAAATCACCCCGACCCGCATATCCTTTTTCAGGATATACGTGTGCCCATATCCGATGCCTGTCCCAGCAGGCAGACAACGAATGGATGTCAGTCGCGTCTTGAGTGTCAGGATCGGATCGAGTTGTAACGCCCGATGGCCCGCCGTATCAAATGACCCATGCAAATTGATACCAGTGCGAATCACATTGAATGGCTCACGATACGCACAGGAAAAATTGTTTATGGCGTCGCTGTTCGCAATGTGCCTCTTTTCAAAGGTCATCCCTTTCCGCGCAAGCGCATTGAGCAGGGCGCAAAAATTGTGGACTTGGCGTTGAGTCAAATCAGACTTAGTATCATAGGCCGAGGGGAAGTGCGAGAAAATACCTTCGCAATCGAGTCCGGGAAGAGAATAAACGGATTGAATAACCGACTCGGCTTCGCTCAGAAGAATACCCAGGCGCCCCATGCCCGTATCGATCTTGAAATGAACAGTCGCGCGCTTCCCCTGCTTTACCGCTTCAACACTGATACGCTGGGCTGACGTTGCATCTGTAATCGGCAGAATGACGCCAGCATCAATCATGGGCGCTATTTCTTCCGGCAGGATGCTGCTCAATACTTGAATTCTTTTCTTGAGGGGCAGCAGTTGCATGGCTTCATGCGGCTCTGCCACACCAAAGGTGTCAACGCCCGCATCCGACAAAGCCTGTGCAATAGGCAACATGCCAAGACCGTAGGCATTGGCCTTCAGCACAGCCAACACCTGCGCCGGAGCAACTGCAATACGAATCTTACGGTAATTCGAAATCAACTTACCGAGATCAATCTCTAGCCAAACACGTCGAGGTATCGTACTCATATTACCCTTTAAAAAGTGCTCCCATTTTTTTGCCCATCAGCAAGCTGCTGCCGATGATCGCGACAGAGAGAAATACCATAGCCCAGACACCGAGTGCAGATGCAAGGAAACGTCCGATGCCCATCAACTGGAAGAGTTCAAAAATGGTCTTTGTAATCGGATAGTATTCGATCTTCTGCGCCAGCATCAAGCTGTCTGAAACTTCCAGCATACTGAAGGCAAAGGCCAACAACGCGCCGGCAATCACATTCGCGGCAATCAGTGGCAGTGTCACGCGCCGCAATACGCAAAACGGTGGTGCACCCAGATTCGATGCGGCTTCTTCTAAAGTGACCGAGGTCTGTTGCAAACCCGCAACCACAGCTCTAACCATAAAGGGCAATCGACGAATCGCATACGCAACCACTAAAAAGAGCGTCGGATTGACACGGATATCCACCAACGCAGCCAGTCCCGGATTGGCCCTTCCCCATGCACTAGATGCGAGCACACCGCTGACAGAGATAAAGCCAAACGCCATCACCAGCCCGGGCACTGCCAGTGGAATCATAGCCATCGTATCAAGCATGCCTCTGATGCGAATGCGAGAACGGACTATCACCCACGCAATGGCAATGCCGATCGACATATTGAAAAGGACCGCCATAGACGAGAAAAATAGACTGTTTCGAATCGCATTCACAGTCATGTCATGACCCAAAGCCTCAGCATAATTCGAAACTGAAAATTGCTCCGGGAGCAGGGTTTTGTACCAAGACCCTGGTACAGAAAAACTCGTCAGAACAACACCCAGATGAGGGAGCAAAGCCAGCACGATCACAACCAGAAATGGCAACATCACAAGCACACCGCTCAGCCCCCCTATTTTTTTTTGCTGATACTGGACCGCTGCTTTTGATTGCATGGCATACGCCTTACCGCCAAAAAAGATACGGCTCACTGCATATAATGTGACACTGCACGTCAGGACAACCGTCACAAGCGCATACGGAAAAGGACTACCACTAATTTCTTTGAGCTCGTCATAAATCTGTACTGCCGAACAACGCGTATAGTTCAGCATCAGCGGCGTCCCAAGCTCCGTGAAACACGCAATGAAAACAAGCGTACATCCGGCAAAAAGCCCAGGGAGCAACAAGGGAAAGGTGATGCGCCAAAAGGTCTTCCACGCATTGCCTCCCAGATTCTGCGCGGCTTCGTGCATCGAAGGGTCAATGTTTGCAAGTGCTGCAGCAACATTCAAATAAATGATCGGATAAAATGCCAAAGCCTGTAAAATAATCACACCAAGATAGCGCGACTGCCCGAGCCAATCCACCGGACCACACCCCAGTAATGCATTAAATGCACCATAAGGGCCAAGAATTTGCGTCAGACCAATGGCACCGACAAAGGGAGGCAATACCAAGGGTACAAGAAGTAACGCGGATACCATGTTCTGACCAGCAAATAGGAAACGATGAGAGAGCCAAGCCAGAGGGATCGACAAGAAAGATGCCAATAGTGTCGAACCAAGAGCAAGCCCAAAACTGTTGAGCAATCCCTCCGCATAAATCGGATTACGAAAAACGTCCAACAAATGTGCGACCGTCCAACACCCGTTCACATAAAATCCACCTCTCACCACATTGAAAAGAGGCCACAGCAACAACACTCCTAACAGAGCCGTGAGGAGAACAAATAAAAACCACGCTATGCGATTATTTAACATGGAAAAATAGAATGTATTACTATACGGGATGGCTCGGGTATTGTAAAAACAAAAAGTTGAAAGCTATTTCTAACTTTCAACTTATAATTTTCCACTTACCAAAAAAGTAGCGGGGACGACGGGATTGCCGCTCTCTCGCTATCGCTCATCGCTCTTGCCTCCGGCAAGCCTCAAACGGGCGGTCGCTCTACGGGGATACCCTTGAGCTTTGTGCGCGTTTGCTCGAACCGGTTCTCATCCCGTCTAAGCACAAGCGATGTCACATTAAACACAAAAAAAAGTGGCGGGGACGACGGGATTCGAACCCGCGACCACCGGATCGACAGTCCGGTGCGCTAACCAATTGCGCCACGTCCCCGCAAAAGTTCGTGTACTTTATCAGATTCACCCTTCACTCCGCAATAACAAAAACTAATTTCTAATAAATTTGTTCAGTGTCTAACTGTCGAGATTCGACTTGAAACATCCAATCACCCTGTGTACACTTTAATCAGTAAGTAACGAAGACATCTTAAAATAATCAGGAGTTAACACGATGAAACTGGATACTGAGTTCTGTGAATCCAAATGCCCAGTCTGCACGCGTGCACGCAACGGAAATGTGATTGCAAAAGTTTTCCAAAAATTAGAAATGCTGCTGACCTTTGGCGGGTGTCCAGCCGGACGTGACCGGCAAAAGAAATACGGTGTCAAACCCGACGAGAAACGGTCATGATTATACCTGCAGCTGAAAATATGGGGCTACATGAAAGTGACGCAGGCGTTCATATTCCACTCGTGTGCAACGCAAACGACAAAGGCTCTCTCTTTGCTGGTTCGATTTTTTCTGGCGCCACACTTGCCGCATATCGCGCTGCTGAACGCCTGCTCGTGTCGCGCGGGCTTACAGGAGATTTAGTCGCAAAGACTGCGACCATCAACTACCTCAAGCGCATGGTCTCAGACGGTCTTGCGGTTGCAACCCAAAAGAGCGAACCCATTCTCAAATCTAATGGTAACTACACCGTTTCCATGAACGTGCGCGTTATCGATAAAGACGGAATAGGCGGTGCTGAACTATCAGCCGAATTCATTCTTCTACAAAAGAACGTAATCTAACACATAATTTTGTTAACACGAGGTATTTGCTTGAAAATTTTAGCGTTCGTCGGAACACTCCTATTTATTACAGCAAGTTCAATTCTTGCCGCAGATAAACCGAACATCATTTTCATTTTAGGGGATGATATCGGGCAAGGAGACTTGGGCTGTTATGGGCAACAGAAAATCAAAACACCCAACCTGGACAAGATGGCCGCTGAGGGCGTACGTTTTACACAGGCCTATTCAGGCACAACTGTTTGCGCTCCGTCGCGAACGTCGCTGATGACAGGGCTGGACATGGGCCACTCCCCTGTCCGTGCAAACCGTGAGATCGCCAAGGGACAGGGACAGATGCCGCTTCCTGAAAAGACCGTCACTGTCGCGCAATTGCTTAAGCAGCAGGGCTATGCCACAGCTTGCATGGGCAAGTGGGGCATGGGCATGTTCGATACGACTGGCAGTCCGCTAAAAAAAGGGTTCGACCGTTTTTACGGCTATAATTGCCAACGCCACGCGCACAGCTACTTCCCTGAATATCTGTATAATAATGACAAGCTTATCGATCTGCCTGAAAACAAAGGTGGGAACAAAAAGACGTATGCCGATCAACTCATCCAAAAAAATGTACTCGCCTGGGTGGAACAGCAAGGAGCGAAACCCTTCTTCCTTTTTTACGCAACTACGTTGCCCCATGCACAATATGAAATCGATGACCTGGGACATTACAAGGACATGAGTGACTGGACTGAACAAGCCAAAGCCTTTGCAGCCATGGTCACGCGACTGGATCGCAATATCGGCGAACTTGTGGTCCTGCTTAAGAAGATGGGCGTTGATAAGAACACCTTGATCATCTTCTCTGGAGACAATGGTGCTGCGTTTGACGACAAGTCCTCTATCGCCAAATTCTTCAATCAATCCATGGACGGAAAGTTGCGCGGCTTCAAGCGGGGCATGTATGAAGGCGGACTGCGTCAGGCAGCCCTCGCCTATTGGCCTGGCACAATCCCTGCAGGCCGGGTGAGTGAGGACCCTTGGGCGTTCTGGGACTTTCTGCCAACCTGCGCTGAACTTGCAGGCGCAACCTATCCTGATGGATTCAAGCCAGACGGTCTCTCGCTCGTGTCGTTCTTAAAAGGCGGACCTGCACCACAACGGGAATACTTCTACTGGGAACTGCATGAGGGCTCCTTTAGGCAAGCTGTCCGCTTTAGAAACTGGAAGGCCGTGCGTAATGGCCCACAGGGCAAGATCGAACTCTATGACCTAGCGATTGATGCGGCTGAACAAAACGACCTCTCTGAAAAGCAACCCGAGCAGGTCAAACAGGCCCAAGACCTGATGACGAAGGCACGTGTAGATAATCCCAACTGGCCGATTAAAGAACAAAAACAAGCACCCGCCAAAAACCGCAAGAAAAGCAAAAACATGTAAAAAACGTCGGATTTGTGGCTCGACTGGAGGGGTGTAAAACGGTATTCTATATGCCTTCAATTTTTAGCCGTCAGGAGACAAAATTTTATGAAGATGCTGATGTTGCAAGGTGTTCAGACTTTTTCTAAATTCCGCCTCGAGTCATTGGTCGAAAAGCTTGCTGAAATTATCAAAGGAACCATTACCCTTGATGCTCATTTTGTGTACCTCTTAGAGATCGATGCTACTTTGGACGAACAGACGTTATCTCGGGCTTGCGCCTTGCTAGGCGCAAGAAGCCTCCCGCCCCCTCCTCACCCCTCCCTGCTACCTCCTCCCTTCTTCGTCACCCCACGTAAGGGAACGATATCCCCTTGGTCTTCCAAGGCAACCGACATCTTCATCAACTGTGGCATTGCCGCTGTCAAGCGCGTGGAACGCGGCGTTCATTTCTGCGTTTCCGTAGATGGTAAACCCGTTTCCATTGAAACGCTGCGTCCTGTGCTGAATGCCCTACATGATCGCATGACCGAAGGCGTGTATGTGGATTTGTCGGATTTTTTTGCGCATCGTCCGCCTGCACCCGGCAAATCATTCGATGTGCTGGGACGCGGTATTATAGCCTTGAAGGAGGCGAATACCACCATGGGGCTCGCGTTAAGCGACGAGGAGATCAGCTACCTCTTCGAGAGTTACACTAAGGCTGGACGCAACCCTACAGACACAGAATTAGTGATGTTCGGTCAGGTAAACTCGGAACACTGCCGCCACAAAATTTTCAATGCAAGCTGGATCATTGATGGCGATCAAAAAAATCAAACCCTCTTCCAGATGATCAAGCATACGCACGCCTGCCATCCTGCAGGTACACTCGTGGCCTACTCGGATAACTCGGGTGTGGTGGAAGGCATAAAGACCGAGGCCTTCTGCATCGACACCGCGACCAAAACCTATCACTTTGAACCTGACCAAGTCGACATGCTCATGAAGGTCGAGACGCACAATCACCCGACTGCCATCTCCCCCTACCCTGGTGCAGCCACAGGCGTGGGCGGCGAAATCCGCGACGAGGCTGCGACTGGTATCGGTTCCAAGACCAAAGCCGGCTTAGCTGGCTTCATGGTCTCCAACCTGAATGTGCCGGGTTATCAGATGCCCTGGGAAAAAGAGTATGCGGAGTTTCCCAAACGTCTCGCAACACCTCTCTCCATCATGATCGATGGTCCGCTCGGAGGCGCAGCCTTTGGCAATGAATTCGGACGTCCCCAGCTTTGTGGTTTTTTCCGCACTTATGAAGAGGACGTCGCCGGACGCCTGCGCGGTTACCACAAGCCCATCATGCTCGCAGGTGGCATGGGCAACATCCGGCGCAGTCAGGTCTACAAGAAGACCGTACCTCCTGGCTCAATCATTGTACAACTCGGCGGACCCGCCATGCGCATCGGCCTCGGCGGTGGTGCCGCCTCTTCCATGACGACCGGTAGTAATGACGAAGCCCTCGACTTTGACTCGGTGCAACGAGGTAATGCGGAAGTCGAACGCCGTTGCCAGGAGGTCATCGATGCCTGCATCGCGCTCGGCAATGACAACCCCATTTTGAGTATCCATGACATCGGCGCAGGCGGACTCTCCAACGGCTGTCCCGAACTGGTTGAAAAGACTGGTGCCACCTTCGAACTCCGTAACGTGCACAACGAAGAGAAATCCATGAGTCCCATGGAAGTCTGGTGTTGCGAAGCGCAGGAACGTTATGTGCTGGCCATCCGTCCAGAAGACCGTGAACGCTTCGCATCGCTCTGCGAACGCGAACGCTGCCCAGTCGCCTTCATCGGTGTGGCACGTGATGATGAACGGCTCGTACTCCACGACGAACACTTTAGTAACAACCCCATTGACATGGACATCCGTGTGTTGCTCGGCAAACCGCCTCGCATGTTGCGCGATGTCAAGCACACGTCAGAATCTGTTCAGAGCCTTGACTTCTCTGGCGTCATGCCTGCGGACGCGCTCCTGCGCGTTCTGCGTCTCCCGGCTGTTGCTGACAAGACCTTCCTCATCACCATCGCTGACCGTTCCGTGACCGGTATGGTACACCGCGATCAAATGGTCGGTCGCTATCAGCTTCCCATAGCCGACTGCGCAGTGACCACCGCAGGCTACAAGACCACCGCTGGAGAATCCATGGCCACGGGCGAACGTACCCCTATCGCACTGCTCGACGCCCCGGCAGCGGGACGTATGGCGGTTGCCGAGTCTCTGACCAACCTCGCCGCTACGGACGTGGGTGCGATCGGCAACATCAAACTTTCCGCAAACTGGATGTGTGCGTGCGGCGAACAAGGTGAAGACGCCAAGCTCTTCGACACCGTCAAGGCTGTAGGCATTGACTTCTGTCCGCAGGTCGGAATCTCTATTCCTGTTGGCAAGGACTCGCTCTCCATGCGCACTGTGTGGCAAGATGCCAAAGGTGCCTCACATCGCCAAGTCGCGCCGCTCAGCCTGATCGTCACCGCCTTCGCGCCAGTTCAGGATGTGCGTAAGACCGTCACGCCCGACCTGAAGCCCGGTAGCAGCTCCTTGCTTCTGATTGATCTAGGCAAGGGTAAGAACCGCCTCGGCGCCAGCGCACTGGCTCAGGTCTACAACCAGGTCGGCGAACATGCCGCTGATGCAGATGATCCCGCGCTTCTCAAATCCTTCTTCGAAGCCATCCAGGAACTCGTCTCGCAGAAACTGTTGCTCGCATACCATGACCGTTCAGACGGCGGACTCGCCGTGACACTCACAGAGATGGCCATATCTGGCGGGCGCGGTATGAACATCGAACTCGGTAAGGCGACGGTCTCTGACCGCGCCGCGGAAGGGCCGGAGACCCTTGCCCTACCAGAACTCTTCAACGAGGAACTGGGTGCAGTGTTACAGGTCGCGCAGGACAAGCTTGATGCTGTCATGCAGATGCTCGCGAAGCACGGACTTGCAAAAACACCGCTCTGCACGTTGATCGGGCAACCCACAAATGATCGCGTGCTGAAAATCAAGGTGGGTAACAGTATAGTCATCGACATGACCCTTCGCCAATTGCGCCGCACCTGGTCGGAACTCACTTATCACATGCAGGCCCTTCGCGATAACCCCGACTGCGCCAAACAGGAATATGACAACGGTCTCGATGAAAAAGACCCGGGTATGACCTTCAACGTAACGTTTGATCCTGACGGTAGGGCAAGGGTCTCCGACCCTGCCGCGGCGCGCTCGGAGAGCGTCGCCCTACCCCCTCCTCGCATGGCGATCCTACGCGAACAGGGCGTGAACGGACATGTTGAAATGGGCGCGGCCTTTGCATTTGCAGGTTTTGAGTCCGTGGATGTACACATGACCGACCTGCTGAGCGGACGCGTGGATTTGAAGAACTTCAACGGACTCGTGGCCTGTGGCGGATTTTCTTATGGCGATGTGCTCGGCGCAGGCTCAGGCTGGGCACGTAGCGTGCTTTACAACGACAAGCTCCTCGCCATGTTCAAGACCTTCTTTGAGCGGCCTGACACGATCACGCTCGGTGTTTGCAACGGCTGCCAGATGGTGTCACAACTCAAGAACATCATCCCTGGCGCGCAGCACTGGCCAGCCTTCCGTCGCAACATTTCCGAGCAGTTCGAAGCGCGTTATGCAACTCTGGAAGTCATGGACTCTCCGTCTGTGCTCCTCAAGGGAATGACGGGTTCCCGACTGCCCATCGCAGTCGCGCATGGTGAAGGCCTTGCGGTCTTCGAGAATGCACAGGACGAAGCTAAGGCCATCGCATCCCTGCGCTTTGTGGACGGACGCGGTCAGCCGACTGAGCGCTATCCCTGGAATCCGAACGGCTCCAAGGCTGGACTGACAGGCTTCACCTCTGAAGACGGACGCGCCACGATTCTGATGCCGCACCCTGAACGCGGCTTCCGCTCCGTGCAACTCTCCTATCGTCCTGACGATCTCTTCACGGGCGAAGCAGGTCCCTGGTTGCGCCTCTTCCAGAACGCCTACGCCTTTGTCATGAGCAAAACGGAAATATTACGGCCACCAACGGCGACCTAGATAACCAGTATCTTAAAGTCCTCAAGTCTGAGCTCAAGCCAGCCGTGCGCGTAAAACAACAAGAAGGCGTACACTCTTAATCCTGATGGAAGACCTCTTCCATGGAAGCCCACCATTCGCCTTGCGCTCGATCGGGCAAGGGCTGCTGACAGGGCTTGCAGAGCTCCCACCAACGTTGCGTCTCCGGATCTGCCGCCATCTGCGCCATATCCGCCTCAAAAGCATCTCCTGCATATTCAAAGTAACTGAATAGATAATAACGACCGTCCGGCATGTTTCGCAGGTAGATCGAATAGTTTTGAATCTTGCATTGCTTGATCTTGCGCAGTATGCTGGGCCAAACTGCTGCATGCAATTGCGTGTACTCCTCCAGCTTCTCCGCCTTCACCTCAATGACTGATCCAATGCGTTTCATGTTCATCTATCCTTCCTCAAAACGTCATCCTATTGTCCCAATGAATTGCCATAACTCAAGCAGAGGATGGCAAGGGTTAACACGGAAAGCGCTACCGTAATCGCAAACAATGTATTACGCCTGCATCCGTTCCATTCGCGCAACAGTACCCCGAGCAGATTACTGAAAAGGACCAACATGATCATGTGAATAGCCCAACTGGTGAACTTGTAAGTGCCCATCCGAACATGCCCCAGATTATAAAAGAAAAACTGACCATACCAGAGCATACCAGTGAGGATGGACATCATATAGTTGAGTAATAACGCACCGGCATGGCCCTCCGAGCGGATGTCAAAAAACTCTCCAAAAGTCTTTTGTCGGATGTGCAACCAAAGGCAAAAAAGCGTCGTGGTTAGAAAAGCGCCACTGTTAGAGAAAATATAAATCACATTGCCCTGCCATACGCCTGCTCCATGCTTAAGCGCAACCTCCGCGATGGGCTGACCCGCATCCAAGGAAAAGCCGTAGACCGCACTCAGCACGCCTGCCAGCAAAGAGAGCAGCAACCCCTTGGCCAACGAGAATTCCCCCTGTCCCTGAAGCTGTTGCTCCTTCATGCGCCCCGCCAATCCGCACAAGGCAATCCCGATTGTCCCAACGACCAGCCCTATCACCACCCACTGAGCACCTGGCTTGTTCAACGTTTCAACCAAGACCCCTCGCACAAACGGAGGGATGAGCGTCCCCAACACACTCGACAAGCCCACAGCGATTGCGTAGGTCAGAGAAAACCCAATATACCTGATCGCAAGGTTAAAGGCCATACCGCCAATACCGTAAGCCATTCCCAGAAAAAAGCTATCCATCATGGCACGTCTCGGGGCTTCAGCAAGAACCACAGCCAAATTTGGAATGGTGAGGATAGCACCGAGGATCGGCAAGAGTAACCAGCAGAAGAGTGCCTGCGTTAGAAAATAACTCTGCCACGACCATTTCATCACCTTCTTCTGCGGGGCATAACAGACAGAGGCCGAGAGGGCTCCTATTGCATGAAGTGCTATGCCCGCAAATGGATTAGCTGTAACCATTATAGATCCGAATCCCTTTCAATATTCAAGTGGTAACGCGTTCAAGCGGTAGGTCATACTCGCTCAGATTCAGTGGATAGTTTCCATACTCACGCACCAGTTTAACAATGTCATCATACGTCTTGCCTGAAATGTTACTGGCCACGGAATGGTCGGACTGAAAAATGTATCCTCCCCCCTTAGCCGCATTGAGTTTGCGCAAGACTTCCTGACGGATCTGCTCCATGTCGTTGGTCTCCCACACTTGCATATCGCTGTTTCCACAAAAGCCCATCCTATGACCCAGCCGCTTGCGCAAGTCAATGACATCCATCGATGCTTTAACCTCCAAGGGATTGTAGGCCTCGATCTTCATCTCGGCGAAGTCCTCGATGACGCGATTCACATTGCCACACCCATGATAAATCACCATCAACCCTTTTGAATGCGCATAGTCCGTGATGGCCTTGACCCAGGGTTTGTAATGCTCCCGCCAGAAGTCCGGATGCATGAACGTTCCGCACTTATAGGCGAAGTCGCCCCAGATGACGAACCCGTCGAGCTTACCGGCAGCCGCATCGATCTGAGCCTTGGCACAGTCGAAGTAGAACTGCCCGACTTTCGCGATCACGGCTGCCATACGCTCAGGCTCCAGTCCGACCCACAGCATGTGGTTTTCTGGACCGATGAACCGCGTCATGAACTCGTTCACCTCAATGATGCTACCGAACACAGGAAAATCCGGCCAAAGCGAATGGACTGTATCGATCCATGCTGGACTGTTCCGTTCAAACCCATCGCCCACACCGGCAATCTGATTATCCCCGGAACAAAAATAGCGACGCCGGTCAGATGGAGCATCAAAGGTCGTCACAGCCTCTTCCAGTTTTTCAAGTGTGTCCGTCTCAAAGCCCATAAACTCGGGCATCGGAAAATCATAAACCTTGCGCATGATTGCGCCGAACCCCGTCTTGACAGTCACTTCCGTCGGGGATTCCTTTAAGGTTTCAAAAGAGCGAATCCAGGGATCCATATTCGGAACGGTACAGATCCAATCCAAATCATAGTAATAATATGGATTGGCATCTGCGGGTAATCCCAGTTCCTCCCGCCATCGGCGGATGAATCCACCCCAGAAAAAATCGCTTACGGGAACACGGTCTGGTTCCTCATGTCGCAATGCCTTGCGCATTCGCTCTAATTTTTTTAGCGTATTCTCAGAACGCACAGCAAACCGTGAAGCCTTGCCCGTCGTTTCAAACATACCCATCGTCACTTCTCCGATTACTTCAAACACCACTGATCGGTTATACCCAGCAACCTTCACTAAAAGTGAGATAAAGAATACTAAAATAGTAGCCTCGTTTCTATACCACTTTCCGTCAAAAATGTATCTTTTTCCGCCAACCCTGAATTAGCAGTCCAAACCATGTGTACGTCTGAAGAAAGCCGGCGACTCTCCGGTGACCTGTGTAAACACGCGCGTGAGGTATTGCCGATTCGGAAAACCCGTCCGTTCAGCAATCTGTTCAACAGAGGATTGACTGTGCAACAAAAGATGGGAAACAGCCCGAACGCGGACGTGCGCCAGATAACGTTTTGGCGCGATACCTTGATGCTGAATGAAGAGTCGATCCAAGGTTCGCTCACTGCATCGTGCTGCTCGCGCAATCTCAGCATGTGTCAACGATTTCATATAGTAATCTTCCATGAACTGGATGGCCGCCAGCAACTCGGCAGGCTGTTTTTCTGTCCACTGTATTGATGGCTTGCTAAGCGTGATGTGCAACAAGGCAAGACTAAAGTGATGAATCTCCAAATGATGCTTCTCTCTATTGCGCAGCAAGCGCGTAAGCGAACGAATGAGCCCCAATTCAAGCGTTGAAGGGGCCAGTTGAACAGGAATCGGCTGTTCGTTACTCAGCCGCAAAGTAGTCGAAAAAGCGATCCAGAATTTGGGTCTCGCCTCGGTGCCGACGGTATGAAAGAGCTGGTGATCGGGAATAATAACTATCTTGTCGGGACCCAGCGCGATGGTCTTCTTGTTCTTAGGGAAAACAACATGATGTCCTCCCTCCAAATCATAATAGTAACGCCAGAAGGGACTAAAGACGCGCGGATAATTCCAATGCGGACGCGCCATCAAAAATCCCGTCTCATGCAACGTAAAATAGTTGTCTGGTTCTACCCCGACAGGCTTATACGTCGCAACACCTGTTGTATGCCCAGAAAACGGGCTCGTATACGAAGCCAATTTCTTGTAATAGGTCTCTGAGTACTTCATGTATTTGTCCGCCGTTGCTTTTTCGTTATTGAGATGACGAGGCACAACGATGGCTGTTATTGTAGTCGGAGCCGCATGAAGAGTAAACCAGAATAACACTGCTGGTATAATTCATTCCTCTTCCATGTTACCGGCGCTACGACCGAATGGCGTAGTAACAGACGCACATGTCGAACACAAAGTTGGTCTTACGGATGGAGGTGAAGCCGGTTGCTGTAAGCATATCTTCCAGTTCGTGTGAGGAAGGCATGGACTGCATTGATCGCATCAAGTAGCTATAGGCGCCTGGATGCCCGGTCATCCAGCCTACAAGCGGTGCCACGCTCCTCTGATAGATCTTGAACAACTCTTGTTTCAATCGCGAACCTGGTTTCGTAGCTTCAAGGATGATTAGACATCTACCCGGTTTGAGTACGCGAGCCATCTCCGATAACGCCTTGGGAATATCAACAAAATTTCGCAAACCGAAGCCCACGGTCACCGCATCAAAGCGGCAAGCATCAAAAGGCAAGGCCATGACATCCCCTTGCAAAAAGACTGCATTTGAAACTTTTTTGCGTGCTAAACACAACATTTCTTCCGAAAAATCGACCCCCATGACTTCACTGGTCGGACTCGCGTCCAGCACAGCAACAACAAAATCACCGGTACCGCATGCCACATCCAAAACATGTTGAGGAGGATTGGCATGAAAGGAGGCAACCGCTTGCTGACGCCAGCGCGCGGCGAGTCCGAAGGAGAGCAGCGCATTGCCCCGGTCATAGACAGGCGCAATCGCATTAAAGATACGGCGCAGTTGCGTCGCCTTCTCCTCGCTGGAAGCTGGGTCAGGTTTTATCGAATCAAGTTTCATGTTCCATTACCAAAGACGAGCAAGCTGACAATCATCAGAGAGCAGAAGAGGAAATGATGGCCGGCTGCACGCTCTTCCAACGTCTCGACCTTTTTACGTTGCAACGCATCACGGGAGAGCGCAAGTCCCAAGGGCAGCGCCAAGAAAGGAGGCAAGAAAGCATAGACAGGCGAGTAAAAGATCATCAGAAAGCCCATCAAAGCAAATGGTGTCATGCTTAAGAACACATAGAGTCCAAAGGCAAAGCGTTCGCCCGTCAAGAGCGAGAAGGTCTTAATCTTTGCGGCACGGTCAGAAGCGATATCCCGCAGGTCATTGCCATGAAGAATAGCGGCCACCAGACAGCCGACAGGAAGGGAAAGCAAGAAGACCTTGAGCGAGACATCCTGGGTCAACGCATAATAGGCTGCCAATACTTGCAACGGACCTGTCAGCAAAAAGACGCCGGGCACGCCGAGTCCTGCATATTTGAAGAACCGAGTCGTATAGCACGCAGCACCTATAACACCCACAAACGCAAAAAAGAGGAGCTTCCATGTAGAGAGCCAGAGGATTACTGTTGCCAAAACGACGCCGACAGCCAAAAAAATATAACCCGCTCGGCGAACAACCGGCAAGGATATGGGACAAGGCGGCTTATCCTTGTCCACGCCGGAAATGCCATCCTGATAGGTGTTCAACAAATTGGTCGCTAGTTGTAGAGACCAGCCGCAGACCAGCATCCATCCAACAAGCAACCACGAAAACCGCCCAGCCTGATGAGCCAGTACCGCCCCTAAAGCAACAGGTATGGTTGTCGCTGTCAGCGACCAGACCCGCATTGTTATCAACCATGTTTTCATACGTGTGCACAGCATACACGAATCTTCATTTCCAAGGCAAGAGCGGAACGAGAAAAAACAATCCAGGAAGGGTTCTCGCCAGCATCACGAGATGTCATTGCTATGCTGATCCATTTTTTTCTCACACATTATAATGTGTGAGAAATGCTTCATTATTTGTTTTGCAATACATTAAGAGGGGTAATATACTTGCGCCAACATGCAGAGCCATAAGGAACGACCATGAACAGTAAAATAGGCGCGAAGATTTTTCTGATATTATTTATGATTCCCTTCTTAGGAGTCGGGATCTGGATGGGGAGCATGACCTTCCTAGAAATGCAGAAAGTTGAAAAGGCGCGTTCATGGAACGAGATGCCAGCCGAAATAACCTCGTGCATCTTGCAGAGTCACCGTGGAAGCAAAGGCGGCTATACCTACCAAGTAACTGCGGACTACACATATACCGTGAACTCCAAAAAGTACACCTCCAGCAAGGTTTCCTTCTATTCCGGCTCAGACAACGTCGGTAGTTTTCACCAGAACACGTTTCACAAACTGGAAACCGCTCGTCTTAGCAAAAAGACCTTCCCGTGTTGGGTGAATCCTGAGAATCCGGAGGAGGTTGTGCTCATTCGAGATCTGCGTCCGGAGATGATGACGTTTCAACTGCTCTTTGTCTTCCTGTTTGGCGGGGCAGCCATTGCTGTTTTATGTTCAATCCTCTTCTCTTATGACTCGAAACGTTTGTCCAATGGCAATATTTGTATGCGTAAAGCAGGGCTTCACCTGCCCTTGCTGATCAGTGCCATGCTCACGGATACGGGAACGGGGTGGATGATATGGAAGCTGATGGCACTCATTGGGCTCTTGGCAATACCCTGGCATCTCTGGTTATGCATCATCCCAGGGCTCATTCTAACTTCGATTGCAGTCTATATGTGGTTACGCTTTTCCAAATTTGGCGTGAGCGAACTCATGCTCTCCTCCTCCACCCTCAGGCTCGGTGACCGCATGAACGCAACCGTTATGATTCCCAAAATGGTCGAGGGCGATTTCAAGGGCGTGCTCACCTGTACGCATCAATACACGACTGGCTCTGGGAAGCAACGGTCAACGCATCATGATGTCCTGTGGAGTTCAGAGCTTATGAGTGGCGGAACACCGACGGGGTCAGAAATGACGCACGTGTCCTTCCATTTTGAACTTCCCATCGCATCCATGGGCGTACAACCCACCCATGATACGGGAAGCACAAAATACTACTGGAGACTGGTAGTCTCCTCTGATATGCCAGGCGTGGATTATAAAGCTGAATTCGATATCGTTGTAGAGTAAAGACTATGCACATTATTTGGTTACGACCCGGGACTGCCAATGGGTTCCAATGTGAAAACTGCCTGAGAGACCAACAGTTGCTGGATGTCTTTTCAAAGGCTGGTCACCGTGTGCGCTCGTTACCTGTCTATCTTCCGCTTGCAGAGCAGAAGATAGCTCCGGTCTATTACGGCGCTGTCCGCATGTGGCTGGGCGCTGCCTGGCCTCTCCTGCAAAAGCTCCCGGACGGCATCAACACCCTGCTGGATCATCACGGACTTCTCTCGCACATCGCACGCTGGGCACAGACCAGGGATCCCTCAAAGGGCGCGGCCATGACGCTTGCAACGCTCAGCGGACACTATGATCCGCGTTTGGATACTGAACTTTTTGACGCGATTGATCGAATCGGAGAGAAACCGGATGCCATTTTGATTTCAACACCCCTACTTGCCCATCAAGGTCGAGTGATGCACGACTACTTCAATGTACCGTGGTATAGCCTCATTGGAGGAGAAGATCATTGGGTAGAACAACTCGGCGAAGGAATAAAAGAACGCGTATGGGAGCTGATGCGCACGGAAAGCGAGTCCTGCACAGCATTCATAACGGGTGGTCAAGCCTCCGATCAACGGATCGTTAACAAACTTTACCTGAATACGCGCAGGTGCACAGAGGCATTCCCTGGAATAAACGAAGAAATAACTTTTTAGCATCCGAATGGCGCGAACCACACGAATGAATACAAACATCGAACATTCAACATCGAACATCGAATAAGGCAATAACGCAATAAGGCAATGATTTTGAAGTTACAGGCTAGCTATTCGTCCTTCTTAAACGGCAGGAGGATAAAGAAGGTTGTGCCTTTGCCGACCTCTGATTCGAGCCAGACACACCCATTATGCTCTTTGATAATGGTTCCCACAATACTGAGACCTAGGCCAGTGCCCATACCACGTGGCTTTGTCGTAAAGAACGAATCGAATACATGAGCTTGCTTGTCCTTCGGAATGCCCTTCCCCGTATCCTTTACCGCACAACACCAAGACATCTCATCATCTTGCGTAACCGGCGTAACCTCAATGGACAATGTACGCGTTTCGCTTTCGTCCATGGCATCACAGGCATTAGCAAAAAGATTCAAGAAAACCTGTTCAATCTGATTACGGTCGCCCATGACCCAATGACGGTTCTTAGAAATCTTGCGCAACACATTGATATTTGCATTACGGAACCGATGCCCCATAATAAAAATCGCATCATGAATAGGATCAAAAAGATCAACGGGCTGATGCTGTTCCTTAATACCACGAGCGAAATCACGCAGACGCGTAGTGATCGCGCCCATTGAACCTGCAGACTCCGTGATAATATCCGAATACTGATTCGTCTGATCACGGAACTCATGCAAGGTCGTATTATCATTCTCCGCACTCTTTTTCATGATCTCCGCCACCATGACGATTGCAGTTAAAGGATTATTAAGATCATGAACAACCCCTGCAGCCAGTTCGCCGATCGCCGCCAGGCGTCCCGCATGAATCAAATGATCTTGCATCTCTTTGAACTTTCGCAAATCGCGTGAAACGGTAAAGGTGCGAACGAAAATATTCTGCTCATCACGAATAGCAAGCGTACGTAATTCAACAGGAATACGCGTCCCATCTTTGGCTACAAACTGGCTTTCAATCCGTTTCTCGACAGACTGTTGCTTAACTTCCTTAAACCCCTCTTCGACCGCATCAAGAATTTCCTGCGGATAGAGCTGACGAATGTTCATGGTCATCAATTCGTCACGCGAATACCCCAGCAAGAGCGAAGCCATTTTATTAACAAAGATAATCTGTCCGTCCGGATTGACAGAATGAATCATGTCTGGAAAATCTTCAACCAGAAATTTGAAAGCTTCCACCGAACCTAGATCTACAGTACTCATAAGAAACCTCGTTCTTTCCTGTTTTTTACTTCCAATACTCAAAAACGTTATACGTTAATACCAAATTATGGAATATATAGTAGCACATTCTTTTGAGTTTGTCACGCCCCCAAGAAAACAGCCTCCAAGAAAACGGGCCAGCAATTCTAATTATGAGCAAGACCGCCTAAAGGCGGAACTCCAAACGAGAGAAAGCCTTCACAAAACCGTTCGAAGTCCCGCCTTTAGGCGGTCTTGTCTTCAACTTCAATGAAATGCTGGGTGTATGCCGGATTGACTAATACCACTGCCGAAAAGTATTTAGACCATATGAAGGGCAGCAGACACACGGGAGGGGCACGCGTCTGCGTGCCTAGGACGAGCAGACACTCGTCCCTCCCTGTGTGTGGAATAGTCCTTTTAGCATAAATACTTTTCGACAGTGGTATAAGCTTTGTCGCGAACTTTGTCGCGAGCTTTGTCGGTTCAATAAACTTTGCGCCTCCGCCTGTCCGCCGTAGTCGCTTGCGCGTAGGCGGACGCCTCTGCACGAAACACGTTACCCATCTGTTTATTCCCAGTGTAAGGGTTGGCGGACGACCAGGTGCTAATTGATTTCGACAAAGCTCCCGACAAAGCTTGCGACAAAGTTTATTGTACCCTGGGCGGCAGGCTTACCTGCAACTTCAAAAGAATTGCGCGAAGCGAGTACGCTTGTTCCTTATTAAAATTCAAAATTCGCCGTTCGATGTTGAATGTTCGATGTTCGCATTCATTCGTGTGTTTCATGTATTTCGGATGCTAAAAATTATATATCCTGCGACAAAAATTCGGCGAGCGCGTCCTTCCAATGGGGCATCGGCGGAAGCCCCGCAAGGCGAAGTGCTGTTTTCTCTAAACGAGAATTGCTGGGACGCGGGGCAGGACGCGGGAACTCTTCGGTTGTACAAGGGACCACCTTTTGCGCAATGCTTCGCAACCGATAGATTTCACACGCAAACTCATACCAGGTGGCCTCACCCTCGCACGTCAGATGGAAGGTGCCCTTCAGCTCGGGTCGAGCGAGTAGCAATTGAAGGTGCCGTGCAACTGCAAGCGTACTGGTCGGATTGCCATGCTGGTCATTGACCACCTTCAATTCCGAGAGCCCTCGTTGCGCAAGAGAGAGCATGGTATGAACAAAGCTCGGACCTCCCTTGCCATAGAGCCACGCTATACGGGCAACAATATGATTTGGCGCATACTGACGGATCGCCTCTTCCCCGGCAAACTTACTCTGTCCATAAACAGTCTTACCACCATTTGCCAAATCGGTCTCTGAATAGGGCTTATCCGACTCACCGGGGAAGGCGTAATCTGTTGAAATCGCAATGAGACGCGCATGGTGCGCTGCACAAGCACGTGCAACATGTTCAGAACCTAGAGCATTGACGCGGAAGGCGAGTTCCTTTTCCGTCTCGCACGTGTCCACCGCTGTCATGGCGGCGCAATGAATAACACAATCCGGTCGATGCAACGCCATCGCGGCATCAACCTGGCGGGCGTCCGTGATGTCCACCTCCATGTCTGTCGGGATCAGCTCAAAACTTTTAAACTCCTCCACGAGCGTCCGTCCCAGCATCCCCTTCGCACCGGTAATCAATACCTTCATTAGATCTGCACTCCATTTTATCCACTAAACACACGAAAATCACGAAACAAATCTTGGATAACCCTCTGGGAGCTCTGTGCCTCTGTGAGAAAATTGCACTGCTAGCCCCATTCGCTCTCAGAATGGGGTAATTTCAGAGAGAAACGGCTGTTTCTTGTCTTTATCGGAAAGCATAAAGGGCACATCCAATTTCGGCCAAGGGATGGCGATTTGAGGGTCGTCCCAGCGGACACCACGTTCGGATTGGGTATTATAAAACGCATCACACTTGTAGCTGAAGATGGTGTTATCTTCCAATACAAGGAACCCATGTGCAAAGCCCTGCGGGATGAAAATCTGCTGCTTGTTCTGTTCTGACAGTTCCACCATCACAACCTTGCCGAAGGTCGGCGATTCCTTCCGGATATCCACGGCAACATCCAGTACCGCACCGCGCACCACCCGAATCAGCTTGGCTTGCGCATGCGGGGCAACCTGATAATGCAACCCGCGCAAAACCCCACGCATAGACATCGATTCATTGTCCTGCACAAAATGACAGTCGATGCCAGCCTCCTTATAGCTCTTCTCCGAATAGGTCTCGCAAAAATAACCACGCGCATCCTGAAAGACCTTTGGCTTCAGTACCTTCACATCCGCAATCTCTGTTTCAATCATTTCCATAGAATAACCCTCAAAAACGCCTTCATAATACCATGAAAATCGACCACCGAACAGTGGACTTTCATGGTGCGAACCTTATTCCTTTTTGCAGAATACCGCCATCTGTCCGTGAGGCATCAGACCGAAATAGCTATGATTCCACTTATAGGCCACCTGATATAAGCCATGCCGCTGCGCAATATGCGCCAATGTTTTCCGAGTGAAAAATCGGATATGTGGATTATTGGGATAAAAAAACTTATTCCAGAAGAAGGTGGCGATAATCCACTTCTTTAAAAGATTAAAATCCGTTGTTGTCACACCAAAAAAACCGCCTGGTTTCAATACACGATTAACTTCCGCCAAACAACAATCCACATCTAACAAATGTTCAACCACTTCAATGGCAAAGACCGTATCAAACGATGCGTCTGCATACGGAAGGGCATCACAAGAACCCTGCTTAAATAGAACCGCAGGAAACTTTTCTTTTCCTTTTTGAATAGCAACGGAGGAAAGTTCGAGGGCCTCTGCCTTCTCAATCTTCGGCACACCTCGTTGCATCATATCAATGAAGGTTCCATCCCCTGCCCCCATATCCAACACGCACGAACCACAATAGGGCTGGAAAAAATTCTGATGCCACTTCATATTCTCTGGCGACCAGGTCGGCGGCGCGCTCTGTGATTCACCGTGTATGTTTCCATCCCAATACTCATCATAATGGCTCTTCACGGTTTGT
>SESF01005721.1_pt1 | contig 35090 bp, 34 predicted proteins | sample 3171521 | NCBI WGS metagenome assembly SESF01 (sample SAMN10866945, study PRJNA518727) | freshwater metagenome | biome: subpolar coniferous forest; feature: holomictic lake; material: water; isolation source: holomictic Lake 227, 6 m and 8 m depth | place: Canada: near Kenora, Ontario | collected...
GCGTTGTTTGGCGATGCGTCGCGGAAGCGTTCCTGGGCGGGATCGCTGCGCTCGGGCTCGAAGAGTTCGTTGGCCCGCGCCTCAAGCATGGCTCTTTGGGCGGCGCGTTCGGTGGCGTCGAGTCGCGGTTGGCGCTCTTTGAGTTCCATGGCCGCTTTGAAAAATGCCCCCGCTTTTTCCAACCACGGCTCGGCTGCGCCCGCTTGCGGATTTTCGTCGCGGCGTGCGGTTTTTAAAGCGCGCAGATGGTGAGCGTAGCATTGATGCTGGCGGGCGGTGGCGGTGTCATAAACTGCCAGGCAGTCGCTCACCAGCAAGCCGGGCCAATCGAACGGCCTCACCGGCGGCACTTCCTCGATCCATTGCTCCACCGGTGTCAGCTTTTCCAGTGCCCCGGCGCAATCTGGACAGCACGGCAGCGGCACTTCGATTGCTTCATCGACGACTTCCGGCACACGTCGATAGCTCCCGGGGTGCCCCGGTGCACGCCCCGGCTTCTTCGGGTTGGCTTTGCCCCGCTCCTCGCGACGCCGAAACGGCGCGCTCGGTGGCCGGTTTTGCTCCTCCAATTGCGCCACCCGTTCCTGCAACCGCCGCACTTCCTCTCGTAATGCGGCGATCTGCTCCTGCATTACCATCACCAGGCTTACCACCGCTTCCGGCGCTTCTCCCACCAGCAACGTTACTTGTTCGCGGCTTAATGGCTCGTTCGGGTTCAACTCCCCTTTTTCTCTTTCGTACCAGCTCTTTCTTCGCTTTTTTTTTGGGCTAAACAGGAACACCAGTTTCACTGGTAGTACCTGATAATCCAGCCATTCCAAAGATTTGGTATCAGTCGGCTCCCAGATGCTTGACTTGGAGAAGCCCTGGCAACGGCATCATCCCATGCGGGAGGAGACGCAAGAGCGCTTACGGCATTTCGACGCTGGCCACGGCCATCGCGGCCATCCCTTCCCGGCGTCCGATGGCGCCGAGCCGTTCGTGGGTCGTGGCTTTGATGCCGACCCGCCGGGGCTCGATGCCGAGGACGGCGGCGAGGTTGCCGCGCATGGCGGCGAGGTGGGGGCCGATCTTGGGCGCTTCGGCGAGCAGCGTGCTGTCGATATTGACGATGCGCCCCCCTTGTTCCGCCACGAGCTGAACGCTCCGCCGGACGATCTCCAGGCTGGAGATGCCGCGGATTGAGGCGTCGGTGTTGGGGAAGTGGTGGCCAATGTCGGCTTCGCCAATGGCTCCCAGGATGGCGTCGGCGATGGCGTGGCAGAGGACGTCGGCGTCCGAATGCCCCTCCAACCCTCGATCATGCGCGATTTCAACGCCTCCCAGTACGAGCTTGCGGTGCGCTTCGGGGGAGGCGAAAGCGTGGATATCGTAACCGATGCCGACGAGGTTCATGGGGAGATAAAGTATAGACTATAGGCGATAGAGGGGGAGAGGATAGAGCGGAAAAGATCTGCGGATTCCTCCTCTGCCTTTTAATCGACGTTCAAATCGAGGACGCCGTTGGTGGCGAAAATGGCGAGTTTGTCGGGCTGGTCGGGGTGGGGGGTGAGGTCGCAGCGGCCCCCGGCGGCTTCCAGGAGCAATTTCCCGGCGGCGACATCCCACAGGCTGACGCTCGATTCGATGTAGGCGTCGAGCCGCCCGCTGGCGACGTAGGCGAGATCCAGCGCGGCGCTTCCCATGAGGCGGCATTTGCGCGCCCGCACGACCAATTTTTCAAACAGCGGCAGCCCGGTGTTGATGGAGGCTTTGCTTTTGGCGAAACCGACGGAGAGCACGGCGTCGGCGAGCTTGGCGCGGGAGCTTGCGTGGATGGGCTGGCTGTTGAGCAGGGCGGGGCAGCCGTCGCTCACTTCCCAGAGTTCGTCGCGCATTGGGTCCAGGATGACGCCGAGGATGATTTTCCCTTCGTGGCGCAGGGCGATGGAGATGCAGAAGTGGGGGATGCCGTAGAAGAAATTCACCGTGCCGTCGATGGGATCGACGATCCACTGGAACGGGCTGTCCTGGTTTCCCGCGATGCCTTCCTCGCCATAGATGGCGTGGTCGGGATACCGCCCAAGAAGGATGCCGGTGATGAGTTCCTGGGAGCGGACGTCGAGGTCGAGCTTGATGTCGTGCGCCTCGAATTGGTTGACGTCGAGCTGTTGGCCGAAGTTCTGTTTGAGGAGAGAGCCCGCGGCGCGGGCGGCCTCCACTGCGGTTTTGAGGTAGTCTGTCATGATAAGCTCTAAATCATCCGCTCCAGGAACTCCCGGCCGTTGAAGGGCTCCAACTGGCCGAGCTTCTCCCCGGTGCCGATAAAGCGGGTGGGCAGGCCCAGTTCGTTCTGGATGGCGATGACGGCCCCTCCTTTGCCGCTGCCGTCGAGTTTGGTGACGATGACGCCGGTAAGGCCGATGGCCTGGTGAAATTCGCGCGCTTGCGCCAGCGCGTTGCTGCCGGTCGTGGCGTCCACGACGATCCAGATTTCGTGTGGCGCCTGCGGGTCGTGCTTGGCGAGCGTTTTCTTGATCTTGGTTAGCTCGGCCATCAAGTGGGACTTGGTGTGGAGTCGCCCGGCGGTGTCGCAGAGGAGAAATTCGATTTGCTTGCGGTCGGCCGCCGTGTAGGCGTCGTAGCAGAGTGCCGCCGGGTCAGCGTTGTATTGCCCCTGGATCATTTCCACGCCGATGCGCTGGGCCCAGACGCCGAGTTGCTCGATGGCGGCGGCGCGGAAGGTGTCGGCGGCGGCGAGGAGGACGCTGTGGCGCTGCGAGCGCAGGTAGTGGGCCAGCTTGGCGGTCGTGGTGGTCTTGCCGGTCCCGTTGACGCCGACCATGAGGACGACCTTCGGTTTGGAGGGCAGCGGGCGCAGGGGCGGGTTGTCGAAGGGGAGGATTTTGGCGATTTCGTCCCGGGTGACTTCCACCACGTCGTTGGCGGTGACTTTCTCCCGGCCTTGCAGCGATTGCAGGATTTTCATCGCCATCGGCACGCCCAAGTCGGCGCGGATCAGCGTTTCCTCCAGTTCATCCCAATCGACCGGTTTGCCGCTGAATTTCTGGACGAGCGATTTGAGAAAGCCGAAAGCCATGGGTCATTCTGTTTTGGCGGCGCGCGCCGGGCGGGTGAGTTCGCCCCGGATGCGGTCCAGGACGCCGTTGACGAAGCGGCCCGATTCGTCGGAGCCGAAGCGCTTGGCGATTTCGATGGCCTCGTTGATGGAGACGACGGGCGGCACCTCCGGGCAGAAGAGCATCTCGAAAATGGCGATGCGCAAGATATTCCGGTCCACGGCGGCGATGCGGTGGAGGTCGTAGTTGGAGGCGGCCTGGCGGATGCGTTCGTCGATGGCTGCCTGGTGGGTCAGGACGCCTTCGGCGATGGCCATGCCAAACTCGCGCACTCTTTTCGCGGCGGGGCGGATTTCCCAGAATTCCGCGACGGTTTCGGCGTTCTCGCCCGCATTCAGGTCGCGCTGGTAGAGGAATTGTACGGCGGCTTCCCGCCCTTCTCGGCGTGCTCCCATAGTTTTTAGTCGACTTTGATTTCGCCCATCACCTCGGCCACTTGCAGGGCGGCCCGGGCGGCTTCGACCCCTCGGTTGTGCGCTTCGCCCAGGGTGCGCTCGCGGGCTTGCGCCTCGTTTTCCACGAGCAGGACTTCGTGGATCACGGGGACGCGGAAGCGGAGGGCGATGTTTTGGAAGGAGTCGGTGATGGCGTGCCCGATCAAGTCGGCGTGGGCGGTTTCGCCTTTGATGATGACTCCGAGCGCGATGATGGCGTCCATGCCTCCCTTTGCGGCGATTTCCTGGAGCACGACGGGGATTTCAAAGGCTCCGGGTACTTCCACGAGGCTGATGATGGATTTCGGCGAAAGGATTTCCAACTCGCGCCGCACGGAGGCGACGAGGCCCTTGACGTATTCCGGGTTGTACTGGCTGGCGACGATGGTAAAATTGCGCCGGGTGTTGAAGGGGTGGCGCGTGCGTTGGGGAGCGATATTCGACATAGGGAAAAGCAGGGCGTGACTTTAGGGTGCCGCGGAAATTGTGCAATGCGCATTCACAGCAAATGGCCCATTTTGACGCGCTTGGTTTCGAGATACTTGGCGTTGAACGGGTTGGCTTTGGCGCGGATGGGCACGATTTGGACGATTTCCAGGCCGTAGCCTTCCAGGCCGATGACTTTTTTTGGGTTGTTGGTCATAAACCGCATTTTGTGGACGCCCAGGTCGGCCAGAATCTGCGCGCCGATGCCGTATTCGCGGAGTTCGGCGGGGAAGCCGAGTCTTTCGTTGGCCTCGACGGTATCCAGCCCTTCTTCCTCCTGAAGCCTGTAGGCGTGGATTTTCGCCGGAAGGCCGATGCCGCGCCCCTCTTGCCGCATGTAGACCAGCACGCCCGCGCCCGCTTGCTCGATTTGCTTGAGCGCGCTGTGGAGTTGCGAGCCGCAGTCGCACCGCAGGGAGCCGAAGACGTCGCCGGTGAGGCATTCGCTGTGGACGCGCACGAGCGTGGGGTGCGCGGGGTCGATCGCCCCTTTGACGAGCGCGAGGTGGTGCGCGTTATCCACAATGGAGCGGTACATGTGGAGCTGGAAGTCGCCGTAATCGGTGGGGAGGTGGATGACCTGCTCTTTTTCGATGAGCCGTTCGTTGCGGCGGCGGTAGGCGATCAGATCCTCGACGGTGGCGATTTTGAGGCCGTGCTTGGCGGCGAAGGCGTGCAGGTCGGGCTGGCGGGCCATCGTGCCGTCGTCGTTCATGATCTCGCAACAGATCCCGGCGGGCTGGAGCCCGGCGAGGCGGGCGAGATCCACGGTGGCCTCGGTGTGGCCGCTGCGTTGCAGGACGCCGCCGGGCTTGGCCTGGAGCGGAAAGATGTGCCCCGGCTGGACGAGATCGCCGGGCGTGGCTTTCGGGTCCACGAGGACGCGGACGACGGCGGCGCGGTCGGCGGCGCTGATGCCGGTGGTGATGCCGTGGGCGGCGTCCACGGAGACGGTGAAGGCGGTTTTCTGGCTTTCGCGGTTTTCCAGCACCATCCGCTGCAGGCCGAGCTGCTGGGCCCGCTCGTGGGTGATGGGGGCGCAGACGAGGCCGCGCGCGTGGATGACCATGAAGTTGATGGCTTCCGCCGTGACTTTCTCGGCGGCCATAATGAGATCGCCCTCGTTTTCCCGGCCGGGATCGTCGGTGATAATCACCATCTTGCCGGCGCGGATATCGGCCAGTACTTCTTCAATTGTGTTGAACTGCATCTTCATCGAACCCTCATTCTTAACGCGAAATGCGCCGGATTGCGAGAAGATTGGGGCGTTCTCTCAACTTCTTCCCCACGGCCCGTTGAGTCCGCGCGGGCGGTGAAAGGTGAGGAGCGGTTCCCCGCCGCCCCAGGGGCAGCCGGGCTCCCGGATTCCGAAGAAAGCGTCCAGGGTGGCGGCGACGTCCGCGAGGGTGTCGCGGAGGCCCAGCGGCGCGGTGCGGCCTCCGTAAGCGGCGAGGATGGGGACTTCCTGGCGGGGATGGCCGGGGCTGAGCGCGCCGGGGCCGCCACCGTTGGCGCCGGTGATCAGGAGCAGATTGTCGTTTTCCAGTTTTTCCAGGAAGCCCCCCAGCCAGGCGTCGAAGCCGGGGAGCAGGTGGGTGAGCGCACGGCTCCCGCCCGCATCGGAAGGGGCGCGCAAATGGGCGAAAATCAGGCCGTTCTGGGGAGCCTCCCAGCGTTGGTCGATGAGGTCCAGGCTTTCTGCGGGCGAGGAGGCCGGATGCCCCCGGGTGATGCCGCTGCGGGCGAAGGCGGTGTGGACGCCGCCGATCGTCTCCACCGCGAGGCCCCGCTCCGAAATGGCGTTGAGAATGGTGCGCGGGGGGACGATTGGGCAGCAGAGCGCCTCGCCCTGCGGCCTCCAGGCGGCTCCGTCCCCGGCCATCAACTGGCCGGTCACGCGGGCGATGCGCCAGCGGTCGGCGTGCCGCCGGACGATCCGGCAGAGGTGCGCCAGCCGGACGGGGGAAACCGTGGAGACGTGGGCGGTGAGGGCGAGGGCCGAGCCTGGGCAGAGCGTCAGGATCGGGTTCCCCGTACGGAGGTGTTCCGCGAGGAGTTCCGGCGGCTCCTCTCCCGGAGGCGCGGGGTTGAGCAGGAATTTGACGCCGCTTTCCTGGGCCAGGGCGGGGAGGCACTCCGCGGGGAGTTGTTGCCCGGCGGTAAACGGACAGCCGCACCCCGCGCCAGCCAGCTCCCAAAGCGCGCTCAGAGTGTCGGCGCCCGCCGAGCGCTGGATCATGCGGCCGTAGCTGGCCGCGCACTTCCGGGCGGGCGGGTCAAAGACGCGCCCGTTGAGGATTTCGCCGAGCCCGAGGGAAAAGAGATTGGGCAGGGACATCCCGGGCGTTTCCCGGAAAAGTTGTCCCAGCGTGTCGCCGCCGGGGGCATTGCGGTGGCCGGGCATTTGGCCGACGCCGAGGCGGTCGAGGACGATGAGAAGGGCGCGCATGAAAAGGAAAACCGGCCCCAGCCTAATGGGGGTTAGGCCAAAGTGCAAGGAACGCTCCCTCGGTTGCGTTTACCGGGAGATGTCCAGCTGGCTCAGGATGCGGAATCCGTGGCTGCTGAGGACGGCGATGGCGCAATCGTTGTCTTCCACGTGCAGGGCGAGCGCGGTGGAGCCGCGCGGCCGGGTGAGCAGGCCGTAACTGCCGTGGATATTGACCTCCGCCATGAACAGCCCGGAGAGCAGTTTGGGCAGTTCATCGGCCCCGCCGCGCAGTTCCACGACCAGGATGTTGCTGGAAGAGAAAGGGATGTCGTGAAGTTCAAAGAGTTCCTGGGCCTGCTCCGGGTCGCTCATCACGATGCGGACGATGGCGCAATCGGCGGAGTCTTGAATATCCAGGGCCAATACCTCGATGTGGTGCTCGTGGAGCAGTTTGACGATTTCCGAGAGAGCCCCCACTTTGTTGGGGAGGAAGACGGAGAACTGTTTGACTCTCGGCCCGGAAACTTTTTCGGTGGTCTGGGTGTTCGATTCCATGGCGGCTCCCTCTTTTCCTATTTGTAACTGTAAAGCAGACAGACGGTGGCGGGGTCGCCTTCCAGTTCCTGAATGCGGATGATGTAGGGACCGCTGGACTGGGGGGAAAACCCTGCGGCCGCTTGGGCGTTGTTTTCGTAAAGTTCGGCGGGGACGAATTTGCCCTTTTCATCGAAGACGGTCACGGCGATCCGTTTGGCCGGGCCGCTGGCCGCCGCGATGAACCAATACTGGTTGCCCGAGTAGAGGTTGACCTGGATGAATTGGGGTGCCTTGGGGGAGATGGGGGCGAAGACGTGTCCGTCGCGGCTCTTGAACCCGGCGTTGGAAAACGCCCCGGCCACTTCGAGCGCGCTGGCGCGGGCCGCCACTTGGGCGTCGGTGGGGGGAGCCCCTTCGGGAGCGGCGCGGAGGGGGAGGGCTGCCGCCAGGAAGAGGGCGCACGCGGCGATCCACAGGGCAGGGGATGGGCGCCTCATTTCTTCTCCTTCCCGTTGAGTTTGGTTGCGATGCGCTTCATGAGCTTGGCGGAGGTTTCCTGCACCGCTTTCACATCGTTTTGCGTGGGCGTTTTGTCGTTGGGAAAAGAAACTTCGGCCTGGAGTTCCGGGAGTTGGGCGATCAGGTCGGCCACGAGGGGGTCTTCCTTGGCTTTGGGAGGGAGTTGGTCCAGCTTGGCCTGCATGAGGGCGACGATTTCCGGCTGGCGCAGCAGTTTGGCGGCGGGGGCCGTGTAGTTTTCGGCGATCCATCCGCTGATGATTTCCGTGCCGCGAATCCATGCCCCGAGGCTCACCAGGCTCACCAGCCCCGTGTCGTGCTGCTGCTCCAGGGAGAGCTTGACTTCGTTCTGGGTGGCTTCCAGTTCCTCCTTGAGCGTGTTCCACTCGTTGCGCTCGGCAAACTCAAAGATGCTGTTGCCGCGGGCGATCACGCTTTCGCTCACCGCCAGGCACTTGGCCAGCGCGATGATATCCTTGCCGGTGTTTTTGACCTGCTGGGCGTCTTCGGCCTCCACGGCGATGTAGCCGTCGGCGATGAGGCCCCCCAGGTTCAGCGCGATTTGGGCGCGGCTGGCAAAGTTGGTGGGGATGGGCTGGCGGTAGCGGGATTGCCAGTTCGGTTTGCCCACCTTGTTCAAGGCGGCCATGAGTTCGGCGGGAGTGGGAATGGAGACGGCGTCCACCTGCACCACCGCCGCGAGTTCCTTCGCGTTGAGCGGGGCGGATGAGGATGCCGCGGCCACCCCGGCGCTTGCCAGGAGCAGGAGAGGGACGATAAAGCGGGAAAACATCTGTGGAAAAAGCTAATGCAGGAGGCGGCGGAATGTAAGTCAGAAGTTGGGGCGGCCGGGTTAGGGCCTGTTAACATAGGCCCTAGTGCCTTGTTGCAAGGTACTAGCTTTCTTCTCCGATGCCGAGGAGTTCTTCGAGTTCGGCCACGCGGGCTTCGGCCTTGGCCCGAAGTTCTTCGGCGCTTTTGCGCAGGAGGCGCTCCTGGAGCAGCGCTTCCTCCAACTGGCGGATGCGCTCCTGGAGGTTCTCGCGGGCGTTCACGCGGATAATGGGCGAGGGTTCGCTTTCCGGGGCTTGGAAGACTTGGTGCAACTCGTGGAGCGGGTGTTGCTCGCCGGTGCGGCAGTTGGTGAGAATGGTTTCTTCCGTAATCTCGCCGTTGGCCAGGAACTCACGGATCGCGCCGAGCGTGGTGGGGCCGTAGTAATTTGCCGAGTCCACTTCCACAAGATAATCCATGTGCAACTCGGGGAGCATCGGGGCCTTGATCCAGTTCGTCCCATCGGTGGAAACTTTGTCCAAGGGGGAGACGCAGGCGTCCACGGTCCATTGGTGGAGCTGGCTGAAGGGCATGGGACCAAAGATGGTGCCGTCCGCCTGCTTCATGAGGAACCATTTGGAGGATTCGTCCATGTTCTTTTAGGGGGTGTCTGGGTTGGGGGAGGGCGCCGGAGCGGCCGGTTTGGGGAGGAGCAGTGTTTGCCCGATTTGCAGCTTGCGCTCGTCCTCGATTTTGTTGATGCGCAGCAGTTCGGAAACGGTGGTGCCATGCTGGCGGGCGATGGCGGTCAGGGTTTCGCCCTTCTTGATGAGGTGGGTGGGGGTGCCGTCCGGTGTGTAGGTTTCGGGCGCGGGGGCGGCCGGTTCGGCGGGCTTGACGGGGAGGGCCGGGGAGGGCGTCTCGGCGGGGTGGCCCGAAGCAGGGGCGGCGGACGGCTCTGCATTGCCGTGCGCCAGCAACACCTGGGTGAGGCGGTTCAGGTCGGCGTTGAGCGTTTCAATCTGCTTCGTCTGCAACTCGGCCCGTTTGGCCAGGTCGTCCAACTGCTTGCCCTGTGCCTCGATCTGGGCGCTCAACTGGGTGGCGAGCTGCTCGGTCTTTTTGCCCTGTTCGTCGATGGTGTGTTGCAGGATCTCGGTGGGAGTGGCCTTCAGACGGTGTTTGGAGGCGGGCACTTCATTCTCCGGGGGAGCCGATTGCGCCATGGAGCCTTGCGAAGAAGCCATAAGCGCGATCACAGCGCAGAAACGAAACCAACGGTGCATGGCTCTACCTTTCTCATGGCTGCCCGGGGAAGGCAAGCCCTGCATTCGCAACCTTCTTTAACCCCGCAAGACTTATGCCAGAGAGGACGCAACGACCGGTCGCCCCCGCACCCTGGGGGCCCAAAGAGGGGGACGGGGGCGGTCCCAGATCACCCGATGTCTCCAAACCCGACACCCGGGATTTGTTGAAACGGATGCGCCGGGTCGATCCCGACCAATCCAAACGTTACCGCCAGCGCACCGGAGAATGAACTGGAACCTACCAACAGCGGGAAACGGCGAGGGGACGGCCATGCCCGATTTTGCCGAAGTGCTGCGCCGCTATGGCGGAGGCCCGCCGCCACCGCCCGTCGTGGGAAACCCGAACCTTTCGGCCGGTCTAGCGCTGGACGCCGGGTTTGCCACCCGAGCGACCACCATCCTCGCCTTCAAATTCCGCGATGGCGTGCTGGTTGCGGGCGACCGCCGGGCGACGGCGGGCAATCTGGTCGTTTATGACCGGGCCGACAAAGTGCTGGAGATCGACCGCTATTCCCTGATGGCTATTGCCGGGGTGCCCGCGACCGCCTGGGAAATGGCCCGGATGCTGGAGCATTCCTTCCAATTTTACCGGCGCAGCCAGCTCCAGGAGTTGAGCATGGAGGGGAAAGTGCGCGCGCTCTCACGGCTCTTGCGGGAGAATCTCGGGCTGGCCATGCAGGGCGTCGGGGTGGTGGTGCCGCTTTTCGCCGCCTATGACGTGGAGGCGGCTCTCCCGAGGCTCTATTTTTACGACGTCATGGGGGCGCAGTTTGAAGTGGCCGATTTTGCCGCCTCCGGCTCCGGTTCCCCCTCCGTCCGGGCCGTCCTGCAATATGCCAACGCCTATGGGCCGCGTCCCCTGGGGAAAATGGACGAGGAAGAGGCGCTGCTTTTGGCGCTGCGGGCGCTGGATACCGCCGCGCAGAACGACACTGCCACGGGGGGCGTGGACCGCCACGGGCGGATCTACCCCATCGTGAAAATCGTCAGCAGCCGGGGCATCGGCACCCTCCCGGAAACCATCCTCGCCAAAGCCTACCAGCGCGACCTCCAGTCGCTGCCCAAAAACACCCTCTCCCTGGCCGGAGCCGAGGCCACCTAACTCCCTATGATGGAAGAACCGTACCGTTGGGTCGAGGCCATCCAGGCCCGGCGCGAATACATCGAAACCCAGCTCGCCGGGGGGAGCCCCATCGTCGCGGTGAGTTGCACCGACGGCGTCCTCTTCGTCACCGTGAGCCGCGAACAGCGCAAGCTCTTCGAGGTCTACGACCGGATCGCCATGGGGGCCATCGGGCACCCGGGGGACATCGAGCGCTTGCGCATGAGCGCCATCGAGGTGGCCAGCGCGGAAGGGTTCAACCGATCCGTCCACGATGTTTCCCTGCGGCGGCTTGCCGCCTACTCCTTGAGCCCCCTGCTCAAAAACGCCTTCGAGCAAATCTACGCCCCCCCTTTCCTGGCCCGGATGCTTTTTGTGGAACTTGGGCGCAACGGCGCGCCCGACCTGCTGCTGCGGATCGATTACGACGGCGCTTTTTACAGCAACGGCGGCCCGGGTTCCGCCGCGCCCCCGGAACGGTTCGCCGTCCTTTCCGGCAAAGCCCATTCCGCGCAGCAGATGGAGGCTTATCTGCGAGAAAAACCCCTGGACGGCCTTGCTGCGGAGCAAGCCCTGCCCATCGCCCTGGATGCATGGGTTCTCGGGCACTTGAGCCTTGCCGCGGAGCCCGGCGAGCCGCCCTCGCCCGAAAGCCTCGCCGCCCACCGCGAGGAACAACTGCGCGCTGGGACGCTGGAAGCCGTCCTGCTAGACCGCAACGCGCCCGCCCATGCCGCTTTCCGGCTCCTCTCCAGCGAGGGCGGCCCCAAGGCTGTAAATACGCTGGTCATGTCCAAAAAATACTCTTATAGTGGCTCAAAATGAGCCTTAAGAGTCTCTGGACCACAGTGGAAACTTGGAGCCGTTGCGTTTGGAAGATATTGGTTCGCACCGTTGCCAAGTATGTCGAGACGGATGGGGAGTTGCGCGCGGCCTCCTTCGGTTACTATGCCTTTTTTGCGCTTTTTCCCCTGCTGCTGCTTTTCATTTCCCTGGGGACCATGATCTGGGGAGATAAAAACATGGCGGCGGCCCAGGTTCTCGGGTTCGTGAACACTTACATTCCCGTAAGCCCCAACGAACAGAATGTGGTCGCGCAGACGGTCAACGGTGTCCTCGCCTCCCGCGGCCAGGCGGGCATTGTGGCCGTGCTGGCGCTGGCCTGGAGTTCGCTCCGTTTTTTCCAGGCCCTGGTGCATGGCGTGAACCGCGCCTGGGGGATGCGGGAATATTCCTGGTGGCATCTCCCCCTGGCCAATCTTGGGATGGTCGCCATTCTCGGCAGCACCCTTCTTTTGGGAGTCGTCGCCCCGGTCATCATGAAGGCGATCGAAGTCTACTGGGCCAAGAATGGCGTGGCCGGCTATGAGGTGCTCGAATCTTCCCTGCGGATCACGCGGCTGATTCTCCCGTGGCTGGTCCTCTTCTATGGCCTCGTGATGTTTTACAAATACGCTCCCCGGCGCAAAACCCACATCAAGGAAGTCTGGGTGGGAGCGCTGACGGTCACGATCTTTCTGCAACTGCTTTCCAAGGCGTTTGTGTTTTACGCCGCCAATTTCGCCAAATTCAACGCCCTCTACGGCACCCTGGGGAGCGTCGTTGCCGTCCTGATGTGGATTTACCTCTCCGGCTCCCTCATCATCTTTGGCGGTTGTCTGTGCGCCGCCCAAAAGGAAATCCTCTCGGAGGGGAAAGAGGAAGAAGAGGACCCGGCCGCCGCCATCTAGGTAATAGGATCATTCAGGAGGGGGCATCTACGGATGATCCCTTTGTCTTTTTTGAGTTCGTGAGTTCTTGGTAACCTTTATCAAATCTGAGAATTGAGAATCGACTGACGCTGTTTTTACAGATTAGAGTTGATAAACGGCTTTGATTTCGCAATAATCCCTATTCCATTGGCTGAGTTTCTTTTACAGAAAACTCGTTAGTGCTCGGGTCGGTGGGTGGATCCCCAACGGTAAAACTTTTATAAGAGCATAAAATGAACCACCTGTTCCCTTTTCTTTATCGCACCCGCTGTGTGATGCTCATCCTAGTGGTGGCATTCCAGATGCCGATGGGGGGGATTGCCCAGGAGATGCCCGCCCCGGAATTGCCCAAACGGGGGGAGGCGGTTGCTCCGCTGCAAAGCGAGAAAGTGCAAGAGGCCCTCATCGAAGCCCGTGGCACGCGGGCCGAAGCACGGACGCGTTATCTGCTGATGGGTTCGGCCCTCATGTTTTTATTCGGAGCGTTTGGCGCACTCTGGGCGCAGAACGGCCACCGCAACCCGGTGGTATGGTTTTTTGCGGGGTTCTTTTTCACGATCCTTACCGTGGTGGCCATCCTGTGGCTCAACCCCAAATACCGGAAGCGCAAACGCTACCGCCGCGCCATGGCGTATTGGAATTTCTAGAGCCCGGCTTTCTTCCCGCCGCCCGGTATCTCCTCGCGGATTGACATTTCCGCGTCCATTGGGTGTTTTTCTTGGGTATGACGGTTTCTTTTGATCCTTCCCGCAGGCCCCGTATTGCCATTGTGGGGTCCGGCGCCATCGGCTGCTATTATGGCGGCAAGCTGGCGGCGAGCGGACAGGATGTCCATTTCCTGATGCGCTCCGGCCTGGAAGCGGTTCGCAGCCAGGGCCTCACCGTGCGAAGCCCCGACGCTCCCGAGATCCGTCTTCCCCGCGTGCAGGTCCACGGGAGCCCGGAGGAAATAGGGCCCGTGGATTGGGTTCTCGTTGCCGTGAAAACCACCGCCAACGCTGCGCTGGAAACGCTCCTTCCCCCGCTGATCCACCCCGGAACGGTGTTGGTGACGCTGCAAAACGGGCTCGGCAACGAAGCCTTCCTGGCGGAACGCTTTGGCGTGGAACGGGTGATGGGGGCGTTGTGTTTTATCGGCGTCAACCGCGTCGCTCCGGGCGTCATCCAGAACTTCGGCCAGGGGACGATCTCCCTCGGCGAATTCCAGGGCCCCCCTCAGCCGCGCACCCAGGCGCTGGCGGGGGCGTTCCGCGACGCGGGGGTGGAGGCGGAAGTTGTGGACGATCTCCTCACGGAACGCTGGCGCAAGGAGGTATGGAACGTCCCGTTCAACGGGCTGGCCATCGCCGCCGGGGACCTGACGTGCGACCAGATTCTCGCCGATCCCGGGCTGCTGGAGCTGGTGCGTGGGCTCATGCGGGAAATTTTGGCCATTGCCGCCGCGCGCGGCCATGCGATCCCCCCTTCCTACATTGATTACCAGATCGAACGGACCCAGCCGCTGGGAGCTTACAGCCCCTCCAGCCTGCTCGATTACCAGGCGGGGCGGCCGGTGGAGGTGGAGGCGATCTGGGGTGAGCCGGTGAGGGAGGCGCGCAGGGCCGGGGTGGAAGCGGGCCGCCTGGAGGCGCTTTACTACCTGGTTAAGCGGCTAACGGCGGTCTAACAGCCTGTTGAAAGAATGAACGATGGACCGGTTGCCGCAGATTTTGGTGTGGGCAAAGAGCCGAGCGCAGTGCCTGTATGCGATGAATACAGATGACATGTAGCCGACAGGCGGCACGGGCAAAGATGCGCAAAATGGCATTGGTTCATTTTTCAACAGGCTGCTAAGATAAGGCGAGGAACCCAAACCGATGCCTCTCGATCCCATTTGCGGAATGACGGTGGACGCTTCCAGCCCGATCCGGGCGGAACGCGACAGGGAAGTCTATTACTTTTGCAGCGAAGGCTGCCGGAAGAAGTTCCTGGCGCAGCGGCCGGGGGAGGCAAAAGCCGCTCCGCCGTCCGGGCGCGCCCCTTCGGGAAAATACGTCTGCCCCATGTGCCCCGGGGTGCGGTCGGATCATCCGGGCGATTGCCCCGTGTGCGGGATGCCGCTGGAGCCGGAGTTCACGGCGGCCATGCCGGAAGCGTCGCCGGAACTCGCGGAGATGACGCTCCGGTTTTGGCTGGGCGCGGCTGGAACGCTGCCGGTGTTGTTTTTGGCGATGGGGCACGGACTCCTTCCCCTGGCGCTGAGCCACGCCACTGCGGGCTGGGTCCAGATGTTCCTTAGCGCGCCGGTCGTTTTCTGGGCCGGTTGGCCGCTGCTCCAGCGCGGGGCGCGTTCGCTTGGCTCGGGGAAGTGGAATATGTTCACGCTCGTGGGCTTGGGCGTGCTGGCGGCGTTCGGCTTCAGCGTGGCGGCGTTGCTTTTCCCGGCGCTTTTCCCGGAGGCCGCGCGCGGGGCCTATTATTTTGAATCGGCGGCGGTGATTACGGTGCTGGTGTTGCTCGGCCAGATGTTGGAGTTGCGCGCCCGCGGCCGGACGGGCCAGGCGATCCGCGAGTTGCTTTCGTTGGCCCCGGACTGGGCCCGCCGGATCGAGCCCGATGGGGAAAAAGACGTGCCCGTGGCCGAGGTGCGCCCCGGCGATTTGCTCCGGGTGCGCCCCGGGGAGCGGACGCCGGTGGACGGCGTGGTGACGGAGGGAGTCAGTTTTCTGGACGAGGCGATGCTGACGGGCGAGCCGGAGCCGGTGCGGAAAAAGAGCGGTTCCCCGGTGACGGCCGGGACGGTGAACGGCGCGGGCTCGTTCGTGATGCGGGCGGAGCGCGTGGGCGGGGAGACGGTGCTGGCGCGGATCGTGGAGATGGTGGCGCGCGCCCAGCGAAGCCGCGCCCCGATTCAACGGCTGGCGGACCGCGTGGCCGGGCTGTTCGTGCCGGCGGTGGTTGTTTTCGCGGCGCTGAGCGCGTGGGCCTGGATGCTTTGGGGGCCGGAGCCGCGCCTGGCGTTCGCGCTGGTGAGCGCGGTTTCCGTGCTCGTGATCGCCTGCCCGTGCGCGCTGGGGCTCGCCACGCCGATGTCGGTGATGGTGGGGGTGGGGCGGGGAGCGCAGGCGGGCGTGCTCATCAAGGACGCCGCCGCGCTGGAGGCGCTGGAAACGGTGGACACGGTGGCGGTGGACAAGACGGGGACGCTGACGGAGGGGAAGCCGGAGGTCGTCGCTCTTTATCCGGCGGAAGGCGTTTCGCGGGAAGCATTGGTGAGCGCGGCGGCCTGCGTGGAACAGGGGAGCGAGCACCCGCTCGCGACCGCGCTGCTGGCCGAGGCCAGGCGGCGGGGATTGTCTGCCGCGCCGGTAGGCGATTTTCACGCCACGGCGGGGGCGGGCGTGGAGGGAAAGGGGCCGGAGGGGGAACTTATTCTCGCCGGAACGGCCGCTTTTCTGCGGTCCAGGGGGTGCCAACCGCTGGAGATGCAGACGGCGCTGGAAGGCCAGACGACGGTGTTCGTGGCCCGGGGCGGGACGCCGCTGGGGATGATCGCCGTGGCCGATCCCGTGCGCCCGGCGGCCGCCGGGGCGGTGCGGGCGCTCCACTCCCTCGGGCTGCGCGTGGTGATGCTGACGGGCGACAACCCGGCCGCCGCGCAACGGGTGGCCGCCCAGGTGGGCGTGGACGAGTTCGCCGCCGGGCTGCGGCCGGAGGAGAAGCACGCCCGCATCGCCGCGCTCCAAAAGGAAGGCTTTAAGGTGGCGATGGCGGGCGACGGGATCAATGACGCTCCGGCGCTGGCGCAGGCGGACGTGGGGATCGCGCTCAGCACCGGGACGGACGTGGCGATGGAGAGCGCCGGGATCACGCTGCTGCACGGGGATTTGCGGGGGATCGTCCGCGCGCTGGCATTGAGCCGGGCGGTGATGCGCAATATCCGGCAGAATCTTTTCTTCGCTTTTTGCTACAACCTGCTCGGGATTCCGATTGCGGCCGGGGTGCTCTACCCGGCCTTCGGGCTCCTGCTCAGCCCGATGATTGCCGGGGCGGCGATGAGTTTCAGCTCGGTTTCCGTGATTGCCAACGCGCTGCGGCTGCGGCGCTGGAAGGGCGGGCGGTAAGCCGGGAAAGATTTTTGCCTTTGGGCTTGCGGTGGCCTGGAGGGGTTGTTAATGATCGGCATCAATCATAAAATGAGCGACTACCATTCCATTGCGTGTGATCTGGGGGCCGATAGCGGCCGGGTGATTCTGGGAACTCTTCACGAAGGCCGGGTGGTTTTGGAGGAAATCCACCGTTTTTCCAACGGCGTTTCCAAGGTACACGGGTCGTTCCGCTGGAATGTATTGCGGCTTTTCGAGAAATTGAAGGAGGGGTTAAGAAAGGTAGCGGCGAAAGGGGTGAAGCCGGAGAGCCTGAGCGTGGATTCGTGGGGAGTCGATTATGTCCTCTTCAACGCCCGGCAGCCGATGCTGGCGCTCCCTTACCAGTACCGCGACGCCCGCACGGACGCCCCGTATGCGGCCATTCTGGAGCGGGTGGGCGCCGCCAAAATTTTTGAGGCGACCGGCATCCAGTTCATGCCGATCAACACGCTCTACCAGTTGGTTGCCGACGTGGAGCAGAACGGCGACGTGCTCTCGATTGCCGACCAGTTTCTCTGCATCGCCGATTACCTGCACTATCTCTTTTGCGGCGTGGCGCGGGCGGAGGAGAGCATGGCCAGCACGACGCAGCTTTACAACCCGCGCGACCGCCAATGGGCTCGGGAGTTGATCGGGGAATGCGGGCTGCCGGAGCGGATTTTCCCGCCGATCGTCCCTTCCGGGACGCAGCTCGGGACGTTGCTCCCCGCCGTGGCCGAGGAGACGGGGCTGCCGGAGATCCCGGTCGTGGCGACCTGTTCGCACGATACCGGCGCTGCCGTGGCCGCCGTTCCCGCGGAGGGGGAGGACTGGGCGTTCCTGAGTTCCGGGACGTGGTCGCTCATCGGCGTGGAGCTGCCCGCGCCGCTCATCAACGACGAAGTGCGCGCCTGCAATTTCACCAACGAAGCCGGGTATGGGGGGACGACCCGCTTTTTGAAAAATATCATCGGCCTGTGGCTTTTGCAGGAATCCCGCCGCGAATGGATCCGGCAGGGAGAGACGCTCAGCTTCAACGACCTCGACCGCCTGGCCGAGGAGGCGGAGCCGTTCCGCTCCCTCATCAATCCGAACTCCCCGTGTTTCCTCAAGCCGGACCAGATGCCGCAGAAGATCGCCGCGTATTGCCGCGCCACGGGTCAGCGGGTGCCCGAAACGCCGGGGCAGGTGACGCGCTGCATTTTCGAAAGCCTGGGGCTCCTCTACCGGCAGACGCTGGAGCAGATCGAAAACCTCACCGGCCGCAAGATCGCCAAACTCCACATCGTGGGCGGCGGAACCAAGAGCGCGCTCCTCAACCAATATGCCGCCAACGGGACGGAGCGGACCGTGCTGGCCGGCCCTGTGGAGGCGACCGCGTGCGGCAACGTGCTACTCCAGGCGCTCGCGCTGGGGCATCTCGACTCGCTGGCCGCGTTGCGCAAGACGGTGGCCGCCTCTTTCCCGGTGCTGGAATACCAGCCCCAGCAAAGCGCGGATTGGCGCCGGGCTTATGAACGCTTCGCCTCTCTCCCCCTGATCACCGCATGAACGTCACTCTTTTTATTCCCTGTTTCATCGACGCCTGTTTCCCCAAGGCCGGGGCGAGCGCCGTCCAAATCCTGGAGCGCCTGGGGCATACCGTGGATTACCCGCGGCAACTGACCTGCTGCGGCCAGCCCGCCTTCAACTCCGGCTATTGGGAAGAGACGCGCACGGTGGCCAGGCCCGTGTTGGAGCGGCTGAAGGACGCCGAGGTCGTGGTGATTCTCTCCGGGTCGTGCGGGGCGATGATCAAGAATTTCTACCCCGAGCTGTTCCAGGGAATGCCGGAGGAAGCGGCGGCGCGCGCGCTTTCCGCAAAGTGTTATGAGTTCTCCGATTTCCTGGTGACGCGGCTGGGCGTCCACGATCTCGGCGCGTCGTTCCCGCATAAAATCACCTTCCACGACGGCTGCCACGGCCGCCGCGAACTCGGCATCAAGGCCCAGCCCCGCCAGTTGCTGGCCTCCGTGCGCGGGCTGACGCTGGTGGAAATGGAGGAGGCCGAAACGTGTTGCGGCTTTGGGGGGACGTTCTCCGCCAAGTTCCCGATGGTTTCCGCCGCGATGGGCGAGGGGAAGATCGCCTCGGCACTGGAAACCGGCGCGGAATATATTGTTTCCAACGATTCAAGCTGCCTGATGCATTTGCAGGGCTTGATCGACCGGCAGGGCAAGCCGCTCAAAACCATCCATCTTGCCGAAGTGTTAAACAACGTCCTTCCATGAGCACCACTCCCACCGCCGCGCTCTTTAAAGCGCGGGCCACGACGATCACCAAGGATTTGCGCCACCGCGCCGTCATTCGCGGGGCGTTGCAAAAATACGGGGTCGTGCGCGACGCCAAGAAAGACAGATTCCGCGATTGGCAGGGTGCGCGCGCGGCGGCTTCGGAAATCAAGTGGCAGGCCATCAACCACCTGGACGCCCACCTGGCGCAGTTCGCGGAGAAGCTCGAAGCCCGCGGGGGGGTGGTCCACTGGGCGCGCGACGGCGCGGAAGCTCGTCAAATCATCCTCGGCATCGTGCGCGCGAAAAACGCGCATGCGATTGTGAAATCGAAGGTAATGACGGGCGAGGAGATCCACATCAACGAGGCGCTGGAAGAGGCCGGGTTTGACGTGGTGGAGAGCGACCTGGGCGAATACATCTGCCAGCTCCGGCACGAAGCCCCCTACCATTTCGTCTTCCCGGCCATGCACCTGACGCGCGGGGAAATCAGCGCTCTCTTTACCGAGAAGCTCGGGACGGCTCCCACGGACAACCCGGAGGAATTGACCATGATCGCCCGGCGCGTGCTGCGCGACAAATACATCCGCGCGGACATCGGCATCAGCGGCGCGAATTTCGCCATCGCCGAGACGGGGATGATCTCGATCACGGAAAACGAGGGGAACGCCCGGCTCACCTGCGCGCTCCCCAAGACGCACATCGCGCTGCTCGGGATCGAAAAAGTACTCCCCAAGCTTTCGGATCTGGCGCTCTTTCTCCCAATGCTGGGAACCGTCGGCTGCGGCCAGTTGCTCACCGGCTACAACACGATGTATGGGGGCCCGAAGCAGCCGGGCGAGGCGGACGGCCCGGAGGAGTTCCACGTGGTGCTCCTGGACAACCGCCGCACGGCGCTGCTGGCCAGCCCGGAGCAGCGCGACGCCTTGCAGTGCATCCGCTGCGGCGGCTGCCTGAACGTCTGCCCGATTTACAAGAACGTCGGCGGGCACACCTACGGCGCGACTTACCAGGGGCCCATCGGCTCCGTCATCACGCCCCATCTGCGCGGCCTCCAGGAATGGAAACACCTGGTGTTTTGCTCCTCGCTCTGCGGCGCGTGCACGGAGGCGTGCCCGGTCAAGATTGACCTGCACCACCACCTTCTGCAAAGCCGCCGCGATGCCATTACCGAGAAGCCGGTCTGGTGGGAAAAGCTGGCTTTTCAAGCCGTGGGCGTTGTGTTCAACAATGCCTGGCTCTTTTCGCTGGGGATGAAGCTCGGCCGCATCGGGCAGCTTTTCCATCCGTTGATCAAGAATACGCCGCTCGATCCGGCGCGCGCCTGGACTCGCGCGCGCGAACTGCCCAAGGTGGCGCCCCAAACCTTCCGCGAATGGTGGAACCAAAGAAAATGAACGCACGCGAAACGATTTTTGGACGCATCCGGGAGGCGCTGAGCCGCCCGGCACAAAAGCCCGGCGGGCACGACCACGCTTCGCCCCCTCCGGGGGAAGCGCGCACTGCCGCCGACTGCCTTCCCTTTGGCGGCGCCGACGCCGCGGAGCAGCTCACCCTTTTCACCCAAAACGCGAAGGAGCTTTCGGCCGATTTCCGCGTCGTGGAAACCCCGGAGGCGCTCCACGCGCAGTTGGCGGAGTTGGCGCAGCGCGAAGGCTGGAAGCGGGTGGCGAGCCATGCCGGAGAGTTGACGGAGGCCGCGTGCGCGGCATTGTCGCTCCCCGTGACCCGCACCGACGGCGATGGCGGCTATGACGTGGGGGAACTGGAAGCGTGCGACGCGGGGATCACCGCGTGCGAGGCGCTGGTCGCCCAGACCGGCAGCGTGCTGGTGACGAGCCGGAGCTGTGGAGGCCGCGCGCTTTCCGTCCTGCCGCCGCACCACGTGGTGCTGGCCCGCCGCAACCAGTTGGTGCCGGATCTGACGGCCGCCTTTGCGCTGTTGGAGACGCGTTATGCGCCGAGTTACCCGAGCATGATCTCATTTATCTCCGGCCCGAGCCGGACGGGGGACATTGAGCGCATCCTCGTTCTCGGCGCGCACGGGCCGAAGAAGCTCACTATTTTCTGCCTGTAGGCACACCTCCACGGGTTTTTAGCCTCACGCAAAGGCGCAAAGAAGAGATGGCCTTCCATCGTCTTCTCCGTGTCTTCTTATCGGGCTGCGCGCAGCGCCGCTTCGTAGACGGCGCGCAGCGGCTGGCCTGTCCGCTCGCTGGCGGCGCGGCACGATTCGAATTCCGGCGCGGTCTGCACGACCTTACCGCCCGCCATCCCGCGCTTGACGGTGATTTCCCCATAGGGAGTGGTCACTATTTCCAGACGCCGGTCGAGTTTCCAGCGCTCGACGCGGTCCATCCGAATGCCGAAGGCGGTGGTTTCGGCGAAAAGCAGCGCCGCGATTTTGCCCAGCGCGGCCTCCTCGCAGAGGACGCTCAGCAAGACGCCGGGGCGGTTCTTTTTCATCTGGAGGGGCGACAGCGTGGCGTCAAGCGCCCCGGCTTCCAGCAGGCGGTTGAGGACGGCCCCGGTGATTTCGGGGGAAAGATCGTCGAGGTTGGTTTCGACGCGCACCACGGTGTCCCGCAGATAGGGGCCCGCGGGTTCCGCGTTCGCTTCACCCAGGATGGCGCGCAGGACGTTGGGGCGATGGGGCAGGCTGCGCGAGCCGAGGCCGTAGCCGATTTTTTCGATCCGCAGGGCCGGCATGAGGCCGAAGGAGCGCCCGAACTCGGCGGCGATGGCCGCGCCGGTTGGGGTGATCAACTCGGACGGTTCGTCGATCTGCCCCACGGGAATGCCCGCGAGGATCTCCAGCGTGGCGGGAGCCGGGATGGGGAACGTTCCATGGGCCGTCTCGACCCAGCCGCGCCCATCGGCCAGCGGCGAACAGCGGACTTCCTCCACGCCGAGCGCCGCGATCCCCGCGCAGACGCAAACGATGTCGGCGATGGAATCGAGCGCGCCGACTTCGTGAAAAGCCACTTCCTCCAGCGGCATGCCGTGGATTTTCGCCTCGGCGACGGCGATGCGGCGGAAGATGGAGAGGGCGTGCGTCTTGACGAAATCGCTCAGATCCGAGGCTTCAAGCATCGCTCGGATTTGGGCATAGGTCCGCTGTTCTTCTGCGTGTGCGTGTTCGTGGCCATGCGAGTGCTGATGGTCGTGGGGATGGGGGCAGGCGCACGGGGCGTCTTGCTCGTGGCGGTGGGTGCTCCCTTCGTGGATGCTGAAGTGGATGCCGCTGATGTGCTGCCGCTCCTGGCGCTCGAAGTGCATGTGAAAATCACCCAGTTCGAGCTGGGAAAGCTCCCATTCAAGCGCGGACGGCTTGACGCCAAGGTCGCAAAGCGCCCCCACCATCATGTCGCCGCTAATGCCGGAAATACAGTCAAGGAAAAGGACCTTCATGGGCGTGAGAGTACAGAAACGGCGCGGTGCGCAAAGCGGGAATTTGCTCCGCTTCAGTTCCCCCGGAGTTGCGCGACGAGGGCGGGGAGATCGATCTTCTGGTCGTAGAGCGCCTTGCCCATGATGACCCCGTAGAGCCCCTGCATCCGGTTGAGGCGCAGCACGTCTTCCGCGCATGAGACGCCGCCGCTGGCGATGAGCTGGCATTTCAACTGTCCGAGCAGGCGCTCCATTTCGGTGAAGTTGGGGCCGGTGAGCATTCCGTCGGTGGCGATGTCGGTGTAGATGATGGTTCCGGCTCCGGCGGCTTCCACCTGCCGGGCAAGATCGGCCGCCTTGACGCCGGAACCCTCCGTCCAGCCTTTGACGGAGACTTCGCCGTTGCGGGCGTCGATCCCCACGGCGATGCGCTCGCCGCCGAATTGCGCGGCCATGGCGGCGACGAAATCGACCGATTCGGCGGCCCGCGTCCCGATGACGACCCGCGCCACCCCGGCGTCAAACGCCCGGGCGATGGCTTCCTCGCTGCGCATCCCGCCGCCGAGTTCGCACGGGATGCCCGCGCTGGCGGTAATGGCCCGGACGGCTTCAAGGTTCCGCGAAACGCCGGTGAACGCGGCGTCGAGGTCGACGATGTGGAGAAAGTCGCCCCCTTCATCAACCCACTTCCGGGCAAAGGCGGCAGGGTCGTTGGAGTAGACGGTTTTTTCGGAGGCTTTGCCCTGGCGGAGGCGGACGACTTGGCCGCACATGAGGTCGATGGCTGGAAGCAGGATCATGGAAAGGAAATCAAACGGCGGCGGTGCGGTCGAGGAAGTTCTTCAAAATGCGCAAACCCACGGTCTGGCTTTTCTCCGGGTGAAACTGCGTGCCCGCGATGTTGCCACGGGCGGCTGCCGCGGCAAAGGGGATGCCGTAATCGCAGGTGGCGATGGCTTCCGCCGGGTTCTGCGGTTCCGGGTAGTAGGAGTGGACGAAGAAGACGTGCGGGTTGGCGGGGAGCCCGTTCCAGAGCCAGTGGCCGGGGTCTGGAAAGGCAAGGCTGTTCCATCCGATTTGCGGGACTTTGAGGCCGGGGGTGGTGAAGCGCCGCACTTTCCCGGCGAAGAAGCCGAAGCCGCGGACGGAATCGGGCGCTTCCTCGCTGGTTTCGAAGAGGAGTTGGTAGCCGACGCAGATGCCCAGGAAGGGGCGGCCGCTTTGCAGCCAGGCTTGCAGCGGTTCCCACATCCCGCGCGAGGTGATGCCCTCCACGCAATCGGCAAAGGCTCCGACGCCGGGCAGGACGACGCCGTCGGCTTCCGCGAGCCCTTCCGGGGTGCCGATCAAGCGGACGTCGGCTCCTTCGTGTTGGAGGGCTTTGAAGACGCTGCGGATGTTGCCGCTGCCGTAGTCGATGAGGGCGATCATGTGAGGGCTAGAGAACGCCTTTGCTGCTGGGGATGCCGTGGACGCGCGGATCGATCTGGCAGGCCTGGTCAATGGCTTTGGCGAGGGCTTTGAAGAGGGCTTCCGCCATGTGGTGGGCGTCGCGGCCGTAGAGAACCTCGGCGTGGAGGTTGATGCCCGCGTGGACGGCGAAGCCGCGGAAAAATTCCTCCACCAGCTGGAAGGCGAAGTTGCCAATGGCTTCGACGCTCTGCGGAGCCCGGTATTCCAGGAAGGGGCGGCCGCTGAAGTCGACGACGACGCGGGCGAGCGTTTCGTCCATGGGCAGGTAGGCACAGCCGTAGCGGCGGATGCCCTTTTTGTCGCCCAGGGCTTGGGCGAAGGCGCGGCCGAGGCTGATGCCGACGTCTTCGACGGTGTGGTGAAAGTCGACTTCGATGTCGCCGTCGGCGGTGGCCTCCAGGTTGATGAGGCTGTGCCGCGCGAAGAGGGTGAGCATGTGGTCGAAGAAGGGGATCTTCGTCGAGATTTTGCTGGTGCCGTCACCGTCCACGGTGAGGCGGATGGCAATGCGGGTTTCGGCGGTGTTGCGTTCGACGGCGGCTGTGCGGCTCATGGCGAGGGGGATTCTACGCCTTTGGGCTGGCGTGTGGAGCGGAATTTTTCTTCTCTTTGACGGCGGGAGCGGCTTCGGCGGGCGTGGGCGTCGGGGTGGGCTTGGCTTTGAGGGCTTTCCATTCGGCGGCGAGCACGGCGATCTGGGCGTTCTGGGGCCAGAGGCTTTGGGCTTCGTTCAATTCGGCCTCCGCGTTTGCCAGATGGTTCGCTTTGAGTTCTTCCTCCGCGGCTTTGGTGGCGGTGAGGCTGTTGCGCATGTCGGCGATGGAAAATTTTTCGATCCGGGGGGTCTCGGTTGCGAGGGTCGCTTTGAGGGCCTCGAAGCTCTTGGCGGAGAGGAGAAAGAGCGGTTTCCATTTGACGCCAGCCTTCTCGGCGGCGGCGAGCGAGGCTTCCGCGGCGGCGCTTTGTGCTTTGCGCAGTGCGATCATCTGGCTTTTCTGCGGCTCGGGCACGAGGACGATGCCGTTGTTGAACAGGGTTTCCTGGACTTTGGCTTTGTTTTGGATCGTCACCATGTCCATGGCCGCGATGCGCACCATGCTTTGGGCCAGTTCCGCGGCGTCGGGGAAGGCGGCGGAGCCGGGGTAGAGTTTTTCGATCTGTTCAAAGGTGTTCAGGGCACCGATGAAATCCCGGTTGGCGGCTTGGTCCCGCATAACGCTTAACCGCATCTGCGCGCCAAGCTGGTATTTGTTTTTCTGGGCTTCTTTGGGCGTATACCAGCGGTTATCCCATTTCAGCTCGCCTGCCTTGACGCGCGCTTGCTCCTGTTTGAGGGCTTCGAGGGTTTTCTTGACGTCGGCGGCGCGGGCGCTTTCGGGATAGGTTTTGAGGAAGGCATCCAAGTCCTTCAGGAGGGGAGGGTAGGCGGCAAGCTTGAGGGAGTGGGTGCCGATCTGATGCTCATTGAGGGCTTGGTAGGCAGTTTCGTCGGCGGGGGTCCTGGCGACGCTTTGCACGTCGCTCTTGGCGAGCTTCTTTTCGTCAATAATCCTAGGGGAAATGGCCACGTCCATGACGATTTCCTGGTCCGTTTCGCTCAGGATTTTGCCATTGAGAATTTCGCCGGATTTGAGGGTGGCCGTGTCGGCCATCGTGGCAACTGATGCCGCGAGAAGGATGCCGGTGAAAACAAGGAGGGGGGAGGAAATAACCTTCATGAGACGTTGCCATAAAAGCCGAAAAAGCGGGAGTGTGCAAGTGTGCAGGGGGGGTGTTTTTCGGGGGGAGCGAATGAATCCTTGGCTTGCGGGGCTGTGTTAGCGTAGCCTTGGTTTCCCTTTGTGAAAATCGACCCTGCCCTTCATCAAGCGCGGAAGCCGGACTGGCTGCGAGTTCGCTTTCCCTCCAGCCCGGTGTTTCACTCCACCAAGTCGCTGATCGCCGATCTGCACCTGGCGACGGTGTGTGAAGACGCCCAGTGCCCGAACCGCTGGGAGTGCTGGAGCGCCGGGACTGCGACGTTTATGATCGCCGGGGAGCGTTGCACGCGCGCCTGCGGCTTCTGCGCCGTGGATACGGGCAAGCCGCTGCCGCTTGATCCCGATGAACCGCGCCGGGTGGGCGAGGCGATTGCGCGGCTCAAGCTGCGCCACGTGGTGATCACTTCGGTGACGCGGGACGATTTGGAGGACGGCGCGGCGGAGCATTTCGCCCAGACGATCCGGGCGATCCGTGCGGTGGATAACGCCATCGTCGTCGAGGTGCTGACGCCCGACTTCAACGGGCGGCTCGCTTCGCTGGAAACCGTGGCGGCCGCCGCCCCCGACGTTTTCAACCACAACCTGGAGACGGTTGCGCGGCTGACCCCGCTGGTCCGTTCGCGCGCAAAATACCTCCTTTCGCTGGAGGTGCTGGGGAAGTTCCGCGAGATCGCCCCGGGCATTACGACCAAGAGCGGCCTGATGCTGGGATTGGGCGAAGAGGAAGCGGAAATCCTGGCGGCCATGGACGATTTGCGCTCCGCCGGGGTGGAGGTGCTGACGCTGGGCCAATACCTGCGCCCGACCCCGAAGCATCTGCCTGTGGTCGCCTACATCCCTCCAGAGAAGTTTGCGCAATACCGTGAAGCCGGATTGAAGAAAGGCTTCAAACATGTCGCCAGCGGCCCGCTCGTCCGCAGCTCCTACCACGCGGCCGAGTTCAACCCCCAAGCCGATGCCCGGCGATAGCCCCGATTTCTCCATGACGCCTCCGCCTGAAGCAAGCCGCCCGCTCAAAATCACCGCCTTGATTCCCGCCTACCGCGAGGCCCGCCGCATTGGCGAGGTTGTCCGGCGGGTGCGCGCGCAGCTTCCCGATGTGCTGGTGGTGGACGATGGTTCCCGGGACGCGACGGGGCAGTGCGCCCGCGAAGCGGGGGCCGAGGTGCTTGTCCATGCCCAAAACGGGGGCAAGGGGGCGGCGATTAAGACCGGCTTCCGCGTGTTGCTGGAGAGGGGCGTTGATTATGTGCTGATTTTGGACGGAGACGGCCAGCATCTGCCGGAGGAGATCGGCCGCTTTCTCGCCGCCGCCGAACGAGAGCGTTGCGGGATGTTCGTGGGCAACCGGATGACGGCGGCCAAGGGGATGCCCCTGTTGCGCTGGTGCACGAACCGGTTCATGTCGTGGATGATCAGCCGGTTGTGCGGCCAGCCGATCCCGGATACGCAATGCGGTTTTCGGATGATCCACCGGGATGTCATTCCGAGCCTTTTCTGCGAGAGCAACGCGTACGATTACGAAACCGAGATGCTTCTCATCGTGGCGGCGGGCGGACACCGCATCGCCAATGTGCCGGTGACAACGGTGTATGCCGACGAGACGAGCAAGATCCATCCGTTGCGCGATGGGCTCCGGTTTCTGAAGCTGCTGAGCCGTTACCGCCGGGCGGACTGCTGGAGGTGAAAACCGGCGCCGAACTTTGCGGCACAGGAGGTGCCTATGGTTCGGTGGGGTGGAAGCCCGGCCCGGCGCCATTTGAGGGAGATTGGTGGCGGATGCGCAGATGCGCACGTTGCCTGAAGGCACTGGGAGTGAACCCGGTTAGGCGTTTGAATACCGTTGCGAAGTGCTGGCTTGTGGCGAACCCCATCTCCATGGCCAGCCGGGTAACGGGATAGTTGGTTGTTCTGAGCAGGTGTTTTGCGTTTTCCATGCGCCGCCACATGGCATATTCAAGAGGAGGCATGCCCGTTTCATGTTTAAAAATTCTTTTAAAATATGAATCCGACATGTGCGCTGCGTGAGCCAACACTTTAAGGTCAGGAAATTGTGTCGGGTGCTGTTCGATGTGGTGGATGGCGTTTTGTATGCCGATACTGTAAGGGCGGGCAATCCGGCGTTCCGCGATGCCAATGATATCCAGCGCCAGCCGCAAGAGGAGGTTTCTTACATCCACCGCGCGCAGCGGGTTATGAGTGTCGGCGTAGGCGGCGAGGATGCGGTCGAACGTCGGGGCAAGCAGGTTGCCGTTGCGGAAATGGCGAGTGGGCAGGGAGAGGAACCTGCGCATGAGTGTGTGTGCTTCTTGCGGTGTAAGACCGAGGAACGATTGCCCTTCCGCTGTAAACCTGAATTGTATCCAGTACAGACGCCCCTTGTTTTGCGGTTCACGTCCTGTGCTGTGGATCTCGCCCGGCTTGGTTATGAACAGATCACCGCCTGCCAGGTTGTATCGGGTGGTTCCTGCCACGTATGTTTGTGCACCGTTTGCCAAAAAGCAGACCTCGAAAATATCTTTATGAAGATGAGGCTTTAGCGGGGGATGCGCTTGGACATAATCGTAACGACCCAAAAGCACAACCTCCGGTATATCCAGAGCTGAGAATTCGATGGTTGTTCGAGCAATATCCTTTTGGTCTCGCGTGTGGTTCATTCAGGCATCCCTTCAGGATCCAGAGGTAAAATGCATGGAGCAGAACCGAGTTTTGCGTGGTCGGGTGGTTTTGTCAATGTTCCTAAAAAGATTAAGCCTTCCGGGAACGTCAACGCGAGGATGGTGTGTGATACTACTGCCATGAATGAGTTCGCAAACAGATTGCCGAAACAGATAATATCCACCTTAACGATGACCTGTGTCGAAGTGCGCAATCCATAGGACGGAGCCGAAAAATGAGCCGAATGACAGGCCTTGAACGATGTGAGACAGTCCTTGCCGGCGGAGTGGCTGATTGTGTGCCGGTGGTTCCCCAGGCGTTTATGTTCGCGGCAGGGGCTGCAGGAATCCGGGTTGGCGAGTTTGCGCGCAATGCCGCAAAGATGGTGGAGGCGCAGGTCGCCTGCCAGGCGAAGTATGGCTACGATGGCTGCGTGATTGATTTTGATGATGCCTCGCTTGCTGAGGCCTGCGGAGCAAAGGTTGTTTTCAGAGATGATGACCCGGCTATTGTGGATGAGTCGGCACCGGTTCTGAAGGATCTGCGGGATGTGGACAACCTGAGGCTGCCCGATCCTTGGAATGACGGAAGGCTGCCGATATGGCTGGAAGCCACCCGATTGCTAAAGGCGCGGATTGGCGACCATGTTTTCATCATGGGGCGAGCGGATCAAGGGCCGTTCAGCCTTGCGTGTCTTTTACGTGGGGCCCAGCAGTTTATGATGGATTTGATGGACGAAGAAAATCGGGATCAGGTCAAGCGATTGATTGAATTCTGCCGCCAGGCGTGTGCCAGATTTGCGCTGGCACAAAAAGAGGCGGGCGCGCATGCCACCTCGATTGGCGACGCTTTTGCCGGGCCTAATCTTATTTCACCTGACTTGTACCGTGAATTTGCGCTTGGTCCGGAGATTCGATTGACCGAAAAAATTCAGGCGGCGGGGATTCCGTTCTCGATTCATATCTGCGGCAATACTACCGGGATCATCGCCGACATGGGTACGACGGGGGCGAGGATTCTCGAAGTGGACTGGCTGTTGGACATGGCGGCCGCTCGAAAGGCCGTGCCGGAGGGGACGGTTCTGATGGGGAACGTCAATCCAAGCGATCCGTTGGTATTGGGCAAGCCGGAGGCGGTGGATGCCGCCGCGCGCCGGGTGATCGAAGCCACGGGCGGGCGCGGGCTGATTCTCAGTTCCGGCTGCGCCATGGGCCGCAATACGCCGCCGGAGAACATGCAGGCGTTGATTGCCGCAGCCCGAAAGTATGGGAGGCCGGAATGATCCATTCGTGCCAGTATAACACAGGAAAGAACGAAGCCCAATGAATGCCAGAGAACGTTTTTTGACAGCCTTGACCTGCGGCGTGCCGGACCGGGTTCCGATTGGCGATTATTTGTTCAGCCGGAACCTGCTCAAGCAGGAGTTGAACCATGTGCCGAAGCTTTACGAGGCGGATGCCCAGGTTCGGCTGGCCACGAAACTGGGGCTCGATTGCATGTGGATCCCCGTCAACGGCTTTTGTGGAACGGAAGAGGAATGGCACGCGAAAGGCACCGAGTATCAGGATGAGTGGGGCGTCACCTACATCAAGAACGGCTGGCCCATCATGGCGCAGACGGATACCCCGATCAAGTCGCGTGGCGACTGGCAAAAGTACCGGATGCCGCTGCCCTCGGCGCCGCACCGGTTGAAGATGCTGGGGGAGGGGATTAAGTCGAACACCGGAGCGATTGCGATTGTCGCCGGGGTGCTTGGGCCCTTTACGATGATGTACTGGTATTTGATGGACATCGAGACGCTTTCGGTAACCCTCTACGACGACCCTGATCTTGTCCGCGAGATGAACGACGCCTATGTAAAGTGGGTCTTGCAGGTATGCGAGATGGCGGCAGGATTGCCGGGAGTGGATGCGTTTTCCATCTCGGATGATTGGGGTAGCACGCAATCCCTGCTGATGTCTCCGTCGCACTTGCGGGAGTTTTTCATTCCGCCGTTCCGGCAGATTGTACAGGGAATCCGGAAGCTCGGCAAACCGGTGATCATGCACAACGACGGGAAAATCTGGGAGGTTCTGGACGACCTGGTGGACACCGGCATCAACGGCTTTCATCCGGTGGAACGGGCGGCCGGCATGGACCTTGCCAAGGTTAAAAAGCGGTATGCCGGGCGGCTCTGCCCGATCGGCAATGTGGACAACAAATACACCATGAGCATGGGGACTCCCGCCGATATCGAACGCGAAGTGCAGCAATGCATGGCGGACGCCAAGCAGGGCGGCGGATATATCTTGTCGACGGACCATTCGATCCACGACGGCATGCCGCATGAAAATATCATGGCCTATATCGAGGCATGCAGGAAATATGGAAAATACTGAGCCGCTTTTGCTTCAAAGGAAGGCGACCAAACAGTTTGCCATGTTATCGATCGAATCATTTTATCATTCGGGTCCCGGATACACTCCTTTTCTGATCCGCCCCGGCTGGCAGGTGGCTCAGCTTAATTACCTGCCGGAACTGGCTGAGGATCAACTCCACAAGGTTGAGCGGCATAAGGCTACGGATGAAGTGTTTATTTGCTTCAAAGGAATTTCGATCCTTGTCGGTGCGGTGGATACGGGCGACGGCTTGAAATTTGAGGCAATCCCCCTTCAGCCGGGTGTGACCTACAACGTGCCGAAAAGCATGTGGCATTGGATTGTCATGTACCCCGGCGATCAGGTGATGCTGGTGGAAAGGGCTCAGACGCATTGCGACGATGTCGAGTATCGCGAGTTGAAGCAAGAGGAGGTCGCCTTGCTTCGGCGGACGATCAGTATGGCGAAAGACTCTGCAAAAAACTGAAAAATTATGATTAAACGTCTGCTTTCCATGCTTTGCATCAGCCTCTCCCTGCTGCCCGCCGTCCTGGCGCAGGACAGGGACAACGTCCCCTCCGTCTTGGAGGGAGATTCCATCGTGCGCCACAACGGTGTTTACTACAACAACCGCCCGTTGTATGCCAGCCATGGAAACCCCCAGAAACCGTACTACTGGGTATTTGCCGGCGACCGGCCGTTTCTTCGCTTCGGAGGCGACCCCTGTATTGATGGCTGCTTTATGCTCGGTTTTCAGAGGGCTGACGGTACGGCCAAATGGCTGCTCGACTTCAAGTCCGTCGAGTCCCGCTACCACGTCGGGCGCATGGAGTGGGTGGTGAGTGACCCGGAGTTTCCTGGCGTGAGCATCTCGCTGCATGCGCTGCCGCTGGGCGTGGGGGTAGGCATGGCGGCCCAGGCGCAAGTGACCGGCGCGGCCGGTGGCGACCGCCTGGTTTGGCTGTTGGGCGCGGCTCAATTCAGGTGGGTGGCTGGCATTGATGCGATGGCGGCCGATACGCAGCAGGTGCGTTACGAGGGGTTCAAGCCGGAGCAGGCGGAGGGCAATCGCGTCCAAGTCCAGGGCGGCGTGATCCGGCTGGAGCCGCCGAATCCGATCCGCTACAGCCTGACCGCCTGCAGCGCCCCTTCGGAAATGCGGGTCGCCGATGCGGACCAATGGAAGACACCCGCCGCGCTCCTGGCAAGCGCCGGGGATAAACGCCCGGTTGCGTGTGGCGTGACGCCCATTGTCGGCAACGATCCGATCACCTGGATTGCGCGTGCGTGGCCGCAACAGGAGGCTGCCTCCGCTCCCGATGTGGCGGCGGAATACCGCGCGTCGTGGGAGCGGGTGGCCGAGTTGAACCGACGGGTGGTGAGCCAGACGCCGGACGCGCGGTTCGACTTCATGGTGCGCGCGGCCACGCCGGCTGTCGACGGGATCTGGCGAGCAACCGCCTATGGCGACTCCGGCAGCTCGGCTTTTCCGCACCCGCTGCTGGGGTTCCGCAAGTCTGACGGCGGCACCTCGTATGGCTGGCATGACCGGGTGAGGACGGAGGCGCGGACCTGGATCGCCTCGCAGGTGACGGGGGAGACTTACAAGGACCAGCCGGAATTGCGCAAGCTGATCGAGCAGAACATCGAGCTGGATCGGTATGTGGGCACCTTCTGCCACCCCGGCCCGGACCCGCGCTTTTTCAGCAAGGGACGGCTGATGCCCAATCAAAATTCGACGATGTACGACATGCAGTCGCAGTTTTTCGACCAGATGATCGAGGACTGGCGGTTCACCGCGGATTCGGAGATGGAGAATCTGCTGCGCCCGGCGCTGGAGCTGCACTTGGACTACATCGCCCGCAGCTTCGATCCGGACGGCGATGGAACCTATGAAAGTTTCAGCAACACATTCCTGACCGATACCGTTTGGACCAATGGCGGGGGCACGCCGGATGAGACGGCATTTGCTTATCGCGGGCACTTGGCCGCTCGCGACATGGCGCGGCGGGCCGGGGATGCGGCCGCTGTAAAACGGCATGAAGCCAAGCTGGCGCTGATCCGCAAGGGATTCTTCGAGAAGCTCTGGGTGGACAAAGCGGGGCATCCGGGCGCTTACCGGGAGCAGGGGGGGCATGAGCGGCTGCATCCCGACCCGTGGCTGCCGGGCCTCTATCTGCCGCTGGATTGCCCGGCCTTGCTGAATGACGAGCAGATGGCTTCCATGCTCCACTTTACCGAATATGGGCTGCAGCGCGAGCCGCGGCCCACGGGCGGGGTGCGGCTTTATCCTTCCAACTGGGTGCCCTCCATCTGGTCGAATCGGACGAAGTCGCCTGGGGATGAATATGCCTTGGCGCTGGGGTACTGCTTTGCAGGCTTGCCGGAAGGCGCCATGGAGATTGTGAATGGCAACCTCAGCGAGTCGGCGTTCGAGTCGGCCGTCCCCGGCAACCTCGGCGTGCCCTACGCCAGTTGCGGGATAGACTGGAGCGACTCCCTCGGCTCGTTCGCCCGCACGGTGGTCTCGGGCGTCTTCGGCTACCGCCCGGACCGGCCCAACGGCTTGGTGACGGTCGCGCCGCAGTTCCCCGCCGCCTGGGACCACGCCGCGTTCGAGCACCCGGAGTTCAAGCTGGCCTATCAGCGTCAGGGGGCGAGCGAGCGATTGAGCGTCGAGTTGGAGCGGGAGTCGGCGATGGAATTGCAGTTGCCTTTCCGCGGGATGGCGGTCCGGTCGGTGACCCTCAACGGCAAAAAGGCGAAGGGGACGATCAAGCCGGGCTTCGGCCGCTCGATCTATGTGGTGCGGACGCCGGTTATGAAGAGGGCGGAAGTGGTATTGGAAGTGTCCCAGGCGTTGCCGGCGGCCGTGGCGCAGTCGCGGGAGGTGGACGCCGGCTCGCAGGTTGAGTTGGCGGTGGACGGCGGGCGCATCACGGAACTGCGCGATGCACAGGGGGTGCTGGAATCGCCGCAGGTTCACGATGGCAAGGTGAAAGCCCGGATTGCCAATAACGCCGGGAATCATCGGCTGCTGGCGTTGGTCCAGATGGGGAAGGCCCCGCAGTGGCGGATCTTCGATTTCCTGGTCCATGACCGTCCGGCCGAGCAGTATGCGGCGGAGAAAAACCTGCGCCAGGCTCCGGCCGATGCGAAATGGACGGGGATCGATCTGGCCGGGCAACTCAACGGCCGGGTGACCGACATCTTCCGCCAGGAGTATCTCTCGCCGCGCCCCGACACACTATCACTGCGCCTGGCCAAGGATGGATATTCGGTTTGGAACGCGGTCTATGCCGGGAAGATGCCGCCGGCCATCGATTTGAGCAATACCCGTCCGCGGCGGTCGGTGCCGGTGTATGACGCGGCGGTCGGAGATCTGAAGCTGGGCAACGAACTGACGCTGGAGGCGTGGGTGTGGGTCGATATGGCGCCGTGGACCAGTATTCCCATTCTGGAGCTGGGCGACTTCTCCATGGATATCATGTCGAACGCCGGGCGATTGCTCCGCATGGATGCCGTCCAGCCGATCTTTCATGGTTCGTCCGTTTTTTGTGGGGATCGGGTGACCCATGTGGCGGTGGTGTTCCGTCAGGGCAAGCCTGGCCAGGTTTTCTACGACGGCAAAAAATGCTTCGTGGAGACGGTGCCGGTCGATCTCTCCACGTTGAAGCTGGGCTCCACGCTTCGCCTGGGTGCGGACCGCACCGGTGCGAAGCGGCTGCTGGGGCGGATTGATCGCGTCGCGATCTCGACAAAAGCGGCGATGCCTGAACAACTCCAAAACAGGACGGTCGATTCCGCGTCATTGCCGGGGACGGTGGCGGACTGGCGGATTCCGGAAACGGGCGGTGCGCAGGTGGTCTCGACGGTAGCCGGCGGCCCGGCGCTGGTGCGGCAGGAACTCAGTTTCACGCGCCCCAAAGGCCTGCCGGAGCCGCTGAAGGTTGCCGACGGGATTCTGGAAGTTCCGCAAGGGGCGCGCTTCAAGTGGAATCCCGGTGTGAAAGACATTGCTTTCACCTCGCTATGGGACAATTGGCCGCGAAAGGTGGAGGTGCCGGTCAATCAGAAAGGCGACTCGGCATGGCTGCTGGTGTGCGGCTCGACCAATCCGATGGAAGTGCGCATCGCCAACGCGGTGTTGCGCTTCGAATACGCTGACGGGGTGAAGGAGGAGTTGGAACTGGTCAACCCGATGAACTTCTGGTCGCTCTGTCCGTTCGAGTTTAGCGATTATGACTATGCCATCGAGGGCTTTTCGCTGCCCAAGGTGCCGCCGTCGCAGGTGCAGTTGGGCACCAACTGCCGGGCGATGGTGTATGGGTGGAAACTGCGGCCCGGTGTGGAGCTCAAGCAGGTGACGCTGGAGAGCCTCTCCCAGGAAGTGATCATCGGCCTGATGGGCGTGAGTATCTGCAAACCGTGAAGGCGCCACCCGCTCCCCCCGAAACAAATGATACCAATGACACCGTTGGATTGGTCTGATGGATTGGCCTTATTGTCCCAAAGGGACAACCCGAAAGTAGCCCGGCGTTTTAACGCCGGGTTCGCGGGAAACAATGCTTCGTCCCGGAGGGACGTTTGATGGGGAAAAATGACGCTCATTTTCA
>SESF01029529.1_pt1 | contig 35069 bp, 35 predicted proteins | sample 3171521 | NCBI WGS metagenome assembly SESF01 (sample SAMN10866945, study PRJNA518727) | freshwater metagenome | biome: subpolar coniferous forest; feature: holomictic lake; material: water; isolation source: holomictic Lake 227, 6 m and 8 m depth | place: Canada: near Kenora, Ontario | collected...
TTTTTCACTAAGCCCCTCACCTATACAAGATTCATACCATTCTTTTCTTTCTTCAGTTATTGTTCTATTAAACTTTTTAGTAAAAGAGGGGTTGAAATATCCTTCAGATAAAAATAACCCCTCTTTTTTTAGTTCATCAAGAATTTCTAATTTACTTATCATACTTTCTCCTGTAGAAACTAATCCTACATAATTAGTATACTGGATTCACATGGACTTGTCAATAAAAAACCCTCTCCAAAGAGAGGGTTTAGTTTGAGCAGATTAGATACTAGATTCCACGAATATTAGCAATCTTAATTAAACCAAAATAGGCACCATTAAGAACAACGTAGTCACCGAAAGAGGCTAGGCCCGCTTCCTTGTAAAAGTTTTTGCGCTGTAGACTTCCAGTTGAGAAGAAAGGAACAAGAGTACCAAACGCAATACTCACATCAGCTTCATTATTCTCATTCTTCCATACGCAAAGAAGAGTATCCTCAGCAATGATAGTCTTGGGAACCTTGAAAACCGGGATACCATAAAGCTCGCCAACCTGATACCCACCAATTCGGGGCTGTTGTCCCTTTGTGGTAAATCCGGCATTAAGGCGAAGATAGGTAATGGCAGCAGGTCCACCAACGATACGACTAACACCACCACGATTGAGGGCATTAAACATAACATCACCGACACGCTCAATTGCCTGACTGATTGTCTGAGCGGTATGGATATAGGAATCCTGAGTACCAGCACCAGCCTCAGCATCAAATATGATAGGAACAGCACCATTAGTAATGGCGGCTGCATAGGCAACCTTGACAGCAAAGAAATCTAGTGACTTCTTGATTTCCTGTCCAGCGGCATCCATGAGGATTTCCTCAGTAGAAACACCAACTGAGGAGTCAAGCACTAGCTCAGAGAGAGTAGTCCATGTTACACCGAGAGTCATGGGGCGAACATTGAACTGGTAGCTCTGCATGGTTAGTTCTACTTCGCCAAGATAAACACCAGTTAGGTCTTTCTCAGAGTTGTAACGGCCAATAGCATAAGCAGGTGAACCACCAGTAATGGTATAAGTAGCACCAGAAAGAGTAATGTTAGTAATTCCAGAACCGGGGGTGATAGTCCAATCTGCAACTGTACTAAGCCCACTCTTATTCTCAACTGCTAGAACATTACCAGAAGCATCATAAACAATAGCATAACCAGCGATATAGCCCTGAGTAAACTCGTTTCCTGTAAAGGCAAGAGTACCACCAGCAACAGTGGCATTGGCCATTTCAGTGGGGAACCTGCTCTGAGTACCTTCATACGTGACATTATTGGTGAAACCGTTACCAGCTCCCTCAAAAGCATCACTGCGATTGATATCAGAATCAGTAGTATAAATAGGCTTGATATACTTGATAGAATCTTTCAATAATGTTCAATCAACATCGTTAATATTGATCCGGATCATAAATCCAGCTATATGTCACCATATAGTTCAGACTATATCTTCAACCTTTACTTAAAAGTAGGTTGACTGGCACTTCCATTCACTTGAATGTACGGGACAAGTCCCTAGTCGTTGAACCTTGATTATTTCTAATCCTTGGATGCTGATTGTCTCCAAATCGTGAGAGTTCCCAGCAGTTAACCAGTTGTTTTTTTCTATAAATTACTTTATAGATGACCGAAATTCAGCCGTTTCCATAGCAAACTCAGAAAAGCACTTATGTTCAATTAAAATCGTTAGTTTTAATCCGTGATATCCACTATGAGGATTCACTGCTATATGTTGCCATATAGGTCAGACTATATCTTACACCTCCCTATAGGGTTCGGTGTCATGGCGCTTCCACTCACTTGAGTGTACTCTACTCTCTTCCGTAAATAATTACGTGATTTTGATAGTCGTTGATCGGTATTTGGCGAATACTCTTCTTATATTTAGTGTATCATCCTCTCTAATATTTTAGAAAATATAGGGTTTTGCATTGATAACTCGGAATATTAGCTATCCTTGAAGGGTGGGGATATACTAATTAGATATGAAAGCAAAAGAAAAATCAATAGTTGTTTATGAGGAGTCATCAACAATGGAGCAAATCAAGGAACTCTCAGAAGCTGATAAGTCTAAGGTAAATATACAATTTGTGTGTCCTCTATGTGGAAGAACAAAAGTAATTTCGGCAAAGGTTTTTGAAAAAAAAGAACAAATAATTTGTGGAAACTGTTCACAGGCGGCTAAGATAAGGAAACAAATTGCAAATAACAAAGAAGAACATATGAAGAGATGGTATGATGCCAATATAAAAAAATATGGTACGAATAATGCATCTAGGGATAAAGGTGTTCAGGAAAAAAGAAAAAGGACAAATCTTGAGAAATTTGGAAACGAATATGCTATAGGTTCCCTTACTGTGCGAAAGAAGATAAAAAAATCAATGAATGATAAATATGGAGTAGACTCTCCTTTTGAGAGTAAACAAATACTAGATAAGGCAAAATCAACAAATGAGGAAAGGTATGGGGGTTGGTATATGGGAACACAAGAATTCAGGGATAAAAGTATGCAGACATCTATAGAAAAATATGGGGTAAAGTATCCTGCTCAAAATGAATCAATAAGAGAAAAAAATAAGAGAACAAACATGGAAAAGTATGGAGTAGAAGAATCAATATCAAGTAGTAATTTTAAAGAAAAAACTAAAAAAACTATGATTGAAAAATATGGAGTTGAACATGCTATGCAAAACGATAAAATCAAAAGAGAAGTTCTACGAAAATCAGGACATAGAAGGACTGGGGGGTTCAAAGGATATGATTATGAAGGTAAATCTTTTGATTCTACTTATGAACTAGCATATTATTTATGGTTACAACATCAAGAAAAATCGTTTTTGTATCATCCCAACACACCACTATCTTATATAGGCTCAGACGGCAAAGAACATCTATATATGCCCGATTTTTTGATTGAAGGTACTTTCTATGAAATAAAAGGTGGATGTTTTTTCAATAAAGAAGGGGAACCCTACAACCAATATACTAAAGAGTTTTGGTGGGAGAAATACAATGCTATGAAAGAAAACAATATACATATACTAAGAGAAGGAGATATAAAAGAAGCTTTTGATTATGTCAAAAAAACTTATGGAAAAAGCTTCTTAAAAAGTTGTAGGACTCCTTCAGAATAAACAAAAGACCCTCTTAATGAGGGTCTTCAATTTTATTCTTATGGTGTGTAAGTCATTCGCCAAATCTTCGATGCTGATTGCCTCTATTATGCTGAGGTGTTCCAGCAGTTCACCATGTGTTTGCTTGTAGATTACGCTACAAGAAGCCCTTTATCGTTAAGCTTGTCACGAATACTGTTAGGATAAGCACATCCTATGTTCAGTTAGACTCGTTAATTTCTAACTCGGAAGGTTTACTTCCTGCTATATGTTGCCATATAGTTCAGACTATATCTTCAACCAAATTATTCTTTTTTGATTGGATGGCGCTTCCACTCACTTGAGTGTACTTCCTTTCGGAATAGTCGTTGATCCTTGATTGAAATATTCAACCCTTGGATGCTGATTGCCTCTAAATCGTGAGGGTTTTCAGCAGTTCACCATCAGTTTACCTATAAATTACTCTATAGGGGGCCTGCTTTAATTAAGCCTAACTAAACGAATCATATTCTCAGGAGTAGCAGCAAACGCACTTGAATATTGTGCCTCAGAGAGTCTTGACATAGCACGAGACTGATTTTCAAGCAGGATTGCTAGATTACGTGACTTCCTGTCAGACATGGCCTTGATGCCACCTCCAATCTCAGGAACCTTAGCCCACTTCTCACGAAGACGATCAGCACGAGCCTCTTTTTCGTTAAGAGCCTCGATGGTAGCCTCGTCAAGAGCTACACGAGCGTTTTCACGCATTGCCTGTCGCATACCCATAATAAAATATTCTCCTATGGTAAATACAAAACATACAGTACCTAATACTGTATTCTTTTTTTGAAAGCTTATTTTGCTTTCAATGAGAGATTTGATTACCACCAGAGCTATTTATGCTGGAAAATGTTCATATATTAAGAACAAGTAAATGGACTATGTGAAGTCACCTTACAAACCTTCTGCTGTACCTCTAATTAGTGTTGATAGGTTATACATCTTTTTCGCAAGATAGCCGTGAAATCTTTAGTTTCACGGTAGTTCACAAGTTAGACTCTTGTTGAACTTCCTGTTGTCTAAAGCCAACAGGATTCCTGCTTCATCGTCCAAACTTACTTCTGTTTTACCAGAAGCCTTGGTTTTAGACTCCACAGGCTTAAATTCCCGACGCTCCGTCGGTACTAAACCTAATTCTCTTAATCCGTAATTTCGAAGATTTTGTCCTGCATTTTGATCTCTATTGTGAGTTGCTCCACAATTTGAACAAATCCACTCCCTATCATCAAGTTGTAAATCTTTTTTCTTGTATCCACAATAACTACAAGTTTTTGAACTGGCAAACCATTTGTCTGCTCGAATAAATGTCTTATTATTCCAAAGAGCTTTATATTCGAGTTGTTTGACGAATTCGGAGTATCCGAGATCCATCACAGATTTACCTAAGTTTAAAGCTTGGGACATTCCCTTCAAAGAAAGATTCTCAACTACGATAACATCGTTTTCTCTAACAAGTTTGGTTGAAAGCTTAGATACAAAGTCTTTACGAGAATTGGTTATCTTCTCATGAACTCTTGCTACTTTCAAACGAGCTTTTTCTCTATTTTTAGACCCTTTAATTTTCTTACTTAATTTTCGTTGATAATGCTTTAGCTTCTTTTGGTTAGATCGAAATGGTTTTTGATAGTTAGGACTATTCCCTAAATTATCAACATAAAAGCTTTGAAGAGACATATCAAGACCAATTACCTTCATGTTCTCTCTAAGTTCAACTCCTTGTAATTCGAGTTCTTGTTCAAAAAGGATAGAAGCAAAGTATTTACCAGAGGGGGTTTTAGATATCGTGGTGGAGCATATTTTCCCAATCCACTGTCTATTGCCACTCTTGTAATTCACCCATCCGAGTTTAGGAAGTCTAACCTTTGACTTTTCGTAATCAATACGGATAGTGTTATTATTATTCAACGTTTTATAACTATTCTTTTGACCTTTTTTATGGAATTTAGGAAAGCCTACTTTTGCTCCTTTTCTCTGTCCTTTTAGAGAGTTAAAAAAGTTTTGATAAGAAGCTATTAGATCTAACCTACTCTGCTGTAAAGCAACAGAATCACAATCAGACATCCATTCAAAGTCTTTCTTATAATCAACTTCGGTTTTGTACTTTGCTAACCTCAACTCCCCTCTATTATCCTTCAACTTTGTATAGATACCAATTCTTTCAACAAGCATCTGGTTATAGAGGAAACGACAAGACCCGAGTGTCTTCAATATTTGAGTCTCTTGTTTCTTGTTTGGATAGAGTCTTACTTTTAACGCTCTATGTATCGTTCCGCTCATATATAATTAGTGGTACTAATTTATAAAGGTTGATAGCAAGATGTATAAATCTCATTTAAAAATTCATCTCATTTTTGTAGTGAAATACCGAAAGTCTCTTATTAAGGCCGAGCTAAAAGACTTTCTCTACAAAGAGATGATTGATATTTGTGACGGAAGAAAGTTCAAAATACTGTCTCAAGGTGGCGAAGAAGATCATATGCATTTCCTTATAGAATATCTTCCTTCTATTTCAGTGTCAAAGATAGTTGAAAGACTTAAGCAAGTATCAACTGTAAATCTTTGGAAAGGTTTTTCTGGTATACTTAAACCTCATTTCTGGAAAGAACAGACTTTTTGGTCTGATGGCTATTATGTCTCTTCTATTGGTAAGATTTCAGAAGAAGTAGTTAAGAAGTACATATAAAGTATTTTCACGGGCTTTAAATCCCTGAACATTACATTGTAGGCATATCGCTGAAATGACTTGGAGTCCTCACTCCCTCACCACTAGCACTTCTCAGCAAATTTCCTGCCTCTATACTCCCCTGCCATCATCAACTTGATAACACCGCGAGCTTCCCATATAGACTTCTTTGTCTTATTGCTGCCCTTCTTCAGGCTACTTACCCTCTCATGTAGTTCATCTATATCTGTATCAATTAATTTCCTTGTGGACAGATATTCACCTTCACTAATTACATCCTTATAGTCCTTGTCAAAAAATGGGATTTGAAACTTGAACCCATTATATTCAGTGAAATAGTCATCAAAGTTATCAGCTTTGATATATGAGTATCTAGTAGATACCAATGAGAATATATTGTCTGGCACATTGACAAGTATCTTTTTTCCTAAACCAGAATCAAATTTTGTAACCTCTTTTTTACCCTGCTGCCAGTATTGAAACTTCATTCCCTTTATATCATCCTTTTCATATACCTCCCCATAAATCATGGACTCTTGGTCGAATTTTATACCAACATCCCTCATTAATTTCAATGTAGGATTTTGTATAATCAAACTATGTTCCTTGTTTCCATACTTGCCCATTACTGACATTACAACATAATTAGCCTTTGACAGGTATTCCTTCAGGTCATTGAGTAAAACCCTATTCTCACCCCTGTTTAGAGGTCGTCCTTGAGGATTTTCCGAGGTTACAATCCCTACAGAGTAAATTTGAGTATAGTCATACCCTGTAAGTAGTGCCATTAGTCTCGATTTATTGGCTCTTTCCATGAACTTTTCCATTAATTGATGCTCCTGTAAAGAAATATAGAGACAAAATTCTTTGTCTCTATAAAGATACTACATTATTGTAAGGAAGTGAACTACCTTCGGTCTAAAGAACCGAAGGCTTCCTGCTTCACAGTCTGAACTTTAACAGATTCTTTCGATTCTGTCAACCTATAATTTTTAAGTCGTAGGGATATCGTGGAAATGACTTGGAGTCTTCACTTTCCCACCACTGGCATAATCATTGAGACTTTTCCCTATGATTGTTCCATTCTTCTTTGGAACAGCTATAAAATCTCTCATAAAGGTATCAGAAGGGATAGTTGCTGTACTACCTGTCTCATTATTTCTTATGGATACCATATTCTGATTTATACCTGTCAAGGAATAATCTCCACCAGTTACCTTGCTAGCTAATTTACCATGTTGATTGTCCTGATTCACAGGTTCACCAACCGGGTCTTCGGGCATCGAGTCATATAGCCCCTCAAACATATTAACAATATCTTTTGTTTCATCGAAGCTTAAACCTATATCAAGTGCTTTCTCAATAATCCTGTTCTTATTCATTATCTTCTCCTTTATCATATTATATTTCCTCATGGAATTCAAAAAACTATCTATAGCCTTGATTGATTGTGGGTTCTCAATACTACCTGCCTTGATAGCTCCTAAATACCTGCCCCACACAGCATCAAATTCTTCATTGTTACCTTGGAATCTTTGACTGAATGATTGCTTCACAGCATCATTGATACTTTCCTGCATGATATCCTCAAATGTATTTATTATACCATCAACAGCTTTATACCAACTGTCCTCCATTTCATTAGGTGACTCATAAGGTGTATTCTTGGCATAGTCAAATGATGTCTGAGGGCCATTGCTTATCCTAGCATTACCAAATACATCCATTTTAGTACCAGCTACAGGACTCGCTGAAAGAGGCTTTGAGGAAAAATTGATATCCTCAAAATCCTTGATTTGTTTCAATAAAGGGTTATGGTGTATATTCCGTTTAGTAACGTCGTATTCTTTCAACATAGCTGCTACTTTATGCTCAATCTATTTGACATTAGAGTCAATCTTCCCTGTTGACAGGAAGTTTTCTGTCTTGGGCATTCATTGCTCCCATGTCAACAGGGGTGGGAGGTATCCCCCCACCGGGACTTGTAGTAGCGGGTAGTGGTTCAGCAATCAATGCTTGAGCCATTGATATCTGGGTAACAGAGGCAATCAACATCTTTACATCAGAGGTATACTCAAGTAAGGACTTATCAAGTTTTGTATCCAAAGCTATCCACTTATTCATTATCTGTGGGTTCTGCTGTGAAATGGCATAGTCCTGAAATACCCTGTCTACATACTCACGAGTTAAAGTAGGTTCTCCACGTTCATCGGTAAAATGGGCTTCTATACTTCCACGTTCCAATACCTTCATCATTTTCTGGAACTTGGATAGTGGAATTTTTGTATCATTGAAAGATGCATCACTGATGGGCATTATATTATTCTCCTAATTATACCTATTACTCCCATGAATCGGGCATTCGGGTAGAGAACCTTGAAGACTTCCTGATATTGACACCAGTAGTAGATTCAATAATCTTCCTGCGCTCATCTGATTCAAGTGCCTCGGTAATAACCTCAGTCTTGTCCTTGCCTATCTTGGAAAAAATCTTGTTGAAATTATACATGGCTTCTTTCAGTGACTTACACCCTAGTATCTTGTCGGCATAGGGCTTGATGTCCTCACCATATCGTGACTCTAGGTCTTCATAGTACTCTTCAACTTCTGAACTCTGATTGAACCCCTCAAATAACTTTCTGCTATCAGCCTTGGGTCTAAAGCTTACAGTTTCCTCATCCAGCTTCTTGTTTTCAAGGACTTCCTTGACAGCCTTCTGTGATTCCCTGAACATCCCAAGCTTTGTCTTAAGACTATTGCTATACTCAACAAGTTTGGCATTATGCTCACGAAGCTTGATGTTTTCCTCATTGATATTATCAAGTTCGGATAGCAGCTTGTTCTGGATATTCACACTCTCCTTGACTTCATTCTCAAGATCTTCCTTCTCTTTGCAATCTTCCTCATCCTTGCACTCAGCTTCCTCTTTAAGAGTCTGCATCTGGATAAGTAATGTCTTATATGCTTCTACAGTAGGACGGGTAGACAGGGCAGCAGTAAGCTTCTGAACCTTGTCTTGAAGTCCCTCGGTGATACCCTTCCAGTCAGAGGCATTGCGCTCATACATTTGGGTGTCAATGACAATATTCTTGACACCCTCCTTAAGCTCCTCAACAGAGCTTACACCAAATGTCTTGGCAATTTTACCATGCTCTTTAATAGCATTATCAATAGCCAGACGAGTCTCCTCTATCTGCTTCTCAACCTCAGCTAGGAGCTTAGGTTCAACTGAGGGAGAGAAATATGACTTAATCTCCTCCAATTGTGAGAGCTTTTCCTGCAAGTCCTCGCTGTTGATCTCGCTCATATAGGCTAGAATATCTTCACGGAATCTGCGAACTTCATGGCGAGACATCTTGCTGGTATTGGTAACTTCAGACATTGTAATATTCTCCTGTGGTGTTTCTGAATCTTGAACATTTTCCGATACATTATTAATTACACTTTCTTTTACAATATTGGAAGGGGTTATCTTATTCTCTTTACGCCCATATACCTTCTGTGAAGGATTAAGTACAAGATCACTTGCCCTTTCAAGCATGTAAGTATCCCAACGGACAGTGCTATCATCGGATTCATCCAGTTCCCCAAAACCAGAGGAACTAAATCCAACCCTGCCACCAGCTTCCATAACTTCTTCGGCTAGGGTACCATACTGTCCAACAAAGATACCTTCAGCCCAGACAAGCTTCTCAGACTCATTAAGTCCCATGTTTAACCAGACAATAGCTACATTCCTGAAGCTTCCATCTTCCTCATCAAGGGGATGATCTGCCAAACCGACATTACCTTGCCAACTATCCTTCTGCTCGTCTATGACACGTTGCCAGAGTCGCTTCTCATATACCCGCCCATTGGCATTCTTCCAATCATAGCGGGAAACAGGAAAACGCCATACCTTCTTCTCAGTTAAGGTGGAGACAGGGTTAGCTGCCATGAAACTCTTTGTCTCTTCAGAAAGCTTGCCACCTGAAATCTTGAGGATTTCAGATTCAGTTATCTTATGAGAAGTAACAATCTTGTTATAGGTATCAGAGTCAAAAGAATAAGTTTCAATCAATCTTTGTAATGCCATACATTCTATTCCTTTGTTAACATAATCAGTATATAGATAATTAGTCTAATTCATTGTCATAGGTAATTACAGCATTCCATTGATGGGGTTATTATCACCATCATCCTCGGTATCACCTATTCCACCATTTTCTTGGTCTATAATGCCCTCATCATTGACTTGTCCTATCGTAGACTCCATCATGTTCTTGATAGTTCCCCATGTAAGTGTTTCCTTATCTTCAATAATGGAGCTATTATCAGACTCATTCAATCTTGAACTAGGTTCAACTAATTCCTTTTTCTGGAAAATATTATACATAGCCTCATTGCATGATTCAATACGTGAATACTTATAGTGTCTATTGTTTATGGTACTTTCATCAATACGCTCAAACAGTGCTATTACTTTCTCATTGATAGCTTGTCCAGCCTCACGATAGCGTCTCAACAGTGTCTTTTTTCGTTCCAGTTTCCGTATTCCTGCTTCCATTAATAAATATTTACTCCTGTTGTTGTGGTTGATTTTTTCCCTGCGGTTGTTGTTATTTTGCTCCAAACCTAAGTCTTCTTCCTCTTCACCGGGTTTCTGAATGCCCTCAGGAGGGGTGCCAGCGCCTGTAGGAGGGGCTTCAACGCCTCCATCCATAGTAGGAGGTGCCCCACCCGCTATGGATGCGCCTGCACCCATTGTAGGAGGCTCTTCCATCTGGGGAGGAGGTGCCCCACCACCCACGCTGGCCCCTCCACCTTCGATGCCCCCTAGTCCACCCTCACCACCAAGCTCCTCAGGTGCCTGTCCATCTTTCTCTACCCCTTTGGCATTGGGGTTGGGCTTAATCCACTTCTTGATGTCATCAGGACTCAGGAAACTGAACTTGGTAAGGATGTCCTGTATTACCTCAGGAGGTAATGGGTCATTGATAGCACCAATTATGCTCGATATTGTCTGTAGTACTGCTGTGGAAAAGTTCAAGCTAGTAGTTTTAGCTGCCAATCTATTACTTGAAGTTTCCTCATTGGGGAACTTCATGGATAATACGAAAGGTGAACGATAATCATACTCACCTGTTATGGCAAAATGTAATCTAAATAAGTTAGATAGTCCATCTAGGATAGCTGATTGTATTGTGAATACCCTACGGGAAAACGGCTTGAACTGTTCAACCAGTGAAATGGCACTGTTACCATATCCACCCCACTCCTGAACCAAATAGCCCTTTGGTATGCCTGAACCTACAGCAACCCTGTCCTGATACATCTGGATATCACCTATTGCATTGATGTCAATATCGGGTGAATGCATCTGTATATCTATCAAGTTTTTTGGTGCCCAGATTTTAGTATTGACAGAGAATGCCTCTGTGCCAGCCCCGGACTCGCCTATCATCTCATATTCTTCACGTATCTGGTTTATCTTGTCAAACTGTAAGGACTCATCCATTCCCTCGACAGTATTTACACCATAGACAGTAATAGGGAAGCTCATGACACGGGCTAATGATTGAAGTACCATTGTAGCTGATAACTGCCTGAAGGGAGCTAGACAATTAAGGAACAGGGATTTTCCCATAGGAGCATACTCTGATTGGTCTGGTGATAACCTGAAATGTGTTATCTGCCACGGGGGAAGGACTGTATCATCCACCATAGCAAAACCAAAGAGGCGAGTATCAAACATATCAGCAAATTCTTCATTTTCTTTGCTCTCCAATGTATCAAACAGTGACTGTAGTTTAGCAGACCTATTGATGGAGGAAATATATCCTTTCTGCAATGCCAAGTCAGCAGCTACCTGTACAGGATTAAACTCAAGTCTTTCCTTTATCTGATGGATATCTATGGGATTGATACGAACTACACCATTCTTTGTTACCTTGTTAGCCCAGAATGCATCACCAAACGTAGCCAAGTTATATGCTACCGCTTGTAATCTGTTCTGTGTAATTCCCCATTGATCCAGCAAGTTCTCCATTCGCTCTTTTTGGCGGATATCGGCACACTCTATCTGAATAAGGCTGCCATTCAGGTCTGTCTGGGTTGCTTCATCTGAATAGAGTTGTGCTGCCATGGACATGAAGGTATCATTCTTTATCATGAAAAATAATTCATTGATACGCTTTTCCCTGTCTGCTGAAATTAATTGTGTATAGCTTACATCAGATAACCAGCTATTGAATAATTCATCCAGCTTGGTAGTCATCTTTGTACTGAATGTCCTGCCTATCTTGGCTTGGGCAAGATTCAAAGGACTTTGCGCGTCAACTTTGACAAATTCAATGGAATTATTGGAATTATGGGCATTGGGAGCTGTCTTACGGAAACCGAATAATTTTGACAGGTTAGATATGAAGTTAAATCGTCCACTTGAGGGTTTGGCAGATTGGGGAGTATTGGAAGTGTTAGTACCATACTTGTTTGAATTAGGTAAACCCTTTCCAGTACCCGCCATGCTAGGATTGGTTATAGGGTTTGGACCCAGCATATTAGTTATATTATCTTTCATATTGTCTCTTTCTAATTAGTCTATGCATCATCAATAGTAAATCTTCTCTCTGCCAGATGGACGGCTATGTTTAAACTTACTGTTCAAATTATCGGGATTGGCATAATTATCCTCATTGATGAACTTTGCTTGGAATGATTCTGGTATATGAATCTTTACACTTCCAAGATACCTAGTGGCATCTTCTTTACAGGTAGGGCACTTGATAGTCTTGGGGTGGTCTTCCACCATAGTCATTTTCTTTTCAATAATCTTGTCGCACTTTTGACAAAGGTATTCATATATCATATTCCATTCTCCTATCACAAATTAGTTATAGCACAAAATCCTGAATTATACCAGCTTTAATCTTGAAATAAGGTAATGATTCCAGTTCCTTTTTCAGATAGTTCTGATTGTTGTTCCTTCTTTCATTGATACCAACTATATCCTTAAATATATACACCCTATTATCAGTATGTGATATCTTCACACCGAGTATAATACAGCATATTGAGTTTGTCAATAGCTCATGTATCCTGCATAAATGCAAGATTTGATGGTCCTCTATTTTTTTGAGAGAAAATGCCATCATCTTGTTCAAGTACTTGGCCTCCCAATAGACAGGGGTATGATTACTTACTCCAAATCCATCAAAAGGATTGGGTATTGAAGTATAAACAGCCTTGCCCTGTGGATCAGCTATCTTGAAAGCCCACCCTCCATTAAGTAATAAGGTATTCTTGATTATGGTATTGAGTTCCCTTTCGTTCGTCATCTTACAGCAATTAGTATTTGTGGGCACTAATTAGAAATATACTCCATAAGGAAACCATACGTGAGTGACATAATTCCTATTCAACGTGATCCAGTACAGACTTCATTGCCTAATACCTCTACTATAACTGGTACTTATGCTCCTTATACACCTTCATTGAATCCTATATCAAGTGATGTAAGGCTGGCGACACTATTCAATTATACTGCTGCCCAGATACGTGATACATGGGTTAATTTAGGCAGTATGGCTGTAACCAATGTAGTAAAGCTGTATTCCAGAAATACTGTATTCAAGTGTAATCAGGGTTCAACTTCCGATGTCAATGGCTGTCTATTTTTCTGTGATTCCGACTATACCATAGATGCTACCTTTGACTGGGATCATATGACACTTTCTGATGTCATAACTGGCAGGATAATTGACAAAGAGACAATGATAATCGACCCTCACTTCACACTGGTACTGACTAAAGCCGCCTATGATGCAATAACTACACCCTATAATAGTGTCTTCCTTCCATTTCAGGAAACCAATACTGATTGTAAACTCATAATTGATGATGATGAGCTTAACCGGGTATTGATTGATATAGGTGTACCCTTCATTAAAGTGGAGGAACTGGAGTTCAGCAGGGAAGAAATAATCAACCTGATGATTTGGCCAGCCGTCCAGATATTCTATAAATGGTTTCCTATTGAGACGATTGGCATTTACCCCTTGCCCGGTAACAAGTTCAACATCGAGATGCCATCGTGGGCATGGGGCTGTATCAGGGGATGGGTAATACCCGGATATCCAGTAGGTAATGTAACCAACCCACTCTATAGATATTTTGATGAGGTGTTGATGCAGATATCACCCTCTGGTCCTTATCGCAGCCCCTCGGTGAATAGTCATCGCAGGACTGGCTATCAGGATAATATGGCATTTGCTACTTTTGCTTTGGAACGAGCAGTCAGGAGTGGTATCATCAACTATTCCAAGAGGACAAGGATACAGATAAACAATCAGGGACGTTCAGTAACAGGATTTTCAACTCAGCGTGGTTCTCTTGAGCTTGTCTGGGGTTCATATAGCAACCTATGGTCAGATATTCCCTTTGCTAGGTTGGATGAGGTTAGAAAACTAGCAAAGGCATATGTCTTACGAAGTTTCGCGGCTTTGAGATTACAGGCAAAAACTGATGTTGGAACTATCAATTATGAACAATTCCTAAATAGGGCAGATAGTCTTGAAAGTGATGTAATTGGTCTATGGAAAGCCAGCGCTAAAAATGTAGTTATAAGGATGTGATGTTGTGATGACACTAGCTACTGTCCTGAGTCCTATCTCTGTCTTGCGAGAAAGTTATGCCCTCAACAGGATTAAAAGAGATAACCATCATAAGTATCAATCATGTGATGGTGTCATGTATCAGCTATCTAATACAGACAATGATAGAACTATTGCTGTTAATAATATAGAAGCAACTCCTGAAAATAGCTTCTTTGAGGATATGATAGAACGTTACATGAAGTATATCCAGAATGGTGGAATTATTGAAACCTTCCCTGTTACTGCAAGCAAAATAGCTTATAATTTAAATGATATGTTTGAGTTTTTAGATGGCTTGGATTATAAGGACTCCTTGGATTCAGATGCCGATTCTGAAATATTCTTTGATAGCCTAATATTGAAGGATAATCAGTATAGCCTCTATGAAATATTTGATAAGTATCCTACCCTTAATATACATGCTAGGAAAGTTTCAGAATGTTTCAATAACCCCTCTCCTGAGAAAAAACAATTACTATCTGAATTAGAACTTGTTTTTACTTTTTTCAATGAACATTCTGAGTATACACTTATAGACATGAACCATAGGTTTGAGGCTGTCAGAAGATTGAATGTGAAAGTTGTAATTGCGGAGGTTGTGTGAAAAATAATCCAATAGATAATCCTAATTTTGTAGAATGGTTTGGTGATTCCAAGGTTATAGATGAGATAGGAAATCCACTTGTTGATAACCTTGAAAAAGACTCTGAATATCAGAATATGACTATAAGGATGTTACTATTATGAACCGATTTGAGAAAACTATCTGGCTTAGGGAGAATCACATAGCAGAACTGGAAAAAAAATATGCTAAACTGATTGAGGCAGTCAATTATGATTTCTATAAAGACAAGATAGACAAGGAAACGTTTGACTGGTTGGTAAGTTTAGATCCTACTCCTAACAAGGCATACGGTAAATGGATAATTCAAAAGGTATTGAATAGGTGGATAATTCCTTTTATGACAGAATTCAATAAAAATATTGAAAAAGTCAACAGGGAAAGAGAAATATATAAGTATACTGAACCTGATGCTTTTGAAAAAAAATACAAAGGAAAAAAACCATTTCTTGAACCATTCAATACACCTTTTTCCATATATGACTTTGATAATATATCTAATAGAATCTATGAAATAGATAAGGATTCTTATCTTTTGAAATACTGGAGGGGTTTAGAAAATTTTAAATCAGAGGACTCGTCAAAAGTCACCAATAATCTTAAGTGGTATGACAAACTTAAAAATAAGAAGATTCTGACTCCAGAAGAATCTAATATCATGAACATAAAAGGCTTTGATGAGCTATTTGAGCTAGTATGGATTGACCATGCAGACATTACAGAAAAATTACATGATGCGGAGATTGAAAAAAATGAGATTGATGTCTGGTACGAAGATGCCGATTGGAAGGTAGTAATCCCGAAAACAAAATTAGCTGCCATTGCTGTAGGCAGGGGAACCAACTGGTGTACTGCTGCTGATGATACCGAAGATTCTAGAGTCATGAATTATTACTATAAGTATACTAGGGATGATTTCCCCAATACTATCCTTATAGATATAATAAATAAGACTGGTAAAAAACCCGATAACAAGTGGCAGATACATTTTGAATCCAATCAATTCATGGATTATGGAGATACTGATGTTGGAGAAGCCAACGAGTGTACATGGATAGATTTTGTTGATAGAACTTTCCCCTTGGAAGTAAAGAAAACCATATTTGAGCATACTCACAGGTTCATGTTCAACCCAAAGAAGGCTCTACAGGTGGAAGCATGGTTGAACAATCCTGAAGCCACAGCTATCCTTAAGAAGTGGTTTGCACGGAATTCCATGTCCGATCATAAAGAGCAATTTAATAATATTACTGATATCATTAATGATAAATTATATCTCCATGCTTATATGGACAATGCAATTGATTTCAGTATGGAAAGTTATGATTATGGATATGACCATCCCAGCTATTACCTTTATAATGTAGAACCTGAAAATACCGAGGAATTGGAACCTTGTGAAATGTGTCAAGGCATAGGATATGCTCTATGGGTGGTATATGATAATAAATATGATGTTGAATTAACCAAGGAAAAATATGATGAGCTACTGGAAATATTCAAAACGAAGTTTCCTGAACTGGTAGACGAGTTCATTGCTGTATATCCCCTCAATACAAATGGTAAGTATGTTCCCAATGATAATACTTCTGACATGGAAAACCTCATGAAAAAAGTAAACCAGAAATGCAGATTCTGCCAAGGTAAGGGGAAGAAGGAATTTGATAAGGAGAATCCTGAAGTATGGTCAAAGGAACAGAGGAACGAAGCAGGAAGTATTTTTCAAAATGATAATTTAAAAGAGGGGGCCAATGAATTCAATTCCAACTTTTCTGACAAGAGGGGACTTGTCCTGCTTGACAAGATAGGTGATAATATTTTCGATCAAATCAGCATGGAGTATTACCCTGATGAAAGTATTATCACTGTAGTTAACCTAATCAATCTATATGGTACTATTCCTTCTTCCTTGGATTCCTTTGGGGTAGTTCAAAATGAGAACTAATTAAAAGTAGGTTGAAAATAGTAAAAAGGAGAATTGTGTTTTCTCTCCCAGCTAAAGCAGGGGATTTCCACACAACAAAATCAGATGAACCAATTTGAGAAAACTATCTGGCTTAGAGGCTCTAAATACGAAAAGATTTACCTCAATCCAGAAGGTAATGATTCAGACCAATTTGGAACAGGAGTATATTTCACTTCCAAATATGAGACTGCCGATAACTATGCTATGAAGGTAGAAGGTGGAGAAGTCAGGGCATATGAGATTAATACTAATAAGGGATTCTACACTGAAAATAATCCGGTTAATTATGATAAAATAAAGGAATTGATTGGATATGTAGACAAGGAAATACTAAATATTCAGTTAACCAATTGGGATGATGATCCTAAAAAAGCATATTTTCAAATATTCAAGTCTATCTGTGAGACAGCGGATAATATGCCTGATGCAATACAGATGTTTGAAAGGGAAATTTGTAATGGTAATAGACATGAATTCCTTAGTTGCTGTGTAGCTGCTGGTGTAAATGGGATTATTGTATCTCCTAGCAGGGAGCATTTATCCGAAAAATGGTTGATATTATATAATTTAAAAATAGCATATGAGAGGGATGTTGATAGAAGGATATCTCAACTAGAAGAATCCCTCTCCCTTAGAGAAACAGTCAATTACAACTTCTACAAAGACAAGATAAACATAATACTAAACCCCTTAGCTGAAATGGCCTACCCTGTAGAATTCAGCATGGAAAAACTTAAATCATTACCTCACTATTCAAAACGTCTTGAATATGTACAATCACACCTACAAAAAATAGCATCCGGTTCAGCTAGGACTATATTCAAGGTTGATGACGAAAAGGTATTGAAGGTAGCAAAAAATGCCAAGGGAATTGCCCAAAATGAAGCAGAGGCAGATTGGGGAACCCAGCGATATGATATTTGTGCTAATACCTTTGATAGGGATGATAAAAATTATTTTATCGAAATGGAATTAGCTAGGAAGGTTACACCAACACAGTTCAAGCAAGTAACAGGTTATTCCATAGAGGATATTCAGACTTTCCTTAATTTGGAGAAACAACGCAATACTGAAAGTAATACTCGTATCAGTCCAGAAAAAAAGGAATGGATGAAAGAATGTTATGAGAATGAATGGATACAGAATTTAACAAGGTTTATTTATGATTATGGTTATCCCTACCCCGGAGACTTTGGGAGATTGTCTACCTATGGCTTAGTGAATCGAGAAAAAGGCGAAGCAATTGTAATGGTAGATTTTGGATTAACAAAGGATGTTTTTCAATCCCATTACAGAGGTTAGGAATTCAGAGCTTCAGCTCTAATATTCTTCTTATAAATTCTTTTAATTTAGATTCTTTTAATGTATGTAATGTTTTCTCATAATCATTAACCACTTTTCCTTGTATATGGAAATCTCTATGTTATAACTTCTTAACAAAGAATACCCCTCCTTAAAATAATACACTTTCCTCTTGACACTAGGTATAGAAAGAGGTATCATAATTACAAGACTCTCAGAGTCCTTTATCTTAACTATCGTTCCTCTAAGGAGTTACATAATGGATATTGATGATTTGATTCTTAACCTTCAGGAAATCAGAGCCAAGTATGGAAATCTAAACATTGGTAAGATTGATCCGGGTAGTGCTAAAACTTATTATGTGAAAAGTATTTTAGCAGGATATAGTAATATGCTTACAGGGCAGTTTACTCCTGTTGAAAACCCCTCCTTTAATGAGGATAAAATGCCTGTCAACATGGTGATTTTATGAAACTGGCAATAGTAGGAAGTCGAAAATTATGAAAATACTCATTGACATGGACAATACCTTCACTGATTGGACAAACCAGTTCATCAAATATTGTAAGCAATTAGGATATTCCTTTGATTATAAGGAGTATATCAGTGCTGCTACATGGAACATTGAGAATCATATCACAAAGTGTCTCTACCCTAGAAAAATCATAGGGGAGATATGTGAAATGGATGATTTTTGGCTTACCATGAAACCATTTAAAGGAGCTATTTCTGTAATCAGGAAACTCAATGAGCTATATGATATTCGGATAGCTACTACTCCATGGAAAGAGGACAATAAATATTATGCTACTAAATTAGAGTGGCTTAAGGTAAACATGCCCTTCCTCATCCGAAATCAGATTGAGTTCTCTGGGAAGAAGTGGGAACTTGAGGGTAGTATCATCATTGAGGACAAACCTGATACCCTAGAGATATGTAGAAAGGCTGGGTTCTTGACATTGAAGTGCAATCAGCCCTATAATAGGAACATTATGGCAGATGACGATTTTTATCGCTGGAGTTTAGTACCTGCAAAGATTAAAAAACTCCTCAAATTAAAGGATAGATTGTGAATACTATCTTGTTTATATTGTTCTCAACAATACTATTACTATTGGTATTTGTAGTTATACGACTCTACTTTGTCTGGTGGACAATCTCTGTGAAGGGATATTTAATGTCTAAATGGTATGATGATAGTAGCTGGATTATTCCTGATGCAACCTCCTACCTCTATACTAATCTTTACATGTGGGATTACAGGAGTATTCATGATAATTCCTACTTTGGAATAGGTTGAAGTATTGACACCGCAGCAAAAAATAGATAAGGTACTTCCTTATGTAGGTAAAAAGGTATTTGCTATCCTCATGGACAACAATGGAGCAATCCATACTCAAGAAGTTACTTTGAAGTCAGCACTAGTCCGTGGTGAGAAACTTGCCTTGGTTGAATTCAATGAGTATGATAATTATCCTATCAGTGCTGACTTAGTAGGTATAAGAAATGAGTCTAATCAGTATGTATCTATCTGTATTGAAACCACACAATAGACTTAATTATGGCTTTTACAAAGGAGAGAATATGCGACAGTTCACGGAATCAGAACAAACCGAGCTTGTAGACCTGTTCAGGGGAATTTATGAGGCAGATGACAAGGTAGCAGCCCTGAAGGAGTCCATGAAGCAATATACCGACTCTCGTAAGGAAATGGTAAAGAAAGCTGCTGAGAAGCTGGAGTGTCGTCCTATCGCTATCAAGCGGGCATATAAGGAATGGGTAGCTCGCATTGAGAACAGGGAAGAGTCTGAGGAAATTGATGATATTGTAGTTTTCCTTCAGGAATTTGTTGAGGGGAAAATTAAGTAAGATGATGACTATCCAAGTAATGCTAATAGAGGGGACAAGATGTCCAAAAGGACGAAACCCATGGAGGAGAGCAATATGATATACATAAGCAGCCAGCGCTATCTCGACCCTACAATTGTTGACGAAAAGAAAGCCGATATCGAAGGCGCAGAAATGGTAACTATCCCCTGCTCTTATGTCGGGATCATCGAGGGAATCGAATATGCTATGGTAGTAGATAAGCATCACACGCTTGAGGCGGCAATAGAACTTGGCATAAGGATCGAGTTCGAGGTCAACCCCGACGCCGAGGGACTTGAAGGTGTCGATCTTCTGACTGCGCGGTACATCGACAGCGATTATTACAACATCGAGACCGGCGTCAACGTATTCTAGGCAACAAGTATAGATAACCCTTGACATTAATGGGAAAGAATATTTCTCATTGGTCTTGACATAGGTAGTGGACTAGAAGTATCTTATTTTTAAGATATTTGAAGAGAGGAGAATTCACATGAGAAACAATGTAGCCTTTGTAGCCACACTAAAGAACATAAGGAAAATTGAAAATGCTGATAAAATAGTAGCCTGTGATGTGACTTTGAACAATATACCTGTAACCCAAGTGGTAGTAGGGGTAGACACTCAAGAAGATACAAAGGTTGTTTATTTTGATAGTAACCTCTGTATCAACCCTGATGTCATTATTGCTATAGATAAATTAAGCCCGAATTATGGTGAGAAGGATTTCCTGTCATTGGGGAATTACTTAGGCAAAAATGGCAGGGTGCGCTCAATCTCCCTGAAGAAGACTCCTAGCGATGGATTGGCTGTAGCCGTGGATAAGTTTCTTATCTGGGAGGTGGCTAATAAGCTCGTAGAGGGGTTTAGTTTCGATACCTTGGGAAATACCGAGATATGCCACAAGTACACTATCCCTGTAAAGCATATTGCTAATAACACCCCTAAAACCAAGAGGGAGAGGAAGGAGGGTTCTAGGATTGTAAAAGGGATGTTCCCTGAACATGTGGATACCGATAACTTGACACGAAATATTAGCAAGATTGACCCTTATGATGTCTCCCAAATTTCAATGAAGGCTCATGGATCGTCTTTACGTGTAGCTAATACCCTTATTTATCGCAATCTTTCTATCTTGGAAAAGGTTGCCAAATTCTTTGGAGCTAAAATCCAAGACACGGAATACAGGTATACTTATGGAAGTAGGCAAGTTACTAAGGAAATTGAAAATATTGTCTCTGATAAGAAGCAGAATCATTTCTATAGTGGGGGTGATTTATATACCTCTGCTGGCAAGAAGTTTTTCCATGGAAAGCTTCATGAGGGTGAGCAGATATATGCAGAGATAGTTGGTTATACTTTATCAGGTGGACCTATTCAGAAGATAGGGAAATATATCTATAACTATGGATGTGAACCTAATACTTATGATGTTTATGTATACAGGATAACTCGCACCTCCCATCAAAACATTGTAACTGAGCTTTCTATACCTGCTTATAGGGAACGATGTGAGGAATTAGGTGTAAAGCCTGTAGAACAACTATGGTATGGTAGACTCTGTGACAAGTATCCTGATGTGCCGGTGGACGAGAACTGGAGAGCAAACTTTCTACAAAAGCTTACTGATGAATACTTGGAAGGTATTGAGCCTAGCTGCTTGGTAAAAGGAACTCCACGAGAGGGCATCGTCCTCCGTATTGAGTCAGAATCAATCAATGTTTTCAAGCACAAATCAAAGAAATTTCTACAGGGAGAATCTGCATCCTATGATAAGGGTGAAGTTCAGGATACCGAGGAGGAAGAAGCCGTTGTGAACTAACTTTTACATAAGGAGAAAAAATATGAAGGTATTAGAGTATAGTTATGAATGTCAAGCAGAAGTATTATGTGAGGTATGTGAGACTATCCATGTCATAGAATTTGATGGAGAAGAAGAAAATCCTCCTCAATTCAATGAGCTTCTAAAGCAAGCACTCGAAGAGGAAGGTTGGGTAGGAGGAAAATGTAGTAGTTGTAGTGATGTTGATTTTGATGAGGAAGATAGTGACAGCATAAATAATAATGAAGACTACTAATTAGAGTAATAGGAGATACACAACATATGATTCATCCAATTATAGCTACAAAGCTATCTACAATGTTCCCTGATAATGATATCAAGATTAATCCCTCTGGTAAGACGCTTTTTGTCAATGGAACAAGCCTTTCCTTTTCTGGATTCAAGGAAGGTATGCTTGGTAATTTCAGCAAATTTTCCCCTGAGATTCAGGTAAATATCCTGAATAAGGTTTCAGAGCAGGTAAAGCCCTATCTTAATACTAAGATTGAGGTAGCTGTCCCTATAGCTGAAAAGGTTGTCAAAATTACAAAGATTATTCCTATAGAGCAGGAGAAGCCAGTAGAGAGGGTGGTTGAGACTCCTCCTATTGTCGCTGAGGAAGCTGCTATGCCACAGGAAATGGTAGTGGAAGAAGAGAGTCCTGCTGTTGCTGAGGACGATGAGAAGCCCAAGCCAAAGAGGAAGACTTCAAAGAAATAAAGAGTTAACTAACCAGAGATTGAAGTCTCTGGTTTTTTAATCTTCAATGCCCAGCTTCAATTGATCAGGATGATAGCTGGTATTGAAGTGGCTGAAATAATCAGGGGAATCCTTGACACCTCTCCATTTTTCTTCTTTATCCGAAGCGTAAAACTTATCATGATATACTACATAGTAGTAATCTTCCAAATTAGAGGGATATTCTATTTTTTTATCATCCCTGATATATCTCCCTAAACCTATCCCTAAGTCCAATAGATAGTCAACCTTTATAATAGGATCAATCTCCTCTCCACTTTCACTCCCCACAATTACATAATCTATTTTATGCCCCTTAATAATATCTCTTAAATAAGATTGTATTTTAAATGTATCTATATTAGCATCAATATCATCATGAGCATAATTAAATTTTGCTGCAAATAATGCATCTTCTGGTGTCTGGTCATTATTATATTGTATAAACAATCCATAACCATTTTCAAGGTTGAAATCAATCTCTGATAACCCCTGCATTATTTTAGTAGCTTCTATATTGATGGGAATACTCTTACCTATTAGGTGGATATTTATTGTTGATGTAGTAGCTCCACTTCCTGAATTTATATTCCAAGTTGCTCCAGAACTATCAGAGCCTTCAAGAAAATATACCATGAGTATTTCTACACGCTCTCCATAATATGAGCCAACATCGACAGCTACTCTTATTGTCTTGATAGGCTCTTCCTCTTCCTCATTGTCAACCTCATTTGGAACTTTTGATAATATAGTAATTATCTTCATATTATAAGCTAACAAACATAATCCATCCTGACGACCTGTATATATCAAACCATCTACTTTATCCTTGAGTTCAGGAATATTATTCCAACAATACTTAGCAGCATCAGAAGTGAAATATTTCAAAGTATGCTGTATCTCCTCCAATACAGTATTTTTCTTCTCATAAACCATATCATCAATATCATGCCAAAATTTAGCATTGACTTTTGTGAAGGTTATAATATCTCCCTTTTTGACATTTCCTTCCTTTACAGCTTGTCCTTTGCGTATATTCCTTTCAGGGTAATTTTTGGCATACTCAAAATTTGGAAATCCTGTTTTATTATTGATAGGGTGTAGTGCTTCTACACCCTCTACTGTTCTAATAGCTATATTTTTATAACCCAATCTCTTAACTTTGAAAAAAGTATCTGGAGGATAGTCTTGTGAAGCATCACTTGAAAGTGAGAAAGAGGAGGTGTCTCTCACAGCCCGGACAGAATCATCGTTGTACTTGGTGCTGATGCCCTGATTGCCATCCGAGAATAGCTGTACCCAAGCGCTGGAGCTGCTGCTCTGAGAGGAGGACCACAGCCAGCCCTCGCCAAACCCGTCGATTTCATCCTTAAGCTGGTACATCTGATTAAGTTCGTCCTTCGTTGGCAATCTCCATCCCTCTCCGAGGGATTTGCAGTATTCATTTGCCTCGTCCCACGTCATTTGTTTAGGAGCATTAGTTGGATAGGCTTCCAAGCCTTCGGCAAAATTGTATCCACCTGAAAAACCTTTCTCTCTTATATTAAGGGTATATTGTGGAAGATATTCTTTTTTATCATAATTGCTAAACAGTTTGAATCGCTTGAATTGGAACTGTAGAAAATTATTATAGGTAATAGGTTGTTTAGGGTGCTCTTTGTTCCACTCTACATAAACAGGTTGTTCTTGAAACTCCTCATAATTAAGGAATAAAAACCTGTCTGTATTGACAGCGAACTTGAAGATATAATCACCATAACTTTCCTTATGTTGTAAGTCCATCTGGCTTTCAAGCTCATAGCAGGAATAGAGTCCGGGGCCATATAATCCACCTGCCCCATACCCCGGCTTGAATCCTTCCTTATGGATGATGTTAATTAAATCACTGTCCTTTGACCTATGGAAAACTATAGCACGATTGCCATAAATCTTTTCTTTTAAATCATACCTCATATGAGTAGTTACCCTCTTCTCTATAATTAGTAGAACCTATCCAGCAAACCCTATCCTCTTTATGAAATCATATGTTGACTTCTTTATATCCTCGCCTGTCAACATAATCCTGTTCTCGTCCCATGTCTGCAAGAGGTTACGGCCATCGGTAGCTAAATACTTGTAAGCATTATAAACAGCACCACACACAGCGTCACTAACGTCTTTAGCATTAATACCTAACATTGAAGTCTCCCAATTATCAGAGGCTTGCGTAGGGGTAGGTGATTCTCCCATTGAGTGATCTATCTTCAATGAATTGGTTTTCTTCCTTTGGGTTACTTGTAGTGATTTCAGATTATTCTTAAGGAATATATTACGTCCTACTTTGAGATTTCCCTGCTCTATGATTTGAGCTAAAAATAGATAAGGGTCTAGGGTTTCGTCAACAGAAAGGTTCTCCATCTTAATAGCATTTCGTTCAAGGTGTTGTATAGATGCTTCTGATTGGAATGTATCAAAACTACCATGTATCAATGGCATCTGTCCTTTATTTCTAATATCCAGTATGAACTCCTTTATGGCATCAAGATTGATGCGTCCACCATAAGGATGAATAGGGACAATTAAATCAACAACATATATAACATCTCTTAAAATATCAAATTTTTTGGTTTCGTAAAAATCTAGGGTTAGTTCTACTTGACGTTCCACATGGACAAAGGCAATAGCAGACATATCATTAACTAAAGACTGGTCAATATGAAATACTCTGGGGATAGAAGGCTTATAATAGAACTGAAAACCTTGTCCAGAACGTAAGAAGAATTCTTCTCTTACTTGGTTCCATATTAAATCATGAGGAGACATTCTGGCATCTGCATGTATACATGTCTCTATAGAACGTAATTGAGGATGGAATATTTTGTCTATTTTTTCATAGTCATAGAATAATTTATCTTGAGAGCCTTGAGGTATACCAGCCAAGTCCTTCAATGATTTCCGTAAGTCATTTATGAAGAATTGTTTGAGTTCTTTAGGCACTTGTATGATATCTACAGGTTCAAATCCTTCAGTATTGGTTAATATTCTAGGGGGTTTACCATTGGAGCCTTTGAAAACAGGAAAAGTATCGTTGACATCTTTATAGTCTTCGGGAACCCATTTCCAATGTGAACCAGATACTACATAATTAAGAGGGTCTTTTTGAGCTTCATACATGCAATATTGGTCAATGGGTGATTCAATATCATTAGGAGAACTATCAAGAATAACCCTACCCCAATAGTTCCCCTTCATTCGGCTCCACACACGAGATTTTGTGTCATTATAAAACCTCATGATATATTCATCTGATTTTCCTGCTTCCCTAAAGAAAGCCAATTCTGATAGAGTAGAAGCAACCATTGTATTATGAGTTACTATATTATCCTTTGTAATATAAAGATGATCTTTTGAGTCTACCATAATACATTGTTGTTCTTCTTCGCCAATATATTGGATATTACTAATTTTTGTCATTATTTTTAATTACCTTAAAACTATTAAGAAATTTACTACCATAGGTATTAGATATATACTCTAATATTGGTTTAATTTCTTTATTGCTTATTATGATAGTATTCAGCTTCTTTAATAGTTCTGTTTTTTCTAGCATAGGTTCTCCATACCAATCAACCAAGATGTTATCCTTTATAATGCTTTAATTTCTTCTGTCTTTCTTTTTCAGAAGAGCATCGTGCTAAAGCAGTTTCTCTTGTTTTTTTAGCCCTCTCTCTTTCATAATTTTCAAAAGAACCCCATTTCTCTAGTATACCCTTTTTTCTCTTTTCTTGGTTAATCATTCTTATCCTCTACTTAGTTAGGGTTGAACAAAGGTAACTCTGTGAACTACCTGTTGTCTAAAGAACAACAGGCTTCCTCTTTCATAGGAATCAACTTACTTAATCTAGCATCACTGCCAAATTGAGAAGATGTCATTTCCTCCAGAGGTGTACTGCTACGTCCCGTAGCAGAGAATTTAAGTCTCCCGACTTTTAATATCGTTTTTGCGGCTTTGATGTCTCTGTCTTCTTCTAATCCGCACGAACATTTATATGTTCGTTCCGCTAAAGAAATCTGATTTATTAAGCCGCAGTTATAGCACATCTTGGTTGTTGGAAAACTCCTGCTTATTGTTCGGACGCTTTCGAGATTTTTTAGTCTCGCCTTTATCGCTCCTAAAGCAGAATGTTGGACTTGTTTTCCAAATAATCCAGAATGCCATTGCTTGATCATTTCATCTTGCATATATATTGTATCATATTCTTTGACGAGATGACTTACAATCTTATTTACTTTATCTTTCTTTTGATTTCCGATCCTTTCGTATTCTTTTTTGACTTTCAAATTAACTTTTCTTCGCTGTTTTGATCCTTTCGCTTTTTTACTGAATCGTTTCTGAAGAGATTTCAATTTCTTAGATTCAGGTATTTTGATATTGAATTTCTCTCCATCAGAAGTAACAATATTATCTTTGATACCAAAATCAAGACCGACATCTCTTCCAGTAGGGATTCTTTCAGTTTTGGGAAGATATGCAGTTACGTGAAGATAATAACCAGAGGCTTTTTTGAAAAGAATTGCGTTAGCAAATTCAGCATTTTCTGGAATTTGATCTAATCCAGAAACTGGAAGAGTCTTTTTTAATCCTTGGATTCTAATTCTTCCATTTTGGATATTCCAAGTATTTTTGAATTGAGGAAGAGGAATAGAATCGATATTTTTTGTATGCTTGATTCTACCAACTTGAAAGCCTTTCTTTTTAAGAACAGAAAGTCCTTTGATAGAGTCGATGATTCTTGAATATAATCCAAGTTTCATTTGAGAGGAGAGAAGCTCCAACCTTCTCCATTCGTCATTACCTTCTTTGTTCTTAACAAGAACATTTTTAATTTTTAGATCAAGAGAAAAAAGATCGTTTCTACCAATAGCATAATTGAAGAACCATTTAGCTTCTAAGAATATTTTTTCAATCCATAATTTCTGAGGTATATTAAGATGGGATTCATCGATTTTCAAAGCATAGACTTTCACAACTTGAGACTTACGTTTTTCTCGAGTTAATTAAAGAGTTTCTTTAATTTTTCGCTTCTTCTCATCAGAAGACTTGAATCCTGCTTTCATAACTAATTAGTGGTAGAACTTAAAATAGGTTGATTAGGTTATTCGCAATTCAACCTGACGACTAAAGATCATCAGGCTTTCTTGCGAAGAGTAGGTAAAAGCACCAATATAAATTAGGAAAGTATACAGTCCTCCTTATCAAATATAAAGAATTCCCAATTAGGATGGTTTAAGATGAACTGAAGTTCTACAATATCAATTATAAGTTCTCCTTCCTTTTCTTTTTTATACCCTACTTTCCATAAATGATTAGGGGAGCATCTAACACTTCTTCCATCCTCTAGGGTTATATTATAACAAGGAAGTTTACCTTGGGGGTAAATACCTATTACTGTTGTTTCTCCTTCTGATGGGGAAGCAATTTTATCTCCTATTTTAAGATTTCCCATTTGGGTATAATCTTGATTAGGCAATTGAATAAGTTCATTAAGAGGTTGAGCTAATCCTAATATAGCATTTGGAGAAGCAGCCATTTTGTAATTAACACCATTACTGAATTGTAGAGCAGAAACACCATTACGAGAAGCTGTTGTCCAATATAGTTTTTCTAATTGGTTTGATTTTAGGTATTCTTTTTCCTTCTTTGCCATATCATCTTTGGTTCTCAAACGCTCAAAGAATTCTGCTTTCTCTAACATATTAAGAATAGGGCTTATCAAAACTTCAGAACTTTTCTTTAGATTGAAAGAACAGAATACTTGACATAATGTAACAGAGGGAGATAATCCAAAGTATTTTTTAGCATCCCTCATCATAGCTAGATGTGTTGTTGTATATAAGTTCCATAATACTGAAAGGAATGAATTATGAGTTACAATATAATCATCAGTTAGATATAAGTGTTCAGGGTGGTCTACCATTATACAGGTTGCTTCATCGTCTTCTACTTTATCTATACTTTTTATAAATAAAAATTGGGTTCCAGTTCTTGTTCTTTTTCTATTATATCTATAATCAACACTGTCCTGTTTTCTCTTGAGGTGAAAGACAGGAGTATCATTGTTTGGAAAAGAAATAAACACCCTGTATTCAATGCTGTTAGTATGGGGCTTTGTTAATCTCCTATCTTTAAAAGATATGGAGGCTAATCCCCCCAACCCCCTCACTAAAAGTATTATATCATCACATAATTGTTCACTTGAGCTAGAAAAGCTGATTCTATTTCTTATATTATCTCCTATACTTTCAGCAGTTCCATCAGTATCCATCAATCCCTGTAATAATGCCCACCTATTTTCTATAGAGTCAAATAGATATTCTTTTGGAATAAATTTTTCAGGAGAAAGCTTTCCCATCAGTCCCAATCTTGTAAATTCTGAAGCTATAGAAGTATTGCTTTGGTGAATATGAAGACGAAAAGAAGTTGTAATCTTATAATTAATCTTTTCTTTTTCTAATAAAATAGACTTTCCATAATTATCTCCTAATTCAGATATTACTCTATCAAATACTTCTTTATCGTTTCCTACAAGTGTTAAGTAACCTCTTTTTGGAAGATATCCACCCCCTAAAAATGCTCCTAATACATAAGGAGAAATGGTATGAGTAGTTGGGTTGTGATATACAGGTTTTGCTAAAGGAATACACCATCGTAATTTTGGGTTCTGTTCTAAATCTTTTAGGATACCTTCAGTAGTAATAATTTTCCAACATCTCTTATACGAATCTCTTTGAACAAATTTCTTATTTACTTTATCCCATACCTTATTATCTGTGGATTTTGATGCCTTCCATTGATGCTCCAATCCAGCCACAACTGTTCTACCATCACTAAAAGTAAATTTATATAATTCTTTTTTACCTTGGGGAAATACTCCAGTTACTTGAGAAGTTCCACCATCTGGATTACATACACTATCACCTATATTAATAGCATCTATTGTTTTGTATCCTTCAGGTGTCATAATTTTTGATGAATTTAATACTTCTTTGCCCCAGCCAATCATTGGGTATAATACTAGGTTTCTATGGTTACTAGACGGGTCAGCAAACTCAAGAAAAGTCTTCTTTATTCTAGGGTATATAGAATTGGCATTAGCCTCTCCAAGATAGGTTTCTGATAAGAACTCTTCAGGACTAGGGGGTCTTACCTTATAATTCAATCTCCATGAATTAGATAACAAGTCTGCTTTTTCTTGGGATGACAGGGATTCATTGTTTGTTATGAAGTCAACTGCTTTTAATATCTTATCCATTTCTACTTGATTGTATATACCTAACGATTCCATCAAATTAGAATCACCTTGTAATACATCATAGAGAGCAGCATTTAAATTAGAGTCTTTCTGAATGTCAATTTCCATCTAAAGTTAGTATTTTCAAGTGTGTGTCAGCATATGTACAACTACAGTGTAAGAAGGAAATTCTCCATTAGCCCTGTGATAGTCAGCAAAAAATCCAGCAAACTTGTTAAAGGTAGCTATGTCGTTGTGATCCACATATCCATTGGTAGCTAAACCCTTCCACAATCTGATCTGAGCCTTGTTTCTGAGTTCAAGGGCTGAGAGCATTTCGTACAACTTCCACATACTTTTGAAATCTTTGTTCACAACCATTACTAATTAGTGAGTAGCATAGCTTCCACATATGAAACACAAGCCTATCTAATAATGATATGGTAGATATACCGTAACACGAATATTTGTTACTGGCTTTATAAAGCTTACTTACTAAACAGGCCAAATGGAGGGCCTTATTATCATGGCAAAGATTAATGTACGAAAGAGAGAGATGCAGTGGTGGATGGAAAATTCTAATGAGCTAGAGTTTATAAACAAGGATAAACTTAATGAGGCTTATGACCCTTCACGACTTAAGCCGGGTACTGATGGGCGTAATGGTCCTGATGTTCGTAGCATGTATGCAAGCAAGGGTAATGCCAAGTTTGATAAGCTTGGTGCTGGTGATACTGGAGCCTCAAAGCCCAAGAAGGGTGATGGCAAGCAAATCAGCATGGAGTATTACCCTGGTGAAGTAGAAATCAAGGACAGTGTTAAACGTAATCCCAAGAAAGTAGTTGAGGCTTTCGGTGGTGATGATGAGGATATGGTTGATGATGATATGATGGATGACGAAGTTCCCCCTGAAATGGAAGATTTTGGTGATGATGAAGGATTTACCGGTGAGGACATGGAAGGTGAAGGCGAAGAGATTGTCGATGATATCCGTGTAGAGATTGGTGGACATTCCTATATGCTAATTCCCGCTTCAGAGCAGGGAGAAGAGGAAGCTGAGGAGCATGATGACTTCGGTGGGGACATGGAAGACGAGCACGCTTTTGATGATGGTATGGATGTGGGTGCCGAGAGTGATGATGTTGAAAATTCCTTTGAAGATGAGGATGAAGATGAGGATGAAGATGTCAAGAAATTCCCTGAGTCCAAAAAGAGGAAGGCTGTGAAGAAAGTTTCAGAGAATGCCAAGAAGATTGAGTATGTCCGTAAGCTGCTTAAGATGAAGAACTTTGCTGAGTCAAAACTTCAGGAACTATTTACTGGTGATTATGTCATCAGCAAGCAGGGACTAGTTGGTCTTGATATGAAGTCTGTAGCTGGTGACAAAAACTTTGCTGTAGTTGCTCCTGCCTTTAGTGGTAAGCAGTATACAGTTACCGATTCCAAGTCTGAGTATGAACCCGGTTCCGATGCCAAAGGGCAGACTGCTGGTAAAGTCCAGAAACCCGCTGCCTCCAAGAAGGAAGCTTTCAAGAAGTGGCTTGACAATCAGCGAAAGTTCATGACTGAGGATGAGGATGCCGGTAAGACATCAGCAGACTTCAATGCCAATGATGTAGCTGATAATAATGCCATTGATGATGATTTCCCCGGACTCCCCGAGGAAATGGGTAAGGAAGATGATATGATTACCCAGACAAGCACTCAGTCAGAGGGCACCAATCGTAACAAGGAAACCCTTGCCAAGCTTGAGGCTATCCGCAAGGCACGACAGGCTCGCAGGGTTGAGAGTGCAAAGCCCAAAGTTGCCAAGGTAGAGAAGAAACTTGACGAGACACTGGATTTCAAGACATTGATTTCTGGTGGATATTCCAAGTCAAAGAAGATTAACGGCTGAGAATAAAAAGATATTCCATGAAGGACAGAGGGCAGCTTGACTTGCCCTCTGTTTTTTTTTATAATCCTTTTTGCGAGAAAACCTCGAAATCTTCAGTTTCGAGGATGAATCGCAATCAATTCAGAGAATAAGTACAAGGTCAACCTATTATAAAAGGCACCACTAATTAAATATGGGAACGATTCATAAGGCATTGAAAGTACGGGTATACCCCAGCTCAAAACAACAAGAGATTCTAAATAAGACTCTTGGGAGTTGTCGTGCAATCTATAATATGATGCTTTATGAGAGAATCCAAACTTATGAGAATTGGAAAGCTTCGGGAGATACTGATGCTCGAAACTTATATAATCATAAACATAAAACCGAAAAAGAGTACAAAGAAGAATACGAGTGGTTGAAGGATTCTGTTGATTCTCAGGCTCTCCAGCAAGCTCGAATCAACTTATCAATGGCTTACCAAAACTTCTTCAAATCCCTATCTGGAAAACGAAAAGGAGCAAAAGTAGGCTTTCCTAAGTTTAAGAAAAAGAAGATCGGTTCATCATATCGAACGATGATGACAAATAATAATATTGCTATTGATTTTGAAAATCATAAAGTCAAACTTCCAAAAGTTGGCTATGTGAATTTTAAAGATTTAAGAACTAAGATTGAAGGTGTTATCAAGTCAGCTACTGTTAGTAGATCATCGACTGGAAAATACTTTGTTTCTCTTCTCATTGAGCAAGAGTTGATTTTGAATGGCGTTGAAGTTACCGATGAGTTGAAAGCCAAAACCATCGGACTCGATATGTCGCTCGAAAAACTCTTTGTAGATAATGAAGGGAACAGTCCTGCTTATGAGAGATTATATCGGAAGTATGAACCACTTCTAAAGAAGGCTCAAAGAAAAATGAGCAAGAAAAAGAAGGGATCAAAAAACTGGTATAAGGCTCTTCATAAAGTGAATCTGATTCATGAAAGAATCACAAATAAGAGGAAAGATTTCACTCAAAAGCTATCAACCGAATTGGTTAAGAACCATGAAGTAATAGTAGTTGAACATCTTTCTCTTAAAGGAATGAGTCAAGCATTACATTTGGGAAAGTCTGTTATGGATTTAGGCTACTCAGAATTCGTAAGACAACTATCTTACAAATCTCTTTGGAATAACAAGACATTCATACAGGCTGACAAATGGTTTGCTTCTTCAAAAACTTGTTCTATTTGTGGTTACAAGAAAACAGATTTACAACTTTCTGATCGAGAATGGGAATGCTCAAACTGTGGAGTAGACCATGATAGGGATCAGAATGCAGGAATCAATCTTAAAAATTATGGTCTAAAAGAATTAGGGCTGGGACAGCCCGAAATTAAGCCTGTGGAGAAAGAGTTGCACAAGGACTCTTCGATGAAGCAGGAAGCCCTGAAATCTTTAGTTTCAGGGCAGTTCACACTCTGAAAAGTAATTGACACTTCTTAAAAAGAGTGGTACATTATATCCAGAACAGCAATCGTATGGTTGCTGAAAACTTCAAGGAGGCTCATATGAATATCAGGATTAAATTGCCGATGCATAAAAGGAATACTCAGGAATCCAAGCTCGACCCCTTCTTCCCTGTTTCTGTCATGAAATACATGCGGGAGGATGGGATTGATGACCATCTTCGCTGCATTGTCAACGGAGATACCAATAAAACCATGGGGCAGATTGGGAAGGGTTATAATGTTGTAACTCACAGGGATGCTTCTGGCTTCATCCACGATTTCCTCTACAAGGTGGGAATCTGCTTCAATAGCGAAAGGAAACGTACTGGAAGCGCAGGAGCTAAATATTTTGAGACTATCAGCTTCCCTGAATATGCCTTCAGCCCCGAAAAGAATGGCACCAGCAGCGCCGTTGATTTGGCTAATCTTGACGTTCCTCTCAGCCAAAGGGAGGTTATGGTTCCCTATATCAACATCAAAAATTCCTATGACAAGACCTCGGCTGTTTCTTGGGCACATGGGGTTGCCCGACTGACTTGTCTCAATGGAATGGCAATTTTTTCCAAGGACAGAATGTTCATGGCCTATCGTCACAACCAGAAAATTGATTACGATAGAGTAAAGAATACTCTCCTGACTGGTCTTGATAAGTCCATCAATATCATTCAGCTTGCCTACAACAGGCTCAATGAGGAGAAGGGACTTGATTTCCTTCGGGACTTGATTGATGGGGATTATCCTGACAAGTTCCGGCTGGCAGTCCTCCAAAAGGTAGCTCCTTTTGCTACCATAGAGACTGAAACCATCGTAGGGGATGAAGGAAAGCACAAAACGCTCATCATCAAAGATATCAAAACTGAGGCATCAGCGTGGTCCATCTACAATGTGGCTACCGATGTCGCAAGTCATGCTCTTACCAATCCTATATATCAGGACAAAATTGGCAGAAAGGTTGCCAAGACTTTCGCAATTGCCTGACAGGTAAGGAATTAGAAAAGAAAAGGGCAGAAATCGTAAAGATTCTGCTCTTTTTAATTGACATGGGTAACTATATTGGGTATTATATATTTATCCTAGTTTGATAAGGGGAGGGGATTATAATGATGTACATGAATCAGACGACACTCGACAAGAGCCGCAAGGAGCAAGGAATGACTGATAAGTGATATGTGTTTTGCTATGCGTGCACCCGTGGAGGCAACGGAACCGACAAAAACAAGTGTGCTTGTGGATGGCAAGTCAAAAGCAAGAGGAACAAGGGTGGATGCTATCTCGGTACGCAAATTGAGAATCTCATCGAAGCAGAAAGGAGCAAGCCATGAAAGTCATAACCGAGCTGGAAGTCTATCCAACTAATGCTCCTACCGAGATGACGTGGGACGAGGCAAATGAATACTGCGCCTCATTGGGAGACGGATGGAGGCTCCCTACCAAGGAAGAACTAAATGAAATGTATCTCAACAAAGATGAAATCGGTGGGTTCTCCGGCGCCTGGCTGTGGTCCTCGTCCCAGGGCAACAACGGCTACGGCGCGTGGGGCCAGGGTTTCTCCAGTGGCGGTCAGGGCTACTACGACAAGAACTACGATTATTCGGTCCGGGCTTGTCGGGC
>SESF01011927.1_pt1 | contig 35054 bp, 25 predicted proteins | sample 3171521 | NCBI WGS metagenome assembly SESF01 (sample SAMN10866945, study PRJNA518727) | freshwater metagenome | biome: subpolar coniferous forest; feature: holomictic lake; material: water; isolation source: holomictic Lake 227, 6 m and 8 m depth | place: Canada: near Kenora, Ontario | collected...
TGCCATCGGCTGTAGGATATCAACCAACGCTTGCAACCGAAATGGGGGTGATGCAGGAACGTATTACTTCCACCAAAAATGGTTCAATCACTTCAGTTCAGGCGGTTTATGTGCCTGCGGATGACTTGACTGACCCTGCTCCGGCAACAACTTTTTCTCACCTGGATGCAACTACAGTTTTGAGTCGTAAGATTTCGGAACTTGGTATATTTCCGGCTGTTGACCCACTGGAATCTACTTCACGAATTCTCGATCCGCTGATTGTTGGCGAAGACCATTATAATACTGCTCAGCTTGTAAAACAGATTCTGCAACGTAACAAAGAGCTTCAGGATATTATCTCGATTCTGGGTATGGAGGAACTTTCGGAAGAAGACCGTTTGGTTGTAACACGTGCCCGTAAAGTGCAACGTTTCCTTTCACAGCCCATGTACATGGCTTCACAGTTTACAGGTCTTCCGGGTGTCATGGTTTCTATCGATGAAACCATTCGTGGATTCAAAATGATTTTGAATGGCGAACTGGATTATCTTCCCGAAATGGCTTTCCTGAGCGTTGGAACCATTGATGATGCCATAACAAAAGGACAGAAACTGATTGCTCAATCGAAAAAATAGACCCCTAATCCCCAAAAGGGGACTTAAGAATTATGAAATTAGAAATAATCACTCCCGAACAGATTTATTTTTCTGGTGATGTTAGTTCAGTAACTTTGCCTGGAACGAGTGGACTTTTTACGGTGTGGGAAAATCATGCGCCTCTAATTTCGTCACTTAAACAAGGAAAAATCAGTTATATTGCTGAAAAGATTGAAACTGAATTGATGGTTGAAGGTGGTTTTGCAGAAATTAGTAACAATATGGTTACGGTTTGTATCGAATCTGTTTAAGATTATGCAGAAATTATCGAACCGGTTATTGAGTTTATTTGCTTTGGTCATGCTGCTTATTGGCTGGACCGGCTGGGGAATACTCAAAAGCTTGTATCCTACTGATACATTTAGCTGGTATCCTTATATTCCGGGTGTTTTCTTTCTGTTAGGTATTTCAACAATCCTGATTCTGGTCAAAAATTACAAGATTGAAGCAAAAAAACTGGTGAATGTTTACATGGTGCTGAAACTGGCTAAACTGGTGATGGCTATGGCTTATATGCTGGCTTTTTATTTTATTGTACGAAAAGATATCCGCTTGTTCGGGTTCGTATTTGCATCCTATTACGCTGTTTATATCGGGTTGGAAACCTATATTTTTTATTCTATCGAAAAACAAATCAAAAAAGAAGAGTAAATGAATCGTTTACATAAAATATTACTTTTTGTACTCCTCGCCGTTTTAATTCCGGTTGCTGGGGCTTATGCCAATGAGCCTGAGCAGAAAAAAGAGGAGCAAAAGGAAAAACAATTGGATGTTCGTGCATTTATTTTGGAACACGTTTCCGACTCATATGTTTGGCATATTACCAAAGTGGGCGAACATGAAATTTCCATTCCGCTTCCTGTGATTCTTTACAGCAAAACCAGTGGCTGGCATGTGTTTATGTCGTCAGTTTTCCACGAATCGCCTTCGTACGAAGGATTCTCAATCCCCGAAGAAGGTAAGTACAAGGGTAAAATTGTTGAGAAAAATACGGCAGGCGAAGAGGTTCGTCCATTCGATATTTCAATTACCAAAAATGTTTTTGCGCTGTTGTTCAGCAGCATTCTGATGATTGTCTGCATTATGTATGTGGCTCGGTCGTACAAAAAGAACCCGTTGCAATCCAAATCAGGCTTTGCAGGCGTGATGGAAATGTTTATCATGAACATCAACGACGATGTGATTAAGCCTTGTATTGGAAAGGGTTACGAAAAATACGCACCTTATTTACTGACGGTTTTCTTCTTCGTATTCACAAATAACATTTTAGGATTAATTCCGATTTTCCCCGGAGGTGCTAACGTAACAGGAAATATAGCCATTACTTTGGTGCTGGCCGTTATCACATTTCTGATTGTAAATATCGGCGGTTCAAAGGAATACTGGAAAGAAATTTTCTGGCCGGATGTGCCGTTGTGGTTGAAAGTACCACCCATGTTGCCAATTATCGAATTGGTGGGTATTTTCACCAAACCATTCGCGTTGATGATCAGACTTTTTGCCAACATTCTGGCTGGTCACTCCATTGTGTTGGGACTTACCTGTCTGGTGTTTGTAACCGTGAAATTAGGAGTGGGTATGAATGCAAGTATGACTGGAGTTTCGATTTTCTTTAGCGTGTTTATCGGATTCGTGGAATTACTGGTTGCCTACATACAAGCATATATTTTCACCATGTTGTCAGCTGTATTTATCGGACTGGCACGGGTTGAGCCACATCATTCACACAAAGAAGAGCATAAATAATAGTTTTCAAGAAAAAATATAATAACCAAATAAACAGAAAAGTTATGTTAATGTCAATTTTATTACAAGCTGCCGCCGCCGCAGGTGCAGGTGCAGGTTTAGCTAAATTAGGTGCAGGTTTAGGCGCAGGTCTTGCTGCAATTGGTGCAGGTATGGGTATTGGTCGTATCGGTGGTTCTGCAATGGACGGAATCGCACGCCAACCGGAAGCAGGTGGTGATATCCGTATGGCCATGATTATTGCTGCTGCTCTTGTTGATGCTGTAGCTTTGTTTGCTATCGTTGTTTGCGGATTTATTCTGTAATCAAATTCCGAGTCAGAAGTCAAAGGTCAAAAGTCTTTGCCGGTTTGGGTTGACACAATGCTGTAAATCGTAAATCGTAAATTGTAAAATTGTAAATCAATTGAATTATGGCTTTATTATTGCCTGAATCCGGATTACTTTTCTGGATGTTAATTTCGTTTGGAATAGTTGTATTTATTCTGGCGAAGTTTGGTTTCCCCGTTATTATCAAAATGGTGGAAAGCCGTAAAACCTATATCGACGAGTCGTTGCTAATTGCCAAACAAACCTATGAGCAAATGGCAGTGGTGAAAGCACAAGGCGAAACCATTGTGGATAATGCCCGCAAAGAACAGGTGAAGATAATGAACGAAGCTGCTCAGATGCGTGACCAATTGGTAAAGGATGCCAAAGAAAAGGCCGGAATCGAAGCTGCTAAGTTAGTGGAAGAAGCCCGTAAGCAAATTCTGATTGAAAAAGAAGATGCTATTCGCGACATTCGCCGTCAGGTTGCTGAATTATCGGTGGATATTGCTGAAAAAGTAATTCGCGGACAACTGGATAAAAAAGAAGAACAGATGGGAATGATAAACCGCCTGCTCGACGAAATCAATATTTCTAAATCGTAAGTTAGTTGATTGGTTGTATGGTAAATTGGCTCTTCCAATTGTAAATGAATAAATTGTAAATGAATACAGGACTCATACCGGTTCGTTACGCTACCGCACTGCTGGATTTTGCTAATGTAAACAAGGAGCAGGATCGTGTGTACGCTGAAACGAAATCAGTGATTAAAAGCTATTTCCAATTCAACGAATTGCGGACTGTGCTTGATAATCCCGTGTTGGCAAATGCCGAGAAGCGGAAAATCATTCTGTTGGCTGCCGGTGGAAAAGTCAGTAATTCGTTCGAACGTTTTCTGGATTTGATTCTGGAAAACAACCGTGAAAAGCATTTGCACGAAATTGCGCTGAAGTTCACTGATTTATACCGCAAGCAACAAAACATTCATTTTGGCAAGCTTACAACAGCTACGCCGGTGAATGCTGAAACAGAAAAACGATTAAAAGCATTGGTTGAAAATACCACCGGAGGAACCATTGAAATGGAAAAGCTGGTTGACACTGAAATTCTGGGTGGCTTTTTATTCGAAGTGGACTTTGTGCGTTGGGATGCCAGCGTTTCCGGTCAGCTCCGACGCATTCGACAAGAATATATTGAGAAAAACAAAAAAACCGTTTAAAGCCCCCTAAATCCCCCAATAGGGGACTTTTAGAATGGCTATTTATTTAAAATTTTATAAACAAAAAATCTTTTAAGTCCCCTTTCGGGGGATTTAGGGGGCTTCAAATTAATAAGATGTCTGATAATATTAAGGTGAGCGAAGTATCCGAAATACTTCGGATGCAACTACAGGGAATTGATACCAGCGTTCAGTTTGACGAAGTAGGTACTGTGCTGCAGGTTAGTGACGGTGTGGTTCGTATTTACGGACTTCGCAATGCGGAAGCTAATGAACTGCTCGAGTTTGAGAACGGTATCAAAGCCATCGTAATGAACCTTGAAGAAGATAACGTAGGGGCAGTTTTACTTGGACCAACCAACCTGATTAAGGAAGGTTACACCGTGAAACGTACCAACCGTGTAGCTTCTATCAACGTGGGCGAAGGAATGCTCGGACGCGTTATCAATCCACTTGGCGAACCGCTGGATGGAAAAGGTAAAATCAGCGGTGAAATGCTTGAAATGCCATTGGAACGTAAAGCTCCCGGAGTAATTTACAGACAACCAGTAAATCAACCCTTACAAACAGGCTTGAAAGCTGTTGACGCCATGATTCCCATCGGACGCGGACAACGTGAGTTGATTATCGGCGACCGTCAGACCGGAAAAACCAGTGTGGCGATTGATACTATTATTAATCAGCGTGTGAATTTTGATGCAGGTGATCCTGTATATTGTATATATGTGGCTATTGGTCAGAAAGGATCTACTGTGGCTGCTATTTACAACACCTTGATGGAGCACGGAGCAATGGAATATACCGTTATTGTTTCGTCGACTGCTTCCGATCCTGCCGCTTTACAATATTACGCACCATTTGCCGGAGCATCTATCGGTGAATTCTTCCGCGACACCGGTCGTCATGCGTTGGTTGTTTACGATGATTTGTCGAAACAGGCTGTGGCTTACCGTGAAGTTTCGTTGATTCTTCGTCGTCCTTCAGGACGTGAAGCATATCCCGGAGATATTTTCTATCTGCACTCACGCTTGCTCGAAAGAGCTGCCCGTGTGATTACACAACAGGAAGTGGCTGAGCAAATGAATGATTTACCTCCAAGTTTGGTAGGAAAAGTAAAAGGTGGCGGTTCATTGACAGCTTTACCAATTATCGAAACTCAGGCCGGTGACGTTTCAGCATATATTCCTACTAACGTAATTTCGATTACCGACGGTCAGATTTTCCTTGACACCGACTTGTTCAATCAGGGTAACCGTCCGGCTATCAACGTGGGTATCTCGGTTTCGCGTGTGGGTGGTAATGCTCAGATTAAAGCCATGAAGAAAGTGGCCGGAACATTAAAAATGGATCAGGCTCAGTTCCGCGAACTGGAAGCGTTTACCAAATTTGGTGGCGATATGGATGCGGTAACAGCTATGACTATTGATAAAGGACAAAAGAACACGCGTCTGTTGGTTCAGGCATTGCACGAACCAATGACTGTTGAGAAACAGGTGGCGGTACTTTATTGCGGTACAAACGGATTGCTGTCATCTGTTCCATTGAACAAGGTACAGGATTTCCAGAAAGAATTCCTGATGGTACTTGAATTGTCGCACCAGACCGACGTGTTGGATGTTCTCAAAAAAGGAACTATCAACGACGAGGTAACCGGAATTATAGAAAAAGTAGCTGCCGAAGTTGCTAAGCGTCTTGCGGTTAGTAAATAGTCAACAGTAGCACTATTCAGTAAGTATTACAATGTTTAAGTTCCTAATTCTCAATTATTAATTGTGAATTATTAATTAAAGATATGGCTTCATTAAAGGAAATAAAATCACGTATTCAGTCGGTAAAGTCGACTCAGAAGATCACATCGGCAATGAAGATGGTGTCTTCGGCTAAATTGCGTAAAGCGCAAAAGACCATCGAGAATTTCTTTCCGTATGAACAACGTCTGAACGGATTGCTGAACAACTTTCTGAGTGCCGGAGAAGATAACTCTTCTGCTTTTTCCGAAATTCGCGAAGTGAAACGTGTGGCGATAGTTGTTTTTTCGTCAAATTCCAGTTTGTGTGGTGCTTATAATTCAAATGTAGCAAAAATGCTTACACAAACAGTTGAAAAATATCATTCATTAGGTCGTGAGCACATTCTGATTTTTCCAGTAGGGAAGAAAATTGCCAAAGTTTGCCACAAACTTGGTTTTAATCAGGAAGCCAACTTCGAAGCTATGGCTGATAAACCAAATTATGCAGCCACATTAGGCTTATCCGACGATTTAATTCAGATGTTTCTGAATAAAGATATTGATAAGGTAGAGTTTATTTATCACCACTTTGTGAGTAAAAGTACCCAGAAGCTGACCAACGAAACTTTTCTGCCCATTCAGCTAACAGTACCTGTAAAAGGTGCGGTGGCACTCGATTATATTGTAGAACCCGACCGCCCGACTATTCTGTCGGAATTGGTACCTATGGTGCTTAGGTTGAAGATTTATACCGCTTTGCTCGATTCCAATGCTTCGGAACATGCTGCCCGTACAATAGCTATGCAAATGGCTACCGACAATGCTACAGATTTGCTGCAGGAACTTTCGCTTCAATACAACAAATCACGCCAACAGGCCATTACCAACGAATTGCTCGATATTGTAGGCGGTTCATTCGGTCAAAACTAAGAAAAATATTTATATTTAACAGAAGGAGTTGCAAATTTTGCAACTCCTTTTTTAGTTTAATACGCACTATATCAATATGATAACTTCAATCCTGTAATTATTCCGACCATTTTATTCAATATATTTGTCATAATTAGTTGTACAAACTAAATCGATATTTACCTACCCGCTTTCAATTAACACGAATAAGCCTATTTTAGGTTATTTACCATCATTCTAATAAAATATATTTTATTAATTTGTGTTACCTTCGTAGGTATTTATGTTATATATAGTTAATGTTATTTTTCTGTTCATTTATTTCTTTGGACAGAAACACTAAAAGAGAATCAATTTAAACTCAAAATGACATATATTTATGTAATAGTTTTTCCGGCTTGTATTCATAATTATTAATTTTTATGACATTTATACTATTTAATTTATTTTCTTCTTCTATTTTATCCAATTTAACCCACCTTGCTTACTACCAATAACTTCATTTGATAAAAATAAGCATTAAATAAAATTTCGTAGTATTTACTACAAGATGCTGTTTAAACACTACAATGTGCTGTATATCAACGTAATAATAATATTGCAATATATTTGTATCAACAATTTCAATTGATTTTTAATGCTAAATATCAAAACAACTAAATTTTACTAATTCACTTAATAACGTACAATTATGAAAACTACTATTCTTAAATCGCAACTTGTAACTGTTGGTTTATTATTAATTTCGTTACAAGCTTTCACGCTAACGTATACCGGAATACGTATTGATGTTCAGGGAGCAACAAGTTCTGACCAAATGTGGGTTTTTGCAATTCCAGGCACTACACGCGGATTCGACAATGGCTGGGATGGAACTAAAATAACCGGAATGGTGGCAACTCAACTATATGCAGTTGAAGCATCTGGTAATTATCAGGTAGATGCAGTACCAGATATGAACAACACCTATATTGCATTTCAGGCAGGAGCTGATACTGAATACACACTTACCTTTACCTGTGATGCATTAGCAACCTATTATACTGGTTTAAGCCTTGTTGACTCAGTGGCCAATAAAACCGTGGATGTTTACACAACGGGTACAAAATATACTTTTACAGGGACCAATACTACACCGGTAAGACGCTTTAAACTTGTAACTAAAACTGCTCTTCCAGCAACTAGCACAAGTTCTGTAAGTTCTTTGACCGGTTTCACTTACGTACAAGGTATAAGCCCATCTGCCGAACAAACAGTTGCTGTTTCGGGAGCTAATCTGACTACAAATCTTGCTGTAACTCCATCTACTAATTACGAAATATCGTTGAATTCCGGTTCGGGCTTTTCATCAGTTCTATTTCTAGCTCCAACAAACGGAACTGTAGCTCTAACTAACATTTATGTTCGACTGAAATCAGGTTTGGTCGCAAGCACATATTCAGAAAATCTTTATGTTTCTACAACTAATGTTTCTACTATAAACATAGCACTAAACGGAAGTGTCACAGTTCCTCCTCCGGTAGTTCACAAAATTACCATTACCAATTCAGCTAAAACAGTTACAGTAAAGAATACTGATACTTCAAAAGGAACATTGAGCATTTATTTGGCTTCAACAGGAGTATTGCAAAAAACATTTAGCTTCAATGCAAATAGCAGCACTAACATCAACACCGGACTAAAAGCCGGAACATACATTGCCACCGGAGTAACAAACAACGATAAAGTATCTGTTAGCATTATCATAAAATAGATTGTTTAGTTTGTTTAATTTCTTTAGTTTATTGGTTTTTAAGTATTAGTTTTCTATTTATCCTGATGCTGCCTCAACGCTTTGTTGAGGCAGCTTTTTTTACTTAGTTCAGTTTATGTTAACCGACTTACATTTTTTTTGGCATTATTGTTGTGATTATTTGATAAACAATATATTTATCAATAATTAACTTTAAATTTAATTCGTATGAACAGTAGAAAAAAAATTCATTTAGCACTGGTGCTATTATTTACAATTGTTTTTAGTTCCTGTATTAGTGATTTGTTTGGCATTACCGGGAAGGGAAGTATAGTAACTCAAGTGCGCCCTTTGACAAGTTTTCAATCCGTTTCACTAAATAATGCAGCGAAAGTGGATATTGTAAAAGGTGATTCGTTCAAAGTGGAGGTTTCCGACTACGAAAATCTTGTGAAGTATCTTTCGGTTAAAGTTAGCAATCATGTTTTGCAAATTTCAACCGACCCTGTTTACACGCTATTGACAAACAGTCAGGCTAAAGTAACTATCACCATGCCCGATTCACTTACCTCAGTTACTCTTATGGGTAGTGGCGACATAAACCTGAATTCAGCTTTTAAAGATTTTCAATCGGCTATTATTCTGGGCAGTGGAAATATAAAAGCTAATCAGAGCCTTAACATTGCAAAGCTGAATGCCAGTATTGCAGGTAGTGGAAACATCACTGCTTCAGGATATGTAAGTGTACTAACTGGTACAATTTCGGGTAGCGGTAATTTACTTCTCTCCAACTTATATGCTTCATCAGCTACCTGCAATATAAGTGGTAGCGGTAACATGAACCTGGCAGTAAGTAATCAGCTGAAAGCAAGCATTACGGGCTCAGGCAATATTATATATTCAGGCACACCAACATTAGATATTTCGATAACAGGTAGTGGTAAGGTGATTCATAATTGATATTTCAAACGAAACAAAATGGGCGATTTTTAATCGCTTATTTTTGTATCCCAGACTTTTGTACTGTTTAATTCAGTATTATTCTTTTTACCAGCTCTTTGTTGTTGGTGCTGCATTTTGCTACGTACAATCCTGAAACTAAATTTACGGCTAAAGTTGTAATGCCATCTGCATTAAAAGGCAGTTCCTGAAGTAGCTGACCAGAAATATCATACAGTTTCAGGTTGCCGGCCGAATCACTTAAGTTATGCACAAAAATAGTATGACCAGAACTGAATACGGTTAATAATTCATTATTAATCAAGCTTTTACCAGTAGTTATTCCTGTAGAAGTTACAATTTTAAATCGCGTGACCGGATTAGCGGTATGAGGGGCGATAAATGAATACTCAGTTCCACTTTGCGAAATGTCAATCGTAGAATCTTTCTGTAAATCAACCATATAAATTGATGAATAAAGAGATGCCATATTTTCGTGAGTAAAAGTAAGTACATAAACCGAATCTTCACCGGCATTAAATCCGATTTCGGTATTGTTTATGTCGTCAACTGAATTGGTTTGGTAATTTCCATCTGCTTCTGTTGCAAAAATCTGTGGATAAAGTGCCGAGCCAAATGCTTTTACCCCATCCCAGCCATTATCGAAATAGTGAGAACAAGTTGGTTCGGAGAAAATCCACATTCGGTCTGAGAAACGAGATCCTTTTACATCAATCATAGTAAATGATTTGTCCGTAGTGACAGTTGATTTTGCAAAATGACGTTTAGATCTTTGCAAATCGGCGTTTTTCATAAGTGAAGTCACGTATGTAATATTCAGGGTGGCATTAACCGAATTACTCATTGCTTTTACCAAAAATGCCTGCATAGAAGGAATCTGAACCGGAAGTCCGGCAAATCCGGCTGTAAAAATAGGGACAGCTGTATATTGTCCCGGTGAATTTCCGGGCGTTAGGCCACCTCCTGAACTATTCCAGTCGCTGTAAGAACCCGTATTATACATATAAACCGTCCATTCCATCTGTGACCCGAAGTTTAGCGTTCTGATATCAATTGCTGCAGTATAGGGATTTGCTAATATATTCTGACCAGGATAAAGTGCCGAGGATGTATATGGTAGTTGACCCGAATTATAATCACTATTTACCAGTTGACCCTCGAAAACAATGAATTTAGGATTTACCTGTGTGATTTCATAGCCTTTAAATGCGGTAACAGAATCTGTGTTTAACAAAGAGACCCAGTGATTGGAAATTGTAGTTCCCGATTCAACCCATTTTCTGATATATGAACCTGCGAAAGTTGGATTGGCAGGTATTTTCGTAAGTGGAGACCCGAAATATTGCCATTTATACTTGTATCCGGCAGGACCTCCTGCATCGTAATAGGCTTTTGTATACATAACTACAGTTGCCAGAACCGGTGAACTTAGCAAATTATGATAAATCAAGCTACCATTGGCTGTTAGAGAGTCCGATTCAAGAATAATACCTGATGTTCCGGCGTTATTGCTAATTATGCCCTGCACATTCATTTGTGTTTCAGTTAAAATATCCAGATATTTACCGGAATTAACCGTAAGTAAACTGTCCACAATAAAGTCTGTGTTTAGTAGAACACCACTTACATTGTCTATTGTTAGTTTCGTAACTTCGTCATTCAGATAGCGGCCGCCTTCAATGGTTTGAGTTGTTGAACCAGCATACGATACAACTGGTTGTGAGGTTGTGGCATCCAATTGCCCCAAAGGTGCCGTAATTGCATTTAACAAGCGAAGCGTTCCGTTCAATACTACATTGTTCGGATTATTAATAGTCAGGTTATAAATGGCATCATTGTAAAATGACCCGGCTGGAATAGTTTGCGATACACCGGCAAATTCTACAGTTGAATTTGAGGCCGAAGCATCAATCTGAGCTCCGTTAGTGAAATTCAGATTCCCTTTCACAGTCAGCTTATATCCGTTTGTCACAATTCTGTAGGTCGATTGCGCATTGATAATATTGTTTACCGAGCGGTTTTGGTCCATTTGACAATGTTGCAAAGGTACATCATCGAAAATAATAGTTGCATCAGTAGCCGGCACTACGTTTCCTGTCCAGTTTGTAGAAGTATTCCAGTCATTGTTCGTAGTTCCCTTCCATTTATTCAGATTTCGTTCCCATGCACCTACAGTAGTAGTAGAACCTCTTGAATTTGAGCCATAATCTACACTTATTCCGGTTCCGGTAATACCATTTACATTCACTCCCAACTGATAATCAGTGGCAACCGTTGAGCCAGCTGAAGTGAAAGTAGGATTAGTATTTAAACTGTTGGGGTCCTGTGGACTAATGGCCGATTTAAAAGCTGACAAGCTGGTTCTGTTAGCTCCATAATATCCTAATACTGCACCTGTTCCGGCAGAAACATAATAATCATTGTAGTCGGAAGTAAGATTTGAAACTCCGGTAACATTGTAATAAACTGCGAAATGTGAACTCGTACCTCCACTTCTATATCTGGCATTATTGAAGATATTATTTTTGTAACTACGGGTATTACTTGCTGCAGCACTATAGAATGCATACGAATTATTTGCGCCTCCTGAGGCAACTCCGCCAATGTAGACAGTATTGAAATACAGATTGCAGGTTTGAGAAGCAGTTCCGGTATCGTAAATGCCATAAATCAGGTTTCGATTTGCACTTCCAAGATTGATAATATTGTTTGAATAGGTCGTTACACCTGATACAATCTGAATTCCTGTTAAAATAGCACCGGAAGTCCCTGAAGTTGTCAAACTGTGAATAAAGTTCTTAGAAACCTCATTAGCCCCCGATGTAGAGCCCTCATAGTAGAGCCCTGTAACTTTGCCGGCAAAAGAGGCATACGAATTTGATAAATTGTATATTGTATTTTCGGAAATAGCTTTTTCGGCAGAGGTTCCAGTCAGTGCAATTCCAATAACTGATGCATTATTATTTGTAGCAGTGTTGGCATTAGCAATAGAAAGATTTCTGACGATATTGTTTGTTACTGTCAACGTCCCATCCGTTGAAGTAATTCCGTTGATTAAGCCGGCTGTTCCTGCAGTACTATTGGTTGTTCCATTATTCAGATTGGCAATTGTGTTGTGACTCACAGTTATGCTACCGGTTCCGGCAGTATAGACTCCATACACCGATTGGGCATTGGAAGTACTTGCTGAACTTGCATTAATACTGTTTAAAACTAAATTATTACCAATCGTATTTCCATTTATTGTGGTTGTTCCGGCTGTTGCTGATTTGTAAATTCCATAGAAATTTGAAGCAAGAGTCGATCCATTTGCAACTGTTAATGAAGCAATTGTATTATTCTCACATTCTACAACTCCTGTAGTTGATATATTTATACCGTACACATTTGTAGCAGTAGCACCACCTGTTACAGTAATTGATCCTGTTCCGGTTGAGCTTCCCAGCACATTACCTGAAGTTGTTCCTATATTAACTTTTCCGCCAGTTATATTTATTCCAGTCCAGCTTGCAGCACCTGAATTGCTCCAACTGATATTTCTAATAACATTATTCTGTATATTGCTTGCTGTGTCAGTTCCCACATTGACATTAATTGCATTAAATGTATTGTTTTGGGTGTTTGTTTTTGACCAGGCCAAACCCTCACAAAATGAAGATCTACCACCTATGGAATTCCCACTTACTGTAAAGTTTACACCCGAAGTGTTGTTCAACAGAATGACATTATAAGCCACACCGAAAGTAGGAACGAAAGAGGTGGTTTCGTAAAAACTGTTATTATTGATGGTCCAACCGGTAGAATTTGTTCCCAGATTAATACCGTTCGAAGCCGTTCCTCTGTTTAGAAAATTATATACGGCATTGTTACTAAATGTATTTTGACTGTTCTCCTTCGTTGACGTTCCGGCAGAATAAACAGCATTCAAAGGTCTGTTTGCATCGGATGAGTTTGTAATCGAGTTATTATCCAAGGTATTACCGTCGTTTCCTGTTGTGCCGCTAGTTGTACTAAAGAAAATAACACCGGCTGATGCATCGGTTGTGGAACCCTTTATAGTACTGTATTGAATTGTGTTGTTTGTGGCGTCGTTACTGAATCTGAAAGTAGAAGTCCCTGCAGTGGCAGAAGTGCTCGTGTTTGTAAATACGAATTCAGAACCAAAGCCGGTGCCATCTTTTCGTCCGTCAAAAACAACATTATCGCACCCATTCAAATCAATCAGCGGTGCAGAAATTGAACCGCTAATGCTTACTCCTTTTCGGGCAGGATAAATATGTAAATGTGTGTAACTCGAAGAACCTGTCCCACTTGCATTTAAGACTGCGGTTGCCGGCTCGGTTGTATTTCCTCTGAATTTAACAATCAAATCACCTGATGGTCCTGTCCATGTTCCATCATTAATTTTATCAAAAGCTCCTTTTAAGGTTGAATAGGATGCATGATAAGTCGTTCCATTCCATACTTCCACTGGATTGGGGAAATATTCCCAGACTCCCATAGTTGGTGATGAGCCATTTCTTGATATATTATCAAAATCAGTTGTAATGCCTGTTCCTATTACAGCACTCAGTGTTGCTCCGGGTTGATAATCGGTTGAAATTATTGAACCGGCAGAAGTAAAGCTGGGATTTGAGCTTAGGCTGGCTGCATCCTGACTCGTTACAATAGGCAACGACGCTTTGTTTCCACTATTATAATAACCCAAAACTCCACCTGTTCCAGGTGCATAATAATCATTATAATCCAGTGTCAGATTTGTATTTACAGCATAATTAAAATAGGCACCGTAATGTAAACTGGACCCACTGGTAGTGGACCGTGCATTCGAAAAAATATTATTTCTAAAGTTTCGGGTATTCGTTGTTACTGCACTATAGAGCGCATACGATTTATTACTTGTTCCGGCAGAAAGACTACCGCCAATATATACCGTATTATAATACAGGCTGTTGTTATTGCTTGCTGCTCCTGTTTCATAGATTCCATACAGCGTTGTGGCGGTATTTCCACCGAGACTGATTAAGTTATTTGAATAGGTTGTTGCACCGGCAGCCATTTTTATTCCATAAATTGATGCTGTAGTGGACGATGCGCCTGTTACTGAAAGATTATAGATGAAATTTCTGGATACAACATTAGACCCGGTGTTAGCTGTAAAATACAATCCGATGATATTTCCGGCAAAAGCGCTGTATGAATTTGACAAATTGTAAATAAGATTGTCTGAAACAGTTTTTAGTGTTGAACCTGTCAGAGCTATTCCAGAAACTGACGCTGTATTGGTTGTTGATGTATTACGGTTAGCAATGGTTAAATCGTGAATAGTATTTCCTGATATTGTATTTGTTCCTGTGGAGGAGGCAATACCATTAACAACTCCAGCAGTAGCAGCTGTTGAATTTGTTGTTCCATTCGTTAAGTTGGAAATCGTATTATCAGTAATGCTAACCGTTCCCGTTCCAATATTATAAATACCATACACACTCTGAGCATTGGAAGTGCTGCCCGAAGTGGCATTAATACTATTGGTAATAAGCGGGTTACCAATAATATTATTACTAACAGTTACTGTTGCCACTGTATTGGTGAGATTAATACCGTAATAACTATGGGCATTAGCAGATGTTGAATTGGCCAAAGTGATTGAACCAAATGTGTTGTTCGAGATGGTTACAGTGCCTGTACTGGTTGAGTAGATACCGTGTGAATTAGCTGTTGCAGCTGTAGCTGTGATCAGGATGGAACCGGTCGAAGCCTGGTCGCCAATATTATTAGCAGAGCTTGTACCAACATTTAAATCCCCTGAAACTGCATAAATAGCGCGGAATGGTTCAGCATTTGAACTTCGGAAACTGATATTTGCAATTGTATTTCCCTGAACGGAAGTGGCAGTAGCTGTTCCAACACCAAGACGTATCGGATCGAGTGTTAAAGATTGAAGTGTGCCAGTCGTGCCAAGGTTTAAAGCAGTTCCACCACATTGAGAGGTCGTTCCACCAAAATAGTTATTTGATATATTGAAATTATTCCCCAACGTTCCGGCAGTATAAATCCTGATTATTTGATAAATATATGTTCCTGTGGGTACAAGTGAAGTTGTTTCATAAAAACTGTTGCCTGTGACTGTACAGTCAGTTGTGTTATCACTCAATAATATTGCATACGAGCTTGCTGTAGCATTCCAGAAATTATAAATATTATTATTGCTGATGCTAATTCCGCTATTAGAGTAAGATGTTGAACCGGATGAATAAATAGCAGTCAGAGTTCGTCCAACGGCATCACTTGTAATATCATTAAATTCAATCAGATTACCATCATTTCCGTTTCCTGAACTGGCTGTAGAAAAGAAAATAATACCACTTGCAGTACTTTTATGGGCTCCTTTAATATAACAATATTTTACTGTATTATTTTCAGCAGAGTTAATAAAGCGAAGGGTTGAAGTTCCGGCAGTCGATGAAGTATTAGTATTGGTAATGATTAGATCTTTTGTACTTCCGGTGGCATTTACCCGACCGTCGAGTGTAACATTATCTGCCCCATTTAAATCAATTAGCGGAGTTGCCAGACTTCCTGAAATAGTTAGTCCTGAAATAGTTGGATGAATTTTTAAAGTTGTCCATGATCCGGCATTCAATGTGGCTGCAGTTGTTTCGGTGGTATTGGCAGTTAAGATAATAACGATATTGTTTCCGGTTTGCGAAGCGCCGTTTATCGCTGTAAATGCCAAACCAAGTCTGGCGTATGTTCCGTTTGCACTTGTCGAGCCACTAACTGTTACCTGCGAATAGCTTTTTGCGATAAAAAAGAGTACAGCAATAAACACATAGCAAAACTTAATGTTATATTTCATATTATCAGCAATTTAATGAATTAATAATCAGGAAAAATAATCGTAATGCCTTATATAAAAAAGGCAAATATAGTATTATTTATTTTATAAAAGTATTATTTACGACAGATAATGTAGCATTTATTTTAGGGGCAAGAAAAAAGACAAAAAAAGGCGAGTTGACTCTAATTAGTCAACCCGCCGTTTTAAAAATATATTTTGAAATAAATTATCCTACAATCTTTTTAAACAAATTCTTCATATTTACCAAATCACCGATAATCTTGTGTAAATCAGCAATGGCAACACGTTCCTGCAACATGGTATCGCGGTAACGAATAGTTACACAGTTGTCCTGCAGTGTGTCATGATCCACGGTGATACAAAATGGTGTTCCGATAGCATCCTGCCGACGATAACGTTTACCAATCGAGTCTTTTTCGTCGTATGCACATTTGAAGTCGAATTTCAGATCGTTCATTATTTCACGTGCTTTCTCAGGAAGTCCATCTTTTTTTACGAGGGGCAAAATAGCAGCTTTCACAGGGGCGAGTACCGGAGGTAAAGTTAATACTACACGGGTATCACCACCTTCAAGAGTTTCTTCTTTGTACGAAGCTGCCATAATAGAAAGGAATGTGCGATCAACCCCTATAGAAGTTTCAATTACATAAGGAACATAAGATTCATTCAGCTCTGGGTCAAAATATTTGATATTTTTACCCGAAAATTTTTCATGACTGCTTAAATCGAAATCAGTACGGGAGTGAATTCCTTCCACTTCCTTGAAACCGAAAGGCATTTCGAATTCAATATCGGTAGCGGCATTGGCATAGTGAGCCAATTTATCGTGGTCGTGAAAACGATATTTCTGATCACCAAGTCCAAGGGCTTTGTGCCATTTCAGGCGGAATTCCTTCCAGTGTTCAAACCATTTCATTTCTTCGCCCGGACGAACGAAAAACTGCATTTCCATTTGTTCAAATTCACGCATACGGAAAATAAACTGACGAGCTACTATTTCGTTGCGAAAGGCTTTACCTATCTGGCAAATTCCGAAAGGTATTTTCATACGTCCGGTTTTCTGCACGTTCAGGAAGTTTACGAAAATTCCCTGAGCCGTTTCCGGACGAAGGTAAATTTTCAAGGCACCATCGGCTGTTGAACCCATATCGGTGGAAAACATCAGATTAAATTGACGAACTTCAGTCCAGTTGCGAGTACCACTAACCGGACAAACTATTTCATAATCTTCAATAATAGCTTTCAATTCAACCAAATCTGAATCGTTGAGTGCTTTTACAAAACGGGCATGAATTTCATTGCGCTTTGCCTGATTTTCCAACACCCGTTCGTTGGTGGAGCGGAAGACAGCCTCATCAAAACTTTCGCCAAAACGCTTTGCGGCTTTTTCCACTTCCTTATTCATTTTATCGTCGTACTTAGCCAGTAAGTCTTCAATCAACACATCGGCACGATAGCGTTTTTTGCTGTCTTTGTTGTCAATCAAGGGGTCGTTGAATGCATCCACATGACCGGAAGCTTTCCAGGTTGTTGGGTGCATAAAAATAGCGGCATCCAATCCTACCACGTTTTCGTTGAGCAGCACCATGCTGTCCCACCAGTATTTTTTGATGTTATTTTTCAGTTCAACACCATTCTGACCATAATCATACACGGCACTGAGACCGTCATAAATTTCGCTTGAAGGGAACACAAAACCGTATTCCTTGGAATGTGCTATCAGCTTTTTAAAAATATCTTCTTGTGAAGCCATAATATTTAGTTACGAGATACGTGTTACTAGTTACAAGAAATTAAAATTGAGATTTTTTGAATAAAAATCTAGTTCAAAAGGAGGTGCAAAGTTACTATTTTTTTTGTATTTTTGTGGATTGAATTTGAAAAATACCCTCTAAATATGAGTACCGACGAAATTATTGAAGCGGAAAACGAAGAAATCGAAACCACAGGCGCAGCCGAGGAAATCGTTGTTGATACTGAATCTGCTGCGCATTCAACCTATAAAGTACCAAAAATAAGCGATGATGCGGTGAAGCATCACCTCTCGGGGATGTACCAAAACTGGTTTCTGGATTATGCTTCCTATGTAATTCTGGAACGTGCCGTGCCTGATATTTACGACGGATTGAAACCTGTTCAGCGCCGTATTCTTCACTCAATGAAACGATTGGACGATGGGCGATACAATAAAGTGGCGAATATTGTGGGGCATACTATGCAGTTTCACCCACACGGTGATGCGTCTATTGGCGATGCACTGGTCCAACTCGGACAAAAAGACTTACTGATTGATTGCCAGGGAAACTGGGGAAATATACTTACCGGCGATGGTGCTGCTGCTCCACGATATATCGAAGCACGCCTATCAAAATTTGCATTGGAAACGGTTTTTAATCCTAAAACTACCGAATGGAAATCGTCGTACGATGGTCGTAATAAAGAACCAATTGCACTGCCGGTAAAATTCCCATTGCTGCTGGCGCAAGGTGTAGAAGGGATTGCCGTGGGGTTGAATTCCAAAATTCTGCCTCACAATTTCAACGAATTGCTTGATGCTTGTATAGCACATTTGCAGGGCGACGAGTTTGTTCTTTTACCTGATTTTCAGACCGGTGGTTCAATCGATGTGGTTCGTTATAACGATGGAGAACGTGGTGGCGCGGTGAAAATCCGGGCTAAAATCAGCAAATTAGACAACAAAACACTCGCAATTACTGAAATTCCATTTGGCTCAAATACTTCGAAACTGATTGAATCGATTATAAAAGCGAGCGATAAAGGGAAAATCAAGATTCGTAAAGTAGATGATAATACTTCGGCCAATGTCGAAATCCTCGTTCATTTATTACCCGGTTCGTCATCCGACAAAACTATTGATGCGCTTTACGCTTTTACCGATTGCGAATTGAGTATTTCGCCTAACTGTTGTGTAATTCATGACAACAAACCACGTTTTTGCGGTGTGAGCGAAATGTTACGGATCAGCTGCGAGCACACAATGGATTTATTGAAAGCTGAACTTGAAATTCAAAAAGCTGAATTGCAGGAACAATTATTCTTTACTTCGCTCGAAAAAATATTTATCGAAAACCGCATTTATAAGGATAAAGGTTTTGAGGACAGCACGTCGCAAGATGAGGTCATTCTGCATATAGACAAACGATTAGAGCCTTTCAAAAAGGATTTTATACGTGAAATCGTTCGGGAAGATTTTTTGAAATTGCTCGAAATAAAAATGATGCGTATCACCAAGTTCGACTCAGACAAGGCGAACGATATGCTCATTTCCATTCAGAAAAAAATTGATGAAATTGACCACCACCTGGCTCATTTGGTCAAGTATACTATTGCATGGTACGAAGGCCTGAAAGCCAAATATGGCAAAGACCATCCCCGTTTGACCGAGATTCGTAACTTCGAAACCATTGTAGCTTCGAAAGTGGTGGAAGCCAACGAAAAACTGTATGTGAATTACGATGAAGGTTTTATCGGAACATCGCTTCGCAAAGACCAATTTGTATGCAATTGCTCTGATATTGACGATATTATCATTTTTTTCAAAGACGGAAAATACAAAGTGCTGAAAGTCGCCGACAAGATTTTTGTGGGCAAAAACATTTTACATTTGGATGTTTTCAAGAAAAACGATAAACGAACGGTTTACAATGCCGTTTATCGCGATGGAAAAACCGGTCCCTATTATATCAAACGCTTTGCTGTAAATGGTATTACACGGGATAAAGATTATGAAATTACGCAAGATACACCTGGTTCAAAAGTAGTGTATTTCACTTCTAATCCAAATGCCGAAGCGGAAATTATCCGAATTACCCTGAAACCAAAACCACGACTGAACAAGTTGGTTTTCGAAAAAGATTTTAGCGATATTGCGATTAAAGGTCGTCAGTCGATGGGAAATTTGCTTACCAAGAACGATGTATTGAAAATTGCGTTGAAAACAAAAGGTGGTTCTACATTGGGCGGACGGCAGGTTTGGTTCGACCGCGATGTATTGCGCCTAAACTACGATAGCAGAGGAGAATATCTCGGCGAATACCTGAGCGAAGATACAATATTGGTTGTTTCGGGTAAAGGAACTTTTTATACCAGTAATTTTGATCTGAATAACCATTACGACAAAGATATTCAGGTAATTGAAAAGTTTGATTCCAACAAGGTGTGGACAGTAGCCCTGTGGGATGCTGATCAAAAATTTTATTACCTGAAACGCTTCCAACTGGAGGCTTCATCTAAACCACAAAACTTCCTGGGTGAGAATCCTGAATCACGTCTGATACTGATGACAGATATTGATTTCCCTCGCTTTGAAGTGATAATGGGCGGCAACGATTCCTACCGGGATGCATTGGTAGTGGATGCCGACGAATTTATTGGCGTGAAAAGTTATAAAGCTAAAGGAAAACGTTTGTCGACATTCGAAGTCCTTACTATCAATGAACTTGAACCTATCAGATTTAAACCTGAAGTAGATGCCAAAACATCAGAAGTGGAAGAGGTGGAGGAAGATAATACCGACGAGGTGGAAGTGGAAGAGATTGAAAATGATGCTGTAGTTGAAGTAAACGAACCAAAACCGAAAGCGGCAAAGAAAACAGAATCAACATCAAAAATAAAAGCTGAGCCAACACCCGAAAATACTCCAGAACCAGAACCAACAGTTCCTGAAATACATAAGGTTAACTTTATTGTAAATGGAATTATTGTTGAAAACCCTGAAGTAGATCCTGAAATAGAAATAGAGGAAAATGATGAGTCCAACAAGATAATTACAAACAGGCCAAAATCAACTGTTCCAAAGCCCCAAAAGTCAAAACGAAAAAAGGAAGAAACACCTGATGATACAGACGATATTTATCGGACGAAGGAAGATGAAGATGGACAGCTGACACTATTTTAATGATATACAGCTTGCTGTTGTCTATAATAAAATCTTATAAGATTTTCACTGCAAAATAATCAACCAAATAAAACTGAATTTGCTTCGCTTTAGAACAATCCAATCCTAAATTGTAAATTTATAAATCGAAATTATTGATATGGCTAAAGAATTTAAATACCAGGAAACGTTTCCACTGGGAAAAGACAAAACCGAATATTATTTACTCACCAAAGAACATGTTTCGGTATCGGATTTTGACGGACAGGAAATCCTGAAAGTAGAACCGGAAGCAATGACAATGTTGGCTCGTGCAGCCATGCGAGATTGTTCATTTTTGCTTCGCCCCGAACATCAGGCACAAGTGGCTGCTATTCTGGCCGATCCCAAAGCCAGCGAAAATGATAAATACGTAGCGTTAACTATGCTTCGCAATGCTGAAATTGCGGCAAAAGGCATTCTTCCATTTTGTCAGGACACCGGAACGGCTACCGTTTACGCTAAAAAAGGCAACAATGTGTGGACCAACGGAACCGATGAAGAAGCCTTGTCGAAAGGTATTTACGAAACCTATACCGAAGAAAACCTACGCTATTCACAAAATGCAGCATTGAATATGTATGACGAAGTGAATACCGGAACAAATCTTCCGGCTCAAATCGACTTAGTTGCCGGACATGGAAATGAATATAAATTCCTCTTTATTGCCAAAGGGGGTGGCTCTGCTAATAAATCTTATCTTTTTCAGGAAACAAAAGCCCTCCTAAATCCAACTTCACTGGAGAAATTTCTGACTGAAAAAATGAAAACATTAGGTACGGCAGCTTGTCCACCTTATCATATTGCGTTTGTAATTGGCGGTACTTCAGCTGACGCTTGTATGAAAACCGTAAAACTGGCTTCTACGAAATACTATGATGAACTTCCAACCGAAGGAAATGATCTTGGACAGGCTTTCCGCGATGTGGAAATGGAACAGAAAATTCTAAAACAAGCTCAGGCTTCAGGCATTGGAGCTCAGTTTGGCGGAAAATATTTTGCACACGATATTCGCATTGTTCGCTTATCGCGTCACGGTGCTTCGTGTTTTGTAGGTATGGGTGTTTCATGCTCTGCCGACCGCAATATCAAAGGAAAAATCAATAAAGAAGGCGTGTGGGTTGAACGTATGGAGGATAATCCGGGTCGGTTGATTCCTGAAGCGTTACGTAACGAAGGCGAAGGAAACGCTGTGAAAATTGACTTGAATAAGCCCATGAAAGAAATTCTGGCAACTTTGTCAAACTATCCTGTTTCAACACGCTTATCGCTTACCGGTACAATTGTCGTGGGTCGTGATATTGCGCATGCTAAGTTGAAAGAATTACTTGATGCTGGCAAACCACTTCCTCAATATGTACAAGACCATCCTATTTACTACGCTGGTCCAGCCAAAACTCCGAAAGGAATGCCTTCCGGTTCGTTTGGTCCAACTACCGCCGGTCGAATGGATTCATATGTTGATTTGTTACAGGAAAATGGCGGCAGCCTGATTATGATTGCCAAAGGAAACCGCACACAACAGGTAACGGATGCCTGCCATAAACACGGTGGCTTCTACTTAGGTTCTATTGGTGGTCCCGCTGCTATTTTGGCACAACAAAATATCAAAAAAGTAGAATGTCTGGAATATCCTGAACTTGGCATGGAAGCTATCTGGAAAATTGAGGTGGAAAATTTCCCTGCATTTATTCTGGTCGATAATAAAGGAAATGATTTTTTCAAACTGATTAAACCAACAATGATTTGCTAGACCCCAAACCCCTAAAGGGGCTTTCAAGAAAAGAAACGGCTGTATTCAAATGTGAATACAGCCGTTTTCATATTATTCCCCCTTTAGCGGGTTAGGGGGCATCTTAAATCCTCTTTCTTACTCCAATATTGAAATTAATTCCCGGTTGAGTCAATCCACCATAATCGGCATAATTTGAATTCAGGATATTATTCAAATCCAGAAACACATCAAAGCTTTTATCCGCCCAAAGAAAACGGCTGTCTATTAAGGCATAGGGTTTGAAATTTTGCAGGGTTTTATTGACATCCGTATATGTTCCGGCACGATCAAAATAACCCAATCTCCACGAAGCGGATAGCTTCTTCCAAATACTGTGGTCTAAGGTTACAGCCATTTTATTTCGCAGATAATCAAGCACATACTTTGAGTCGTAGTTGTCAGCACTTTTATCCATTCGAAGATAGGAGTATGCGAGACTAATTCTTTTGACAATTCCTTTCTGAAAATAATAGGTAAACGAAATATCTCCACCCAAAGCATTAATGCTTGTCAAATTTTTACTATGCCATATGGTTTCGGTGGGTAGTTTAACCCAATCAATCACATTCTGACCCATACGGTAATAAACGCTAGCATCCAGTTTCCAGTTATCCTGATATACTTTAGTTCCAACTTCAACTGTTTGTGATTTCTCCGGTTGTAAATCTGGGTTAGCTAATTGTGTGGCACTTTTGTAGTATAAATCGGTAAAAGTTGGCAGTCGTACTGCCGAATTTGCATCAGCGAAAATCCGGAAATTTTCATTAAACGAATACGCCAGATCTACGCCTCCAAATCCATTCAATCCAAAAGTGGTTGTATTGGTAGCCGCTGCTCCTGCCGAAAAATACCATTTACCGATTTTGACTGAATGGTCAATTAATCCGGTTTCAATCAGGCGATTATTTTCTTTTGTGAAAAAGCCGTTTAGCTCAAGAGGCGCACGTAACGAATCAATCGAATTCCCAAGCACATTGCTAAAAATATGTTCGTTACGAACTTCGACTCCAAGCGTTGTTTTTCCAAGTATTGACGAATAGGTCGCCGATGCTTTTCCACCGGCCACGTCAGTCATATGATAATTATGGAATTTATACCACGAAGCAGCTCCAACATAATTCCGGAATAGCTCAAAGCGGTCGTGATGCTGACGCCAGTAAGCCTGAGCATTATACTGCCAGTTGCCACTTGTCAGTGACCAGTTAAGCGATGCCATAAAAGTTTTGGTGCTTTCAAACTGATTTGGGTAGGTTAAGCTATAAAAACTATTTGCCCCAAAATCCTTCATTTGTCCGGCTAATTGAAGTTCAAATTTACCAAAAGCATCGGTTTTCAATGCGGAATGAACAAAACCATTTAAAAAATTAAAATCTGTATTTCCACCTGTATTAATTTCTGTGCTATACCCATAAGTCTGCCCATAGACAAAATTCGGAGTTGGACTTGTAATATATCCATTGCTGCTGCTATGTGAAATTGATCCAAAAGTTTGAATATCTTTTACATTAAAATTCCCCGATACAGCCTGACCCAAGGTGACAAAACTTCCTCCGGTAAGTTCGGCTGTTAATGATTGTTTGTCGGAGTTCTCAGTCACAATATTAATGGCCCCACTGAATGCATTTGGTCCCAGAACTCGCGCTGAAGAACCTTCTAAAATTTCTATCCGGCTTACATCCGACAGATTGAGTGGAATATCAAGATTGAAATGACCTGTTTGAGGATCAGTGATGTTCACGCCGTTAAGCAAAACCAATACCTGGTCGAACGAACCACCCCGAATCGAAATATCGGCTTGTGTGGAGTTTGTGCCACGCTGACGAATATCGATTCCGGCCACATAATCAAGCAACTGATCGATGCTCTGAACTGCCGAGCGTTTTATTTCGGTTTTATCAATCACGGTGAGAATGCGCCCCATTTCGGAATACAATTTCTTAGCGGCAGCATTAACCTGAAGTTCCGATAAATTGACTGTAAGTGAATCACTTTCCTCCTGAGCTAATAAAATCTGAAAAGTGGAACTAAAAAACAAGGCACAAAAAAATACTATTTTTCTCATAATGACTAAAATAAAAAGCGGTTGAGACAGAGTTTAATCCGTTTCAACCGCTTAGATAAATACTAAATATAAAAATGTATGACCACACGCTACAGCGTTGTCAAATGTAATTTCAGATAATGTAATTTCATTTAATTGAAGTAATGCAGCTTCGTGCTCACTGGTTTCAATCGTTTCTTCGGATGATTCAAACCCGTTTTTGTGAGACAATTCAGCACAAATACCAACAGCTTTTTGAAGTGATTTGTCGGCAATTGAAATCGCCACGCAACCGATGCTTACCACACTTGACAAACTACAGAAAATAGCATACTCAGCCCTGCTCCAGCGACGAAAACGGAGAGAAGTAGCTGTATTTTTGGGTTTTTTGAACATGAATGTAATTGGTTTTTAAGCTGCAAAAGTACGGAAAAAATCCCGGAAAAAATGAAAAAAGTGTCGACGATACCGCCGGCACTTTTCTATATACATGAATGTCAATTTGTTATCGTGCGAAACTTTTACGGTTTAATTTACCGGTCCAGATATCTGTCGTTGGAGTAATGTCGGCATTTTTATCGGCACTTCGTTGTCTGCTATCCCCTTTTATACTAAGAGTGAGTTTGTCTAAATATCCTCCTATAAGAAAAATACTATTGTTCTTATCCACTACAACGGACTGATAAATATGTGGTTCGTAATAATTATAAACCAGTGTATCTTTTTGAGTTTTAGCTGATTTTTCGACAAAGCCCTGTCTGATTTGATTGTAAGTAAGGCTTGGTTTCTGCCAGCTCAAGCCTTCATCTCTCGACTCCCGATAAAACTGTTTATTTAATAAATAGTATTTCCCAAATAGTAACAGTTTTTTATCATACGAAATAATGCTTACGCCTGCTGCCAAAGAATCTAACGAATGATTTTCAGTGCTGAAATCAATCCAATAAATACCATCTTCAGAGCTCCAGCTATTTTTTAATAATGCTCCATTAACTGAATAGCCACCAACTACCAATACTTTTGATTTTCCGGTAACAGTGCTGATACTAACTGCTGAGAAATCATTCACAGGAAAGTTTTGAGGAATTGTTCCAATCATATTCCATACATCACCATCGGTTGATGTGGCAAAATGATATGTTGCGTCATTAAGTGACTGGACTACAGCCCATAATTGACCGTTTAACACAAAAAGTAAAGATTTGAAGTTAAAGCTGCTTACTGATTTTCGGGTCCAGTTTAAACCATCAGCACTTGAATATATATTCAACCTGTCCTGAGTCATGAAAAGCTTTCCATTAAACTGAATCATATCATTAAGTGCCGATCCTTCCGGAAGACCGACCGGTGTAACAGCACTACTCCATGATATACCATCCGTGGAAGTGTGAAGATAAGCCGCAGAGCCATCATTGAGATAATAATAAAATTTATCATTCAGTATGACTGATTTCTGGGAAGTTGCATTTACTGAACTTAAATTGTCGGTCACTTTACTCCATACATATAATTCCGGTTGAACTTTATGAACATTAACCTGGATATTGTAATTTAAGTATGTTTTGCCATCGCTTGCGTAATTCCGTATCCATATCGATGGCTGACGAAAATCTACCGTATCTTTACCGGTAACTGCCGCCGAATCTTTTTTGAATTTGAAACCGGTTGGATTTGGATAATGTAATTTTGCTCCACCTGTACTTTTAAAACTAAATGTGGGATAAACGCTGTCTATTCTTGTCCCGTAAGGCAATGAATCAATATTCACAATGGTCGTTCCGGTTACATCCAAGGCGAATTTTGCCGTTTTTACAGAATCATTACCGGCAAGAGTCATTGAAACAAAAGAGGCATCGCTCGAAGTAACGGTGACAGAAGTTGTGTTCAGACAAGAACTCAGGATAAGAATGGCAGTGAGTACAAAAAGTGAGCGGAAAAAATTGAATTGCATAATAACAAGTATTTTTAGAACTGACAAAGTTAATTTTTTTTCAGCTCATTTGAACTGCTTTCAGTAAGATTTATTGTTTTTTATCATTAAAAACAACATTTTTGGAGAATTAAAGCTAACAGATTGAATCGCTTAGTTCAACTACCACCGGACAATGATCAGAATGAACTGCATCCTGAAGAATGCCTGCAGATATTAGATGCGGGCGAAGACTTTCGGTAACCCAGTGATAATCAATGCGCCAGCCGGCATTACTGAAACGCGCTCCGGCACGGTAACTCCACCAACTATATTGATCAGCACGGTCGTCAAAAACACGGAATGAATCGACCATTCCGGAAGCTTCATACTCATCAAGCCAGGCACGTTCTTCGGGCAAAAAGCCTGAAACGCCTTTCTGACGTTCGGGATGATTTATGTCAATCGGTTTATGACAAATATTATAATCACCGCAAATCACCAGATTCGGACGGGTTTTTCGTAGTTCGGCTACAAAGGCTGCAAAAGCTTCAAGAAAATCCATTTTAAATACCTGACGCAGATCTCCCGACGAACCGGAAGGAATGTATACGCTGATAACCGAAATTTCTCCAAAATCAGCACGTATAACACGACCTTCATCATCATAACGGGAATTGTTCATTCCAATAACCACATTGTCAGGCGTTTTTTTGGTTAGAATGGCCACACCGCTATAGCCTTTTTTTTGCGCCGAATGCAGATAGGATGTGTAACCCAATTCTGCAAAAATCATAGTATCAATCTGTTCAGGTTGGGCTTTTGTTTCCTGAAAACAAATTACATCAGGGTTTTCAGTCTGCAACCATTCTTTAAAGTTTTTGCTCAATGCGGCCCGAATTCCATTTACATTGTAGGATATTATTTTCATTGGTTGGATTTCTTTACTTTTTTGTATAATTCCGAAGCGAAAACAAAATCGTTCAACGCTTCATTATCAACGTGAAATATGTCACTATTGTTTCCTTCCCAGGCTTTTTCCCCTTTTTCAATAAAAATAATGTTTTCTCCAATTTCCATCACAGAGTTCATATCGTGCGAATTGATAATGGTGGTAATATCAAATTCATGGGTAATTTCATGAATCAGTTTATCAATAATCAGCGAAGTTTTCGGGTCTAGTCCTGAGTTCGGCTCATCGCAAAACAGGTATTTAGGTTGCAGGGCAATGGCACGGGCTATGGCGACACGTTTTTGCATACCACCACTAATTTCGGACGGCGCCAAATGAAACGCTTTTTCTTCCAGATCGACGTGGCGCAAACAATAGATGGCACGTTCGGTCATTTCTTCTTTGGAGCTTGGCGAAAACATTTCGAGTGGATACATCACGTTTTCCAGTACGCTCAGTGAATCGAACAGCGCCGAGCCCTGAAAAAGCATACCCACTTCACGGCGTAAAATACGGATATCGCTCATTTTCATATCCGGAAGATTTCGTCCGTCGTATTCAATTTTCCCTTTGTCAATTCGGTGCAAGCCAATGATACTCTTCATTAGCACTGTTTTTCCGGAACCGCTCTGGCCGATAATCATATTGGTTTTTCCGGTTTCGAAAACAGCCGACACGTTTTTCAATACCTGGTTGCCATCGAAGGATTTATCTACGTTTTTTACTTCTATCATTTTAAAATTTCGTGTTTTGAGTTTCTTGTTTCGTGATTCGGGTTATTTGATATTAACCCAATCAACTTCATAACCAATCAACCAATCCCTTTTTAATTTAGCATAATTTTGGTAATAAGAATATTGAAAAACAGAATCAGAATACTACCGTTTACCACTGCATTGGTACTTGCTTTACCCACATCGAGCGCACCACCGTATGCATAGTAACCATAATAGGCCGCAACCGACGAAATGATAAATGCAAAAAACATGGATTTAAACAAGGAATAGAAAACATAAAACGGCACAAAAGCATATTGAATTCCAACCAGATAATCCCCGGTAGTCATAATACTGGTTAGTACCCCGACGAAATATCCGCCACCAACACCCAAAGCCATACTGAATATTACCAAAAAAGGCATCATCACCACAAAAGCGATAATTTTGGGAAGAATTAAATAATTAGCCGAATTTACACCCATAATTTCCAGGGCATCAATTTGCTCGGTAATGCGCATAGTGCCTATTTCAGATGCAATATTGGAACCCACTTTTCCAGCCAGAATAAGACATAAAATGGTGGAAGAAAACTCCAGGAGCAACGTGTCCCGGGTAACCAGTCCGGTGGTATAAACCGGTAAAAGTGGATTGGAGGTATTCAGTTTCGTTTGCATGGTCATGATGAAACCTATGAAAACAGAAATAATCGCAACAATAGGCAATGACTGAAGCCCCAATTTTTCGAGCTCTTTCGGAAATTGACGGAAAAACATCTTGCTGCGGTCGGGCAATACGAACACCCGTTTCATCAATAAAAAATACTTACCGGTTTCGCTGAATAAACTCATGTCGGATGGTTATAGAATTTGAGTGATAGATTCTGAAATTATGCTGCAAATATACTCATTTTTTGAGGATAAAAAAAAGGCGGAAGTTCGTTAATCGCAGCGCATTTAGCGAATATCTGTTTGTTTTGTTATTTTCAATTCTTTTTCCGCATCCAATTGCGCTTTCGATTTACTTTGCGTTACAATATACACTCCGGCAAAGACCAATACGCCTGCCAGTGCTTTTTCGAGACCAAAAATATCGATGCCTATAGCCACAGCCACCAGTGATGCCACCACCGGTTGAACGTAATTATACATGCTCAGTGTAGTTGGCCGAAGTTCCTTCTGCCCAATCGGAATTAGCAGATATCCGATAAAAGTGGCAAAAAATACCACGTAAGCTACACGCCAATACGTTCCGCTGCTCAGCATGCTGAAGTCGGTTTGTGCTATCGGTTTGTAACAAAATGGCAAACAAACAATAGTACCAAACAAGAACATCCACTTCATAACAGTTACCGGAGAATAACGTGTAATAAGCTCTTTGAAAAGAGTCAGGTACAGAGCAAACGAACTTACCGCTCCAAAAACAATCAGGTTTCCCCAAAAATTACTATTTTCGGAATGTGTTGTCGGACTGTGAAAAACCAGCAGCAATGCACCCGAAGCTCCTACCAGAACGCCGACTGCTTTCATAAGCGTAATCGGTTCTTTCAGGATAAGTGCCGCCAAAATCATAGTAACGATGGGAAGCATAGTAACTACGATGGAAGCATCAATAGGAGAAGTAAGTGACAAGCCGATAAAATAAGGTAACTGATTTAATGTCAGCGCAAAGAGTGAAGCAAAAAATAACAGTAATATATCCTTTGGCGGTACATGCTCCTTTTTTACAAACAGCGATGCAGTCCAGAAAAGGAGCAAGCCACCGGCCAGTCTGAAAAAGGTAAGTGTATAAGGACTCAATGTCTCTGGCATCAATGTGCGGGAAATCGGCGTGTTCAGTCCAAAAATAATATTGGCCGAAAACATCGCAATGTGACCGCTAAGTTTGTTTTTTTCCATGAAAGATAAATGAGGCGACAAAGTTAGTAAATATGTCAACTACACTAGCTAAACAAACACTGAAAAAGGGATTTCAGTTCAAAACCGGGTACTTTTTTGGGATTTTTCCTTTTTTCCCCTTGCAAATTCAAAAAAACGCCGTATATTTGCACCCGCTAAGCCGAAAGGTACCATAGCTCAGTTGGTAGAGCAAAGGACTGAAAATCCTTGTGTCCCCGGTTCGATTCCTGGTGGTACCACACAATAAAGCACTTAAACAGAACAGTTTAGGTGCTTTTTCTTTTATATTCTACTTTACTATTTTCGGTTCAAAACTTTCTCAATATGCGCACTATTGCGGAAAAATAAGGGATTCGTATTTTGCCGGATTTTGGTTTATTGAGCAGAATAGTTAATCGAAATCCTTACAGACTATTGTAGTATTTAACTATTTTGACGAGATTTTCTTTTTTTGTATTTCTAATTTTTTCCTGCTTAATAAAGGTCTCGATTTGGGTCTTTTGATCCTGCATTGCTTTCATTACTGAATTCATATTTTCAATTCTGAATACCTGGTTTTGATTGTTTAGCAAATAAAATATATCAATATTACTTTCATATCTCGATCGGATTAGCCCTTCCATTGGTTTTGACTCTGAATGCTTAAAATCAACTCTCCTTTTTAAAACCAGCTTGAATTTGCCAGATTCAAGCAATTCAACATAGCCACCTTTTCCGATAGAGGGCAGGTAGATAAATACCGATTCACCCAATACAATTCGGGATAGGGATTGTGGACTGTCCACATAATAAATTGCCCCATCCGACTTATATTCCATATGGTCGACGTAGATGTTATAGCGAATCGGAAGTTTGATTGCCACTGTATCCTTTATGTAAAATGTACCATCTACAAATTCGTTGTTTAAATAGGGACTTCCATCAATGTTATCATAATCATGTAGGTTTTCATTTATGTACCTTTTATCAAAGGGTAAAACAGAGGGGTACGGATTTTGAAATGTTATGATTGCCGGGCGTGTTTGAGCGGATAACATAACGGATGATATCATTAAAACTGCAATAAAATAAATCTGACCTGTTTTCATAATTTCAATTTTTTGTTGTTTAATATGCTATTTTTCAATTCATTATAAAAGTAAGTTCTAATACCGCTGGCACTGATTTGCAAATACAAGTGTCCGGAAGATTGATATATTGCTCACTTCTCTTTCATTTCTATTGGCATGGGTTACAAACACACACGAGCGTGGGTAGAGTATACTAATTTTTAATGTCTTAGTCGTTGTTTAAGATAATAGTGAATTTTCCTTTTTCAAGTATATCAATAATAAAACGACATTGTTTTCTGCCTGCAGCAAGTAATATTGAATAACTTATTTCACAATGAATTGGACAGAAGTATTGTGATATTACGATTTTTTTACCGATTTGATTAGTTTGTCCTGACGATTTGTCAATTTTCAAATCTCTTGGAAGAAAATCAGTGAATGCACTTTTAGTCATAAAAGTAATTTGATTGTCATTTTCAAACTCATTTACAGGCTTGTTTTTTTCAACCTTGTAATCCAATATACCTGAAGAGTTTGTAACTCTAAAAGAAACATCAGGCTCAGACACACCAACATATTCATTTTCTTTCCAATAACCATTTATCGTATTCTTTTTTCCGTTTATTGAAATTTCAAATTTTCCTTTCCCGTTTTTTTTACCTTTTAGCCAATTACCAATAAAAACATCACCATTTTTAAATATATATTTTCCTTTTCCATCAGGTAAACCATCTTTAAAAGTTCCAATATAAGTATCTTCTCCGATTGATTTAGCTTTTCCATTGGCAAGCCCATTTAGACATTCACCTGTATATTTTCCACTAATTTTTTCATTGAGGACTTTGCATGAATCAGTCTGTGCATTTATAAACAGAGTTGTAATAAAAAAAGTGAATAAAATTAGATTTCTCATTGTTGTTTCAATTAGTTATTTAATACCTGCTTAGCAACTTCCTGGTTTCAGTTTCCACGCGAAGCATTTTTTCTTTTTTCCGGGTCGATTGTCCGATTCAGTACTCAGTTTCGGCAAAGTCTCCAGAATATGCCGGGTTACAAACAAGGCTTTGCCTTGTATAATAAATCACTTTCTCTTTTAAAATATGGAAAGCTGAGCTTTCCTTTTAGCACGACCTAGTCTGTAGACTATGCCGAACATTTACAGGCTAGGCTGAACTGAGCGTCCCGTGGCTGTTTTTTAATTCTGAGGATAAAACCTCAGTTGTTCGAAAACAATATTTTTATCTTTTTGCAGACGGTCAATTAATTGTTTCAGGTCACTTTGTTCCCAATGTCGTTGAAACATTTCATCGTGCAACAGGATAACGATATTGTTTTTCATGAATGTATTACCCGAATTCAACTGTTGCATAATTTGTTGGTACATTTCATCAACACTTTGTACCGGAGTACCGTCTTCGGCATGATGCTCCCACTCTATATCCCAGCCAAAAACCTTAAATCCTCTTGTAGCCAGACTATCGGCAGTGGCCACCGCATTAATTTCACAATCGTCTTGTTTTTTATTCTTCAAACGCCAGCTATTACAAGCCGGCATGCGTATGATTTTATATTGGATTTTCAGAACTTTCTGATTCTTCAGGAAATCCTCAGTTGCTTTATGCGGATTGCCGTAGAACACTTTATATTGATCGTTGCCATGTGTAAAACTATGATTGTACTCCTCGATATATGGATTCTCTTCGTAATATTTATAATAGGTAGCCATTTCCCTGTTACCAACTACTTCCGAACCAACCAGAAACACACTAATTCTTATCTTCACTGCCAAAATAATACTATCTATATTTTGACTACCGTTCAAAGGTCCGTCATCAAAAGTCAGATACACATATTGCTTCTGAGGTAGAGCGGTCTCCTTTGGCTTGTCAATTTTACAGGACTGACAAATGACCACTATAAGTATAATAAATAAAAGACTTGAAATATGACGATTCATATAATTTGATTGTTTTAAATTGATAACTCTGTACTGTTTCACTCGCTTCCGCTGCTATCGCAGGTCTGTGACCTGTGCTTCTTTTCTTTTATTATTGGCTCGGATTACAAATCCGCGCGAGCTGAGACTTTATTTATCTATCAATAAGCTTTCTGTTTCTGTAGGTATTTTATAACTTATCAGAATAACATTAGTATAATCCAGCACCTTAAGTTTTAACCACCCTGTTTTTGTAATATTTCCGCTAACCTTACGGAAGCCAATATATCTTTCTTCGTTTTTTATCCACACACTCTCGAATATCCAGTTTTCAAGGGATGAATTCATGGGGACATATGATTCTGCAATTACTAGGTATTTATTTGTAACCTGATTATTGTTTAATATTTTGTGACCCAAAATGTATATTTTGGGTATGGTATATTTTATCGTTTTAAATATTGAATCATTGTTGTTAACCCATAAAAAAAATGTTTGAATAGTATCAACCGTAAATATCTCATAATTATTCTTTGGTTCTATATTTGCCTGAGATTCATTAGTCATTCCACCTGAATTCCATGTATTGAGATAAAGATCAGCTAAGCCATCGCCATCTATGTCAAGGTTTATTCCGCCTTCATTATATCCAGCATATCCATGTGGTACTGCTTTATTGTATAACTCAACAATGTCACCTACAATAATTGACTTACTGATTGTGTCGGCAGTCTGATTATTATATGCCACCAATTTCACATAATATTTACCTGCTGAGTAAAATTTGTGCTTTGGATTTACTTCTGTTGAATATGTACCATCTCCAAAATCCCATTTGTAATAAATTGATCTGGTTGAATAATTTGAAAACTTAACAGAATCAAGTATTGTAACGGAAGCCGATGATACTGAAAAATAAAAACTTGCACTTGGCTTTACAATAGCTATATTTAGTAATTTAGTAATGGTGTCCGATTCACTGTCGGTTGAAGCATTTAGCTTTACTTTGTATGATCCCGGAAGTTTGTAAAAATGTTTCGGTTCCTTTTCGGATGAAAAAACACTATCGCCAAAGTTCCAAAAATAGGCACTTGCATTTTCCGAACAATTCGAAAATTGTGTTGAGCTGAATATATTTAAATCACCGGTTGTTGAAAAACAAGCTTTTGGTTTTCCTATTAAACCTAAATCCATATTACAACCGTAAAGACTTAAAATCAGAACAAATAGAACTATATATTTTTTCATTTTTTGCTTTTATATCTTAAAAATCGAATCAATTTATCAGTTTGAAGACACTCTTTATTTATCTGGGCTTATATACAAATATTCTCTGACTTTTATCAGCAACATACAAGTAATTTTTTGAATCAATTACTAAACTTATTGCAGCAACTAATTCCGTTTGTCCAATTTTGATATCAAAGTCTCTGTTTTCGTTTACTTTCAAAACGTATGTTCCACATGACATATAAAGGTATTCATCCTTCACCCTTATATCATATATTGTTGTATCAAAATTCCATTGTTTAATATAATCTCCTGTTTTGCTGAAGATATTCACTATATTTCCATTTGAAACATAAATCTTTCCATTTAAGTAAGCAACTCCCCAGGGGCCAACTCCGGAAATGTCCCATCTTAAAATTAAATTTCCTGATAAATCAATTTTATGAATTCTATTATTTGGATAATCAGCAATATAAATATTATTTTCATCATCAATAGCCATTTGTC